>Ga0065720_1019168_pt1 | contig 34350 bp, 38 predicted proteins | sample Thericmetagenome_FD_59107 | JGI IMG/M metagenome (GOLD analysis project Ga0065720, IMG submission 59107) | Thermophilic microbial communities from the Joint Bioenergy Institute, California, USA of rice/straw/compost enrichment - eDNA_2 v2... | ecosystem: Engineered > Solid waste > Grass >... | reverse complement strand
CAAAAGACCGAAAGTACTCGTTCAACTCGTCCATCGCCTCAGATACTGCAAAACACCGTCATGACCAGAGCGGCATGGCCACGATCACGGCCGTCAGCGTTTCTTCTTCTGCCATTTCTTTTATCAGTCGGTAACTGTTACTACACCAGCAAGCCCGCTCCTTCTCCAACACCAGCATTGTACACTGGGCAATGGGGTGAATGTGCCGATGAAAATGTCCTCAGTGTCGAGAGGTTTGGGGCTTCCTATGACTCGGTCAACAAGACTTTGTCTTTCGGCTTCGAGGGGTCACCTGGGGTAGAAAAGAATACCTCTGTGTTATGTGAGTAGGATTAGTGGGTTGTAAGTTTGATTAATTGTGATATATGCTGACAAAGTTGCAGTACAATTCTCCCTAGAAGCTTGTATGTCTTCTTCTTAACCTACACTTCAACATCGAATTAACTCTCCCAGATGGCACAAACCGCATCAACCTCACCATCGACCCATGTAGCTACAACGTCACAAGGTAAGCAACCACCTCATCCCTTGCTCAACCCCAACTACGTACTCACACAACCACAGTCTCTGCCCCCTCAACCCCAAACTCCCCATAGCCGCCGCCGCCCTCCTCCCTGTCAGCTCCCAAACCATCGGCGACCTCCCCTCCAGCGACCTCACCTATCCCAATTTCGAAGGCTCCTTAACTCTCCGAGTTTACACGAAGAAAACGAAGTCCGAGCTCAGCTGTTACAGAGCGACTATCACTAACGGCCGGTCCTTCTCCCACCCCGAAATCATTGCCCCTATCCTCGCCGCCTTCACTGTCGCGGCAATTCTCTCCTCATTCTTCTCCGCTGCATACGGGGTCAGTATTCCGCACATGCGTATGCATCACGCCCATTCATTACCGTCGTTCGTAGTGTGGGAGACGTTCCAATCAATCTTTCTTTCCGGCGCCCTCTCGGTGGAATGGCCTGCTTCCCTAACAGCCTGGTGGGCCAATTTTTCTTGGTCTTCTGGGGTAATTAGCATCCCTTCCTTAGTAAAAACTATCAGCAATTTTGCTGGTGTGACGGGGGATAAAATCAGGATAGGGGATGCCGCAGCCGAGGTTGTGAGGCTAGGCGGGGGGCAGGTGGTGAGAATTTTGGCTAGGGGAGAGGCCAAAACGGTCACCGAAGAGGAGGAGGTCGAACCCTACGTCTACAATTACACCTATTCTGCGGGGCACATCGTCCCCGGCGTGCCGTTACCTGCGACGAGGATGGGGTTCGCCGCGACGCTGGCAGAGCATCGTGTTCCTGTCGCAGACGTGTTCATACTGAGCTTAATCTGGTTTTTGGTGGCTGTCGGTGCGGTGATTATGGCAATTGGTGGCCTCAAGGTCTTTCTGGAAGGACTGGGAAAGGCAAAGAAGATTAAGGAGGATCGGTTGGCGTACTTTAGGAGTCATTGGCTGGGGTATCTGGGTCATGCGTTGATGAGGACGCTGGTGGCTGCGTTCTTTGTGGTGTTGACGCTGGCGATGTACCAGTTTACGATGAGGATCTCGACGGGAGCGGTTGCGGTTGCGGCGGTCATGTTTATTGTTATGGTGTGTGTTTTGAGTTTGCCAGTTGCTTTTGTGTGCTTGCTTCGCGTGAGGGGAGGGAAGATTGTTGTGGGCAAGGACAAGGTCGTCTTTTACTACGCCTGTGTTCTCCAGGTGCTCCCTTGGGTCTTTTGCATCAGAGAGAGCACGATCAAGCAGCACGCTCTGGAGGTTCGCCAACTCTTCAGCATCCCCTTTTTCCGAGTCCAGCACATCGATAGCAAACCTGAGCGCCTGACGGTCCACACGGACCAAACCTTGATCAAACGCTTCGGCTGGATCACGGCAAGATATCGTCGCAGCCGGTGGTGGTATTTGGTCCTCCATATTGCCTACCAGTTCTGTCGCGCAGCCTTCCTGGGAGGAGGCTGGCAAAACCCTCACGCGCAGATCTACGGTCTTCTGGTCATCGACTGTCTGGCCTTCGCCACCGGCGTCTTCTTGAGACCCTTCGAAAGCACACGAAACAACGTCATGGCCGTCTGGGTCCTCGGACTCAACAAGATCATCACGACTGCCATCTCCATCCGCTTCTTACCCGGGAACAACCTCGACCGCAAAGCCGCTGCTCGTCTCGGCTTAGCAATCATCATCATCCAGGCCTTAACAGTCGTCACCTTACTGATCCTAATAGTCCTCAGCTGCCTCTCAACCTGGCTCTCTCTCATGCGCAACCGCGAAGAAATGGACCCCGACTGGCTCGAGCCGACCCGCGCACGCTACTTCTACGACATCGAGGAGAAGGCCCAGGACAGCTCCGAACCCTGGAAACGCCCCGGAGTAAAGTGCCTCAACCCCAAGGAACCCACTCCCCCACCAACCCCGCGCTTCTCAGTCAACATGGTTCGCCGCAACCCCAAAATTGAGGACGAAGACGAGGACGCTCCCCCCAGCCCTTCAAAATTGGTCGTAAACCGCACCGACGATGCCTGCTCAAACACAGAAGAAGGAGACCACCTCGACCCCGATAACGACCTTCCTACCGGCGCCCGCTCCGGCCGCCACAGTCGTACAAGCAGCGTGCACTCCCGCTACAGCGTCGGCTCACTCCCCCGGGGCGCTCGCCCTTACCGCGCATCATGGTCGTCAAGGGACTTTGGAGATCCGGCGGCGCAAAGGCCGGATAGCACGCTCGCTCAGAGGTTGAGTGGGCTGACGTTTATCATCGATCATATCAACGACGGGGATGGGGCTGCGCCAAATGCGGGTGCGTCGTTGGCAACGTTGACGATGACGAGTGGGGGAAATAGTGCGCTGAGTTTGAATACTAATACACCGTCGGCTTCGAGGGCGTCAACGCCGAGTTTGGGGCGGTCGAGTCGGGAGTTTAACGGAAGATCCTCCAGAGAGTTTAGCTTCAGGGAGCTGTTCCATTCTGATGCTGGGAGGAGATCGTCAAGAGAATTTAGGGAGTCCAGAGAGTCCAGGGAGTCCAGAGAGATGCATTCTGATGCGAATGCGGGGAGAAGGCCGCCTACGGCATTGCCTGAGGCGCCGGAGCCTCCGGAGGATCAGTAGAGCTGGACAGACCGCGATTTTTGATATATATATCTTGTAATGTGTCCAAGTGTTGTCTTTCGACCCGCGTAGTCTGTCTGGCTGTCTTAGACCTGTTCTCGGCTGTTAGCGGTCATCAAACCTAGCGACCAGGGCTGCGTAATGTGTAGGCTTGACGGCTCTTCTCGAGTCAAGTAATCTGTGGGTTGACGCATGTTGATGAACGAATTTAACTTTATAACCGGGCATTATGGAGCCCTTTCAGTCGTTCCACTTGGAAAGAAGGGTTGGTCTTAGTTGCAAGGAAGGCGCTAAGCCTTGAATAAATTCTGATCCCCAAGGGCAAAAGCCCTGGGCTCAAATCGTCATAATGATCCAAACGTCATTTTTCAAGTGATAAACAACATCGATAGAAAGAAAAAGCAACATTATCTCCAAGCCTGCGCTGGACCTTCAAGTTTATGGTGACTTAGAGCGAAGTCCTGGTAACGACATGCTGCTCTTCATCATAGCACTCAAGCTTAGCATCGTAGCTTTGCTGATCTTTAAAACAGAAACCCCCATTCATCTTCCCCTCCCCTGCTGAGGAATAACGTGGTCCCTCAACTCCGGCATCCATTCCCAGCAGCGCATACGCTATTGGGGGTCCCCGCTAGCGGTTCTTCTCCGCACTCTACTGCAGCTCCTCACCCGCCCACACATCCCGAGCCGAGCTCTTACCCAGATCTTGAACCCCACATCAGCGGCGCTGTGGCACTGCCGATGCCCCCCTCTGAATCGCTGATCTGGTTCCCGCGTCCCGTGTCCCGCGGTGTCGGAACCCTGGCTTGGAGCTTCTAGCAGCTTACCATAGCATTGTGTCAGATGGCTGGCTACGGTGCGAATATCGAGCTGGGATCTCGCAGCTTGCGCATGGAAAGAATCTTAGCTTGGTACTGAGCTGGTGATTGTGGGGGAAAGGGAATGGAGGATTGGTCGGGCCGGGTGCTATTTTCCTGTCCCGATCTCCAAGTTCATAGGTTTAAAACATCCGGTTACTCAGCAGGGACTTAAACATCCTGTGTTACTGTTATTTTTTCCAGATACGGCGTCGCCTTAGGTTTGGAACTCGTTCTTAAGTCACAGAGTCGAGTGTGAAACACATCTTGCCACATACTTCAGTCAAGCTACAATCAGGCAATTTCACCTGAACAGAGACGAACTCCAGTCCTCAACATCTACAAACAACACCATGGCAGAACCAACCTCTTCCAGTGGCGCGGTTAACGTCCCGCCGCTGCTGGACCTCACAATCGATAACATTACGCCCAACACAATACGCATCAACTCGCAAAGCGGCGATGCACGTCTCACATATGTGATGGCGCGGCTGGTGACACACCTGCACGATTTTGCGCGGGAAACCCGGCTGAGCACAGAGGAATGGATGAAAGCGATCGAGTTCCTTATTGCCTGTGGCAAGATCTGCAGTGATGTGAGGAATGTGGGTTTTCCGTTGTGTTGCAAACGGGCCTGAATTATGCTGATGGAAACTAGGAATTCATCCTCCTCTCCGACGTCCTAGGCCTGTCCCTCCTAGTAGACAGTATCAACCACCCCAAGCCCGTCGGCAGCACGGAGGGTTCCGTGCTCGGCCCCTTCCACACGCACGACGCGCCACTCCTCGAGAACGGCTCCTCTATGACCTCCGACCCCGAGGGCGAGCCCATGCTAGCGCTCTGCACCGTCAAAGACACTAAGGGTAACCCAATCCCCGGCGTGACCATCGACATATGGGAGACAGACAGCTCGGGGCACTACGACGTGCAGCATGCGGGCCGGGATTCCCCCAGCGAAAGGTGTGTGATGGTTAGCGATGAGGAGGGTAGGTTCTGGTTCAAGGGGATCAAGCCGGTCAGCTATCCCATTCCTAATGATGGACCGGTGGGGAAGTTGTTGGAGAAGTTGAAGCGGCATTGTTGGCGACCGGCGCATGTGCATTTTATGTTTAAGAAGGAGGGATGGGATCATTTGATCACGTAAGTGCGATCATACCATATGGATGAGTGTCAATGGGCGTGAAGCTGACGTTTTCGCAGAGCGTTGTATATCCGGGGTGACCCGTACGAGACATCTGATGCTGTATTTGGTGTCAAGAAAAGTCTGATTGTTGACCTGGAGAAGGTTGACAAGGAGACGGCCGAGAGGTACGGTGTTATGGAGGGCATCTGGCTGTTGAAGCACGATTTCGTGCTTACTACGGAAAAGGAGACGGAAGAACTGAGGGATAAGTTAGCCACTGAGGCCTTGCAGAAGCTGGGTCTGAACTTGAAGCTGGTAGATCATCTACCAGTCCCAGATTTGGATTAAGTGTCTAGATTTGGAACTGAACAGCGGCACTTAAGCGCCATTACTGTGTTCATGCTCGTCTGGTTCGTCGGTTGTACGTGCTGCTGCGATAAGCTTGGCTACGTTGTTCCAATACCCCGCAGCCCCTCCATACTTGTTGACAACAGCATTGAAGTCAACAGGTGTGTCTTGCTTCGACTGTCTGCGTCCAATGAGTGCGATATTACGTGTGCTTGGGATCCGAAGAACTTCTTGTTCTACTTCCCAACCACAATCTTTCGCAATACCCGCAACCCAAGCAACCAAAGACGAGTACGCTGACTCTGCCTTGCCTTTCTCTTTAGGAGCAGGCGCGCGGAATCTGTCTCCTGTCAGATTATGACTGCAGCAAGGAATGGCCATGAAGGGACACTGAGAGATGGCAGCAACGATCGGAGTCCAAGGAGTCAGTTCATCTGCGTGATTTGAGATTATAAATGTGTCTTTCGGGAAACGCCCGTCATGAATAAGGCTCTCGTCCAACAAGTCATCAGATATGTCAGTCAAACCCTCTCGGCTGACTGGAGGTGGGAGCATGACTTTTTGCTGTAAAGTATCTTGCTCGCCAAACGGGGTTTGCAACTTGGTGTTGTAATTCGCCCACGACTTGCGTGAACGCGCATCGAAACCCCATCCTGCGTAGCCTTCTTTGTTTAGGATGTAGACCAAAAGCCCATTCCCACATCCGATGTCGACAAAACCCGGGAAGAGGTCTTTGCCATACATATCAGCCCACAGCTCGATCAAGAATGCCGCGATTGACAGATCCTCAAACACATGCTTCTCCGGATCGGTGCTTTCGGCCCACCCGTCTATAAGGCCACGCGCATACTGCAGCTTCAGCCTGTGGTAGGTGTCCTGCGCCCGGGCCTGGGGCACAACCTGATCATGTAGTACTCGCTTCTGATAGCCGGCCAACCGGCCTTTGCCGTGCTTGTGGATGACTTCCAGCAAGCGAAAGGCCGTCCTGGAGAGCTTAAGCTCGGAATTGTCATAATCCGAAAAGTAGAGATAGGAGATGGAGATAAACCCGCAGTACTTTGCCGGATTCCACTCATGCAGGAATGCTATCCCCCGCACTACTGGGTGATAAAACGGCATATCTGAAGGTGCCGAGACATGGGGCAGATAGACAACAAGAGTTTGTGAGTCATCTTTCGAGTGACTCGACGCAGCCTCGAATATCAGACAGGTTTGGTCGAGGGGCTTGTCTCTCCTCGTGTTTCGGGGGATGAGTCTGCGAAGAATGCACCGCCGCAGTTCAAAGCCACGAAATGAAGGAATGGGGATTGGCAGAGTACTGTTTGCTTGCGGTTCAGGGGCATCATGGAGAATATCGGCGCGGAAGAGCCATGATGAGTTGATGTTGGGGTTATGGATCAGGTTGGACATGACCCCGCCGAAGATGTCGGGGCCGAAGTGACATGGGTGGCGAAAGAGAGGGCGCCATTCTGCTTGTTCCTGGCCCTCTTGAATGGCCTGGATGACGACTGGGTTGGCATTAGCCGCCAATTCCTCTGGTTCGAACTTCATCGCTCCGATGTTTCTCGAACCGGGAGGAAGTGTGGCTGATTGAGCTGTTGGGAGTCACCATGGGATGCTAGGTCCTTGCTGACACCGGCGCTGCCGGGTGGTGTAAGTAACAGGTCGACTGTATGTAACTTATACATCACAGGGGGGAATGTCATGAAAATACCTTCATGAATATCACGATCTGCAAAATCAGTAGAAGTGGAGACGGCCCAGTTTACGATATTCTTCTAATTACAAAGCAGAGCCGTCGATCCAGATATTCCGTAGCTCGTACTTTCAACCATGGAACGCAGGAAATCTGGGAAAGTGAGTGCAGGTACGGCTCCGTACTCGGGCACAGTGTCATTACGCAAGACGGCAGCCAAATTCCAACGCGCATGACCCCCCCACAGTGCCACCGAGCACGAGGAACTGTTTGACTGGCCACCAGTTGATGCCTTGTGGCCTGACCGTAACGGCCCCACATAACCATCATCTCTTCCCCTCACCTGCATTCCGCCCTCTTCTCCCTTTCAACGACTTTGCCATCCGCAGCAGCAGCAGCATCACTTGTCAGCAATCACACACCCTTACAAAAGCCACAGCTTTTCCTGGGACATCTTCGAGACCCCACATCACCACATTCAACAACTGCATTCAGCGAGACACCAGTTGTCGGTCGCTACCCTTCTCAACTCCTCTAAACAAACCATCTCCTAAGGTCACCCTTAAAACTCCGAGTTTATGTCCGGCCCAATCGAGATCCAGAATCTCAAGAGCCGCGGTATGTAACAGATTCCATCGATGATAACTTAATCCGCCCAGCTCGATGGTGCGTTTGTTTTGTTGGCATCGCGCAGCAGCCGCGATCGCGCGGTTACGGTGTGACGCGGCCGCCTCTTGACCATTGCAAGTATTAGTGGGACCGAGTCGCGCGCGGACTATCGAGACAAACAAGGGCCATCGTTGGGTTCCCCCTATTTCAATAGACCTTTGTCACTGACGAGACAATCATTGAAGACCCCTTCGCCGAAGCCGACGAGGACTCGGGACAGACTACTCAAACCCAGGAGTACATCCATATCCGCATCCAACGTAAGCCGCCATCTGCCACTGTCGCCGACCGCCCAGTGGGTCACGCAACACCCTGACAACGAAACTAACAAACTGCAGAGCGTAATGGCCGCAAAACCTTGACTACTGTGCAAGGAATTCCCAGCAAGTTTGACCACAAGAAGATTCTCAAGGTCATCAAGAAGGAATTCGGTATGTGCTTTCATCGCCAGCCAGCAGAGTTTGAAGAACTTTTGGCTAACAACTGGCAGCTTGCAATGGCACCATCATCAGTGACACCGAGTCCAAGGGCATGGGCGAGGTGATCCAGCTTCAGGGCGATCACCGTGCCAAGATTAGAGAGTTCCTCATCAACCCCGAGACCGGTCTTGGTCTCGATGAGAAGACCATCAAGGTACGACCGCCTGCTTTGCTCTACTAATAACCCAGTCACTCATAGCTGTCGCAGGTCCACGGCTTCTAAGCCGGGCATGTCTGTCGTGTCGCGGCTCAGCGGCCCGGGCATCTAAACGAAGCTTCCGGGGCGGGGCTCCACCCCATCAGCGGGTGAACCTTGTACGCCGATACCTGAGCGCAATCGAGTCTCCTCTGAGTGTCGAGCAACAGCGTCCAGCTGAGGAGTCCAGCGGCACCCAAACATGATACCCGAGAAGTTGATGGAGCGGTTTTCCTCTTCCCCTATGCAGATAGTGCTTTGGAAGGGATATACTTATGATGCGTTGATGCTTGATCCGTTCAAGTCTAGTCGTTCCGTTCAGCACTACATAGTTGATAGGACAGCCACGGCCCGCATGTCATTCGTTGCGAATCGGCGGGCTCGATGGTCTAGGCAATGGGATTCTGTTGGCAGCAGTTCTATGTACTTTATTGGTATATTGTGACCTTCTCAAGAAGATGTGTACTGTGTATTCCGTGTGTATTCCAAACATGAGCTGTAACCCGAACTCCTCTGCTCCCCTGCGAAATGCACCAAAGAATAAAAACATGCCACGTGTCCCAGATGAATCAAGCGTGATAGGTGATCAGCCCGCCAAGGATCTTTCAAAGCCCCTTTGTTACATCCCCGTATTCCATGATGCGCAGGGCGAGTCGGCCAGTCGCGTGGAACAACCTCCTGGCAAAGTTGAGCAAGGGGATGTCCGGATAGTCGGATCGGTTTGAGTGTAGCTGGATAAGCAGCGTTACCATGCTGACAAAGCTAGCGATGGAAAAGACGCTGATGGACATGGACGTCTCCTTGCGGATGTTGATCTTGCGTTGGGTGATGTGATAGAGGACTGTGAGGGTCTGGAATAGACAGTCAATGTTTTGTCCGAGTAATGGAGGACTGTATTAGAGTTAACTCTTACGCTTGATATAACAATCCAGGCTGGTAGAACCAAGCGGGGGTCTTCAAACCCTCCTGTGAGGTGCAGAACCCAGTACGTCACGTAGCCATTGAGTGCATCGACGGTCAAAAGCCGGACGATAGTAGCTTGCGGCGTGTAGTTTAGCAGCCAGCGCGACATGAGACAGTCAGTGAAGAAGAAGGATAGGTAGCCTGAGGCGAAGCACTGTCATCCCAAATCAGCTCTTCTTCTCTCTAACCCGTAGACTCTCCCAATAATACGAACCCATATTATAGCCAACACCATCTCCGTCAACCTCAACCGTGCCTCAAACTCCGGATCGAACCCCGTCCCCATCATTTTATACCCTTGCGCAAACCCTCCTCCATTGTCTGCCCCTCCCTTCCGAGTAGTAAGTTTCGTCAACGCCCCGCCTCCGTCAAGCACTCGGTCCAGGTACATCAGATGTAGGGTCGCTAACAACCGTAGAACTGTGGGTAACCCGAACAAGATGACCGGCGCGATGGAGGCCAGTCGGCAGAGAAAAAGGAGGGGATACCATTTCTGGGAGACGCCTAGGGCGACGGCTACTCGGGGCTGGAGGAGGGTTGATTGGAGGGGTTCGGTGGGGAGATCAGCTTTGTTGCCGGTGCTGGTGTTGGTTGTGGTGCGGCTTAGGGGGGCACCATGGTCGGTGGGGTTTTTGGGAGTGTTTGCGCTTGTTGTGGTCGCTGTCGCGGGGTTGATCCGCGGACGGGATGAGGGATGGATGGGCTGTTGGAGATGTTGCTGTTGATGTTGTGATAGCTGGTCCGCAAGGTTGCCGCTGACGCGACCGGCTCCAGGGCCGTATCCGAGTGCGTCATCCGCCCGCGGCGGCTGCTGCGCGGTGGGCTTCGCGCGGTGGTACATCAAGTTGCTGAGCCTCCTCCTCCTCCCCCATGGAGCATTGGAATTGTTTGCGAGTTGTTGAGTGGGAGGGGGAAAAAGGTAAGTTATGAGATGTCGGGCCGGTTGAAATAAGCGGTGCGGTGCGGGTGCGAATGCCACGACGGTTTAGCTTCCCGGACAGCTCTCTAGCCCAGCCTGTCGCTGCCCTTAGTCGGACAAGGGTCGTAGCAGGCCCTTGCAGGGCCTTGATAGCGATCCTACCTTGATGAGGGATCCAGTGATGCTATCTACGAGCTCTGATTGGTTTAATAAAACGTGGGTCGGTACGTACTCGGTGCTCCACAACCTCTGTGGGGGTCAATCCCCGCCGATTTTCCTTGCGCTCCAGCCGAGTAAGATAGACTGCGTGAGTGGTGCGTGGAAATTTTGAAGCTTTGACGCGAGAGGCCGGAGCAGCACTGAGCAGCATTGACCAGCACCAACACCACACCCGCTGCAGTCGGCCAGTCGCACATGTTCGCTTGACGGCGGCTGTTGACGCGGGGCACTGAACGACAAGACTGGACGGGCTGAGGACAGCGCCAGAGGGGTTTGACCTGGCCTTACGACCCTTACTTACGAGCGAGAACGGATCCGTACCAGCAGCATTGAACGACCCGCGGCTGCGCCAACCCCCGAGTATATAGTATATAGAGACCATCACGGGACAAGAAGTCGATACTCTACTTTAATACTGACACAAAGACTACACACAATGGTGTCGCCAGCTCGGTTTGGCCTTACGGCCAGGGGGTTACTCTCGACTAGGACAACGGGTTCGGCGAGGATAACTCTGGGGACGGCAAAATGGACATCCCCTGCTGGGCAACAATGCCGCTGGAAGGGTGTTGCGACACACCGCACCGCCCATGGTACTGATATGAATTCTCAGCGGTCGCCCGCGGTAGAGATGCAGAGGAAGTTGGGAAAGGGCACAAATCTCGCGGCAGAGATCACATCAATGGTGCTGCCTGGTATGTCTATCGCGAGCATTCTCCCTCCTTAGGAGGGGAGAAATCGAAGAGCCATTGGGACACATATAACTGAGACTTTTTGAACAGGCACCTTCGTCCTCCCGCCCCTTTCCCAATTCCCCAAGCCCTTCAGCCAAAAAGTCAAGCTCCTCTGGTACTGGCTCCTGATCAAAGGCCAAGAAATCCTGACCAATGCCGCCGTCAAGTATACCTCCAAGCCCTCTTTCTTTAAGCGCGCCATCTACAAGCCGAAACGCTCCGTCCTGATCCCCACCGCAAAAGCCATGCACCGCGCCATGGCCGAGGCCCTTGCGTCTGGCGACCGCGACACCATTAACAAGATCTGCTCTCGCTCGCTCGGTACCTCCCTTCTCGCCAGCATTGACACCCGTCCCAAGACCCGCCGCTACGGCTGGCAGCTTTTGGATTACACCAAGAAGCTATTTTATCCCTCTGTCAAGTCGCACCGCATCACGGCGTTGGGGCGGGAGAAGAATGCGCCGATCGTAAGGCAAGCAGTCGTCAGCATTTCGAGTCGGCAGCGCCGCGTGCAGTATGATGCGCAGGGGAAGGTCATTCCGGGGAGTGAGAAGGAGATTGATGTTGTGGAGCATGTGGCCATGGCGTGTGTGGTTGATCCGAGGACTTGGGCCGAGAGTGAGTGGCGGCTGGTGGGCACGATTTCGGCCACGACATTGGAGGAGTGGGATGCAGAGAAAGAGATCTTGAAGGAACTCATGAAGAATCCTTCACCATAGAGAAGAGGGAAATAACGCCTCGGGGTGAGGGTGTATAATAAGCGTGTACAACTATGAAGTCATGAAAACATCGGACATGGGCAGTTCCTCGGGCACGACACGGCTTCTGTGACTGCATTGGGTTTTTCACACTGTGTAGCGAGTGCTAACGCTCATTCTGCTGCAACGGTCAGGCAACCGTATGAAGGGGGAGAAGGACCGGAAGAAACATCTTGCGCAGGTGTTGGAGCCTGTCGGGGCTCGGGGTAAGCAGGTAATAAGAAGTTCCCCAGGCGAAGCCTTGATCCGAAAATTCACCCCAATAGTCCCAGAAGAAGGACTCAAATTCCAAACCTTGAACACCTCCTGATAGGAAGCATGCTGTGCATCCGTTCTTACCTCCCTATGAATCAACGGCCCTATGCAGCAGAACCCGAAAGATGGGCAGATCCTTGCCCCCCAGCCTTCCTGGCTGTTCGATTAAACTGTGAATGGACCTGATCCGAAGAAAGCCGTAGGTACAACAGTTCCGGTAAGTCTTTTCTCTGGTAGCGCGCTTGATCTCTGGACAACCGCAACCGCCACCGCATATCCCACATTTGTGTGCTCAGGGGCTCGACCTTTGGTGCCCCACTGATGCTGCTGCTTTCAAGTCTCTATCGTCTCTTGCCCTGATGTCGACATCGTTTCTATCGTGCTAGTGTTCGTGAGGTTCCGTATGGACTTGTTGAAGCTGGAATGGCTGAGACCCGAAAGGTATGTGTATCTGCTTTTTTCCCAGGCCCTGTCTAGGTAGTGCAATTGAGGAAGCCAAGGGAGAAAGAGAGGATTACCTAGGAATTGATGCTCGACCTATGCAACGGCTAAAGGTGCTCGATAGCGAGTGGATTGTACAAAATGCCGAGGCATTCTGGAAACGTCGATACATAGTACTTCTAAGGTCTCACCAAAAGGGACTTGGAAACGAATATATTGTGTACCTTGAAGTGTATTGCTAGGTTAATTCCTACCTAGACCCCTTCCAAAGGGAGCTTGGACTGGTTCGTTAGGCTTTCAATGAAGAACGTTACCCCGCCATGAACTGCTGCAAAGTTCAATGCGTAACGGTTCCATCGTAACTTGAGATTTCTAGCTTGGAGAACACAGCTCTTAGAAGAACTTGCCCGTGGTCTCAGCAATCCCAGGATTATCAGATGAGCTTTCCGTTTCCCAGCCATGACCCTCCTCATCAAGAGACACCGGGCGATCCAGAGAATCGAACCTCTTCCCCTGAAGCTTTGCCCTAGTGTACTGGATACCCAGCCTCAAAGCCAACGCGCCGAACCCCCAAAGAAGCCCTCCGATCGGCGCTGCGACAAAGGCGCCGAAGCAGCCCCAGTCACCGGTAAACAGACCCTGTTGGAGCAGCATCAGCTCCGCACCGGACTTGACATCGCCGTAGTAGACCGTTCCGAACAGGAATACGGTAAAGAGACCTCCAAGCCCACCAACAACCACCTCAAAGCCACGCCACCAGTAGCAGGCATCTGAGAGGCCAAGGATAAGCACAGGAATGGTTGCGGCAGAGACCAGATCCGAGATGAGGTAAATTTGCAGGATAGACGGCGCTCGAATAGCGATCACCACAACGGGTATCATGGTGAGCACCACACCAGCTCGAATCCACCAGATGCTGAGCTTATTGCGGAAAAGGTCGGTCGACGCGGAGGTAACCATGGCCGACTGGAAGGAGTCGAATGCGGCCGTGCTGAGCGTGACGGACATGACAAGTACGATGCCGACAACCCAGCTGGGCAGCTGTTGGAGCAGGGCGAAGAATGCGACTGAGCCGTCAACCGGGTTGTCCGGGGGGCCGGGCCAGACGCCAGACCAGGCGGCAATCAGGCCGGTCGAGCCAACGAGGGTGACAATGATAATGATAGCGACAACCGCGGCGGAGATGCCGAGCCAGAGGTCACGGTCGGTTTTGGAAGCAAAGGTACGGAGCCAGAATTGAGACTGGTGAAGTGTAAGCGTCGTCAGTTAAATATAGTCCCATTACGAGTCTTATGATGGAGTCGTGGCACTAACCAGGAAGAAGTCGTTCGTCAAGATGGCAACTGGCAGGATGTACAGGAGTTGCCAGCCAAGGAGGTTCCCTTTGGTAAGCCCGGATGACTCGATCAAGCCTGTGTCGATTTTGGTCTCAACGCCGATGGTGATGGTGGCGATGATGATGAGACCGAGCACCATAGCTCCCTGGATGTTGTCGGTGAAGAAGGAGATCTTGAACCCTCCAAGAGCTGGTAACGTCTTTGTCAGTGGTAGAGTTGAGGCATGTGAGTGAGTAACCTCATCACGTACAGGTGTAGATAGTGGTAACCAGACACTCGACAATCAAGACAGGCAGTCCATCAAGGCCGGTGAGCAGATTGACAACTTGACCAATAGCCGACAACTCAGAGACCATGTACAGGAAAAGAGTGACAAGCGTCATGAAGCTGAGATATAAGGCAGTGATTGTTCCATAACGCTGTCTGGTCCACTCGGTGAGCACAAATCCCTGAGGACATTTGCGTCGGATTATGGGGCCCAGTGTTGCGAACGCCAGCAGCGGCAGGCCAGAGGCTAAAGCATAGACAACCACTCCTTGAACGCCAGCCAGAGTCCCAAGCTGTGGATAGGCAAAGAGGATACCGGACCCGAGAGCTGCGGAGGTTAGTATGGCAAATTGAGCGCCAAGGTTCCAAGGGGAGTGGGGAGCAGATCGGAGCGGCAGCACGTTTCTCACGCAAGCATTAACTTGATCGAGTCCGACGGTGCAATCTCAGCTTCGTATCCACAAGACTTTGGTTCTCCTCCCAGCCGGGCTAACCCGCCAGTTGTCCGCCCCCAGGTTCGCGCGGACGATGACGGTTAAGGGAGGTTGGAACCAAAGAACCTGTTTCAACTCCGCGCCCGTAGTGAGCCGCAACCTCGCCCCTCGCGACCCTCTGCCAACAACGTACTATGGCGCTGCCACTGTAGAAAGCAGAAAGCTAGATCACGCAGTAGGCATGGGAAGCGAAGGGGTGGAGTGTCGATGAGGTCGGGGTACGAACCTGTTTGTCAGCGCGCAATGGGAAGTGGGAACTCTTTCTTGCTACTCGATCTCGCCGTCAAACGCCGCACATTTGGGAGCAATTCGTCTCATCCAATGATGCGGAAGCTGAAGTTTGTTGCCTTGCTGATCATCGTCGCCACCGCCCTGATCTTGCATGTCCGCCCTGGATGATGGGGACGTCCGTATTTTTAGTTTCACTCACCAGAGGCAATGAAGTTCAGGGCGAGCGGCAGAGCTAATAACCAACCAGTTAGCAGTCATCCACGTTTGTCGTTAAGGGGGGTTGGGGTCAGGCAGAGAGGGCAGTCTGGTCCATTGCTCAGTCAACTCAGTCAACACAACAAGGAGCAGTTGTCGTCGCCTTCTTCGCCGTCATCCCCGACTTGTTGGGTGAATGTCTAACCCGTCTGAGTCCGGTTGCCAGCTAAGAACTCGCCCTTAGACTGGTTCCTGAACCTCCAGGCCACACCCGTGCCCACAATGCTGTATCAACGGTTAGCTGCCGGCTGGACAGATCGCTATACGGGCTGTGGGCGGGTTGATCTAACAGGAAAGCGCCATAAGTTGAGTAAATAAGGGCGTTAGACGCCGGAAATGATGGCTGCCCCATGGTAACGGTTGATATAGTGTTGTGGGTATAATGCAGGCCTTATTGCTGATGAAGAACTCGAGATTCTGTCAGACAGGACACTCTAGTTAAGTCGTTCAGCGAACTGTCTCAGCTGTCCGTGTGTCTGGCTATGTGATAAAACTGTCAACTTAAACCTTCAGCATCCTTCCGAAATGCCCTCTCTGCTGGATGTGGGAGCTAGCTACCTTTTTGTACTTTATCACAAGCCCCTGTTCGCCCTCCGGATGACTTTCCAGCAGCGAATTTTGCATTGCAAGCCAATAGACTTTGCTCAGCCGACCAGTCCCCAGCCGCTAAAGCCTGGCCTAGGCGCGCCCACAGCCGTGGGAGCGTGGGGGTGTGGATTGCCAGCGGCTGCTGTCAAACACAAAAAAATCCACTCGCCAGTCCATCTTCAAGCCAAAAGCAACGACGATTTGTTGATGCCAAGCTTCTACGAATCCAAGTGCTTGGGGCGATGCTGCTTGCATCGGGAAGCCAAGAATCCCCCACAGCGCTGAGCTTGTTGGTAGGGAGTGGCTGCAAAACTTGTGCCCAACAGAAATCCCACGCTGGCATTTCTCATCGTAAAGTTCGCTCGTCACTTCGCTCGTCACTTCGTTCCTCGTTCCGAACGGAGGGTTTGCGTGGAACTCAGCTTAGTTGGCTCCCGTCCCCTAACGCTAACATTAACCCTAACACACCCTCCCTCGACCCAACGCAAACCCTAGGAGCGCGCCCTACGGTTTACCTACAGCAAAAAGTTTGTTCTGTTTTCGTTCCTCCCTCTAACCAACTAAGTACTCCCCAAACCATCTAAATGCCCCACTGCATACGCCAAGCACGCCAAGCTGCCAACATTTGACTTTTTTTTTAAAAAAAAACAGTGAAAGTTTCACGAAAACTGAAAGCCATTCCACAAAAGGGTGCATGTTGGTCGATTTTGGAAGTTGTAATTACGGGTGTTTGCTTCTTCACTTCCGTCCCGACGCAAACCAGCCCTTAACGAACCAGTCGCACTCACAAGCATCTGCTGTCAAGTTTAGCTAACAAGATCCCATTTCAATTCAATCCTCATGCCTCTCCCGGCTGAGATAACATCTTCTGGAGCAAAGCGAAGCCACCCGAAAGCTGCTAGATACAACCTCGTTCCACGACTCCATCCGCCCGCGTGTTATCCACAAATTAGTGAGGCCACCTAGTTCCAGATCCTGGAAACAATAGAGAGGATTTCCGTGATGGGACACTTTCTTCCTGGCGTCCAATTGTGCCATGACATTGATCAAAGATAAAAGTAAAAAAAAAAAAAAATGTGAAACCCATAAGCCGACATATCCTCGGGGAGAAAAAACAACACCTCAAATCAATGAGTTTGGGGAGAACTGTCTGTTGGCCATCTGAACGCGGGAAAGCAAAGATGAGACCACTGAACTCCACACGAGGCGTTGGACCTAATCCCTCTTCGCATCATCTGTTGCGGGTCTGTATTTGACAGCGACCAACCAAACAGGTTGCGAAGAACGATGGCCATTCTTCTGAAAACAACGACAGAATCAGACCGCCATCGCTGCATTAATTTGGTCATGCCTCTAAAAATGAGAAGAAGCATACCAAACCAAGGTGTGCCAATGGTGAGTCTTGACCGTCATGATAAGGAGAACCCGAGGAAACAAGAACGAAAGCAGAAACCGTCAAATCAAATAATCATGATGACTAACTCTGACAGTTGATGATGGAAGTGCGGAACGAGCCGATAGCCCACGGGAACTTAGGCATAGCGGCGCTCGCGATGCTCACGGCTTCGAGTTGGAGTGTCAGGGACCTGCTGCGGAGTGGCTGCCTCCTGCTGGACAACAGACGGCGTCTGAGTGTAATAGGTGACGCCCGTGATGGGATCCTGGAAGGTAGTAATGTTCGGCCAGTAGCCACCCACGAATGAGTAGGGGTTGAGTGGAACTGCCATAGCAGGAGTCGAGGCAGGAATGCCGCCGAGACCGATAAGGGACTTGCCATCGGCACCAAGGGCAATGGGGCTGGCCGCATGGTACACCAACGGCGTGGTGGTAGCAACAACGGGCTCCTCGAAAGCGCGAGTCTGCGAAGCAGGAAGGGGGGTGTTGAAGTTGGTGTTGTCACTAATCTCCGCAAGAGGAGACTTGGGGAGGGTGGCTGACTTAGGAGTCTTTGGGGTAACAGACACCTTGGTGAACGCCTGCGACTTGACACGGCGCGGAGTACCTGCGTGCTTGAAGACCTTCCTCTCGACGTTGATAGGGAAGCCACGCATCATCTTGCCGTTCTAGCACCAAGAAGTCAGCATGATCTGAGTCAGTCGATCTCTTGCAACTGTGCAACTTACAAACTTGGCAATGGCAATATCCGGAGTATCCGCACGAGCGAACTCAACAAAGGCAAAGACGGTCGAAATGATGCCTGCGAGGGCTCTGTCAGCCTGACGTTTGTTGGTTGTCTGTGAAGAGCAACAAACCATCTTGCTTGCGCTTGATGAGGTCAACGTTGAGAATTTCACCAACTGCAGAGAAGAGCTCAATGATCTCTTCCTTGTCGACATCGAAGGGCAAACGGCCAATGAAGATGGAACGACGATCGACGTCATACTTGCGAAGGAATTCTTCATCCGCATCAGCGCGCGAAGCAATGTTTTTCTTCTTCAGGTCGAAGGCGTCAATACAGTATTCGTCGTTCTCGCGAACCGCCTGCGGAAAGAGTCAGAACCGGTAACATGACAGATAGGTTTGAATGTCTTACCATGTTGAGATCCCGCTTTGGGTCAAAGTTTGCAAACTCGACCAAGATCGCGCATCCCGGAAGCTTCAGGGCCTCTTGGATCTGGGCGCTGAGCATCTTGCACTCGCTGAGCTCGCCATAAGGCTCCATGATCGCTCTAGCTTCCTCGGTAGTAATGCTGTTGCCCTTGCGGCTGTACACGAGGAAAGTGCCTGCAGGAGATTACACTATGAGCGTTCTGCGTCTGGAAGAACGAAGGATTTATAAAGTTCAACTTACGGTTGGCCTTGACCATCTCAGTACGGCACGGACGACCACAGATAAGAGCGCCCTTGCCCTCCCTCATGGCGAGCTGGGCATCCTCATCCTTCTATTTATTTTATTAGCGATGTCTAGGATTATCTGCATGACGCGAAGCGACACTTACTGTGTACTGGCAAAAGGCGAACGGCATGCGGTTGGCATCGCGACGAATCTTAACAAAGACAGTGCCGTACTTGCTGAACTCGCGAACAATGCCGACTTCGAGGGTGCGATCGTCCTTGGATTCAGGAAGACTAAAAACAATGATAATTAGATGCACGCCACACACTTCGTGGAAAAACTCACGATACTTACTTGGCAACAAAGACGCAAGCACTGGGAGGATAGATGCCCTGGACATCAACCCCGCCAATCTGGTGGCGCGAAGCGCTCCGGTTGGGAGTGTTGCGGCTGGGAGTGTTGCGGATAGGACCATTGCCATCCATGCCAGAGGATACCGCGGTGTTACCGTTGTCAGTCGCCACTGCCTTCACTAGGTGATGATCCCGCGAGGCCCCCATCATGACGAGGGCAGCCTGAGCTTTGATGAAGGGGTCGTGAGCCTCATCAGCATCGACCTTGCGAGCAGGCTTGGTGGGCGAGCCCATGAAGACATCGCTAGGCTTTCCGACCTGGAAAGGAGAAGAGGACCTGCGCAGAAGTGCGAATGAGTGCCGAGCCAGATGATTCATCAGCGACATATTACACTTACTCGGTCGTCTCCTTGACAGAGCCGCCAGAAGAGGCAGTGCACGAGAGGGTGAAACGGCCAAACTCCTGGGTGATGGATGAAAAACTTCATCGTGTTATTCAACAGTACACCAGTGAAATAGAGGCGGATCGAAGAGACTTACCGGACCCTGTTCTGGGCAGGAGAGTTGCTAGCCTGAGACAGACGAGCGCCACCTACAAGTTATTAGCAATTATGATTCCAAGCCGGATAACCAGGACGATGAGTTGACAATTTCATCTATTCTGAATGTGGAGATGGCTTTGAGCAGGCAAACGACGCAAGCTTTGAGGTCCGACTTACCTTCCTCAGAGGCAGAAGACGAGCCGTTGGAAGATCCACCGCTCAGAGAGCGAACACGGCGGTTATTGAACGAGGCGTCGCCGTTCTTGAAGGCCCGGATCATTCCCGACATCGTTGCTAGAAGGGATAGTCAATCGTTCCGAGTCTGGTCAAGAAGATACTCGAAAAAAGGAGAATGCTCTTGTAATGATGATTGGGCCGGAAGAATGCGGGCTGGCTATCTTCTGTTGTTCGTGTGTGAGCTCTGCTCTTGTGCGCTCTACTAATGACGCTCGGGAAAAGGAAAGGAAAGGAAATGTAGAGGTGCAGAGTGATCGTGGCGCGAGGACGCGACCGTGAAATGGATACGGATGCGAGGAGTGGGACAAGCGCTAGCTCGCGTCCGACTTTCTGGAAAAGTCAACCCCGATTTGAGGAAACAGGACTGGAAATGGGAGAGGGGACACAAACAGGATTTGCTTCGGATCTTGACACCACAACGAGGAATGTCCTAAAGCTGAATGCCACGAGGAAGTTGGTCTCGGTCGAGGTTCAAGAGAGACGGTAAAGATGAGAGCAGTGAGAGAGGGAGAGAGAATGGAAGAGAAGTGCTGGAGGCAGAACGGTGGTAGAAGAAGAAGGGGAGAGAAGAACAGTGTGCCCTTCTTCGAGGAGGAAGGAGCAGGTGCCCGGAGAAGACTCGAGATGCCTAATGTCCTGATGCCTCAGGCTCTGACATATTCCTCCAAAAAAGCGATCAATTCGGTCTCCAAAAACAATCTTCAGTTGCAGGACTCCTTTGGGAACTGTGAAATCAAGGGATGGGGATTATGACGAGCATGCAGGGCTTGACTCGGGAAACAAGATGATGGCTTGCTCAGGGGAAAGGAAGACAAGGATGTGAGAGGGGGAATTGTGGCCTTGGGAGATTTACTCACTTGGACACTTCTGTCAGGTGAAGTCACAGTAAGACAAGATGTGGTTGATGGCCGCGTATAATAGGAAAGTGTGGGAAAGGCGGAAAAAAGTTTAAAAAGATTATATGGTTGGGGATATGATGGAGTTACCATTCCAAGCACAGGCTGATCAATTTGCAAGTAAAGGAGGTTGGAGAAGTGACTGTGTGAGCTGGCGGATCGCGAAGTGCCGGTAAGACCAGAGCGCAGCGGAGCTCATGTTCGGGATTGCAGCTGGGAGAGGAGTAAGGCTAGAGGAAGGTTGTCAGGTGTTGAGAGTCAGATTTTAGGAACCCTGGCGAGCACACAGAGTCCGTGAGACTAGCAATGGTTGAGAGCCCTGGGTGGTTTAAAATAACACTGGACGTCCTCAAATTCATCTATCTGCTATAAAACTAGACATTTCCGAGAAAGCAACAAAATAGAGACTGGCGCAACAGAATGCATATCTTGGAGACAGGTTGTTTATTTGCCACGTGCTACAAGATTTCTGGAGGGTTTCCATAACCAAGCCTTGCTTGTCCCTAGTAGCGGCTGAACGGACCCAAAGGCGAAACCTGTGTTTGAAGTAGTAGCTTTGTTATAGAAACATCCCTTTGTGAAAGTAGTGATTGCGGATCAATGCATTGTTCCAAGCATAAATGCCAACTATATTATGAACCAAGATTTTGATCAATGATGTCTTTGAGTGAATCCCACGATACCATTCAGTGTTCTGTGGTTGACGTTGTGCTGGTGTTAACTCTTTCCGCTTTACTTGATATTCTAAGGTGATTGTTAACTTCGGGACCTTAGGTTCCCTGTATTCCATTAGCTGGCAATGATATTGTCCTGAGCACGCACTTATGATAACTAATCTTATGATCTAGCACTCCTTGGTCCCTGTGCACCCCGGTTGTGCAGGATGGACAAGTACATGAGACATTGAAATAGTTTTGTGAACATATTGAGCACAGGTTTCTTTACCTCGAAGCAGGCTGAAAGTCAAGAGGTATCTCTATGATTTAATAGCAGCGTGACATACTACAACTATCGTATTTACATCATTTATCACATCTTGAATGGCTGGGATCACTGAGTGAGTTTTGGCTGTAGCCAGTACATCAGGCAGTGCTGGAGCATCAGGATACCTAAGTAGCAAAACCTGTACAGAGGACATCAAGGATCGGAATATTTTGGCCAAGGATATACCGTACGATATGCATATATCTAGACCAGAGCTCACCACATCTCTATACAAATACTGACACTGAAGATCGGCCACCGGCTGATTCGATATGGTCTGTGCGCACAATGGACCCAATTAATTGAATCCTGAGATATGCTCTATATAATACAGTACTTTGGAGATATATACTTAGGCAGGTACTTAACATCCCGTATCTCTAAACCCCACGACGACATGCATCTGCTTGATCGTACCTAGTATGTTTAGTGAATGATAATGGTGCTCTATGGCTGAACTGCTCAAGTTCACAAGTTCATGAATGTTTAATAACAGACAGCTCTGCCTTGCATCAAGAGGCATACTAATAGGTACAGGTACAACTGTACTTTGACATCTGAGCATTGTTTTGGAGAGGTGCCTATGTCAATGCAAAGTGTCCCAGGTGATTTTATTTTGATGGTGCCATCTGAACATAGTTTGCAAGATAGCTGTTCGAACGCTGCATCCATTGCTGGCTCTCTCATCCAAATACAAAAACCCAGGTTCTGCATCTTGAGGATGCAGCGATAGGAAAATGTATGTCTCGAGCATCGATTGAGGCTCTACGGCCCCACCAGTCCATTGCCGAGCGCTGTGGGGCAGCTAACTTTGTCCAACCGCTGATTGTTTGATGACGTCTGGAAAATCCGTCGCAAGATTATCCAGCGAAGCCACCCTGGTGCCGCTGTATGACAGGCTGCAGATCCCACAACACCACAACTGACCAGGCCAATGCCATCAATAATGTGTACATAGACATAAGATAATCTGGCGCTTCTGCCCTTTACTATCGCAACCGCCCAACGACCAGCAGCTGCGCAGTCTAGGCTCAGTCAACTGCCCTCGTCTTCTCCGAAATGCAAGCGACAAGGCCGCTTCTGTTTAAGGGCTTCATTGGCCGCAGCGTCGATGAGCTCAAGAGGCTCTCAAACATAGGTATACATGCCCGGCTGATCTTCAGGGTGTCCGCGGGTAGAGATGCTAACAGAGCCTTTTGTTCACAGCCTTCAAGCTCGAAGGAATTAAAGGTCCTCAGGGTCCTTATCTCCTCCACGACTTCCGCAGCCCAGCAGGTGTCCAAGATTGCAAGGTCATGTCAGACGTTGAGATCGGCGGTTATTCGAACGCAAACCTCGACTGGGTAACATCGCCGTCGCCGACGTCGGGAGCACAACCTCCTTCTCCCCACTCTCCTGGTTATGCGAGATTCCATGGAACCATCTCCACACAACTACCTAAGAACAGGCCAGACATAAAGCGGACCGGCTATGCGGCCTTCAGGACACGCGACAGGCCACCAACAATCTTTGGACGTAGCCTGTGGAATATCGATCCTTATGTCTACCTGGCCCTACGCGTCAAGTCGGATGGCAGGAGCTACTTCGTCAACGTTCAGACCGAGTCTGTTGTTCCAACTGACCTCCACCAACACCGGTTATTCGTCAAGAAACCTGGCGAGTGGGAAACAGTGTTGATCAAATGGAATGATTTTGTACGGACAAACTATGGGCGCGTCGTCGAGCCGCAAACGGAGATCATGCGACAGAAGGTCAAATCTATTGGCGTTGGGTTGACTGACAGGATAGAGGGCCCATTTGAGCTTTGTATCGAGAGGATATGGGCCACAAACGATGAAAGTGAGGCGGATAGTGTGGTAGAGGTGTCGAATAGTAAGGAGGGGGAGCTTAAGACCAAGAAGGGACAGAAAATTTCATGGGGGAGTTAATGATAGAGGCACAGGCCTTGAGAGCAATCAGGTGAAGCCAATGTTGGTCTGGTAAAGTGATAAAACAAACATGGCGAGGCACAGAAGCACGCAGATTGCATGACCAAGGCTGTGCCCATCATACAGTGGACTGGCTGTAGACCCTCTCCTTTGCATCATTGGCCTTATGGAAGAATGGATCACGATTGGTATGCAAAGCTTCATGTACATAACTGTTGCCTGTACCATTAAAAATCATACGACTCGCATCATTTGTCCATATAAGCACAGGGAGCTATAAACATCTTCATTAAATCGTGATATCCTCTGCACCAACTGACATTTCGAGAAATGCATTGCCGAAACCCTAGTCGTAGTCTCAGTACTTATACATGGTCAGATACCTGTAGGTCCAGAAAGACTGTTGCCTATTAGGTGGTATTCACATCTTTGGGCAAGAAAGATTCCACAGGCGTAGAGGAACCTAAAGGTATACCTTTTCCTTGCCCCTATCCCTGATCGAAACCATTAGTACCAGAGCAATAAGATGTGCGAAGGAACGGTGGCAAAGGGGAAAAGCACTTACCACTCTCGCTCTTCGCCTGGTTTGCTCCATTTCACATCATCAATGTCTTTCTCTCCACCCTTCTCCCACTTCCTTATTTGTTCTTCAGTGAAACCAGCGGCACGAAGCCGCTCTGCACCCAATTGCCTCCACTTTTGTCGATCACGGTATACTTCTACTGCTTCGTCCCAGCTGTCGGTTTCATGGACCTCTGGCTGAACATCCGAGGTGGGATCATAGTCGTCCGCAAATCGGCCATCCAGTGCTGCAGGACCCTTGATGGCACCTCTGCCCCGTGTCCGAACCAGAGACTTCGGCGGCGGTGCAGGACCTATGAAATCTTCTAAAGGATCCGAATCATCTGGGTGGGATAATTCAGGGCTCTTTGCTGGGGACGTGGGCTTGTTATCGACTTGGCGATGACAAATCTTCTCTTCACTTTCTCTATCTTTCGTTGATTTTTCCTGGAAAGAGTTCGAGTATCGTGATCGCTTATACCCAGACTCGCTGCTGATAGGAGAACGATGGCGATAACTGGACTCCCGATGTGATGGAGAGCGTGACCTCTCTTGATAGCTGCGATGGGAGCTCCTCCTGCTACTATTCCTATGCTCCGTTGTTCTTTGAGGATGATGCTTATCATCCTTGTCCCTTTCTGTTTGTTTGTCTCGCTTCTTCCGATGATCCCGGTCATCACAATGACTTCGTTCCCGACTGCATTCTTCGCGCTTCTCTCTGCCTAACCTTCTGGTCTCACTATCCTGCCTGCGACCTTGAAGAATAGAGGATATGTTCCCTAATTGCCGTCTCCTGATGTCTGCATCAGAAAGATCGAGTCTTCGCCGCTTTCTTCCTTCTTGCTGAGTGAGGACATCGAGACGGGCTTGGGCTTCGGCAGCCTCTCTGGCCGAAAGGGCGGCATTGTGAGATTCCGTTTCCTTAATTATGCGTCCTAAGAATCGTGTATTCGGCTTTGCCTTGTGTTGGGGTCTAGAATAGCAGTGTTAACAAATTTTAGCTTCCGTAGAAAACTCGGAATCGCCTACTTTGCGGTTCTGAAGGCCTCTAACCCCATGGTAGAATATCTGATGGAGGCTTCCCTCGCTTCCCTCGCCAATATTTCAGCGACAACATCGTCAGTCAGCATTGTGCTCGACTCGCCACCACGAATTCTATCCATAGACATTTACGTGCTGGCTGCGACGTGCTGGCTGCGAAGAGGCGAAAGGTACCAGCTGGTACATAAGGCTGTGAAGGTACGGCTCTGAGATTGCGGCTTGTGACCCAAGTACTCGGTGCTCCAATACAGCTAGGGACGTTGCTTCAGCCTGGTGGAGCCCGACCCAAATACTGAAGGACAGCGACTTCTGTGTGCCCGTCGCGACCTAACCTAGCGCGTCAGTGCGAAAGCGGGGCAGCTGTTCGATCCCGCAGACGATCATTCCCGCTGCTTACCACGAAGGTCCCGAACATGACATCGCTCGCGGTACAGGACAACCCTTGAGGCGCCTGGTTCCAGTTTTGGGAACTCCGGGTATCCATAAACCAGTTTCCAGGGCATTGTTGTATCAGTCAACCTCCGCCCGATTTAGGTACTTAGGAACTCATACGGTGCCTCTCGCGCGAGATGCTTGCTTCGTTCAATTCGACACACAAATGTGCGATTTACAAGCAGCGTAGCAAGTGTATTTGTCCATAACCCCCGCAATTCACCCAAGTACCGTATCATTACATCATGATGCATGTTAACATCGCCCAAACGTCAGTGCTCCACAACACCCGCAGGCCGGGGTAGCACGCCAAGCAGATATGTTGTCTTTCACAAGATCACAGGTCTCCCTGGAGGATCATAGCAGCCAACCACTTCTTGGGCAACTTTTAACTATGCCTCTGTTGCACTATTGAATGCAGACAGCTCTCGACATACTGCAGCAGGGGCCTACGGTCAACAGCAGCAACTACAAATTTCCAATCAATGCTGCCTTTGAGAAACACCATCCCGTCACGCGCAACATGGACCGCTTGCAGCTCCAGGTTGAGTCGGTCGGCAACGAGGTGAGCCGGATAAGCGATATCTTGAGAGGGTACCTTGAGCATGGCGTCGTTTCCGATCGCAAAGTACAGCCACCCAGGACAAAAGCAGGACGGGACTTGCTACAACACCTTTTAGGACGTCTCGGTCAAGTGTCTGCCAGCCTAACGGACATCAGCCGGTTGACAGCCAGCTCGTGTCATCTTTCTCCTCCTTCTCCTCCTCCTCCTCAAGCTGTATGCCGTGTTGTAACTCCATTCGTGGCCCATACTGCCGCAGCTCAGCAACTTTCTCCATTGGACGGCCAGGTCGAGAATGAGACAACACCAACAGCCGCTGGCCCGAATGAAGCCAGCAGCGGTCTTCCTTCAGAAGCTTTGGTTACCGGCCAAACAGCAAAGCTAAATTACGACATTCAATACAACCGAACATCTCCTTTTGTGGCCCAGGAATGTGGATTTTCAATATTTCTATCACCAATGCCCCATTGCATCCGACTCAAGGACGGATCTGCCTACTTTCCACCCATCTACTCTCCGGACACTGCTCCTCTTTTCGACTGCACATATCAAGATATCCATGTTCTGAATGAAGAGCTCTTCGAGCTGTACTCCAGCCACCCACTAGTGCAAAATCGAGGCTATTTCAAGCTGCAGGTCCGGAACCTGCCCCCGTTGAACGTCCAACGAATCGCCCGTCCGTCCAGGGACCATGCAACTTCATTCCGTTACAAAATTGATAAGTGCGGCCTCGTAAAGGTTGACACCGGAAAACGGTACAAAGTATATCCCCCAAATTTTCCTCTCCCCTCAAGTGCCAAGACAGTTTGGACGTTGGCCGAGCAAAAAGATCTTTGGAATTCATCGGCAGCAGACCCGCCCAAGGGGAACCAGCCATACATCATTGGGAACCCGCTATTTGACGATATTGAGCTCTCACCAGGGGAAAAGCTACGACGTAGAGGCCGAACCAAGCTCGAGGGTATAAATACTCAGTATGTCTACTTCAACCTGGCCGGCAAAACTATCACCACCATGCATAGGGAAGACGCCCATGTTCGGTCCGAGAATCTCCTAAGGTCTGGCCAGCACAAGTTTTGGTGCTTCGTGAAGCCCGCTTTCTCCAGAAAACTTGAGGAAAGAATGGCAGTAGAGTATCCAGAAATGCGCCGTTGTTCACAAGCCGTCAGGCATCTTAGCCGCCACATTCCTCCGGCCAAGTTAGATGAATGGGGAATCGAGTACACATTGGACTATTGTATTCCAGGCCAAGCCATGGTTACGGAGCCCGGTACATATCATCAAGTGCTGAACCTCGGTCCTAACTACGCCCTGGCGATTAACCTCGAATACAGCTCCTCACCAGACATGCCCCCGGATTACCGATTTTGTGACAGGCACTGTCCTGACAAGTTTGCCATCTCCGCTGATGATTTCCGCATTTACGATCAAGTGCCAACAAGTGAAAACATGGAACTGGCAAAGGCACCATGTCCAGCTGTGGAAATTGAATCTCATGAGATCTTCTCGGGCTCAGAGAATGTTTCTTCCAAAGCAGTACCGCCACCGTCACCTCTCCTGCAATCAGCAACTCCACCGCCTGAACATGGACAACCATCTGGCGGCGGGAAGACCGACTGTCGGACTTCAGCCATTATTATTGAAGATTCATTGCAAGCACCTCCGACAAACTCTGAGTATGCTACCACAGGGTGTGTTCTAGGAGACCATCACTCGCCCGCACTTCCAAACGGTTGTGCATCATCTACAACTCCCGAGTTACCACCATTTTCCCCACTTCCAGCCCCCAAGGATATTGTTCAATCAGATATCAACCCTAAGGATAACGTGAGCCAGAGTTCAGGATACCCAGGCGATTCCAAGCCCACTGAATTGTCAGATACACAGCCCGTCCCTGGCGAATCCCATCCGTCCGTACTTCTCCCACATCAGCCATCACTTATGGGCGTGCATGCTCGACCAGTTGAATCTAGGTCTCTAATCACCCAATTGTATTCAATTTCTACATCAACTGGTCCTCAGCATGAGGAGACAGAAGTGCCACTTGAACGAGTTTGCCTTTCTAACAGCCATGGTTCATCTGAGCCAGAACTGACGACTGGACAAATAACTCCGATTCAAAATAACAATAGGGTTGTTGGTTCGAAACGGGGATCGGAAGAGTCGGTCTTTCAGGTTACAAAGAAGCCAAAAGCTGATTTATCCACACGAGTCGAATGCACGGCCTTGAGGGGTCCCTTTGAACATCTCTCTATGTTAATCAGAGATCGCGTGTCTTCTACGAACGCAAGTCTCACCCCAGACAGAATATCTAACAAGCTGGCATTTGATCGACTTTCTTATCTCATACGAGAGTGGAGGCGATATTGCACTTCTACACCGGTCATCCTGGGAGGGCTAAACCTGATCAAGTCTGTTGAGGAGACTGCGCAAGAATACCCAGAGCTACATACATTTCTCTCGCGACTCTTCAAACTGAAGCTGTCAGAGATTGTCGACCGGCTCACTACAGCAGGAGCCTCTGAATGCTCCTCTCCAGCGATTATTGATGGTTTATTATGTCGGTTGCGATGGGATGATACCAAGAGACACGTGCTGCATGATTTTGTTCGCGAGGGTAAATGCTGGAGGACTATATGCGGACACTATGATGGCCTTCTTTCCCTCATGCCTTCGAACACCGACTGCTTTGAACTTGCTCTGTTCAAGGATCAGGTTTCACAGTTCCATGCCAGCTTAGATACAGAACTTGTCCGCAGGATGTGCGCTGTGGGAAGCACACTTCAAAGGGCGATATGGGACTGCCTTGAGCTCCCAGAATTTGTGTTCGAGACGACAGCTACAACTTGGCTCTCGATCGAACAAATATCTCCCTTTCTCGTTCCATTCCGCCTTATCCGGTCCAATCATTATAATGAACAGAGGTGGCATCGTTGGCCGAAACCACCTAGTTGGCCTGCAACTTGGCCGGTTGATCCGACGATTGTTTTTCCTAACGATCAACCGTGCGAGCTTTGTACAGCGAGCAAGACTTGCCGCTGTATAGGGTACAAAATCCCCCGAATCCCGCGCATCTCGGATGATAAGTCAAAGGGCCCAGGCATACGTTCTGTGGGACCTCATCGAGCTAACGACATTCTGGGCGAACTTGTTGGAGAACTGATGCCTGTGGGGACCCAAGCAGCGCAGTGGACCATGGAACTCTGCCGGCCAGATTTGAATCACCAGGCCGTCGCTGAGATCTATCCTCGGTTTATGGGCAACTGGGTACGCAAAGTACGCCACGAAAGTGTTAAACCGTCCGCCACGTTCAGGCCCATGAAGATCTCCGGTCGGTGGCGGATGATGCTTGTAGCGCTCAGGGACATTCAAGATGGGGAAGAGATCACAGCGAAGTTCGGGAAGGGCTTTTTGAAGGAGCAGCCTTATGATGTTGTTGAAGGCTTGCAGTAGCAATATTACCCACAAATACTTTTCATCTATGTACACGTCCTGAAGAGTAATAGAAACAAAGGTATTCAATCAAGAAGAGAAGAGTACACCCAACCTTGGCATGAGGTTCTAGGCTAAGATGTCGAAATTGAAATTACAGGTACCTATAATACGCTTGGTTCGTTTGTCAGCACACGTCTTCCAAGATGCAGGGTGCGCCAACCACATCACAAATCTACCAGAAAGTAACCGCTTTCAAAGTAAACATTGGTCTCAAATAAAGACAATCAATTTATTGGCTAATCTTCATGCTAGTTTTCTATCCAAGCTCGTCGATTCTTCCCATACGAGAAAACTGCGAGGTAATATCTAAGACTGACCAGGGCCCCTGTTTTCAGTCTCGTGCCACCAATCAAGCAAAATGGTGAATTATACGTAGTGTACTGTAAGTACGGGTACGCATCTAAGGCAGGGCGAAAGCCGCCAAGAACTGTCGGATCAGGTTAGGCACTCCACAGGCCACACAGGCTGCAGTATGCGCTGACGAAGTTGATCCTTGCAGTTGTCTCGTGTGCCAAACGAGCCTCATCACATGCCTTTGGTGTCAACTTCATCCTCGCAGCAACCATCGACAGTCGAGGCGCTCTTTCAGTATCGAACTCTCCTGGCAATAATATGGCTGATTCAGAACAAAAGACCGATGTTCGTGCAACTGCACCAGTTGCACCCGTTACCTTCTTCAAGAAGCGCGGTGATAAGAACAAAGCAAACCTACGAAAGCGAAAGTCGACACCTCCACCCCCCAGCGACAGCGATGACTCGGATTTTTCGTCTTCCGAAGATGAAACAGGCCAGCGGGTCAAGAGAAGAAAACGCAACACTGGAGTGATAGTTGCATCTTCCAAGGACCATGCAGTGACCGAGCGCGACGATTTCCCCACCACCGTTTACGAGGCCGACCGTGAGGTTTCTCTCGACACAACCAAACGCGATGCCACCAAGCATAGCAATTGGTATGACGAGGACACAGATCCAATTCTTTCTGCAAAGAATCTCCTCGGTTCTACGAGAGCAATGCAAAACAAGCGGCAGCAACATCCTGAGGAGACCAAGACCTCTGGGCCTCAGCGGACAGTTGGGCCAGTCAAGGCTCCAACAAACATACGCACCATCACCATCACAGACATGGCACCAGATGTTTGCAAGGACTACAAGCAAACAGGATTTTGCGGATTCGGTGACACATGCAAGTTTCTCCACGCCCGCGAAGACTATGCCTACGGGTGGCAGCTTGATAAGGAATGGGAGAACGTGACCAAGGGTAAAAAGGTTCTCGGGGGTACGATTGTGGCTAGCGTAGATCGTAAAACGGGAGGTACAGCCAATGAAGATGGAAGAGACGAGGATGAGGAAGAAGCAAGACTGCTGGAGAGCATACCCTTTGCTTGCTTCATATGCAAGGGTCCTTATCAATCACCTATTGTGACACGATGCGGACATTACTTTTGCGAGGAGTGTGCGTTAAGGAGGTATCGGAAGGACCCCAGTTGCGCTGCGTGTGGTGCTGGCACAAATGGAGTTTTCAATGCAGCCAAAAGGTTGCAAAAGCTGTTAGAGAAGAAGAGAGAGCGAGAGAAACGTAAGAGGCAAGAAGCAAGAGAAGCGGGAGAGGAGGTTAGTGATGAAGAGGAAGACGAAGATTAACTAGTTCACTAAATTACCAATAAGCCATTGGTCGACTTCATTATCATCGTGTTGTGCTTATGCAGGCATACAGGACACCTCTCTGCACTCATATCGCTCCGAACGTGAACCCGCCGCCAGATGGATCCAAACAGCATCTTATTGCCCTCGGATCCAAATGTAACTTCAGAAACGTTCAGAATTGCCACTACACTCCCATCGTAAAGTCATGTTCAATGCCAGGGGTAACACTGGCCATAAACTGGAGAATACTGTTAGCGCCAAGCGACCTTTGCAGCAAGGAAAGGGGCTATGAGTATACTAACCTTCAAAAACACAACCAGGTACTGATCCACGCGAATAGCCACGTCTTGATCTGCAACATCGTGCTGCACTTCCTCCCAATCGTCGCTGTTGTCGCCGGCTGCATCTCGATTGCTGATATCAAGGCTCTCGATCTGGTTCTCTAAACCCTGAGCGCTGTCGGAAGGAAGTCCGGCTTTTTGGCGCTCTCTCCGGAGCTTGAGAGCAGCGTCAGCTCGATCAAGAAGCGTCTTCATAACGGATGCGTGCCTGCACGGGTGTATGCTGGCCATCTTGACACTGTTGGCAAAGAAAGGGAAGTCCTCCAATGTGACTGTCTTGTCCTTATAATCTCCCACGATATCGTCCATCATGAGATGCGGTGGCAGCGGTTGCCCATTCGGAAGATATCCAGACATGTACATCCGCGGTGTCTTGTACCACGGTGAGTACACGATGTAGAGGTTGTAGGTTCGCCGTCCGCTTCAAATCGCATTTGGTCAGCCCAGAGGATAGAACAGTGATGGAGGTGTTGGGCGGATTCCTCACCTGCTCTTGCCGTCTCCATCGGCATCTTTAATGATTGCCTCATCGTCGTCCTCATCTTCCATATCGGGAATATCATCTTCCTCCTCAACAATTTCTCTGTCGCCGACATTTCCCGCATCGTCCACTGTCCTTACCTCCTTGACCTTGAGCGGCTGTGAGCTCGTCAGGCCGCCGGTTCGCAGCCAGCCATCATCGTCTGCGTTTTTGCCACCTTCCACCACAGCTTCTTCATGTCCTGCATCGCCTGCAAAATCTTCATTCAAACGACGATGGCAGGGTACATGGCGCGTCACCAAGTACTGTTTGCCGGGGGGGAGATAGCTGACACGTTTGCTCGGTGTCTCGGCATCTGCCCAGGACCAAGAAGGGAACTTATAAACCAGGTAATCTCCTGCCGCAAGGAACTCCTCGGGTGTGATTTCGCCAGTCTTCCGAAATGTGGAGGTGTGGCTGGCAGGTGTGTACCTGTCGCGCAGGCTATTGACAGTTGAGTAGATGATGTTCATGGCGAATCTGCTATCTCCGTCGTTCAGAGAAAAGGGGTGGGGTTCGGCTGCTTGGACAAAGAAGGGAGGAGGCGCCTATGTAAGCCCTTAATGAAGAGGTGGAAGTTTAGATACGCGCTGGGTCAGCTGAGGATTAAAATATCTTCGACGGTAATCACTTTGTAAGTGTGAGAAAACGATGATCCTGGCCGAAGATGAAGGTAGGAAGTGTTGGTTGAACAAAGCCCAGCTGATCAATGACAGCCTGCCCCGACCCCGTGACGAGAACGCTGTGCAGCACGAGCCTTGTTGATTACAGATGGTGCCTTGTATGTAAGTACAGAGTATGATTACGTGCGTGCTGTGTATTATACAAACACTAAAGTACTTGGACTCTTATCCGTATTTGTCGGACCTTGTAATACCAACCATGTTATGCCTGGTGGGTTCCATCTCCATGGCCCCACCTTATTTCGCTCCAGAAGGCTAGGCTCCACCATTTATGGGGTCCGAACCAATCTCCTGGCCCGATGGAACGCGAACCCTGGTTGGCTCATCTCTTCACTGCCCCCAGGATGACGCTGGCGACAGCGAGGATATCTCACAAATTCAGGGACTTGCACACTTCCAAGAGGTGACTTGGTTGGCCGTTCTCTTACAACAATCGCTCGTCCCAGTGGTGTCAACAGCTGCTTGCCTTTGGCAACTACTGTGCCGCCTTGTTCAGTCTGCTCTAGTGAACTTGGCATCACCAGCAGGGTGTTTCCAGCTTATCCATGACCTTTGCTATTGCTCATCCGTAGCAGCAGCATTGGACTCTCTTAACCGTGCCCTATCACGAAATCCTGAAATACTGCGGTCACACTGGAGATACTGCCCATCATGGCTACGACGCGCAGCCTTGATCATGCAAAGTTCGTTCTATCTCGCGCTTCTTTCGCCTGCAATTGCTCCTCATCACAGCTAAAGCAGCACCTGCTGACAAACTTCACAGGGCCGAAGCAGAACTGGCCATCAACATCAAGAAGGCCACCAGCCCAGAAGAGACTGCCCCAAAGCGCAAACATGTGCGGAGTTGCATCGTGTACACATGGGATCACAAATCTTCTTTGTCCTTCTGGGCTGGGCTCAAGGTCCAGCCCATTCTTGCCGACGAGGTCCAGACATTTAAGGCCTTAATTACAATTCACAAGGTTCTTCAGGAGGGCCATCCGGTGACACTGAGAGAGGCAATGGCAAACCGAGGATGGATTGACAGTCTGAGCCGCGGGATGATGGGAGAGGGTGTCCGTGGCTATGGCCCCTTGATCAGGGAATACGTGCATTTCCTGCTGGCAAAACTGTCGTTCCATAAGCAACATCCAGAATTTAACGGCACGTTCGAGTACGAGGAGTACATCAGCTTAAAAGCCATTCACGACCCAAATGAAGGCTACGAAACCATCACCGACTTGATGACCCTTCAAGACAAGATTGACCAGTTTCAGAAGCTGATCTTTTCCCATTTTCGCCACATCGGAAACAATGAATGCAGAATATCTGCTCTTGTACCTCTTGTTGCAGAAAGCTACGGCATTTATAAATTTATTACCAGCATGCTTCGGGCAATGCATTCATGTAGGTCCCTGTTCCCTTTTTGTATGAAGTTTTTTTTTTTTTTTTTTTT
>Ga0065720_1019167_pt1 | contig 34408 bp, 46 predicted proteins | sample Thericmetagenome_FD_59107 | JGI IMG/M metagenome (GOLD analysis project Ga0065720, IMG submission 59107) | Thermophilic microbial communities from the Joint Bioenergy Institute, California, USA of rice/straw/compost enrichment - eDNA_2 v2... | ecosystem: Engineered > Solid waste > Grass >... | reverse complement strand
GGTTTTTTTTTTTTTTTTTTTTTTTTACCTTCCTTCCTAAACGCCACACATAAAGTGTCTGGGTATGCTGTGAGAGAACCTAGAGAAGGACTAAGGACTTAGAAACAAAGAGGACCTAAAAGACTTGGACATCGACACGAACACCTATGGCTAAGTGGGAACGAATAGCATCCTCCGAGTTGGACAACCGGGATTATTACTAGTATCTTTAATGATTATTGCTGTAGTAGAGTTGCAAATCTCTCTTTAGAGAGAGGGAAAGAAAAATGAAATCAAACAATGTTTTTAAGTCTTTCAAGTCATGGATTTGATACTACCTACACATGTTATACAACAGCTCAGCTTTGATGATTTCACCGATGTCTTGACAGTACGTGTAAGGCAAAAGCAACACTGTGGCTGGCACCTGGCAACGGCGCCCATCACCCGTCGGCATGCCGAGGTCCCCCAAATCGGGCAATCCTTCGAGCACATGATTCGCCGTGGGCCTTGTCCGCCGCTGCCGGCCGCAACAGCCGCGGGGCAGGGAGCCCCGCCATGGGAAATGGCCTCACTTGGTAGTCTGAGAGATCGTGGTACTGTATGTACCTACCTTAGACAAAGACAGGACTCAAAGCACAGTTGACGTCTCCTTCAAAAACTGCGCTACGGTCAGGCCAATGCCTCAGTGCGAGCTGAGCCGATCGATCTGAGAAGAAGCGATGGATCGGGGAAAGCCCAACGTCGCGTCTTTTAATTCCGAGGCTCGAACACCATTGGCTGGACTCCACACTAAGCAAGCCCCACCATTGGCAGCTTCCTCCATGTTCCTCTACGCAGTGCCCGTTCAGCGGCCGTCTGGTGGCAGGCCAATCGCAGTGTGGGCCAAACGCGGGCCACACCGGCAACTCGGGTAATCAGTTTTGTCTGATTGGCTAGAGGGCCAGCAGCAGCTGGTGTGGCTCGGGACTTGGAAGCGTCGAGGCGAAAGTGCATGACCCATGACCGGGACGATTTGAATGAACCTGAAGTTGAAGTTCTCTTGAGTTTCGACCCGAGAGGAGCCTCACCACGAAACGTTTCCCGTCCCTCTGCCTTTGCCTGATGCCCACCACCTCCTCGCCCTCTAGCCCGCGATAACTTGACAATGGCATCCTCAATGGCTTGGAGACGTCTCGCCTCGACGCCGGCGGTAAGTTACGCTTGATGATGGTTATGCGCGGATTTCCTTTGAAGCCATCGTCGTTGCTGTTGGTCTTGGGCTGGGTTTTTGGTGCCCCCCTTCGTCTCCCTGCCCCTTCTCCCCTCCCCTCTCGTTTATTCTCGCACCGAGAGGTTGCGACGGAAATGGGGTCTTGCCTGTGTATTTTTGAGCAAAAACTTCATTTTGTGACGTTGGCTGACCACATTTTGCACAGCTCGCGCGCGCCGCTAGGCCCTCGGTCCGGGCCTTTTCCACCACGCGGCCGGCCGGTATGTTTTGTCTCCCTCTCTTTCCCCCACTCCCTTCTTGTAGCATATGCTCAGTGACTGACTGTCTCGGCTCTCAATAGCCCGCGTCATTGTCCCGAATGGCGTGCTCCGCGCGAAGGAGGCGTCGCCGCACGTCAGCAACAAGTACGCCGTCATCGTATGTGCCACCCGGAACCCCCCATCCCCCCCCAACCTCTTAAACTTTTTTAAAGTTCCCCCAGCCCCGCGGAGTAAAGGTAGAGACAGCAATTAACCCCGCTTGCTCTATTTCTAGGACCACGAGTACGATGCGGTTGTCATCGGTGCCGGCGGTGCCGGCCTTCGTGCTGCTTTCGGTCTGGCTGAGGCCGGCTTCAACACGGCTTGCATCTCCAAGCTGTTCCCCACGCGGAGCCACACTGTTGCTGCCCAGGGCGGTATCAATGCCGCTCTCGGAAACATGCATGAGGACGACTGGCGGTGGCACATGTTCGATACCGTCAAGGGCTCCGACTGGCTCGGTGATCAGGATGCCATCCACTACATGACGCGCGAGGCCCCTGCCTCCATCATCGAGCTCGAAAACTATGGCTGCCCTTTCTCAAGAACCGAGGACGGCAAGATGTGAGTCCACGAGTGAGAAGGAGAGAAAGAACACATACTGACCTCCCTCCCCCCACCCCAGTTACCAGCGTGCCTTCGGTGGCCAGTCCAAGGAGTACGGCAAGGGCGGTCAGGCCTACCGCTGCTGCGCTGCTGCTGACCGTACCGGCCACGCTCTTCTGCACACCCTCTACGGCCAGTCCCTGCGCCACAACACCAACTACTTCATCGAGTACTTCGCCATCGACCTGCTCATGCAGGACGGCGAGTGCCGCGGTGTCCTGGCCTATAACCAGGAGGACGGCACGCTGCACCGCTTCTTTGCTAACAACACCGTTCTGGCCACCGGCGGCTACGGCCGTGCCTACTTCAGCTGCACTTCGGCCCACACCTGCACCGGTGACGGCATGGCTATGGTTGCCCGTGCCGGCCTCCCCAACCAAGATCTCGAGTTCGTGCAATTCCATCCCACCGGTATCTATGGCGCTGGCTGCCTGATCACCGAGGGTGCCCGTGGTGAGGGTGGCTTCCTCCTCAACGCCAAGGGTGAGCGCTTCATGGAGCGCTATGCTCCGACCGCCAAGGATCTTGCCTCCCGTGATGTCGTCTCCCGCTCCATGACCTTGGAAATCCGCGAGGGCCGCGGTGTTGGCCCTGAGAAGGACCACATCTACCTGCAGCTCAGCCACCTGCCTGCTGAGGTCCTCAAGGAGCGTCTGCCCGGTATCTCGGAGACGGCTGCTATCTTCGCTGGTGTCGACGTCACCAAGCAGCCCATCCCTGTCTTGCCCACCGTCCACTACAACATGGGTGGTATCCCGACTCGCTACACTGGTGAGGTGCTCACCATCGACGAAAACGGCAACGACAAGGTTGTTCCTGGCCTATTCGCTTGCGGTGAGGCTGCTTGCGTCTCTGTCCACGGTGCCAACCGCCTGGGTGCCAACTCGCTTCTCGACTTGGTTGTCTTCGGCCGTGCCGTCTCACACACCATCCGCGACAAGTTCACTCCTGGCGCCAAGTTGAAGCCTGTCGAAGCCGACATTGGCCACGAGTCGATCGAGGTCCTCGACAAGATCCGCACCTCGGACGGTCCCAAGAGCACTGCTGAGGTCCGTCTCGCCATGCAGAAGACCATGCAGCGCGAGGTCAGCGTCTTCCGCACCCAGGAGAGCTTGGACGAGGGTGTCCGCCAGATCAAGGAGATCGACCAAATGTTCAACCAGATCGGCATCAAGGACCGCAGCATGATTTGGAACTCGGATCTCGTCGAGACCCTGGAGCTCCGCAACCTGCTCACCTGCGCGTAAGTGACGCTAGACTTCTGATACGAAAAGAAGCATGCTGACGATGATCGGAAATGTAGTACCCAGACCGCCCACGCCGCCGCTGCGCGCAAGGAGTCTCGTGGCGCTCACGCCCGCGAGGACTACCCCGAGCGCGACGACGAGAACTGGATGAAGCACACTCTCAGCTGGCAGAAGCAGCCTCATGGCCCTGTCGAGCTCAAGTACCGCCGCGTCATCACCAACACCCTGGACGAGAACGAGTGCAAGCCTGTGCCGCCCATGAAGCGCGTGTACTAAACGGGTACCGAGTGTTTGGGTAGGTTATTGCTTGTTGCTTGTGAGCGTCGTTCTGGGGATCCGAGTGGTGGCCAATCTGGCGTGTGGGGAGGTCTTTGTCTCTACTCGACAGTTGTGGCGATTTCCGTGTTGAGGGCTCATAAGGGCGGGGTGAGCAAAAGAAAAGAGGGATATCTGATTATTATTGTCCCTCTCGATACCTAAATGAACATCGCTCGTCCACCACGACAGAGGAAGGGAAAGAGACAAATGGGGACTTGGAGACTTAGAGAAAACAAAACGGTATTGTCAAGCATATAGCCCTGTCCGTTCTCTTTTTCTATTCCTTTGTCGTCGTTTTTCTCATCCATGAGAGTGGGTGGTAGTCTGGACAGGAAAGTCGTTGGCGTATTGGGCAAAGAAAGAAAGAAAGACATAGGATGGCTGGAGTTGTTGTTGTGTAAAGCATTATTGTAGTGTTGTTTTTGTGTGTTTGGATGGTCTCGCGTTTCCCAGATGTTGTGTCGTGACTGTGACTCTCTCTCTCTCTCTGTGTGTCTCGTATGTTAAAAAAGTAACTGAAGGGCAAGAGGGAAGAGGTTAAAGAAAATATGAAAGGGGGGGGTATGAGATAAGAAAAGCCGGCCCTACCAAGGCTTGTAAAGTGTGCCCAGACTGATGATGAAGCCACTGTGCAAAATCCTTCCGAGGTCTGGCTTAGACCTGGGAGAATGGAGTGTAACTGAGCGATGCAATGTCACCCCTTATCAGGTGATGTCAGGTCGTACGACGAAATATGACGGTAGTCAAAGGGGAATATGCGGGTTGGGATTGAAATGTCTATGACAGAGGGAGTCGGGAAGTAGATATTGCTATGTATGTGGTATAGGTACTACATATATGGCTAGGTCCCCTGTCGAGTGTTGGAACGGGCCGGGTGCGACGGCAGGGAGGATATCATACGAGAATGTCGTGATGTTGGTTCGGTCCACGGTATCCGGTCGGCATGGATAAATGGATGGTAGGGCGGGAGGGCTTAACGCATGGGAAAGTTGGTATCTTGAAGGAGGTATGGAGAGTAAAGCATCGGAATAAAAGACTTCAGCAGAAAGAAGCCATTATGGACTTGTATTGCCGTGTCTAGTCCGTTTCTGGGCTCTACCTTACAAGTCAACCACCACCGATCTATGATGCTGCACCCTATTCAAGCTTGACAGCCAGCACAGCACTTAGAAACCTTCCTCTCATCCTCTTCGGCCTCAAGTTCATCCCCATTCCCGGCTCCATTGACCACGTCGCCTGAAAACGTTGTTGACGGAGAGGGTGATGAAGAGGGGGGAAGGACTTCGATCTTCTCGGCGGCTGTCCACCAGATGGCAGCTTCGATAATCTTGCAGACCGCGAGGAGGTCGTTTTCATCTAAGAGATCAAGATTTTTAGTGTTTGGGCTCTGGGGAGGGGAGAGCATGTAGGAGGGGAAAGAAGCACATGTGAAATCTTGTTCTCCCGAGGTCACAGCACCTCAAGCGCAACACAACAATACAAGAGGTAAGAAAAGACAACAGCCAATTCTAACCACACCCTTCAACCCGAAGAAGAGAAAAAAAAGAGAAAACACCGAAAACCACAAACCGACAAAACTTACCTCTTGGCGCATAAACCATAACAAACGTCCCCGGCACCGGACTCCTCAACCACCCGCCGCACTTGTCCCTCCCTTCCTCCCACGCAAGTGGATGCCGCTCTCCCCACCCCTTCCCCAACACTTCCTCGATATCCTCCGGATGAAGGTTCATATGCATGCTCCGATCGATCGCATGCACATGCAATATTTCCCCATTGCCGCAAACGTTGACGGGGTTTTTCGCAAAGAGCGCGAGACCGTTTAGTTCGAGGCTTGAGCGGGCCGTTGTGAGTAGGGCAGGGTGTTGGGAGGAGAGGTGTAGGAGGGTCTGGCGAAGGAGGTGGGTGATGTGCGCGGGGGAGTGTTGAGTTAGTTGGCGTTGAGGGGCGAGGCCGGCTGTTGGGGGACGAGGGCCGGTGCGGTAGGGAAGGCCTTTAAGTTTTGGGTGTTTTCCTAGAGTTGAAGAGTCGATGGGGGAAAGGATGCCATGGGCAGGCTTTTGCGCCAGGTTGGGCCAGAAACGGGGAGGATGGAAGGGGTCGCTGAGGGCGAAGAAGCGAAGGATGGAAAGGTAGAGGTAGCCGGCGGGGGTAGATGGTGTGCTGCCGGGGCCGAGGGCAAGAAAGTTGTGGTAGTCGGTGCGGATGAGGAGGGCGATGGGAGTGAGGAGGATGACTGCTGAGAGCACGGGGCGCTCGATCAAGTGAATGCCGAGGACGAGAGATATTGAGAGGAGGGAGAGGCCCCAGGCGTCGAGGGTGATGGTTAGGGGCTTGATGGGGATGTAGAGAGTTGGCGGGATGGGATGATTGGCGGGGTCGTCGGTGTCGGGGGGGGAGAGAGGGCCCTCACTGGGAGATGGAGGGGCTGTCTGTGGAGGTGTGTATACAGTTGGGGACATGGTAATTGTGTTTGGTTTGTGGGCGAGCGAGCGATGGGTAGTGACGATGGAGGGATGATAATGTGTAAGTTGTCGTCGGCGCCTGAGAGATTGCTGCTGCTCGGCGACGTTGAAGAAACCTTCAGAAAGAGAAACGTGAGAATCTGTGCTCAGTGGTTAGTTGGGATTTATAGTCTAAGCGATAGCATTACAATGCTTGAGCGCTGTGTAAGTGTTGTTCCCTACCCATGGTGTGTGTGTGTGTGTGCGTGTGTGTGTATAGTTCAGAAATACAATCACAACATCGACCACTCAACTCTCTCAATTCTTTTTGAGCCCCAACGGTACAGAAACCCGGATCGGACGGTTTTGCACAACTGGGCAGCACACGCGGTGGCTTGCAGCCTGCGTTGCTAGCTTGGAGCTGATCCCATCTCGGGAGCCGCAGTTGACGGTTTGACTCGCTGACGGCGATCGGCGATGCGGTCACGATGCGTTCAGCAGGTCCACTGCTTGGGCTCAGATCGCCATTCAGCTCTCCAACTTTCGATTTGACCCTCATCCCTTATCCGCTATCGGCAGCCGCATCGTCAGTACAATCCTGCGATGGTTTACTATGTCATTTTGGCTGCTATAACATGGGTAGGTAGGTAGTATAGATAATGGCATGTTTGGATGAGACGCTGCCTGTGGAACGAATAGTTCCGGTGCGTCCGACTATGACGACGAGACCATTGGTGATGGGAGTTATGGATGACGAATGGGAGGAAACAGAACAGGTTGCATCAGCGCATCAGCACATCATAACTGATGTATGGCGCCAATCGCGGACAGAAACAAACTCCAGCTGTCTTCAGTCGAGGCCTAGAATCGGTGCAATTCACACCGAGCAAAATGTCCTTTGACAGTCAACATTGATAGTTAGTCAAAGTGGATTGGACAACTTTGCCCCTCACTACCCTAATTCTTGTAGAAGACGGTCATCTGATTGACGAAGCATGCAGATCGGTCAAATGGGATAGACGTCCGATTCGCGGATTTCCGCCTCTCGCTCTTCAATAATACAATGCTCGGGGCTGGCTGAAACCAACTAGAGACCAACCTATACATGTAGGACATCGGTCTAGTAAAATAGCCGATTCGTAAAGTTGAGAACTAAAAGCCTGGGATGCAAGAGAGATCCAGAGATAAAAAAGAGATGAGAATCGAAGATAAAAAGATAAGAGACATACAACATGGAGGATTCGCTGGTCGTCACCGACCCAACTACTAACTCCACCCTCGGTGGCTTGTCTAAGGCAGAGCGGACGGGATGCCGAATTTTCCACTGGGTATGGTCGTATGCGAGAGGAACTTCGGAGAGAAGTGGCTTAAATGGCGACCTGAAAGCACTGGGTATGGCAGAATAGACGCAAGAGTGTTAAGCTATAAGAACCAGTAGAACACAGGAAAAGGAATCATTTTCTCTCGGAAGGTGCTCCACCTTCCCTCTGGACATGAAACAAAGAATCATGGTCTTGTAATCCATTTTGATCTTCCTCTGACTTATCGTTTACCTAAAGACATCAAGTTTCACCACGTCATCGACATCATCGAACTTGGGCTTCCGGCCACCGTCGACATATGCATATTGAAGGGTTAGGGTTGAGCGTTGACTGTGAAGCCTCGGTTTCGCAATACGGCTCAAGAGACGTGATACGTGCCTAGCTTCAACATGTCCGCAGAGATGAATATAGGCTTTGAGAATCTCATGAGAAATTCTCTTATTAGCAGAATATCAAAGTGCTTCAAACAACAACAGTCTAGCTGAACAACGCCACTTTTCTTCTCAATTCAAGGTTTGGGATAACGAACGCTGTTTCAGTTTGACCAGCCTATGATAGCGTTGCTGAAGCAACCCTTGTCTGTTTACTTATCTATTTACTCAGACAACTGCCAATCACCGGTGCCAAAGATGCGGACCAGCAGCCGCTCCGCAACAGGGAAGCATTGAAGGGGACATGGAGACGGACCAATCACAAGCAGGAAAAGATCATCGACGCGAAGAACCACCGATAATCGACCTCTACCCTTGACGATAACCGTGAAATCGGTCGATGATAGTTTGAATGGCAGGGCAGGCATACCAACGGTCCTCGAGCATAAATCTGTATATAGAATCTCCAATCTCTAGGACTACAATGAGGACTTCCTCAGTCAGCAATAAAAACAGTTGTTAACCAACAACTGGTGACCGCAGTAAGCCACGATACTGTGTGAGGACCCTAATCCCTCTGGTCCTACAACCTGGTTACTACCTTCGAACCCATCCCAGGAGGTTGTGGAATCGTCACAAGTTGCTGACTCCCTTTTGGTTCTGAGGTCGGTTCAGTTCCGGAAGATGGTGCGACAAAACCGCCATCATGATGTCCGCTGTTAGCGACAATGCAAACGACGCCCCTGTGACCCCTCAAGGTCCTTCGGTCCCTCAGGCTTCTGAGGACTTCCTGCAGAACCTCATCGCCACGGTGTAAAGGCTCGAGGCTGAAGTTGCGCGACTGCGGAGCGGGAGCAACCAGACCCGTGTCGAGATCGTCCAAGAAAAACGATTCAAGGTTGAACCACCACCCACGTACAAGGGTGACCGCGAAGAGCTCGTGAAGTTCCTCGTTAAATTGCGACTGTACTTCAAGGTCGATCGCGAACCAGTTCACGACCGAGGCCTCCAAGGTAGCATATGCGAGCTCTCGCCTGGAAGGGAAGGCCATGCAGTGGTTCCAACCGACCTTGACCGACTATGTGGAGCACGACCACGACGAGCGACTACCTCTCACGCGGAAGATATTTACCAGTTTCGAGGCCTCTGAAGAAAAATCACCAAGGTATTCGGAGACCCTGACCGGAAGCTTCGCGCCCAAGAGCGACTGGGGCGGCTCTGACAGACCAAGTCAGCCGCTGAATATGCTGCTCAATTCCGGCAGGACTCCATTCACTCCGGCATCAATGAAGAAGGCCTCATCCGACTCTTCTACGGAGGGCTGAAGGAGGAAGTTAAGGACGAAATATATAAGATGGATCAACCTGAGACTCTAGTCGAATACATTAAGATGGTAGTTTGGATCGACAACCGACTTTACGAGCGGCGCCAACAGAAGCGGCAAGAGAAGACCGGCGCGGGGAAACAAACGACCATATACGGCAAGGAATCAAAGAAGATGACGTCCAGGTCGACCGCCACAGGTACCCACGCTGGGCCCATGGACATTGACGCAGCCCAGAAGGCCAAGACTGAGCTTGTCTGTTACCATTGCGGACAGAAGGGCCACAATAGGAAGACGCGCAAGGCGCCAAAGAACCCTTGGAAACAAGCGCCAAAAAATGGAAGCGCTATTGTGGAAGCAGAGGAGGCGGCAGAAACCCATGCGGTAGAACGAGCTGAATCGACATGACTGCAGTTTCGGAAATGGGAATATGACGATAACGAGAAAACGGGAGCCTCGACTGCGAAGGACGTTCTCTATTCCAGCTTCTTGAAGTCGGGAAACGGGCATTAGGGGCCTTCGGGAGGCCCCAGAACCAAGCACCTAAGGGGGTGTGCCCGAGAAGTGGCTGCGACCCAGACTTCCAAGAACGACAACCGACTCTGGGTCAAAGCGCGTTGGAGGAATCATAAAGCATTAACACTGGTAGACAGCGGTGCCCAAATGGACATCATCAATTGGGCTTATATTAACCGCTACCACGCTCCATTCCAGTTCGGGTCGTTATGAACCACGAGTCTGTCTCGAAAGCTTGAATGGCTCTGTAGAATAGATCCTTGTCTCGCGCGTCGTCAGCCTGCTTGACAAAGAACGAGCGCATGCCTTTCTTCCCAAGCATCCAAGCTAAGAAGGAGACATTGGGGAGATCATCCCCAAACAGTTCGCCGCCTGCAAGGCAAATTGAACACGGACACACACCATATGGATCCCGTCTGGACCTCTATTCAACCTATTTCATCTCCAGTACGACTGCCATCATCAAGCCCGAGCCCGGCCACATCAAGCTCTGCTCAGGGCAACATTATGCGGCCTGCACACTCGGTGGTCTCCTTGTCTGCGTAAGCCCCTTCACATCCCCCTTCCCTCCCTAACAAAATATAACCAAAGCTCACATCTCTGTCCCAGGGCTTAACCCACACCCTAATAACTCCCCTCGACCTAGCCAAAGTCCGCCGCCACGTCGACTCCTCCCTCTACCCCTCCAGCATCCGCGGTCTACAGCACATCTACCGCCACGAGCTCGGCCTCCGGGGTATTTTCACTGACTGGTTGCCTACCTTCCTTGGCTACTCTGCGCAGAGCTCCTTCAAGTAGGGTGGTACGAGGTCTTCAAAAAGATGTACTCCGACCTGGCCGGCCCAGAAAACGCATGTCGGTACAAAACGGAGATATACCTCGCTGCATCGGAGGCGGCAGAGTTTTTTCGCAGGTATCGCGCCATGTCCGCTCGGGGCGGTAAAGGTGAGGATGCAGGCGGAAATTCGAGCCCTTATAAGGGCACGGGGGACGGCTTGAGGACGATCGCTGCCGCGGAGGGGGTGGTGGGTGGGCTGTATAAGGGGTTATATACCTTTTGGAGCAGGCAGATTCCGTATACGATGAAGTTTGCTTCGTTCAAGACGACTGTTGAGCTGATTTTTAGAAGGGGTTGCCCGGAAAGAAGAGCGATTATGGCAGGGCGGCGCAGAGGGGGGTGTCGTTCACCGTGGGGTATCTGGCAGGGATATTGTGTGCTGTGGTGTCCCATCCCGCAGACGTGATGGTCAGTAAGTTGAATGTGTATTGCAAGTCAGATGAGGGATTTGGCGAGGTAATGAGCAGGACTTATAAGGATATTAGGTTCACGGGGTTGTGGAATGGGCTGGGGGTAAGGATTGTCATGATTGGGACGTAGACGGGGCTGCAGTGGATGATTTATGTGAGTGGCTTTTTGGAAGGGTTCGAGAGGTCTCTTGCTGACTTTAATCAGAATTATTATTTCAAGATCTTTTTGAGCTTCCCAACGACAGGGGGGCCCGCACCACCGTCGAAGTAAGTTGTGCAGCAGTGATTGAGGTGAGGGCGAGGGGAGGGCTGTGGATGTCTTACTGTATTATTAGGGGTCTGTGGCTGTTGGAAAAGGGGTGACGGTTTTGGATGCTAAGGACCTTCGGGTTAGGGCTTAAGCAGTTTTTGATTCTCAAGATGAGAAAACCAACGTTCATGATTGTAGTTGAGAAGACAAAAAAAATGAACTGCCTAGGAATCACGACTTATATAGACATGCTAGCCACGCAGTCAGAGCCACCGGGCTTATGAATAAGGCAGTGATCGACCAACAAACAGGAACAAGGCCACGGGGCACTCGAGTAGTGCATTGAGCATTGAACGGGCGATCTTTTTATCTAGACTCTAGGAACAAAAAAGGCAAAAATGATCCGAGCCAGGATATATCCAAGCTGCTTCTCTACTGAGCAGGGGTCTCAAGCGAGGTGAAATTGGCCATACAATTGGCATCAGTCAAGTACTCGCTGATCACCCAATCTAGTAGTCTCGTCAGCAATCGCTCGAACAAGTTGGAGAGTGGATGAGATTGTCAAGAGAAGAGTGCTTACAGGCACCATCCGCGCCGCCCAATTGCCAAGCCAAGTACTCAGGTAACTCGGCGAGCTCCTCTTCGTGCTCAAGGTAGCCTAAAAGTTCGACTGCATCAAGCTGGACGTAGTTTCAAAAAGTGTTGATAATGTTGATAGCGTCCTTGACGTCGGTGTTCAATGTCTCTCTAAGCGCGATGAGCTCGGAGCGTGACTTCTCAAGCCGATGACGGAGGCGAGTGTGCTAACGGCAGCAAACGCGCCGAAAGCGATGATAAAAGGGGCAAAAGGCCCTGTTGCGTAAGCAACGAGTCCTAGAATGGGAATTGCGACACTGGCAGCACCGGCCGCGATGTCGAGGCCGATGAGCGCCGACTTGATTTTAGCGATCTTCTGCTCCAAATCGCCGATCTCCTCGCAAAGCTGCGCAATCTCGGCAGTAACTTCGTTCTCTTTCTCCTTCACCCAGCCCTCGAAGCGGCCAGTATATTTCGCCATTTCTTCCGTGAATGCATTGAAATCATGTTGAATCCCTTCGGAATCGGTCTCGAGCTGCTCGACCTCCTAAAATAACTGGGTCAGCGTTGCTGTTTGGTAGTGGGACAACCATGAGCATACATTGAAGTCTTTGATGATGTATACTCTGGTCTCGGACGTATACATTTCATCCAAAGCGACTTTCACAATGACGCTGTCAAAATCTGTTACAAAGTTAGCTTGTGGTGATGTAGACACGGGGAGATGGTGAATGACGTACAGCGAGCCTGGTGAGCAATTTTGATGGCAGCTTGACGGCTCCTCTCTAGGAGGTTAAGGTAGGCCTTTGAGATGCCTCAACTCCAACCTCAAAACATACTAGTTAAGAGCAATATGTCATACCTGGCGGAGCTGCTGAAAATCTGTGACCAGCTTCTTGGAGGCCTCGGAGCCATCCGGAGTGGAGATGGAGGACGGCTTTTTTCAACACTGCCAAAAAGTCCTCAGCAACCTTCTTACAAGCGGTGGCGCACTACTCAGCGTTCCACTCCAGACGTTCACGTGAGTTCTGAATGGCATGATGCAAACCCTTATTGAACTCCTCCCGGGGTCGCTTCGTTGAACTTGAAGTCCAACTTGTCAGCGTCATGAGACGCAAGAGACTCCTTCTCAGCGTCGCTAAGATTGCTGATTGCATCCGCAATAGCACTGGGCGTCGGGTTAGCCTTGACGGCGGCATCAAGCTTGCCGATGACCTTTTCGTATGACGGAGGTGCCGAACCCGGAGTGTACTGGGGAGGTGCTGCTTCGGTGGTCATGGTAGCTAAGAAGACTTGTGAAAGCAATGTGGAAGTTTGTGACTCTGGTGCTTTGGAAGAGAACTCTGAGAACTGTGTTGTAGTGTGTTGTAGTTGCTGAGAGGAGAACCGAACACTGGGGGGAGAGGGAGATCAAAGGGTATAAGTAATGAATGTAATCTTCCTAATGTGGGAGGACAGAACCAGATAACACAACCTCTGGAGGTGATATTCCTGTGAAGATGTCCCCGAATTTCTCTGCATCAGTAATGCAGAGCTATCGGCCAAACTCGGCTGAGAGTGTGTTTTCAGCTGGCTACTAGCGTGTTGAGGCTGGCTGGAGTGTATGTGATCAATCATCGGTTCAATGTGAATGGGTCTATGGGTCGCAACCAAGCAAGAGTATATGCCGTCATTGTATGCACCCGTATGCACTATGATGAGAGAGTGTTTTTGGCTAGCTACGAGTGCGCTGGGACTTGCTGTATATGAGATCTTCCTGAGGGGTCATTGGGCTATAACCAATGGCACATCATACATGTCGTCAGTCTATTCACCATAAGCACTACGCCAATTAGGCTGCTTCTCCTGTATTGTAGCGTTCAGCTAATGCATGCTCTATGAAATAGAATGCTCATCCCATCCATAGACTTGAGCTGGACATCGGTACGGTAGCATTGGGGTAACCGGTGGGAATGACCTCTGTTGTGGTCTCGCATGTATGGTGGCCTCAGATAGACGTTGGTGTCCAAAGAGCTAAGATGCTGCATGCAAATAACTAAGGTGTCGGATTCAACGGGCAGGGATCACGGAGGAGCAAAGAGAGATCTGGGACCGGAAATGCAGCTGATTTGAGCAACAGCCTACGTACACCCAGTTTCTCACTATTTCTATTCTTTCGCCCTTTGAAATCGTTGAGTGTAGATCATTACGTAACCTCCTCGGAGACAATGCGAGGCACACGAGTTACCCTGTATTCCACTGACTGATGGAAAATGACTTCCAAAACATGTGTACATACCTGCGCAAACAAGAACCTCGTCTGGATGTTTTGATTTAATGGCAACGTATGACAGTCATGGCTTGTCACTCGGGATCGCCGATGCCATGTAGCCGATCGGATGTGGGGTCTGGATGATAACCTCTTGCGAACAATGCGTTGGTGCAAGTCGCAGGTGCTTGTGGTGAGACGAGTGGTTGGAAGATCGTTGTCTACTTGTCGCGAGGTGACCTTAGGTCTTGATGATGATACTCTGTGCCTGTGTTGTGATCTAGTGAGTTCAGGAATTATCAAGTTCTGTGTCAAATAATGGGCAACCAGATGTTCTTTCTCAGCCCGTGGCATTCACTTGTCCATGTTTTTCTGAAGGTTACCGCCTTGGCAGGCCATTTGGAGGTGGCTAGCGAGATGGCCTTGCGGAGCCGGTTTCGGACCTCCTCTCTCGGAATGTTAGTGCCCCGACCTTTCGCCGCACCGAGCGCCGGCTGGAGGATCGGGTGTGCGGGCTCGGTGTGGGCCCGGGGAAGAGGGGCGGCGGTGGGGGTAGGGGTGGGACGGTTGGCGCTAAGATAATAAGCCTCGTTAAGGTGAGGGTTCAGGAGGCTACTTTGGTTTGTATAGGTCGTCTGCTAAAAACAAAACCACGCAGAAATGCTAAGCCTACCCCAGTAACCTCTAGCTCGCCTGTGTGCAGTCTTTTTCACTGCAAAGAATATCGCATGATTAATCAGTCCTTGCATATATTAACAACTTGGGCAGGCCGGACTGCATATACCTCTGTTGTACCTCACACACATGACCTGTAATGGTGGGCCGAAAGTTAGCCGTGCCGCTTAACAGGTACCCTCCGTTTCGGAACCGTTTGGACCACTCCGTTCTTGGAGGGTGCGACCTCAGTCGGATAAGATAGCGGCGGAAGCAACCTGGTTTCTGTAGAAATTCGTACAAGCCTCTCTGCAAAACTTCCATGGAGATTCGGGGGTCCGAATCTCTGGATACCTGGAGCTCCTCAGACCACTGTGCAGTGCTCTTCGTGTGTGTGGGCCAGGGGAAACAGGAAGACGGCCCACTACTACTTTTAGGGCGTCTTGAATCTCCCAGGCATAGTCCTCAAGATCTTGCGAGGAGAGCATTAGCCTTGGTCGGGGCAGAAAGACCTCTAAGCCTGGAATAATGAATGGGAAGTGCAGAGGCAAGTAAGAGCAATAAAACAGCAGAGTTGAACAACAGGGTGGCCTGGACTGTGCGCGGCCGACGAGTGATAGGCTCATTTTACAAGAAAGTACGGAGATATTCGGCTTGAGCCTGTGTCACAGGACTAAATTAGGTATGAAGGCTGCTTCTGCATTTTGCGGCACTAGCAGGCCTTATTAGCAACGTGAACAAATACTTCTACCTCGAGAATTGTTTTGTGAATATCCACCATGTTCTTCATCTACGGTCATCCGAGTTACCCTCCCTAAAGCCGGTGGCAATAACTATGGCCTGATTGTCCATCTGGTTTAGCTGGCTGAATTATCTCCGGTGGTTAGCATGCCTTGGGATCGTTCGCCAACCCCACTATCATAATTTCTTTCCTATATCTCGGATAGGAAGGATGAACTTAAGCCTAGATGTCGTAATCCTGTAATATGCACTTACAACAAATCACAAATTTCCTTCAGGCCTTATACAATCTTGTGTGTAAGTAGTATGTAGACTACGCTACCTCCACGCTCGCCGGCGTAATGAGCATGACCTTGGTGTACTGCGGCGTTCCCGGTTAACACGCAGTTTGCCACTTTGCAGCCTACTGTCTGCTAAGTACTTCTAATCTGGATATTAAGTCGACGTGCTAAGCTTAAAAGTCGACATTCCTCTAACACCCCGATATCCTTGCTTGGATTTCTACAAGAATTCTCTCATAGAAGTCTTTTTTATTAGTATAACGAAAACATGAATACGAGACAGGAGCGAAAGGACGGCCTGTCCTAGCCTCTTGTCTTCAGCATGTACAGGGAGCTTGGGAGACAAAATCTTCCACCACCCACTCTTCATATCCTCTCTGTTACTGCGAACGGTGCCAGAGACTCAAGCGCAACGATGGTCTACTTGCATAGGGGTGGTTATGTTTATCCACTGAGGGAATCTGCGCATATGGCATTTATCATGCATTACGCCGCTGCAGCTCGTGCTAGGCAAGTTGTGGTGGTAGAGTATGCGCTGGCTCCCGGACATCCCTATCCAGCAGAGGTGGTCCAAGTTATTGCTGCAGTTGGCACTTGATAGAGTTGCTGGAAGTGCCACCTCCCGATATCATTCTAGCCGGGAGACAGCGTAGTTGGTTAGATTGTTGAGGCACTGCTGGCTCATGTGGCTCAGCCGCTACCCTACGCGCCGCTGTTGAGGTTGAGTGATAAGTTCTTCTGCAGCTCTACCCATCTATCTATTTGTGAGAGTACCAAAAGGGCCAAGCAGCTACGATCTGAACGAAGACCAGAATTACCGAACACGTTGCCAGATCGACGGCTTCAAAGAAGCATCGGGAGGCAAAAACGGGACATGCGAGCCAATCTTCGCGATAGTGATGGCGCGCATGATGTATGGAGCATTGTGTTCAACAGAAGAAGAGGAGGCCTTGTGCACGAGGTAATGATGACGGTAGAAATTCGACTTCTCCTGCGATATGCATCATAATTATTCAGACATAAAGATGGCAATCAAGGTCTTTGACCATATGTTTGCTTGCGCACTCTGATCAGATAGGTTCGTTCTAGATCAACACAGAGCTAGTGTTCGCAGAAGTTGTAGCTCCCTTCTCTTGGAGAGCCTACCTTCCTGCCATCAAACATGGTACGCTCATCCATCAACTGTTTTAAATGCGTCTCAGCTTCTTCCTTAGTCATCAAAGTCTCCATCTCCTTGCATTTCGTCAAGATCATGTCCTTGAGCTCCGCTGGTAAGCGAGCGTACGAGGATCCGAAGACCATGCGCAACACATCATCGTTGGTCGTCAGAGGTTCCTCTTCGTCGCTGGACTGCTGATGGGGTGGATCGGTTGACAGATGCTTGGTTGCTGACGAAAAGTTCTCACGCATAACCTCGGCCCACCAGTCAAAACGTTGTGGAGGGACGTTTGCTGTGGAAATAATGCGCTGCGATGGGTCGACCAACCAAAGAGCAATGAAGCGCCTGTGACCTGGCTTGGTTTTGTCCTTGAGGCCAAAACCAGACACGCGATGTTGCCTGGGTAGTGGATAATGTCAGAAAAGGCGCTCAAGCATTCATATGTAATTTGCGGTGATCCGGATGACATACATGACATTGGGGAAGGCGAGGAAACGACCTTCACGCGTTTCGACACGCCCGTATGCTTGGATGGCTGGACCACCAACTAAGCTCGTTCCACAGACGTATCCGTAGAACTCGTGCTCGTTTTGCCCAGTGAGCTCTGAAAGCTCTTCCTGTACTTCATCGGTGACCATCCGAAAGGACAAATAGCTCGGAGTAACATTGTCAGAGTCCAGGTAGTACAAGGCGGTTGCCACTATATGCTCGTTATTCTTGCCCTCGATCTGCAGCACTGGTAATCAGCGCAAAAGGTGTCCTTGAATGCATGGGCCGAAGAAGAAGAGACACACTGATTTCAGGAAACCTCGGAGAACTTACATGCCAACCACCTTCAGGAAACATTGGCTTCTCAGGCGTCAATTCAATGGAGGCCATTTTAACGATGACCTGCAGTCCAGTGTCTTTAAATTGCGTGCGAAGATCTGAGCAGGCCTCGAAATTAAGTGGCCGGAACTCCTCCGGCTCGGGAAGCTTTGGCTCTCGCAGCTTTTGCCATTTCATGCGTGCAATGCCTCGGGCCCTTCGTGCCTCCTTGTCCTGCAGCTCTTCTCGGTCGCGAAGGGTTAGATAGTGTTCTGGCGCGTCTTCATGCCACATGTCAATTTCGATCTCTCCATGTTCGGCCTCATATGAGGCAATGAGGTCGAGATTAAGCTCATCCCATAGCTCTTCAGCTTGTTCCCCGTTCTCATCACTAAGTCTCAGAGTCAGCTCTGGAAGTTGAATACTGGCTGGGTAGTCTGTATATGTCCTGTTCTTACTATACCAAAGGTCCGAGGTCAATCCGGCGAGGAGTGATACAAGGCCGGCCTTCATACGTCAAAGGCGTGAGGATTCGATCCCAAGCTGGAATAGCAATCTCGATGAGCTGCTCAATCAGCCGGTATATTTCCGGATGCTTGGTTGGGTGCAGATTGTTGATGTAGCTTGTGAACTTGACAGTGCCATTGTCTTGGAATGAGACATTGGCCGGTAGCCACTGATACTTTTCAGACCAAAGGATGCTGGTATTCCTTGAATCAACTTTTGGGATGATCGGCGCTCCCTTTGTTACCCACCGCTGGATAGCATCTTCTACTCCAACCACCTCATCGCAGAGAAACCTAGTTTTTCCTAATCCCATCAGGAACTAGCTCCATACCAGTAGGAACGATAGAGGGTAGTAGTAACTTGCTCACCGTAGACAAATGGGTACCAGGATGGGTGAACCAGGTCTTGGACCATGGAAGTGTCCGTGCCAGGATGCCATAGAGGATCTGCTTGCTGTTCTGCCTGCAATTTCTTGAAGGCGAGCTGGAACTGATTGTGAAGGTCATAGCTGACAAGGCTATCTGACTTGATCACTGCGTTGGCATCGGCATTTAGAGTGTAAATGAGCCCAGTTTTTTGAAAAAACTGTGCCTTTTGTTTCAGCTCTTGAATACACTGTCCTCCACACCCAACGTCAGCGGCTTCGTCCAAGTTAGAACCGGCCTGCTTACTGACATAATCAAACGCCTTTTCTGAGATCAGTCGTGTTTTCTTTGGCACACGGAAGCCTGAACGCAGCACCGACTCCGGGACGATGTAAGTCCACAGCCCCATCTCATCCTGAGTCAAGGCCTCCTGGCGCCATTTCGCTACAATAGTCTCGTCTTCAATCTTGGTGTGCCAGTTAGGCTTGTCAGTCAGTGCATCCATGACCATCATCATTGCGACCTCTCGGACCGGTAGGATAGGCGTCTTTGTCTCATGATTGGATTGCGATGATCCAAAAACATACGTGGGAACCATGGCGGTTCCATATCTTAAGGCATCCCAATACGCAGGATCATTGCAGCGAAGATATGTCAATGGAAGATCAACGCCCGGATATTGGTATGTGTGCTCCATCATTGCAGCAGACATTCCTGACAAAACACAGTTTTACTGGTTCAATCGCTCGCTGCCCGAAGAGTCGAAATGTTGAGAATAAGTACTGTGGTAGGTGGGGCAGTTAGAAAGCTGTTGCATGCGGCGTGGGACGATTTTCGTTAGCGGCTAAGAGCTGTTTCAACAAGGATCATCTAATCAGACTATTGCTGCCTAACCTGCCTGCAGGCAGCAACGCGGACACTCAGGTGTCTCTTTGCTGTATCTAAGCTCTTTGCTTCAAGTAATGCTTGGGTAGTGTTGCGATGAACGATTCTCCAGTCTTGAAGTCTCGGGACCGCGCTTGTTGTCCTACTGTCTTTTGCTTCGACTCTTTTACTTCCCTCGACTAGTTTTTATACACGCGGGGCTTCTGTCTCACCCTTATTAATAGGAGGAAGACAAAGGCAACAATAACAGTATGATGTATAAATGTGCTAACGTTGCAACAGCTTGGAACACAAGAATCGAGTTTGTCATTGGAACGTATGTGATCAGAATTACTGTAAATGGCATCTTCTACAAATCTAAGTATGTTCGGAGGGAATTTACCGTTAAATATTTTCATTAGGAAGGTTTACGTAGCCGTTTACCTCGACCCCCTCCCCTCCCTGATTATTTTGCAAGAGGCATAGACCCTAGTATCAAATACCATTTCCTCAGTCATACTATATTTCACCGACATCATCATCTTGCAGTTTTGACTAGAAATCATTGATCCGACCCCTAACGTACCACGACACGATGGGTCGCAGATGGAGTCAATCTTTCCGTGCCGACCTGATCCTGTGAAATGTCTACGTAAGAGCTCGTAGATGACAAAGCGATATCAGCGCGCTCCTGCCCTGGTGTCTGGGGGAAGAGCTGTAAAGGAAGCGGTGCAGCGGTCGCCCAGTAAGGTGTTCTGGGGATTGGGCTTGTCGTTTCGGTTCTCGTGACAGCACTTCAGAGGCTAGTCCCAACGCTGCCAGATCTCTCACAAAAAATTGTGGTCGAGACTGGGGTTGGGATACCGGTTCAGAAGAAAAAGGTGGTGAGGGGCTCCCCTTGGTCATGTGACCCGGCGATACAGTGCGCTAGATGCCTAGCGTTTTGGTTCTTGTTGCAACACAAGGGGATCTGGGTTGATCCAATGTGTATTGCTGCTGCTACTAAGCTACTGCAGCACGGCGTCATAACGGGTCGTGCCATGCGGCGATGTGAAGTAGCGGTGCTGGTGCCATTCATTTGCTGCCAGCTCCGCCGGTGATACTGGTTGGACTGGGAGCATGATAGGAGGCATAGGAGGTTGATTCGCAAGCAGGTGGCTCGCAGCGACAGTAGTACTCGTTGGCGAAGGCATTGAATGTCCAGGCGACCGCCAGCCCATAGAGGACTGCACTCCAGGACCACAAAAATGGCGCCGCCGCTACTTGCACCAATGCTGCCAGACAGCAAGCGTGGCTGTTGATATCTCTTTTGGCGATGGCAGATGAAGAGGCAACAGTCAGCCAAGAGTGCGATAACAAAAACAATTCCGCCAACTGAGATCCCAACGATCGTGGGTGTGACAATAAAACAAATTGCAAGCCGGCGGGGCCATGCATTTTACTTTTGCTGGACCTACCTACTTAAGAAAAATCGTGTAGGACGGATCTGTAGATACCTGTGGTAGGTTTCCGTTCATAGCCCTTTGCAGGGCTGTCTGTCACTTGGTGGCGTGGCGGGTGGTAGGGGGAAGGGATAAAGGGGGTCAGGAAAGGTGAAAATGCAGCACCGCTATGTAGATTTATAAGAAAAGAAGGCACAAAAGATATGTTTTCCTATTCTTTTCAAGCCTGCTTAAAGATGTAAGCGGTAATAATTTTTCTTGGCACATGTTATCAATAACCTGTCATCTTCTGAGACACCTACACTGCATGCCTTGAGGATCAATGACGGTCGAGTAATATCGAATGTTATGTTCCTCAATAGTGGACTACAAATGTCAGGTAGGTAGTCAGTACGGCTAAGCGGGTGAGTGATGCATGAGAATTGCCTCCTCTCGATTGATGTCTGCCATCGATGCATGCATACTAACCCGCTGAACTGACCTTCCTAACGGTCGCCATTGTGGAAGTTATAAGACCGATCATTCAAAACATTCCTCCATATGTTTCCGTCAATGACTCCTGGAGAAAGCAGGAAAAACAGTAAAATAAAGGGTTCTTGCACCAGAAGAGTATACCTACATAATACAGTCACAGTTTGATCAACAATAATCAAAAGGTAGGAATTGAAATATTGTCGAACAACCCTGTCAAATTAGCTCATCTACCAGCTGCGAGTTTCTAACTACCCAACAGCTTGGCCACTTGCAGCCAATGTTTCTACCTCCAATCCAAGTGATGATGATGCCCAGAGTTCCAAAAGTCCGCACTGCAGGCGTCAAGCCACGCATAACAGTTATATATAGTCCCCTCAAAATTATATCTCAGAGAAATGGAAAAAAGGAAAAACAGCGCCGGTATCCCAATGCTCAGCTTAACAGCAAACCAGACAAACAAAAAGGAAAAGAACCCAGTCTATCCCACTAACCTGTCACCCTCAAGCTCAACTCCCCTTTTACACAACCGGCGCAACCTTCTTGATATCCTCAATAGCCTCGCTCTCATACTTCTTGAAGTTCTCTAGGAACAGCTTGCCGAGCTTCTTGACCTCGGTCTCAAAGCTCTGGGTACCAGCAGTCCAGCGGTTCTTGGGGTTGAGCAGCTCCGAGGGCACACCAAGGCAAGTCTTGGGCACCTGGAGGTTGAAGACATCGTAGGTCTCGTGCTCGACCTTGGCCAGCTTGCCCGAGTGGATGGCGTCGAGGATGGCACGAGTGTACTTGAGCGGGCAGCGCTTGCTGCCCTATCCCATTTATATCATTACGCGCTGGTAACTTCCTGGGCCTCTCACAGACACATTCAATTTCCGCAAGCTCGTAGTCCGCAGGGAAAGTAACCCAATCATACCATGAAGTTTCAAGATCAACCCTAGCAGCTGTTTACCTGGTCTCCAATAGAAGTAGTCGAGGACGTCCCCTTGAGAAATTCCGGCCTTCTCACTCTGTCATGTATGGTAATCCCAGTGGTAGACTGCATAATTGAGCAATGGGTATTCCTACTTTAACTGCATCAGTATGTCATAAATAATTGTGATAATTGACGTATAAACATGGTATGACAGGCTCTTTGAGCTCCCGCAGTATCGGATGTTCCAAGATCTCCCTCATTGTGAAATACTGAATGCAAATCCTTGCCAGCTGGTAGTGTGTACGGCCTTGCTCATTATCATCCAACTTTTGGTTATTGTCGTTAACCGAGGTCTCCAGCATTCCAAGCCCTCGTCGGAGTATAAAGTCCTTCACAGTCTGGTGAATGAACTGTGCTTTCCGTCCCTCGCTGATGAATTCAACGAGACCCAAACACTTAGCCTTGAATTGTTCTATCAGTTGCTAGACCTCCTCTTCTTGATATGCGTTTTCATTTTTGACAGCTCCCTTAACCAATGACTTGTCAGGGGGAATTTTTTTCACTGATTGCCATAGCGTGATGCAATTCCAGAACATTCAGCGGCTGCTTAGTTAGCATAACAAATTCGACGCATCAACTTGATTAACTCAGGTCTGCTTTTGCGGCGGACACCTTCAAGGATGCTGGAATAAAGATCGTCGAGCTCCTCCGGCACATGTCCCACTTCCTTCAAAATTGCATCAAGGGTTTTAAATTCATATTAGCTTGATCTTATCACTCGCTCAGCCACAAGGCGTGCCCATATAAAGACTCCATCTGCCTTGTGAATCAACTCTGAAATCTCGGTTCCTCTCCCAATGATGGAACTTGAGCTGGATAGATCAGACTCAAATCATACGGTCCCTGCCACACCATGCTAGGCGCACTTTGATGAAAAGAGAACATGGCCATGGTGCTTCCAATATTTCCGGATGGGATCAGTCCTTGATCGGTGTGAAACGCCTCTGCGTCGTCCAAGTCCGCTTGATCTTCGACCCCTCCCATGCCCTCAAACTTGGAGTTCATTCTTATTTGCGCCAAATACTCAGCCTCATTGCCCCATCCGACTTCCCCAACGCCTAATTCTGGTGCTTTTGAGAAACTATCTGAACCGCCATCCATTGACTCCGCTGAATCCTCGAAATCATCTTGCAATATCTCCAAATCCCTTTCTGTGGCCCCAGCTTTCTCCAAAATTCTCCCCGTTTCTTCTTGGGCTTTCTTCCGCTGATCTTTCGATATCCACACGTGGAACATTTCGACATGGTCCCGAATCTCGTCATCCATTTCCATATCCCAGTCCCAATGGATGGCATATCAATACGCAGTTCTACCTTGAACATCTCGTTGGTGAAGATCGGCCCTCTTTTCGAGCAGAGCTTCAATCTTTCCACCAGAACGACAAATCGCTGCCCACGTGAGAGGGGTTCGGCCATGCTTATCCCGACAATCTATACATATTCCTAGTGCACCCAACAAAATTTTGAGGCTTTCAGAACATTGCCAATAACTCATAACTGCTCTGTGAAGAACAGTCAATCCATCGTCATTTTGCAGGTTGAGGTTGATATTGGCACTGTACCGCATAAGCAGCTCAAGTATCTCCTGATTACCACACTAACGGCTCGATGAAGCGGTGCATTCCCCCACTGATCTTGAAGGTTGAGTGCTTGAATTGCATCTTTGCCTTGTGTGATGAGCGGCTCTAGTATAGGAGCTGATGTTGTTCCTCGCTTAACGCATTCGAAGTTATAGGGCTTGCCACCAATTGCTAGATGGATTGGAGTTCGCTCCCGATCATCTCTCAAACACACATTAGCACCTTTCGCCAAGAGCTTCTTTACCAACTCAATCTAGGAATGTCGAACAGCAATATGAAGCAGTGCTTCACCAAGTGTCCCCTTGGTATTGACATCGCGATTTGAAAACTTGTCGACCATGCTTTCAGAACTGGAACGATAATCCAACGCGACATCAAGTACAGCCAGGTTGGTGTCATTAATGCCAGCAAGTTGAGGTAGATGCATTGCTAAACACCAGGAAATGTCCTTCCATTCTTCATACAACGCCTAATGAAATAAGTTGAACTGATCTTCTCTCTTGCACAAACTGAGCTTTCTGTGAAATATTCGATCAACTGACCGCTGTTATTATAAGCCAAATCGTATTGTTCATATAGCCATTTCACGATGCGATGCCAACCGTGTTTAGCTGCCGTGAGAATGGGAGTTTGGCCAAAGCAGGAGAGTCGTCTTGTAAGATGGCATGCAGCATCATCGGGCGCCTCTTCAAATATAAGCGTTATAGGTTTGAGGAGTCCACCTCGTGCGAAGACATGCATTAACGCCATTCCTCTGCTAGAGACTTCTGGATCCGCCGGGTCAAGTGATAAACCGTGTCATGATCGATCGAAGGGGTTTGGCCGGTTATTGTCCACTAAGTCCAGTGGAACGTGTAATTCGTGATCAGTGAGATACCACTCTTTATAGGTATCTGTTGCATAGAAGATATCCATTAGCTTCATGATTGATCCTAGTCGCACTTTATCTTGCCTGCACTGGAAGTAGTCAAGAAGGTCTCCCTGTGGGATGCCCAAATTATCGCCAATTCTGGCATGGTTGGCCCAGAGCAGGATTGCTTACTGGAGGAATGGGTAACGGTCGTCCAGATGATTCATTATGCCATTAATGTGCTTGGGCTCATGCATCGCCGGCAAAATAGGATTCTCCAGGCTGTGGACGGATTCGTCCGCCAACAGTTTATCCATCGTAAAATATAGGATGCAGGTTCTTGACAACATATAGTGCGCACGGCATTTTTCGTTATCATCGAGCTGGTGATCTGAGCTGCCAATCACCGACCTTTCAAGGATTTTGAGCCCGCTTTCAAGCATAAAGTCCTTCGCGGTTTGATGAATGAACCGTGGCCTTGGTGTGGAATGCGTAGAATCGGTGTCCGGAACTTCCAAGATGCCCAGGCTTCTGGTCTCAAGCTGTTGTTCTATGAATTTTTTTGTTGTTTCGAGACCAGTCCAAATCCTGTTGTGCTCCTTTGAGCGATTGGCTTTTAGGCATGAATCCTGGGCAAACGGTCATGGCGTCGCGTAGTTCCCAGATGTTCAAAGCACTCGGGAAATACTGGTAGCAAAGCCAGAGAATCAACCTCAGCAGTCTAGGCTTGTCTTTTTCTTTGGCTGTGTCAATAATACGCTGATAAAGATCGTCAAGTTCGTCGGGAACTTCATCAATCTCCTTTCAGGTGGTTTCGAGGCCGTCATGTTCGCTTATACGATCCAAGATTCTCCGTGCGACAAAACATGCCCATATAAAGACTCCGGAAGCTCTCCAGATAAGGCTTTGTATCATCCAATCCCCTAATGTGGATTCAAGCTTGTCCGTTAGATATACTTCAATATCTTTGTTATTGTGCTCATGCACCTGAACTGGGGCTGTGGATCTTAGATCTTGAAGGATGGGGTAGTTGCGACGGGCCAAGCAGACACGCAATTTAAACCTCGAGTACCCCCCGTTCCTGTTTATGTCGGGAATGAAGTTATCCACAGCCTGGATGATATTCTTTGCTGTCTGGATGTTTGCCTGGCGTTTTCGTTGTGTAGGATCTCTAGCCGAGTGATAATCAGACTGACTCGGAGCCTCCACTTCATCTAGAGCATCGAGAACGACTCAAAGTGCCTTGCGGGTAGCTGCTTGCCCATATTCTTGAAGTTCTCCGCATTCCCCTTGCCAATCGGTGTCAGGTCTTGAACCCATTGACTTCATCTTCTTATTGAATGTCGTAACGAATTCGAGGAGTGGCCTTTTAACTTGGTCGAGAGGAGCCGCGGCCGTGGATGAAAAAGTGACATATGGCGAAAGGAATTTGTGCCGCTTTCTTTCAAATGTTCGACAAGGAAATACATGAGCGTCGACTTGCCAGAGCCGGGTTTTCCTTGTATCCGTAGTATGCTATGGTTCCGACTATCCATCCATTTCTTGTATTCTTACGTGTCTAAGAGCCAATTGCAGGTGTTGGCCACAGGGCGATGGTCATATGTCCTGAATTGGTTATATCTACTGTTCATTTCCTTGAACGCCAGCGAACGAAGAAGGACTGTGTTAAAAAAACGATTAGTTAATTGCCAGGGCAAATAGCGGCATGGTGGAACGGATAGGACACAGGCGATTGTTATTGACGTGTCCATTATAGACGAGACGAGTCGCTATATACAACTTCCCACAGGCATTTCACATACCGTCGATGTTGAATTCTGTAGCAGACTGCATCATCTCCTCCAGATGCCAGAGTAGTCTTCCATATCCAGTTTCCTTTGTTGAAGCGAACTTGACCATGTCGGAGTGGCTGGCATGAACTGACCATATTGGATAATGTCAGCTAGAGAGTGTTGCCGGAGGAGGAGGAGGTGGTGGTGGTGGTGGAGGAAATGGGTGGTGAAGACAAACGACAATTTCGTGGATTTACTTACTGCTAAAGTTCGGCCACCCCGGTAATACCTTTTTAAAAGTTAGCAAAAGATATCCTAAAAACAATCGTGGAAAAAAGTCCCTACTTACTGCCGAGTTCCTTTTCAACAACTTCTACTTCATTGACCCCACCTCCCAAGCACTTAATGACCTTTGTTTTGAGCTCTTCAAAAACACAAACAACACGAGAGGTCCGCTTGGCCTGCAAGTCGCGCAATAGGTTGACAAACTCATCGTGAACAGATGAGCACCTCGTTATCATTCTGTAGCACATCGAGGAGTGTTACTGAAACAAGTCCGGTCAGACCAAGTGCAGTTGCTATCCAATCTCCCCACCGTGCAATTGCAGCCCCTGAATGCGGGATGCCTAAGAAGATGATGCCGCAGAGTGACTTGAGTATATTTTTATATGGCATATCGAGCTCGCTCTCTGTATACGCAAAGAGCAGTGCTTTTTGCAGACGATTCCACCAAAGCTATGTGCCACTAAGATCAAAGGACGGTTGGGATCTCTGCGCCGTATCATACAAAGGTCATCGAGAAGGTTGTTTGCATGATCATGAAGCCGGTTCTTTGATGCTCCAGAACTTCCCCCATAGCCAGACTTGACCACATATGCGTCATATCCAAACGTCAAAAGGCGAGACCGCTTGAAAGTATTCTCTTGTGGAAGGAACTCCTTTGGCCACGGTGTTGTCTTTGACTTGACTTGTGTGTCCAGGTGGAATCACGACTGCCTGAGAGTCCATGGACAAAGCATATGTCACAAATAGCATCTTCACAATCGTACCAAACCTCGATGCCATCTGGGAAGTTGCGAGGATCGAATGTGGCCTCCTGACGCAATGCGTTTTGACGTCGCGAGGCCGGGATGGTGGCTGAACTTTCTGCTGGATGACTGCCTGTATCTTCAGATGGAGTGATATGGTAGAGCAGAGATTCATCCTGCCATTTCATTGGAGTGGCCGAGCGGTTTGCCATTCTGAACAGAGAACGAAACCTCCGTTTTCCCATCCGTCATCCGGGAATAGGGCAGGGGGGAGGAAAGGGCTGGAGGGAGCAGTAGTGAGAAGCGAGGTGATGCTCAGACGGGGATAAAGATGCAGAGATCACCTCGCTAGAGAGGACACACTGAAATTGGGGCTTTGGGCGTCGATGAGAACGGTGTTGCCATATCATTCCCTCTTTCACCTCCTTTGCACACTGGGCACTGCAGTAAGATAGAGTGAGGTTTGAGGATTGCTATGTGCAACCATTGCCCGACAGCCTTGATTCGCCCGCTTCTTTTTATGGCTTCGCCCAGCACTTCATAACGCGGGCATCCTGCGGGATAAGCATCCAACACTTCCAATCCCGATAGCAGGTGTGTGAAACAGACATTCTAGGTGCACCTAACTTGCAGAATGAGTTGTGATGCGGATGTCTTGGCATCAAAGGGTTGGTGTTCGGGTGCTGCTTTAAGGGAGCTACAATGCAGCAGTTAAGTGGCTGTGTGGATGACTTACATTGTATGGAAAGAATGTGTTGGTTGGTTGGGCAAAGGAACTACAAAGCCCTGAATGATGTAGCCTAACCATGGCCGCATGCATATCACATTGACAGGGCTTCTTGAAAGTCTGGCTTTGGCTGACCCTCGTGTAGGTGCCACAGATGCGCTGTCGGCAGCTGAGCCCAGCCTCGCGTTGTGTCGCAGCACCAACCGGCCAACCTCATGGTCCAGCCACAGCTTTTGGTCCAGGTTCCCCGGAAATCAATACTGTTTACATTTGCATCGTGGTCGCGACACGTGCCGTCCCGCGCCACCCGCCGATTTGGTAGACGGCGACTCTCCGAGTGAGACAAGTCGCCGCGGAAAAGGCGAGTGCACTTAAAACGGGGAACGTTGACCCGCCCGCTGTGGGTTGGACTTTGAGTGCCGAGGGGCTGGTTCAAGGCTCGGGGAGAAGTCGATCACTGCCATCCCACTTTATCTTGATACCCATCACCCCTCCCCAGTTGTCCCAATTTTTTTTTCTTGCGACCCCTCTCAAGATGGGTCTCCTAAACCTCACTCGGTCCCGCGACTCGAGATCAAGACGGCCAAAGCTGCCGTTATACCGAGAAGTCCCTCGCCAAGAGCGCACACATCGCTCCCAGCGCTCCCCAACAACCAAAGAGCGCTACTCCGATTCCTCAGACACCTCAGATGACGAGGAAGAAGATGACGACGATCTCACCGATGCCTCATCAGACAACTCCCGACACACATCCGCCTCGACCTCCTCGTCCGCGGCCATGATATCTGCTGGCCCTACTCGCCGAAACGTCGCCACCGCCCAGACCCGGCGGCCGGCCACCCGAAAACCAAAGCAGCTCTACCGCCTCCCCAACCGCGTCATCCGCTGCCTCTGCATTGGCATGATCACCACCATCATCATCTTCATTCTCGTCCTGATTCGCGCCAGCCAGCTGGAGAATAGGCGCATAGCTGAGGCCCACAAAAACAAGCGACCTGCTGCTAATAATCACGAACCCCCACCGCCATGGGAAAAGTTCGACTTCCTAACGAGGTACTACGGCGGTGTGAAGACTTTGGTGTTGCTCAAGGAAAACAAACCGCAGTATCCCCCGCTAACGGAGGGCGAGGAACTTTTTAACGTGACCAAGCCGCAGACGTGGCAGGCGGAGGTGCAGAAGAGGCCGATGCCGAAGAGTAAGCCGTTTGGGGGGCATCCGTCGGCGGTGTTGCCGACTGTCAAGGGGGATGGGATTCGGGAGTGCTCGCTGGACGAGGAGGGGTTGGTGAAGGTGCCGGGGATTCGGTATCTGGAGGGACGGCCGAGCGGGTTCCCAGAGAATATTCTGGGCTCGTATGAGTTGCTGTCGCTGCCGGAAGATATCTGCTTTGATCGGTTTGGACGGTATGGGCCTTATGGGTATGGGTACTCGGTTGGGGCTGGTGGATTAGGTGTTGGGGAGGAGGGTGATCGTGAGGGTGCTGAGCTAGTTTGGGAGGGGGGAAGGAAGGTTGATTACAGGAAGATCGATTGGGCTAATGTTCAGCGTCGGTGTTATCAGGCGAATGCCGAAAGGTATAAGCCGTATGTTGAGAAGGAAGCGCCGCCGAGGGGGTTCTATATTGGCGATGGACTTCAGCTCCAGAGCCCGAAGGTCCAGGGGCGGGATACTACTGACGGTCATACCAGAGAGAGCACCACCGAGGAGCCAGCCAAGCCGACGGGCAATCTTCCCAGAACGGCTGTCGTGCTCCGGTGCTGGGACGAGTTTGTCTGGCGCGAAGAAGACATCCTAAACCTGCGAGCTCTCATCTCCGAGCTCTCTCTTGCCTCAGGCGGCAGGTACGACGTCCATCTCCTAGTCCAGGTCCGTAACGACGCGGCGAACCCCGTTTGGGCAGACGAAGAGACCTACCGACGACACATCAACGAGACCATTCCCGAAGAGTTCCGCGGGCTGGTCACCTTCTGGTCGCAGACCCAAATGCTTGCCGTCTACCAGGGTATCCTCGACCTCTGGACGCGTGGTCCGAACTTGCCTGTGCACGGCTCGTACCGCGGCTTGCAGATGGCCATGCAGTATTTTGCGCATAATCATCCGGAGTATGATTACTTCTGGCAGTGGGAGATGGATATCCGGTATATTGGTCACTATCTGGATCTGTTTACCAAGTTGGAGCGCTGGGCGAAGGAGCAGCCGCGTAAGGGGCTGTGGGAGCGCAATGGGAGGTACTATGTGCCGGCTGTCCACGGTTCTTGGGAGGATTTCAAGCAGATGGTTCGCGTGCAGGTCGAGCACGGCACCGTCGGCGTCGACAACCCCTGGGACCTTGGTAACTTCAAAGAGAAGACCAACAACAAGTCCCCTTCCACTCCCCACAGCGAACAACCCATCTGGGGCCCCCTCCGCCCCGAGTCCCCCTCCGACTGGCTCGACCCCTCGTCTGACCCCTCCCCACCCACAACCTACGAACAAGACGCCTACACCTGGGGCGTAGGCGAAGACGCCGATCTGATCACCCTCAGCCCGATCTTCGACCCCGATGGCACGACCTGGCCTTTGGCCGACGACATAACAGGCTACAACACCACCTCGGGACCCCGCGGCAAGCCCCCTCGCCGCGCACAAATCATCACCGCATCGCGCATGTCCCGCCGATTACTATTGCTCATGCACCGACACACCTTCCTCAAGAAGCAGCACGCCTTCCCCGAGATGTGGCCCGCCACGGTAGCGCTTCATCACGGGCTTAAAGCGGTGTACGCGCCGCATCCAGTGTATGTGGATCGTGCTTGGCCGACAGAGTATCTCGCGGGAGTGCTGAACGCAGGAAAGAATGGGGCGTCCGGGGGAGCAAGGACGAGTGTGTACGGGGAGAGGGAGCATAATATGAGGGGACTAACGTGGTTCTATAATGCGGGGTTTGCAGGGAATTTGTACAAGAGGTGGATGGGGCTGAGGGTGAACAATGATGGTGGGGAGGAGTTTGAGATGGTGGAGGATATGGGGAAGGAGAAGGATGGAAGTACGCCGGGGAGGATGAAGGGGGGTGAGGGGAGGATGTGTTTGCCGCCCATGTTGGTGCACCCGGTTAAGGAAGTCGAGTTGCCGGTTGTGAAGGGGGCTGAAGGGGAGGAGAGGGTTGAGGGGTTGGGGCCGGATGCTTAATTTTAGACTATCTTCTCCGAGTTTTTTTTTTTCCCTTTCTCTGTTGTTGGTTGGGCATTAGGATATATATCTGGAGGAACTCTGCTGATATGACTTGCCGACATGAGCCATGATGGTTTGTAATATGCGCCGTGAGCATCAAGTAGATGATGGAATGAAATGTACAATGATCTTGTTCTTTCACGTGGACATCGCCCAGGCATCATTGAAGGTCGTTTATTAATATCATCCGGTGCAAGCCCGGGAACTTGTACATAGCCGTCGCGACAGTGTACATCGAACATTGATTTATGTGGTATGATATGAACATGCTCATCCAAGACGCCAAAGAAACCCACGGTCCCATTTTTTGCCCTCTCTGCCTCTCTCTCGATCCAGCGCCAAACGTGGACTAGACGTGAGAACAAACGCATAAGCCGATAGCAGCAATAGTCGCCAGTAAGTCGTACCCGTAGCAGTAGCAGTAGCAGAAGAAGTAGCTTCTCGTTCAAACCACCCTCTTGACCTGCACGCCGAGTAGTCAGCACCCTCTGTGACGAGAAATGCTTTCCCAGACTCAGACTCTTGGCCGTCCTACCTCGAAGAAGCGGCGCAGCCACCAGACCTGGAAGAGGCTTTCCCCGATGACGACGCCAATCACGAAGATGTTCCACCACTTGACTCGGCTGTTTGTGCTCTCAGCCGTGTTGCGGTGCGTGCGCTCGCGGACCACGATGTAGCTCTGCTCGTCCTTGACGCGCTCCAGCAGCTCGGCCATCTTGCGGACTTCGACCTCTAGGGGATCTTGAGGCACGTCGGCCTCGGAGACGTAGACAATGCCGTGTACGTTAAACGAGACCTCCTTGGTGTTGGCGCCCCAGTGCTCGTTGCCGAAGCAGTATGTGTACTTGCCGTCGTGCTTGGCGTCGAATGAAAAGTCGCCGTTGGAGACGGACTTTTCGTTGAACTCGTACTGGCCGATGGGGTTGGTGATCTGGAGGTTATCAGTAAAGAGAATCAACGATCACAGCTAGATAGAGAAAGGACGCACCCAAAAGTCAATGTCAAGATTCCCCGCGCCGCCAAACTCGCGATCGCCGACCTGGAAGGTGACGGTCATCTTGTCGCCGGCATGGAGGTTCTCGTGAAAGCACTCGCGGCCATGCGCCGGCAACTGGATGTTGTGGGCCAGCCCTGGCACCAGCAACAAGCTGGCCGAGAGCAGTAGCTGCGTCAGCTTCATCTTCAGGTATGTTGTTGTGCGGCCTGCGACGGATATCAACGTCAATGCTGTTGATTTGATTTCTAAATTCGAAGTCGGTTGCTCGCCGCTACTGACGGCTCTTGTTGTCAGGCCCCCCGTCCGCTGTCAGTGATTGCAAGGACACCTTGGACACCTTGGCGATTTGCGCTGGGATTGGTCTCCGATAGGCCAGCTGCCATCTGCCACAATCTGTCAGGGCGCAGGGCTCAGTCTCCAGCAACTCCAGCCCCATGGAGCCACCCGGCCTGCTCTCAGGCCGATTCTCTGCCAACCAGCTACCAGGTGCCACTTTGCTTCAATTCCAGAGTCTGGACCCACCTGCTGACAAGCACCTCACACTGCGAGCCCGTGAAAGTGGGCTCGGAAATGGTCCAACATTGTTCCAGCCACCTGCGGTACACAGCACATCGGTAGGTCGGTACCTGCATGGTACAGCCCCGCGAAAGGCGGTCTGCGCGGTTTCGATCAAATTTCAGCGAGCGACAAGTCCAGCCGAAGTACCGCGTGCACGGACTGCAAAGCCAACAGACAGGATTCCATCTCGATTGGAGAACCTGGTAGACGGGAGAGATGGAGGAAAGAAAAAGGAAGTGGGAAAAGGGAAAGGGAAACGCCTCCTCGCCCCCGGACGCCGGATTCCGGGAGCAGCAAGCAGTCGACCAGCTCTCCAGTCTGCTGCCACTGCTGCGAAGAGACCCCAGTGCCCAGTGGGTGCTTGGCCCCTTGACCCCCCCTTGGCTTTCTTGGCTCCTTGGCTCCCTTGGCTGAGCCCGGCCCAAGAACAACTTTCAAAATCCAATCCATCCCCCAAAAGGCTCCATTTCCTTCCACACCGCCATCGTAGCATCATAACCACCACTCTGTACGCACGCTAATACCCGCGTCGCCCATCCATCTCGCCGTCTTCGACATCGTTTGCGAAGAGTAAGTCGCATTTTCCCATCGAACGAAGCGTGCCTGGGCGGCTTTTTTTTTATCATTTGTTCGAGGACGAGTGGTGCGGCATCGGCTTTCTTTGCTGCCTCGGCCTTGGGAGCGAGCGCCTGTCTGCGTCTGCTACGTATGCTTCTCGCTCAGGTCTCCCGTTTGCTCTCGCCTCCATCACCCAACTCCTGATCTCGCGCTCCCCCTAAAGCAAAACACTCCCAGCCCACACCACATTCCCACGTCCATCGTTCCCGTGCACGTCTTACGCGGCCCTTCACTTCCCGTCAGATCGTGCTGCTGCCCAACTCGGCGTCGGGACTGGCCGTTAGTTGATGCCCTTTTAACGGCTGCCTGGGTTGCCGGGTTACTGGGTTGCCTTGAGCTTTGCTGCTAGAGGTCGCTGTCGGGCCCGTCTTATCATTCCAATAATCAGGGTCTGGGCTCTGGCGCATATCTGTCCTCAGACCACGCGCGAGTTACAAGCCAGCAGCACCATTTAAACCTCCACTTCCTTCCACACCAACAACACCACAATAACAACAACACCACTGCTACCATCATCATCCTCATAACCATCTTCCCTGCCGCCATTGCTTGGCACCTCGCCGCCCGCTGTCATTGTGTCCGTCTGATTGGCATTCGTCTGCTTACACGGTTGTTCTCCCAGATTTAGTCCCCCCCTTTTAATACATCGTTTTCTAGTCACGAAGTGTCGCTCGCAACACTGCCAAAATGGGTCTCGCCGGATCGAAGTTTTTTAGCTTCCTCTCCCTGCTCATGAAGCAGAAGGAGATGCGCATTTTGATGGTCGGTCTTGACGCTGCTGGCAAGACCACCATCCTCTACAAGCTCAAGCTCGGCGAAGTTGTCACCACTATCCCGACCATC
>Ga0065720_1003798_pt1 | contig 34410 bp, 34 predicted proteins | sample Thericmetagenome_FD_59107 | JGI IMG/M metagenome (GOLD analysis project Ga0065720, IMG submission 59107) | Thermophilic microbial communities from the Joint Bioenergy Institute, California, USA of rice/straw/compost enrichment - eDNA_2 v2... | ecosystem: Engineered > Solid waste > Grass >... | reverse complement strand
CGGGTGGGGTCCGGTCGCAAGCCGAGCGCGGCGAGGGTGCGCAGGATCTGCACGTGGACACCGGGTGCGGCGGGGCTCCCGGTGACCACGGCGCGTCCCAGGCACAGATGCGGACCGCTGCCGAAGGTCAGGCCCCACGGGCGAACCCGATCGGGCAGTGGGCGGCCCGGCCGGAACACGTCGGCGTCGGGGCCGAACACGGCCGGATCGCGGTTCGCCGCGGCGAGGTCGACGGCCACGTACTCGCCCTCCCGGATCACCCGGCCGTCGCGCAGCGTCACGTCGGTCAGCGCGCGGCGCAGCAGCGCGACCGTCGGCGGGTACAGGCGCAGTGCCTCGTACACGGCCTCGTGGAGCTGCTCGTCGGTCATGTCCTCGATCGAGCTGCCCATGGCGTGCAGCTCGTGCGCGGTGTGCACCAGCAGGGCGACGTTGTTGAGCGTCGACGCGGCGAGGAACAGCACGACCTCGCGGACAGCGGCGTCCTCGTCCCACTCCTCGCCGTGGGCGGCGAGGAGGGAGAGCAGGTCGGTCGGTGCCTCACCGCGCTCCACGAGCTCGGCCCGCCGCCGCGCGGCGGGGGTGTAGAAGCGGGCGATGACCGCGTCGCGGGCCGCCTCGCCCTCCGCGAGCACGGTGGCGTGGTCCCGTGTGGACCACTCGACGGTCACCGCTTCCAGGATCGGCCCCAGGTGGCGGAGCAGCTCTGCGGTCGCGTCCGGGTCGGTGACGTCGTCGAACCCGATGACGGCGGCCGCGAACTGGAGGAACACCGACCTGCCCAGCGCTACGAGGTCCGCGGCCCACTCATCGCCCGCCGGCTCGACCATCGCGTCGATGCACCGGTCCAGCGTCCGGCTGATCACCGCGTGGTAGTCGGCGAGCGCGCCCCGCGCGACGAGCGGTGCGAGCAGGCGTCTGCGCTGCAGGTGCGGTGGTCCGTCGAGGACGAGGACGGTGTCGCCGATCAGCGGGGCGCTCTCGTGCTTCGACTCCTGTGCGAAGCGGCGCGAGCAGAGGATCTCGTCGGCCTCGGCGTAGCTCGTCACCCGGGCGAGGTCGTGCAGCGGGAGGGTCATCGAGTTCGGTTCTCCGTGGAAGTGGTCGTTCGCGGCCTCAGGCAGGGGGCAGCGCGGGCATGCCGAGCAGCTCGCGCGCCTGCGCGGGGCTCGCCACCGGACGTCCCAGGGTGTCCGCGAGCTGCACGACCCGCTCCACCAGTTCACCGTTGTGCGGGGTGCCGAAGCGGGCGTAGTCGTGATCGCCCAGGCCGATCGAGACGTGCCCGCCCAGCACGATCGCCAGTGCCGCGAGCGGCAGCACGTCGCCGCCGTAGCACATGAGCTGCCACGGCTCACCCGGTGGGATCTCGGCGATCATGGCGTTGAGGGCGTGCACGTTCGTGCCCGCGCTCGACGGCCGGCTGTCGCCGGTGAAGACGAACTCCCACAGCGTCGTGGTGGGGGCGAGGCCCATCTCCCGGTAGCAGAGCGCGGTGCGGATCTGGCCGACGTCCCAGCAGACGGTCGTCACGAAGGTGTCGAGTTCGCGGAACACCCCGAGCACCGCGGCGATGTCGTTGCGGGTGTTGACGTAGACGCCGTCGCCGGGCTCGAACCGCTTCTCCGCGGGCAGCCACGTGTCGATGTTCATCGAGCCGAAGTCGACGGGCACGGCGTCGAAGCGCAGCCGGGGATCGTCGGCCAGTGCGCGCACGTGCTTGACCCGGTCCTCGACGCCGCTCTGGCTGATGTAGCCCAGCGTGGGCTTGGTGATGAGATCGGTGGCCGCGCGGATCCCCGCGTGGGTCTCGCGGTAGAGCTCGACCGAGTTGTCCGGCGCCCCCGTCACGGCGTCGCGGCCGTGCCAGTGGATCATCGCGGCTCCGGCGTCGTGGCTGCGCTCGGCTTCCCGGACGATCTCCTCGGCCGAGTACGGCAGGTGCGGGTTGGCTCCCCGCATCGTCGACTCGTTGCACCGGACCTCGATGATCAGCGGGTTGTCCTGCACGTTCTGTGCCCTCCTCGCCTGTCCGCCCCGCTGCGGCGGGGCCGGGAGCTGTTGCCGCTCGGTCGAATCGCTGATAACAATATGCCTTGTCGTCGTGATCCAGACCATAGCTGCCACCGGACGCGGCGGCGGCACAGTGCCGTGCACCATGAGGAGGGCTCGTGGCCGAGAACCCGCTGGGACAGATGCAGGTGATCCACGTCGACGACCAACCGTGGGTCGACTACGAGGACGAGACCGGGTTCATCCCGCAGGGGGCGGCGGTGAAGCCGCTGATCGACCCGGAGACCGGGCACACGTTCATGCTCACCCGGTTCGCGCCCAACTACCGAGCGCCCTCGCACTGGCACCCGTCGGACACCATCTACATCATCACCCAGGGCGAGTTCTCCGTGGAGGGCGAAGGCACCTACCGCCCCGGCGACGTCCGGTGGGTGAAGGGCGGCACCGCCTACGGCTCGGAGTCGGCCGGGCCGGACGGCTGCGAGTTCTACATCGTCAGCATGGGCCCGTTCGACGTGCACGATCCCGAGAAGGTCCCGCCGCCGAACGGCGACTGGCGCTCGGTGAAGGGCGTCCAGTAGGGCTGCTCATCCTCCGTCGTCCGCGGGCGTGATCAGCCCGTAGTGGCCGTCGTAGCGGTGGTAGAGCACCGCGCCCCGGCCGCGCTCGCGGTCGACGTAGAAGAGGAACGGGTAATCGAACGCCGCCATCCGCTGGACGGCTTCGTCCGCCGACAGCACCGGAGCCGGTGTCTCGCTGACGGTCACCGGTGCGGCGTGCGTGGCCAGGGCGTCGGGGCGAGGCTGCACCTGGGCGAGGCGGTAGTCGCCGGATCCGGTTCGGTAGAGCACGCTGTCCTGCTCGGTCCCCAGCTCCGTGAACAGGTGGAAGTCGTAGTCCATGGCTTCCATGTCGAACACGGCCTCGTCGACGGTGCACGTGTCGAGCGTGAACGTCTTGCGGCGGATGATCCGGCGCTCCTCGGGCGGACGGGGGAAGTACGGCGGGCGTCGGGTCGGCGGGTCGCCGTGGCGCCATTCGTGCACCTCGCCGGGCGGACGACCGCCTGCGGGCAGGGCGCCGCGGCCCCGGCGGTCCTCCCAGTGTCCGACGGCGCGGCGCAGGCGGTGCTGCAGCTGGTTGCGGAGGCGGTCCTTGAGGAGGTCGAGGGCCTCGCGGTCGGTCCGGGCACGCACCTGAGATCGGACGGGCCGGCCGTTGACGTCCAGGTTGGCCTGGGCGACGACCGGGAGGTCGACGGCCGGGTCGTCGTGGTGCGTGATGCGGACCCGGGCGTGCAGCACCGGGCCGCGGGCGAAGCGGAGGGCTGCGCCGATCCGTTCCTTGGCGTATTCCTCGACATCGGCGGGGCAGTCTCCGGACACGTGCACGTCGATCGGTGCAGGTGCCGCGCTCGATTTGCGCACTTGGGTCTCCAGAGGGTTTCAGACGACGAGCAGAACGGGGCAGGGCGCGTAGTACAGAACGGCGTGGCAGACCGATCCCAGCGGCATGTCCGCGGTCTTTCCGCGGCCGTGCCGGCCGACCACCAGCAGCGCTGCGTCTTCCGCCCGGTCCAGCAGCGCGCTCGCCGGGCGATCGACGGTGACGACCTCCTCGACCGGCACGTGCGGGTTGCGGACCCGCGCGTCCGCGAGCTGCTCGGCGAGCACCGCCCGGGCTTCCCGGCGCGCCGCGTCCGGGTCCGCGCCGTCGCCGAGCGCCGCCAGCGGAAGGTCGCACCACGCGTGGACCGCGACGACGCGCTTGCCGCGCCGGGCCGCGTAGCGGAAGCCGACGTCGATGACGCGGCGGCCGACCGCCGAGCCGTCGATCCCGATGACGACGTCGCGGGGAGTCTCCGCCGGGTCGAGGTTGCGGATCACGGCGACCGGCGTGGTGACCCGGCGGGTGAGCTCGGCGGCGCTGGAGCCAAGCAGCACGCGCCGGCTGGCGGTCTGCCCCGAGGCGCCGAGGACGAGCAGAGAGGCCCCCTCGGCGGAGCCGGCCAGCAGGTCGACCGCACTCCCCGTCAGGACGTCCCCGCCCACGTCGACGCCGGGCATCGACCGGCGGATCTGCTCGATCCCGGTCGAGACGAGCTGCGCTGCCGCTTCCCGTGCCCGGTCGCCGTCCCGAAGCGCTGCGGGGAGGTTCAGCCCGTCCAGTTCGGGAAGGGGCCACCGCAGCACGTGGACCAGGCGCAGTGGTCGACGGCTGAGTGCGGCCTCCGTGGCGGCCCAGGATGCTGCCGTCCGGGCCGACCGGGAACCGTCGTAGGCGACGAGGATCGGCTTCTGCGGCGACGACGGGTGCATGCCGGAACCATCTCCGGCTCGCGGCGCGACGGGTACGAGCGCAAGTCCCGGCTCAGGGCCGTCGGAGGTCCCTCACCTCGCGGGCGGGTCGTTGTCCTGCCTGGTCGGTGGGCTCTCCGGGCGATCGCCGGGGGACGGAAGACCCTGCCCGCCGACCCGGGCCCGGTGCAGCCTCGACAGCGGAAACTGCGATCCGAGGAGGACGGATGATCCCCATCTCGCGCCGCGAACGGACCGTTCCGGTCACCACCGGGCGTGGTCGTCGCCTGCTGGATCGCCTGCGCCGGCGGCGGCCGACGGGCTCCCTGAGGGACTGGCTCATCCGCGTGGACGAGTTCCGCGACGGCGACGCCCTGGTGATCAAGGCGGAGATCCCCGGGATCGATCCTGCGAAGGACGTCCGGATCACCGTGGCGGACGGGATCCTGCGCATCAAGGCGGAGCGCAGGCTGGAGTCGAACCGGGAGCGCGCCGGTTACACCCGCCGCGAGCTGCGCTACGGGAGCATGATGCGTGCGCTGCGGCTGCCGGAGAACGTCGCCGAGGACGACATCTCGGCGTCCTACAAGCACGGGATCCTCGAGATCCGCGTGCCGGTGGCGCCCGCGCCGCAGCCGTCCGAGCCGGTCACCATCCCGGTGACCGCGGCGTGATGGACGGGGCCTGGGTCAGCCTCCGTCGGAGGCGCGCTCCACCTGGGCGTCAGGGCCGGGGAAGTACAGGGTTTCCTGCCCTTCCTGCCAGCGGACGCGGTAGTGCTTGCGCCCCCCGTCCTCGATGACCTCGAGGACCTTCGCCCGCCGGCTGTGGGCGTGGATGGCGGAGCCTGCGGCGTAGACGGGGCCCGGGACGTAGATGTAGTCGCCCACGTCGGCGTCCACGGTGGCGTCCACCTCGTCGTCCCTCCTCTCGTCGCCACGGACCATCGTTCTGCGCTGATCGACGGCTCGTCCAGGGACCTTCGTCCTGTGTGGTCGGTCTCAGCTGTGGAACAGGACGCTGCGGCAGGCGAGGTGCAGCGCGAGCCGCTCGTCGGGGTCGGTGAGGATTCCGACGCGGCACGCGGAACGAGCGCGTACTCGTCGAACCCGGTGCGTACGGTGCAGCGTGGTGCGCGCTCGTGCGCTTCGCATCTACAAGCCGAGCTTGATCACTCCCTCTTCCACGGCGTACGACGCCAGGGCTGAGCGGTTCGCTCGGCCGGTCTTGAGCAGGAGGTGCTCGACGTGCCGGCCGATCGTCCGCGGGCTGATGTGCAACCTCGCGCCGATCTCCCGGTTGGACATGCCGCGCGAGATCAGGGTGAGGACCTCGAGCTCGCGTTCGGTGATGCCGTGCGGGAGCGCCGCGTGGCGGATCATCAGCACCACGTGTGAGCTGTTCATCGGCGGGATGTCCGGCAGGCGGACGATGTGCACGCGCTCCCAGGTCTCGCCTTCGCGGCGAGCGCCGTATCCGACCAGCGATGAATTGCTGCTCGCCAGGAGTCTGCGGCATGCCGAGATCGTGACGGCGGACGGTTCGATCGGGGTGTCGCCCGGCCCGGCAGGAATGACGTTCCCGTTGCTGTCGACCATGTAGGCCGCCGCGTTGGATTCGAGCATCCTGGTCAGCCAGGTCGAGTTGCGGCTGACGTCCACCAGTCTGCCCAGTACGGGCGCAACGAGCTCCAGTCCGCGCCGGGCGAGGCAGTCCGCGGCGCGCGCTTCGCCGAAGCTCATGGTCATCAGTCCGGTGATGCGTCCGCGTTCGCCGCCGGAGCGGAGGACGAGGGTGAAACCTTCGCGATAACCTGCGTCGGCGAGGAACTCCCGATAAACCCGGGTCTGGTAGAAGCTGGGGCCGACGTCCTGCATCCGAATCGGTTTGCGCCGGGCCCGGGCGACGTCGTAGCTGTGGCAGGAGAGGTACTCGCGATTGATGAACCGGAGCAACGGTTCTTCGTACCCCTTGTTGGTCAGTGGCTGGTGCTGTCCGGTCAAGGGATCGCGGATCGAGATCATCGCCGCGTCGAAGGATGCGATTCGACGCAGCGGTTCCCAGATGCTCGCCGGGTCGGCCGCCTGCCGCACCGCGTCCGCGACGATCGATCCCACCTCGGCGATCGCGGCGACCGTCGACGCCTTCACCAGCACCTCCCGTGGCCTGTTCCGCAGCTGATCAGGGTCGCGTCCTCGCTGGTGCAGAGCTCCAGGGGCCTGGGGTGCACCGAGTGCATGGTGGGGGTCCTCGCAGGCATCTTCAAGGGCCCCTCCTGGGAGCTGCGGAGAGAGCGTCGGACGCACCGCCCGATGCCCGGGCCGCGGCGATCGGCCGCTGCCCGTGGCCACGCGGCGGCCCCCTTTCGGGGTGGGTCGATCGACCGATGCCGGGGCGGGCAGCCGCTGGCTACGGTCCTCGCCACCAGGCCCGAGATCTCCGCCTCCACAAGGATGGAAACGCGATGGAGTACACAGATTCCGACCTCTGCTACATCACCGCGACGGAAGCGCTCTCCGCATTCCGTGCGCGCACTCTGTCGCCGGTCGAGCTGATGCAGGCGTTGATCAAGCGCACGGAGGAAGTGGGCGAGCGGCTGAACTGCTTGACCTACAACTACTTCGAGCGCGCGCTCGAGCAGGCCCGAGAGGCCGAATCGGTGTACGCGCGGAACCCGGACGAGGCTCGTCCGCTCGAGGGCGTGCCCTGCGCCATCAAGGACTACCACCCGGTCGCGGGTGAGATCACGACCTACGGTTCGAAGGCGTTCGCGGACTTCCGCCCCGAACGATCTGCACCGACGGTCGAGCGGTTGTCCGAGGCAGGCGCGATCATCCACTGCCGGACGACCACCCCGGAGCACGGGCACGCCGCGGTCACCCGGAGCCTGCTGTGGGGGATCACGCGCAATCCGTGGAACACCGAGTTCAGTCCGGGTGGGTCCTCCGGCGGCGCGGGGGCGGCGCTCGCAGCCGGGATGACGACGATCGCGGACGGCACGGACGGTGGTGGCTCGATCAGGATCCCGGCCTCCGCGTGCGGCATCTTCGGCTACAAGCCGCCGTTCGGTCGCAACCCGCTCGACCGCGAGCACCCGAGTGAGATGGTGCTCCACTACGGACCCATGACCCGCAGCGTCGCGGACGCGGCCCTGATGCAGAACGTCATGTCCGGCCAGCACCCCGCCGACATCCACTCGCTGCGGGACAAGATCACTCTGCCGACCGAGTTCGAACCGCTCTCCGGTCGCCGGATCGCGTTGTCCATGGACCTCGGATACGTCGAGATCTCCGAGGAAGTCCAGCAGAACACCCGGCGAGCCGCCGCGGTCTTCGAGACGCTCGGCTGCACCGTTGACGAGGTCGACCTGGGCTGGGACTACGGCGTGCTGGATGCCTGGCTGGTCAACTGGGAGGGCCTGTTCTGGGCGCTCGCCGGCGATCAGCTCCCGCGGTGGCGCTTCGAGATGGACCCGTTCGTCGTCAAGCTCATCGAACGCGGATCCACCCACACTGTGGACCGCTTCTACGGAGTCCACCGCGTCCGGTACCAGATGTACCAGAAGATCGGGAAGGTCTTCGAGGACTACGACCTGGTCCTGTGCCCCACGTTGGCCGTGCCCTCGGTCGCGGCCTGCCACGACAACGAGGACAAGACCTTCACGATCAACGGCAAGCACGTCGATCCCTACCTCGGTTGGGTGCTGACCTACCCGTTCAACCTGGTCAGTCCGCTGCCGGTCGCCTCGGTGCCGACCGGGTTCTCCCCGACGAGCGGGGTGCCGACCGGGATGCAGATCATCGGGCCCGCCTTCGACGATCTCTCGGTGTTCACGGCAGCCGCGGCCTACGAGGGAGCAGCGCCCTGGCGCCAGCACCGGCCGACTCTCTAGCGGCGGAGCGGCAGCAGCCGCGCTGGACTCCAGCATCGGGGAGCGCATCCGACGCGGACCCGCAACACGACCGACTCGGGGTCGGTGACGATCCGTCTCTCGTGAGGTGCTGAGGCGCCCGTGCCGAGTACGCGCTTCTGCTCAGCCGGCGCCTCGCTCGTACCTGTCGTTCCCCTGACGAGAGGGTCCGCGTCCGAAAGGACGAGCTCACTGCGTGGTTCGCCGCCTACGCCGACCAGGTCGTCGGTGCGATGTGCGCGCGACATGCAGCAGCCGGGGCTGTGGTTCGCCGCCAGCAACTTCCAGGTGTGTCGCACTACGCCACGGTGCACGTGCTGCAGCTGTGCCCGACGCTCGACGAGACGGCCTCACTGCTCCGACCACGCCTGCCCCGGTCCTGCACGGGCCGGAGCAGGCGGCCGACGGGCACGGTTCGCCCGGACCGGGCTCGGGCCGGCCCATCGCTCCGGCACATCCCTACGCCGTCGGCACGGAGGCTCGAGACTCCGCACCGCGCGCAGGCGTCGCCACGAAGGCGACGGCGCTCAGCAGTGCCAGCACCGCCACGTAGACGGTGATCGGCCACGCCGACGCCGCCGAGCTGAACAGCGCACCGGCGATCAGCGGGCTCAGCCCCCCGATGATCCCGGCCGCGACCGCGTAACTGGCCGACGAGCCGCTGTAGCGCAGGTGCGCGGGGAACAGCTCGGCGATGAACAAGGGGACGATGCCGTAGACGATGCCGACGCTCACCCCGACCGCTCCCATCGCCAGCCAGGTGAGCGCGACGCTGCCCGTGTCGACCGCTGCGAAGAACGGCAGGACGACGACGAAGGTGGCGATGCCGCCGATGATCCCGACTCGCCGGGTGCCGACCCGGTCCGCTGCGAGCGCGGCGAGCAGCACCGCGATCGCCTCGACGACGGCGACGATCATGACGCCCACGAGGATGTCCGAGCGGGCCATCCCGATCGTCGCGGTGGCGTAGGACTGAACGAACACCGTCACGACGTAGAACGGGACGACCGCGCCGGCGATGGTCGCGATGCCGAGGAGGATGTCGATCGGGTTGCGCTTGACCACTTCGACGAGGGGCATGCGGACCGGCCGGGAATCGGCCTTCGCCGCCTCGAACTCCGGCGACTCGCTGATCGTGCGACGGATGACGAGGCCGACGACGACCAGGACGACGCTCAGCAGGAACGGGACCCGCCAACCCCACGATTGGAACTGGTCCTCGGGCAGCAACCAGGTCATCAGCGTGAACACGGCCGTCCCCATGACGAGCCCGATGGACGAACCGACCTGTGGCCAGCTCCCGAGGAACGCTCGCCTGCGATCCGAGGCGTGTTCCACTGCCATCAGGACGGCGCCGCCCCACTCGCCCCCGAGCGCGAATCCCTGGAGCGCGNGCAGTGCAACGAGCAGGATCGGCGCCNACACNCCGATGGCGTCGTAGGTCGGCAGCACTCCGATGAGCACCGTCGCGATGCCCATCAACAGCAGCGAGAGGACGAGCATGTTCTTCCGGCCGATGCGGTCACCGAAATGGCCGAACACGAATCCACCGAGCGGCCTGCAGACCGTACCGACGCCGAAGGTGGCGAATGCGAGCAACGTGCCCACTGCAGGATCGAAGCTCGGGAAGAAAGCAGTGTTGAACACCAAGGCCGCGGCGGTTCCGTAGATGTAGAAGTCGTACCACTCGATGCTCGTGCCGACGAGGCTCGCGATGGCTACCCGAGTCGGCGATGTCGTGGACGACGGATGTGTGACTGATCTGGTCATCAGCTGGCCCCTCTAGTCGTCGCAAGTGGGACAACTATTGGTTCCGCTGACAGTCCTGTAAAGCACATACATCTTGCAAGGTGCATGAGTTCTCCTCATGCATCGCCGCGATCGCGCTTCGGGGCTGCGAACGTGGCAGTGCAGAAGTCGATGAACGCGCGGGCGCGCCGGGTCAGCCGGGCGGAAGCCGGCGTCGCCAGGACGACCGCGATGTCGTCGATGTGATCGCGGATGTCCAGCATGGCGAGCCTGCGGTTCTCGTAGCTGACGTCGATGGCCGGGCGCTGGACGAGGATCGACCAGCCGATGCCGCGCGCGACGAGTGAGCGGACCGCCTCGAAGTCCACCGCACGGTGCAGTACCTGCGGGGTTATGCCGCCCTGTTCCAGCACCTTGGTGAACCAGTCCGCGCTCGGCGGGTATCCGATCAAGATCGCGGGATAGTCGGCCAGGTCGCGCAGCCACACCTTGCCTTGATGTGCGAGCGGGTGGTCGACGGACACGAGGACGTGCGGCTTGGCCCGAAACAGGGTGGTTGTCGTGACACCGGGGCTCATGCCGAGGTCGTAGGTGAGTGCCACTTCGCACCTGCCGTCGAGCAGCCACTCCTGGAGCTCCACCGCTGAGCCGTCCATGAAGTCGATCTGCACCCCGGGGTGCTCCGCCGGGAACTCCTGCAGGATCCGCGGGATCAGGAACGGCGTCAGGGTAGGGAAGCTGCCGATGACGAGCCGGCCCGTCAGTTCCTGGCCGAGGCTGCCGACGCTGGATTCGAGTTCGCCGACGTGTTCGAGCAGCCGGCGCGCCTCACCGCGCAGGTGAACCCCGGCGGGAGTGAGGGAGAGCCCTTTCGCGCGGCGGCGCAGGAAGAGCTGTGCGCCGAGTGCGCGCTCGAGCTGGGCGATGGCCAACGACACCGCGGACTGGGAGACGGACAGCTCCTCGGCGGCGGACGACATCGTCCCGGCTTCCGCGGCCGCGACGAAGTACTCCAGCTGGCGCAGGGTCACGCGCGAAAGTCGCATGAGCAAAACTTATTCACTTTAGAAAGAGTATGCGCTTTACGCAACGAGGTTCGGTCCCAAATAGTGATCCGGGAGCACAGAGAACTGAGGAGGTGTCCGGGCGTGGACGTACCGGGCGACGCCATCCTGTACCGGGGCGGGACCGTGTACCCGTTCGACGAGGGCAGTGCCGAGGCGGCGGCTGAGCTGCTCGTGCACGGCGGTCGAATACTCGCCTACGGCGATGAGGGTGAACTCGACGAAGCCGTCGGGCGCCGGGTGCGCAGGGTGGAACTCGACGGGGCCGTAGTGCTGCCCGGGTTCGTCGACACGCACCCGCACCTGCTGCATTTCGGATCGCTCGAGGAACCGCTCGTCAAGCTGTGGGACGCGACGTCCCACGCCGACATCGTCGCGCGGATCGCGAAGCACGCCGAGAACGTCCCCGCGGGGCAGTGGGTGATGTGCACTCCGATCGGGGAGCCGCACTACTTCGTGCGCCGTTCACATTCGCAGCTCACCGAGGGCGAGCTCCCGACGCGGCAGGTCCTCGACCGCGCGACGGACCGGCACCCGGTTGTGATCCAGGCATGGGCGCCGACCCTGCCGAACGCCATGGCCTGCAACAGCGCCGCGCTCCAGCAGCTGGGCATCGACGACAGCTCGCCCGATCGGGTCGGCGACGTGTGGATCGACAAGGACGCGGCAGGCAGGCCGACCGGCATCATCCGCGGATCCGTCACCAACTACTACAGCTACGACCAATTCGGGAACGACTTGTGGCGTCGGATCCCGTTCCTCCAGTACGAGTACCTGGTCCCGGGCGTCAGGACGGCGATGCGCCGATACAACCAGATGGGCGTCACCACCGTCTACGAGAACCACATGATGGACAAGGTCCTCATCGACGCCTACCGGCATCTTCGCCGGCACGGCGAACTCACGGTTCGCGTGCTGGCCTCCCAGGAGGCGGAGGCCTACGGCATGCCGTGGAGCAAGCCGCGTGAGGCCACCGAATTCGCCCGACGGATGCGCGCAGCGGTGGATGAGATCGACACGACAGACGACCTGTTCCGGTTCAACGGGCTGTCGCTGATGTGGGACGGGACCGCCGAGGTCGGCGGTCTCCTCATGCGCGAGCCCTACGTCGGCCCGTACGGCCATCCGACCCAGGGATTCCGCAACATCGCACCGGACCGGGCAGAGCAGGTGATCAGGTTCTGTGCGGAGCACCGGATACGGCTCAACCTCGCGTGCATGGGCCTGCGGGCGCACGACGAGTGTCTACCGCTGCTCGAAGCCGCCGACGCCGAGTACGACATCGCCTCGCTGCACTGGGTGCTGGTGCACGCCATGTTCATCACCGACGACCAGGTGCGGCGGTACCACAGCTTGGGCATGGACCTCACGACCTCGATGTCGTTCTGCTGGGGTCAGGGAGACATCTGCGCCGAGCGCATGGGCGAGGAGGTGCTCGCCGATCTGCTGCCGCTGCGGAGGTTCTTCGATGCCGGGTTCCGGGTCGCGGCCGGCACCGACTGGGGGCCGAAGAACGTGTTCGAGCACATCCAACTCGCCCTCACCCACGAGTTCGCGGTGTCGGGGCGCCGCAACCTCGGCTCCGCGCAGCGGATCGGCCGCGAGGACGCGCTGCGGATGTGGACTTCGGACGCGGGCCGGGTCCTGCGGTGGGACGGCGTCGGCCACCTCGCACCCGGCGCTTACGCGGACCTCGTCGTCGTCGACCGCGACCCGATGACCTGCGCGGTCGACGAGATCGGCGAGACGAACGTGCTCCGCACCGTCTTCGACGGAGCGATCGTCCACGACACGGGAGATCTGGGATGAACGGACCTGCGATGCCGGACGGGAACTATCAGCACCTCACCTTCGACGTACCCTCGTCAGGGGTCCTGCAGATCACGATCGACCGGCCGCAGCGCTACAACGCCGCCGACGAGGTCCTGCACCGCGAGCTCGTCCGCATCTGGGAGGACGTCGAGGCGAACGACCACATCCGAGCAGTGGTGATCACCGGCCGCGGCAAGGCGTTCTCCGCGGGCGGCGACTTCGACATGCTCGAGCGGAACGTCCGCGACTTCGACACCAGGGCCCGGAACTGGAAGGAGTCCGCTCGCCTCGTCTACAACATGGTGAACTGCAGCAAACCGATCGTGAGCGCGATCAACGGCGCCGCGGCCGGCGCCGGGCTCGCCGTCGCCTTGCTCGCCGACATCTCGATCGCTGCTCGGTCCGCCACACTCGTCGACGGGCACACCCGGCTCGGGGTGCCGGCCGGAGACCACGCGGCGATCGTGTGGCCGCTGCTGTGCGGGATGGCGAAGGCGAAGTACTACCTGCTGACCTGCGATGCGCTCGACGGTGAGGCCGCGGAGCGGATCGGACTCGTGTCGCTGGTCGTGGACGACGACGANCTCCTCGCCACCGCTCACGACGTAGCGTCCCGGCTGGCCGCCGGCGCGCCAGCAGCCCTGCGCTGGACGAAGTACGCCGTCAACAACTGGCTGCGGATGGCCGGTCCGACGTTCGACGCCTCGCTCGCCCTCGAGTTCCTCGCGTTCACCGGGCCGGAGGCCGCCGAAGGCCTCGCCGCGCTTCGGGAGAAGCGCGAACCCCGGTTCTCGTCGATCTCGCCGATCTGAGGCTAGGGAGCGCCACAGTGATCGTCTCGGACATCGTCGGGCACTACGCTGCGTCGGCCCCCGGGCGCACGGCGCTCATCGGGCCCGATCGCGAGATCAGCTACGGGGACCTGGCGAGGCGGGTGGACGCGTGGTGCCGCGATCTCGCGGAGCGCGGGGTCCGCGCCGGCGATCGCGTCGCCGTCCTCGCCACGGATCGCATCGAGTACGCCGAGGTGGTGCTCGCGCTCTCCGTGCTCGGTGCCGTCTGGGTGCCGGTGAACCACCGCCTCGCGGCGCCGGAGGTGGCGCACATCCTCGCCGACAGCGATGCGTGCGGGGTCTACTACACGACCGACCGGGAGCACGTCGCCGATGCACTGCGCGACACCTGCGCCGCCTGGTTCGCGCCGCTCGTGCTGGAGCCGGAGGAGCGGTACCCGGCCCGCTACCCGGCGCCGCGCCCGGACCCCGACGCGCTGTTCTGCCTGATGTACACCAGCGGCACGACGGGCAGGCCCAAAGGCGCCGCCCTCACGCACCGTCAGTTCCTCGCCGGAACGTACTACCTGATGTGCGGCATCGGCATCACCGCGGACGAGCGGATCCTGCAGTGCGTGCCGCAGTTCCATGCAGGGGGCGCCATCTACCAGTTCGCGCACCTGCTCGCCGGCGCCACCGTGGTGCTCCCGCCGCGGTTCGACCCGGACACGGTGGAACTGCTGGCGGAACGGCATCGGGCGACCGCGCTCGGGANCGTGCCGACGATGATGCACGCGCTGAACGACGCGGGCAGCACGTTCCCCGGGGTCNGCCGGGTCATGTACGGCGGCTCGCCGATCGACCCGGGCGTGCTGANCCGGATGATGGACCGCTGNCCGGCCGACTACGTGCAGACGTACGGGCAGACCGAGGCTGGGGTCATCGTGACGGTGCTCGGGGCGGAGGCGCACCGGCGCGCGGTCGTCGACCGGAACGAGGNNNTGCNGGCGNNCGCTGCGGGCGCCCGCTGCTCGGGTACGAAGTCCGCCTGGGCGAGGTCAACGGTGACGGCGTCGGCGAGATACTCGTGCGTTCCGACTCCGTCATGCGTGAGTACTGGCGGCGGCCGGACGCCACGGCGGAGACGCTCGCCGACGGCTGGCTGCACACCGGTGACATCGGCCGCTGGGACGGCGACGGCTTCCTCTACCTGGTGGACCGGAAGAGCGCCCTGATCATCTCCGGCGGCGAGAACGTCTACCCGCTGGAGGTCGAACGCGCCCTGTGCGCCCATCCCGACATCGTCGACGCCGCGGTCGTCGGTGTCGTCGACGAACGGTGGGGACAGAGGGTGAAGGCGTACCTCGTGGCCCCCGGCAGGCGGCCGGACATCGACGAGCTGAAGGACTTCTGCCGAGGGCGGATCGCCGGGTTCAAGATCCCGAGAGTGATCGAGTACGTCGCCCAGCTGCCCCGCAACGCCTCCGGGAAGGTCACCAAGCACAAGTTGTCGTGAGCTCGGAGACCCGACCGGACGGGCTGGTGCGACGAGTCGTGGTCGCGGGATGGGGGCCTCTCGGCGCTGTGGTGGCTGGGCCAGCCTAGATCGCGCCAGGCGCGTGCTCGATCCCTCGACTGCCGGGAACGCCTGGGCGGGGTGGGCCGGGGAACCGGCTCCCACCCCGCCCGGGTGCGGTGCCGCGATCAGCGGGTGAGGCCCGCCTCGTCGAGCAGCGTCCACACGGCCGACGGCGACATCGGCAGCGCGGTCAGGCGGTCGGCGATCTCCGGGACGGCTGCGGCCACGGCGTTGGCGATGGCCGCCGGGGGCGGGATGATGCCGCTCTCGCCGAGCCCCTTGAACCCGCCCGGGATCAGCTCGCTCGGCGTCTCGAGGTGCTCCTGCGCGACGTCGGGCACGTCCTCGGACAGGGGCAGCAGGTAGTCGAGGTAGGTCGCGGTGATGGGCTGGCCGTACGGGGAGTAGGCGACCTGCTCCAGGAGGGCCGCCCCGATCCCCATCGCGACGCCGCCCACCATCTGGCCTTCCGCGATGAGCGGGTTCACCACCACCCCCGCGTCGTGGGACAGCCAGTAGTCCTCGACCGTGACCTTGCCGGTGTCGAGGTCGACCGCCACCTGGGCGCCGTGGGTGGCGTAGCCGTAGGTGATGCTGGGCGGGTCGAACTCCTCCAGCTCCTCGAGCGCGATCGGCCCCTCGGGGTCGCGGCCCCAGCCCATCCAGCCGCGGTGCGCGATCTCGCGCCAGGACACGCTGCTCCCGTCCGGGGCGCGGAAGGTGCCGTCCTCGAACGTGATCGACTCGGGATCGGCCTTCAGGTACGAGGCCGCGAGCCCGCGCATCCGCAGCCGGAGCCGGTCGGCCGCCCGCCACAGCGCCCCGCCGCCGACCGGCAGCCCGCGGCTGGCCTGCGACGCCATGTTCGAGTACGGCGAGACCGCGGTGTCGCCCAGGTCGACGGAGATCCACTCCATCGGCACCCCCAAGCGCTCGGCGGCGATCTGGGCGAGCGAGGTCTCGATGCCCTGACCGATGCCGGTGATCCCGGAGTGGACGGTGACCGTGCCGTCCTCGTTGACCCGGATCCGCGTCGAGTCGTAGGTGCTCCAGTGGATCCCGAACATCTCCTGCAGCGCGGTCGGGGCGTACCCGGTGATCTCCGTCATCGACGCGTAGCCGATGCCGCGCCGGATCCGGCCCTCGGACGGGCGGGCACGCTCCTTCCCGTACCGGGCGGCGCCGTTGAGCGCCGCGGGGTAGTCGCCGTTGTCGTACGGCATCTGGGTGCGGGTGACGAAGGGCAGGTCGGCCGGACCGAGCATGTTCTTGCGGCGCAGCTCGACCGGGTCGACGCCGAGCCGGCGCGCGGCCATGTCGACCAGCCGCTCCCGCACGAAGCACGACTCCTGCATGCCGTAGCCGCGGAACGCGCCGGTCGGGACCGCGTTGGTGTACCAGGCGGTGATCGTGCTGGCGGCGCGCTCGAACCGGTACGGTCCCTCGATCATCAACCCGGACACCTGGAACGGGCCGGCACCGCCCGTCCCGGTGCTGGGGAAGGCACCGAGGTCACCGTGGATGTCCAGGTGCAGGGCCAGGAACCGGCCGTCGGCGTCGAGCGCGAGCCGGCCCCGCGTGCGCTGGCCGCGCCCCTGGTAGGCCGCGACCATGCTCTCGGAGCGGTCCTCGATCCACTTCACCCGTCGCCCGAGCGCGCGCGCGGCCGCGCAGACCATGGCCTCGTCGGGGAACAACGAAGTCTTCTGGCCGAACGCGCCGCCGACGTCGGGTGCCACGACCCGCACCCGGTCCACGCGCATGCCGAGGGCGTGCGCCACCTCCTGGCGGATGAGGTGGGGGACCTGGGTGCTGCTGACGATCTCCAGGCGGTCCGTGGCGGGGATGTACTCGGCGACGATGCCGCGCGGCTCCAGGGAGTTGTGCCCCACCCGGGGGACCTCGAACTCGTGGTCGACGACGAGGGCGGCGGTCGCGAACACGGCCTCGAGCTCCTCGGCGGGGTCACCGAAGTGGATCGCGCCGACCTTGTTGGTGCCCAGCTCCGGGTAGACCAGCGGGGCGTCGGCCGCCCGGGCGGCGGCGATGCCGACGACGGCGTCGCGCTCCTTCACCTCGATCTCGACGAGCTCGGCCGCGTCCTCGGCCACCGCCCGACTGGTCGCGACCACGACCGCCAGGGGCTGGCCGACGTAGCGGATCGTGGTGTCGGCGAGCGGTACCTCGGTGACCTGCTGGCCGGGGATCAGCCACGGGTGCGGCACGGGGCGCAGCTGGGAAGCCAGCTCGGCCGGGCCGAGCACGAGGTGCACCCCGTCGAGGGCCAGCGCGGCGCTGGCGTCGAAACCCGTGACCTCGCCGCTGGCCGTCCCGCTGCGCACGACGGCGGCGTGCAGCGTGCCGGTGTCGGAGAGATCGTCGACGTAGCGGCCGTTCCCGCGCAGCAGCCGGTCGTCCTGGACGCGGTGCACGCGGGCGCCGATCAGGGAGCCCTCCGGGCGGGGCTCGCCGTCGACGGAGGCGCCGGTGGTGACGGTCATGCCTGAGCTCCCTTCGACCAGGTCTCGCGGATGGCGGCCCGGATGCCGGCGTAGCCGGTGCAGCGGCAGATGTGTCCGCCGAGGACCTCGCCCTCGACGCGCTCGACCGGATCGCCGCGTCGTTCGGCGGCGACGCTCATGAGGATCCCGGGAGTGCAGAACCCGCACTGCAGGCCGTGGTGGGACTTCATCGCCGCCTGGAAGGTCGACAGCTCACCCTCCTCGGCGAGGGACTCGACCGTCTCGACCGTCCGGCCGTCGACCTGGACGGCCAGCATGAGGCAGGACCGGACGGCCTCGCCGTCCACGAGGACGGTGCAAGCACCGCAGACACCCTGTTCGCAGCCGACGTGGGTGCCGGTGAGCTCGCAGGTGTGGCGGAGGAAGTCGCTGAGCAGGGTGCGCACGGCGACCTCGGCGGTCACCTGCTCGCCGTTGACCGTCGCGGTGATCGTTCGGGTGGTGGTGTTCGGGACCGTCTGGGTCATCGGGACTCCTGGGTGCTGGCGTCGAGTCGGGCGCAGAGGCGGCGGACCAGCGTGCGCAGCAGGCCGCGGCGGAACGCGGCGCTCCCGTGGTGGTCCGACGGCGGGTCGATCTCGGCCGACGCGGCCTCGGCGGCGTCGGCGACGGCATCGGCGAGCCGGCGGCCGAGCAGCGCGCCCTCCAGCCCGGTCAGGCGGACCGGCCGGCTGGCGACGCCGGCGGCCGCGGCGCGCGCCTCGGCGACCACTCCGTCGACGACCGAGACGCCCAGGAACAACCCGGCGAACGGGAAGTCGCCGTGCCGGCGGGAGATCTCGTCGTAGGCGGTGACCATGCCGGGCCGGCGCGGGAAGTCGGCCCGGACCAGCAGCTCGTCGGGCTGTCGGACGGTGGTGAAGATCGTCTCGAAGAACTCCTCCGCGGGGACGACCCGGGCACCGGTGCGGGAGCGCAGGTGCAGCTGGGCGCCCAACCCGACGGCGAGGGCGGGCACCTCGGCCGCGGGGTCGGCGTGGCACAGGGTTCCGCCGATGGTGGTCCGCGCGCGGATCTGCGGGTGCGCGACGCGGGAGATCGCCTCGACCAGGACGGGGAGGGAGTCCGCGATCCGGGGGTCGCGTTCGAGGCTCGCCAGCCGCACGGTGGCGCCGAGCTCGACGGCGTCGGCGGTGACCGTGATCGTGTCGAGCCCCTCGACGCGGTTGAGGTCGACGAGCACCTCGGGGCGGGCCAGGCGCATGTTGAGCAGCGGCAGGAGGCTCTGCCCGCCCGCCAGCAGGGACGCACCGTCGGTGTGTTCGGCGAGGAGCGCCAGCACGTCGTCGACGCTCGTCGGGTCGTAGTAGTCGAAAGGTGGTGGTTTCACGGCGCTCCTTCGCAGACGTGGTGGGTGCGGATCGAGCTCGTCGCGGTCCGGGACGGGCGCAACGCGCCGGGAGTCAGCGCGGGGCGAGCAGGGCGCCGGCGCGCGGGACGACCGGGTCGAGGCCGAGGTCGGTGAGGATGCGCCAGACGGTCGCCGAGGCCGCGGAGAGGACCGGGATGTCGAAGCGCTGCTGGACGGCGTCGAGCACGGGCAACGACGGCATCTGCACGCAGGCGCTCAGCACCAGCGCGTCCGCGCGGCTCGTGTCCACCTGCTCGGCCAGGTCCTTGAGGTTCTCCGGGTCGAGCCGGCCCACGGCGAGGTTGTCGGGGACCTCGAGGCTGATCGAGTCGACGACCTCCACCCCTTCGTGCTCGATGTAGGCGCAGACGGTCGCCGTGAGTGACCGCATGTACGGGGCGATGACCGCGATGCGGCGCGCGCCGAGGTGATGCAGCGCCTCGGTGAGCGCGCCGGCCGAGGACACCACCGGGATGGCGGTGCCGGACTCCTCCGCCGCTGCGGCGGCCAGCTTCTTCTGCGATTCGCGGTGGTAGCCGGTGCCCTGCGCCATGATCGCGACCAGGCAGGCGTAGGCCATCACGTCGACGCGGGCGTCGGAGAGCTCGACGGCGCAGCGGAGCGACTCGGCGTCCATCGCGGCGAGCTCGGCCGGGTCGACGTGCTTCATCCGCATCCGGGAGGAGTGGAACGTGAACGTCTCCGGCCGGATCTCGGCGCGGGCGCGGAGCATCGCCGGGATCTCGGTCTCCATCGTGGTGTTCGAGCTGGGCACGATCAGACCGATGCGGTGGGCGGGCTGAGCCATCTGGTGGTCCTTCGGGTTCGGGGCCTCAGGCGGAGTGCTGGGTCTGCACGGGCCGGACCCGACCGCCCGGGCGGGCGATGCCCCGGATGCCGAGACCGCTGTCGGCGGTGACCATCGTTCCGGTCATCGCCGTCGCCTCCGCCGAGGCGAGCAGGGTGAAGATGCCGGTGTAGTCCTCGGGTTCGGGAACCTGCTGCAGCGGGAGCTTCTCCCGGGTCCCGTCGAGCACAGAGTCGCTGGCCTCCTGCCCCAGTGCTCGGGTGCCGCGCAGTCGCGTCGGTGCGACGCCGGGCGCGACTCCGTTGACCCGGACGTCCGGGGCGAGCTCGTAGGCGAGCTGGCGGACCAGGCCGAGGACGGCGTGCTTGGAGGCGGTGTAGAGCGCCCCGCCGCCGGCGGCGTGCTCCCCGGCGTAGGACCCGGTGAGGATCACCGCACCGCACCGCTCGATCAGGTCGTCGACCGCGGCGCGCACGCCCAGCAGCGGGGCGAGGACGTTGACGCCGAACAGCTCGCGGAACGCGGCGCCGAGCTGAGCGCCGGGGATGTCCTCCAGCGCGCGGGCCCCGTCCGTGATGCCGGCGTTCCCCACGAAGACGTCGACCGGGCCGAAGCGCTCGTGCGCGAGCTCGACCGCGGTGACGTTCGCCTCCCAGGTCGCGACGTCGGCGACCAGTGGGGCGACCGCGTCGCCCAGTTCGTCGGCCAGCGTCTGCACCGATTCCGAGAGGTCCACCGCGACGACCCGGGCACCCTCGGCGACGTAGCGGCGGACCACCGCGCGTCCGATGCCCGCCGCAGCTCCGGTGAGGACGACGACCTTCTCATCGAGAACGCCCACTCGAGATCAACTCCAGTCCGATCGGGAGCCTCGGCGGCCGATCGTCCGAGGCGGATGACGGGCGCGAACTGCCCGGCGACACTAGTGCATCCAAAAATGTGTGCATTCGCGGGAGGCATCAAAGCGCACCCGGCCTCGGCCGTCAATGGGGCGATCGCATCCGGTCGACCGCTCCGACGCCGACCCCTTGTCAGGCTACAGATGTGCATGCAAAACTGCCGACACCTAAGGAGGTGAGTGTGATGATCCTCGACGGCGTGAAGGTCCCTGTGGGCAGTCCGACCCACAACGAGGTCGTCGAGTGGCTCTACACCGAGGCGGAGCTGCTCGACGACGGGGAGGAGACCCGGTGGCTCGAGGACATGGTCAGTCGTGAGGTCGTCTACCGCGTGCCGCTGCGGCAGACGGTCGAGCGCGCTCGCGGGACCGGATTCGCCGAGGCTGCCTACCACCTCGACGAGACCTACGGTTCGCTGGCCACTCGCGTCGCCCGCAACCAGACCAAGTACGCCTGGGCCGAGGACCCGCCGTCGCGGATCCGGCACTTCGTCTCGAACGTGCGCGTGGTCGACGCCGGCGATGGAACCCTCGCCGTGCGCTCCAACCTGCTGATCCTCCGTACGCGCCAGGAACAGACCGTCCCGCAGACCTTCGCCGGTGAGCGCCGGGACGTGCTGCGCCGCGAGGACGGCGTGCTGCGTCTGTACCGCCGCACCGTTCTGCTCGATCTGACGGTGATCGGCACCCACAACCTCGCGATCTTCTTCTGAGCTCCCGCGAAAGAGACGCCATGACCACCACGAACCCTCGGCCCGCTTCCGTCGGGCAGTCCGCCGAGGACCTCCTGCGCAAGCTCGAGGCCGGACTGCCGAACGGGGAGATCCCCGCGGCCATCTTCGGCAACGAGGACGTCTACCGCCGCGAGCTGCGCTCGATCTTCGGCCGCTGCTGGGTCTTCCTGGCCCACGAGTCGGAGATCCCCGCCAAGGGCGACTACGTGCTCCGCAAGATCGGCGAGGACAGCTTCGTCGTCGTCCGCGACGAGCACGGCGGCATCAACGTCCTGTTCGACGCCTGCCGACACCGCGGCGTGCAGATCTGCCGCGCGGACTCCGGCAACACCTCCCACTTCCGCTGCCCGTACCACGGCTGGACGTTCAACACGAAGGGCGAGCTCGTGGGCGCGCCGCTGTGGCGCAACGCCTTCGGCGGGATGAGCAAGGAGGACAACGGGCTCAGCCGGGCCGCCAAGGTCGCCACCTACCAGGGTCTGATCTTCGCGACCCTCGACCACACCGCGCCGCCGCTCGAGGAGTACCTCGGCGGCATGACCTGGTACCTCGACCTGGTCTTCGGGCTCAACAGCCACGGCGTCGAGGTGCTCGCGCCGCCGCAGCGGTTCGTGATCGAGGCCAACTGGAAGTCCGGCGCCGACAACTTCTCCGGCGACGACTACCACCTCGGCACGCTGCACCGCTCGGTCTGGGAGATCGGCGCCTTCCCGGTGCCCTTCCGGGAGAACATGCTCGGCTACCACATCCAGGCCTCGCCGGGCCACTCGCTGTCGTTCTCCATGGCGCCGACGGACGACGAGCCGGGCCCGAAGTTCTTCGGCTACCCGGAGGACCTCGTCGCGACGTTCGACACCAGCCGCATCTCCGCGCACCAGCTCGACGTCGCCCGTCGGTCCCGGGTGTTCGTGGGCAACATCTTCCCCAACTTCTCCATCCTCGCCCTGCCGATGACCGAGGACGGGGCGAACCATCCGCCGACCGGCATCCTCACCATCCGCACCTGGCAGCCGAAGGGCCCCGGGAAGGTCGAGGTGTGGAACTGGTTCTGCGCCTACAAGAACATGACGCCGGAGCAGAAGGAGCGGGTCTACCGCGCGGGCCTCGGCACGTTCTCCATGGGCGGTTCGTTCGAGATGGACGACACCGAGCCGTGGATCACGGTCGGTCGCACCGGGCGTTCGGTCGCGGCCGAGGTGCTCGACTTCTCGCTCAACTACAAGATGGGCATGCCCGGGGTGGGCATCGCCAAGCGGGTCGAGGACTGGCCGGGGCCGGGGATCGCCTACTGGACCCGCTACGAGGAGGGCGTGCAGCGCAACCTCTTCTCCTTCTACACCGAGATGATGCGCGCCGCTCCGGGTGAGTGGCCCTCGTTCCGGTTCCCGGAGGACGACGTCGCGCCGGGGAGCACCGCATCGGGCAGCCCGGCGTGAGTGCCCCGGCCTGGCTCGCCGACACGCGGGAGCAGTACGCGCGCGGCGGCCTGGCGGGTCGGCTCCGGCCGGGCCGCCGGCCCGCCGTGGTGGTGATCGACCTGATCAACGGGTTCACCGATCCGGCGCAGCCGCCCGGTGCCGACCTCGACGACGTCGTCGCCGCGACGCGCAGGCTGCTCGACGCCGCTCGCGCGGCCGGCCTGCCGGTGCTGTTCACCTCGATCGCGTTCACGCCCGCGGAGCTGGACAGCACGCTGTGGCTGGTCAAGATGCCCGCGCTGCGGTGCCTGCGGATCGGTTCCGACCTCGTGGCGGTGGACGACCGCCTGGCCCCACGGCCGGACGAGCCGGTCGTCGTCAAGAAGGCGGCATCGGGGTTCAACGGCACCGACCTCGCCGCGCGCATCGCCGCTGCGGGGGCCGATTCCGTGCTGCTCTGCGGTGCCACGACGTCGGGCTGCGTGCGGGCGACCGCGATCGACGCGTGCGCGCTGGGGCTCGCGACGTTCGTCCCCCGTGAGTGCGTCGGCGACCGCGCTGCCGGCCCGCACGAGGCGAACCTGCTCGACATCGACGCCAAGTACGCCGACGTCATCGGGCTGGACGAAGCACTGGCCCACGTGGCGGCGGTCGGGGTGGAGCGGGGTGCCCGGTGAGCGCGGTGTCGACGGCCCTCCCGGGCGTGGTCACGCAGCTCGACGACTTGGCGAGCGGTGCGCATCCGGCGATCACCCCGCGGCTCGTGGTGCCCGGGACCGACCGGGGCCGGCTGTCCCTCGACGCCGAGCGGGAGCTCGGCACGTACGCGCCGGTCGGTGACCTCGACGTGGTGGCCGAGCTGGCCGCCGCCGGGCTCCGCGGGCGCGGCGGCGCGGCGTTCCCGGCGCACGTGAAGTGGGCCGCGGTCGCCGCTGCGCCCGGTCCCCGGGTCGTCGTGGCCAACGGCGAGGAGGGAGAGCCGGCCTCGGCGAAGGACCGGTGGCTGCTCACCCACCGGCCGCACCTCGTGCTGGCCGGTCTGCTGCTGGCCGCGCGCACGGTCGGGGCCGAGCGCGGCGTGGTCTACCTCGCCCATCCCGAGACCGTGACCGCGGTGCGCGCCGCCCTCGACGAGCTCGCCGCGGCGGGGCTGCGGCCCACCGACGTGCGCATCGACGTGCACGTCGTGGATCCCGCCTACGTCGCGGGGGAGGAGACCGCCGCCTGCAGCGCGATCAGCGGCGGAGCCGCCCTGCCCCGCGCGAAACCCCCGCGCCCGCACGAGAGCGGCGTCGACGGGCGGCCGACGCTGGTCTCCAACGTCGAGACCCTCGCCCACGCCGCGTGGATCTGCCGCCACGGCGCCGACGCCTACCGGCTCGCGGGCACGTCCGCCTCACCGGGGACGACGCTCGTCACGCTGGGCGGGGCCTGCCTGCGGCCGGGGGTCTACGAGGTGCCGTTCGGGCCGTCCGTCCGAGACCTGTTCACGACGGTCGCGGGCGGGTTCACCACCGAGCCCGCCGGTTACGTCATGGGCGGGTGGTTCGGCGGTCTGCTCGCCGCGCAGCGCGGCGACGTCGCCTGCTGCTACGACGCGGTGCGCGCGGTCGGGTCGGGGCTGGGCTGCGGTGCGATCACCGCGCTCGGCGATGCCGACCCGGTGGTCGTCGCCGCAGCGATCGCCGACTGGTACGCCCGCGAGTCGGCCGCGCAGTGCGGGGTGTGCATCCGCGGTACCGCGTCGATCCGCGACGCGCTGGGCGCCCTGCGCGACGGCCGGGCGACCGGGGCCGAACCGGCCAACCTCACGCGCTGGGGCACGGGGCTGGTCGGCCGCGGTGCCTGTGCGTTCCTCGACGGTGCCGCCGCGCTGGCCCGCACGCTCGTGACCGAGTTCCCCGACGCCGTCACCGCTCGCACGGGCGGTGCGCACGACTCCCACCACACACCAGGAGAACCCGCATGAAGGTCTTCGTGGACTCCACCCGCTGTTCCGGGTACGGCACCTGCGCCGAGCACTGCCCCTCGGTGTTCAGCCTCGACGAATGGGGCTACGCCGCGGCGATCAGCGAGGACGTCCCGGCCGGTGCCGAGGAGCAGGTCCGCATCGCCGCCCAGGACTGTCCCGAGCAGGCGATCCGCTACGAGGACTGAGCCGCCATGGACCTCGAACTGAAGGACAAGGTCGCCCTGGTGACCGCTGCGGGGAAGGGCATCGGCCGCGCCGTCGCCCACCGCCTCGCGATGGAGGCCGCGACCGTGGCGCTCAGCTCGCGCGATCCCGCCGGGGTCGACGCGGCCATCGCCGAGCTCGGTCCCGTCGCCGGCGCGCTGTGCGCTCACCCGGCCGACCTGTCCGATGCACAGGCCACGGCCGGGCTGGTGCCGGCGGTGGTGGCCGAGCACGGCCGGCTCGACGTCGCGGTGCTGAACACCCCCGGCCCGCGGATCAGCGCCTTCCTCGACACCACCGATGCGGACTGGGAGGCGGCCTACGACCTGCTCGTGCGGCCGGTGATCCGGCTCGCCCGCGACGCGGCGCGGCAGATGGTGGAGCAGGGCGGCGGCAGCATCGTCTTCCTGACCTCCACCTGGGTGCGCCAGCCCGCGCCGGGCGGTGTGCTCTCCGCGGCGATGCGGTCGGCGCTCTCGGCCACCGCGAAGGAGATGGCCCTCGAGCTGGCCCCGCACGGCGTGCGGGTCAACCAGGTCATGCCCGGTGCGACCGGGACGGGCCGCATGGAGGCGATCCTCGCCGCCAAGGCCGGTGCGCACGGCACCTCGCGCGAGGAGGAGCTNGCGAAGGTCGTCGCCGACATCCCGCTCGGACGCTGGGCGCGACCCGACGAGATCGCCGACGTCGTCGCGTTCCTGGCCTCGGACCGCGCGTCGTTCGTCACCGGTTCTGCTCTGGCCGTCGACGGCGGGGCCGTTCGAAGCGTCTGAGCCCGGGCGGGGGCTCCCGCACCCGCCCCGATCCTGCAGAAAGGACTTCCCACCATGCCCAAGACCCTGCGTGAGCTGTTCGTCGATCAGCTCCGGCTGTGCGGCGTGCACGCGGGCGAGACGGTCGGGGTGATCAGCGAGCTCGGCAAGAAGACCGAGTACGTCGAAGCCGCCGTCGCCGCCGCCCGTGACCTGGGCGCCGGCGCGCTGGTGCTGACCGCGTCCAGCCTGTCGAACCCGATGCTGCCGCCCTACACCGCCGACGGGCGCGAGGTCCCCGCGCTGCTCGCCGGGGCGGGTGAGTGCGACATGGTCATCGACGTGACCGTCGGCGGCCTGATCCACTCCGACGTCCGCACCCGGATCACCGGTGCCGGCAAGCGGATGCTCTTCGTGGCCGAGCCGCCGGACGTGCTCGAGCGGCTGATGGGCTCGCCCGAGCTGCGCGCCAAGGTCGAGGAGGCGGGCAACCGGCTGCGGGCCGGCACCACGCTGCGCGTGACCAGCCCCGCCGGCACCGATCTGACCGCCGACATCTCCGGCTCCGATCTCCCGATCACCCACCAGTGGGGCTACGTCGACGAGCCCGGCCGGTGGGACCACTGGCCCAGCGGGTTCGTGGCCTGCTTCCCGCACGACCGCACCGCGGAGGGCACGCTGGTGCTGCAGCCGGGCGACGCCCTGATCCCGTGGCAGCGCTACGTCCGCGACACCGTCACCATCACCGTCGAGAAGGGCTTCATCACCGAGATCAGCGGCGGGGCCGACGCCATGCTGCTGCGCGACTACTTCGAGAGCTGGGACGACCCCGAGGTCTGGGCGGTCTCGCACATGGGCTGGGGCCTGCTGCCGGCCGCGCGCTGGTCGGCCTTCGACGTCTACGACCCCCGCTCCCTGTACGGGCAGGAGCTGCGTTCGACGGCCGGCAACTTCATGTGGTCGACCGGCTCGAACCGCTTCGCGAACCGGGAGACGCCCGCCCACGTCGACATCCCGATGCACGGGTGCACGGTGAGCGTCGACGACGTCGTGGTCGTCCGCGACGGGAACCTCGTGGAGAGCTGAGATGGCGGACGCGAAGGTCCTGGAGACCGCGATCAAGACGCTCGCCGGCGACACGTCGCTGCTGGAGAGGTTCCGGGCCGACCCGGCGGGGGTCGGCCCCGAGGTGGGCCTCGACGCCGAGTGGGCCGACGTCATCGCCCGCGGCGACCGCGACCGGCTGCGGTCGGCCGGGGTCAACGACGGGGTGACCATCCTGGTCAGCCGCTGGTTCGCCGACGACCTCGGGGACTCGACGAGCACCGGCCGGTTCGTCGTCGAGCACACCGAGCTGCCCGACCCCGACGTCCCGGACGACCTCGTCTTCGCCGGCGGCTGCTCACACGTCCCCGACCTGCTGGCCCGCCCCGAGATCGACCCGTCGGACGCGGTCGCCCGGCTCAGGGACGCCTACGCGCGGCTGGCCCGCGACCTCGCCGCGGCCGACCCGGAGGTCCTGTTCGTCACCGCCGACTGCCACTTCCAGTCGTTCCGCACGGGCGCGACCGTGGTGGGCACCGGGGCGACGCACACCGGGTCCATGGCCTTCTTCAAGCGCCCCGACCTCGACCTGACCCTGCAGGGTGACCCGGCCATGGCCCGGGCGATCGTCGACGCGGTGCGCGCGGAGGGGCTGGAGGTCGAGGAGGCCGAGCAGGTCGACCTCGACCACGGGCTGATCGTGCCGCTGCGCCTGCTCCTGCCCCGGCCCGACCTGCCGGTGATCCCGATCATCACGCAGCCCGCGCGGGGGTACTCGCCGTTCGGGGCGCGGGCGATGGGCGAGGTGCTGCGCACCGTCGTGGAGTCGGCGGGACGCCGGGTGGCGATGCTGGCCACCGGCGGGTTGTCGCACTGGCTCGATCCCGGCAAGTTCGGCCGGATCGACGAGGAGTTCGACCGCTACCTGCTGGAGATGCTGCGCGCCGGCAAGGGCGCCGAGCTGGGCAACCTCGAGCCGTACCCGCTGCTCGACCACGGTCAGTACGAGTTCCTCAACTGGCTGATCATGCTCGGTCTGGTGGGCCCCGGCGTGCGCGCCGACGTCTACGCCTACGAGCCGCTGGAAGCGTCGGGGGGCGGCTGGACGGTGGTCAACATGCTGCTGCCGCAGGACTCACCGGCCCGCCGCAAGATCGCCGAGAGGGCGGCCGCCGGTGGCTGAGCCCGCAGGCGGTGATCCGCGACGTCTGCGGGTGGGGCTGACCCAGTGGCACCCCACCCGCGACGTCGCGGCCAACCTCGCCGTGGCCGTCGAGCTGATCCGGGCCGCCGGCCCGCAGGCCGACCTGGTCGTGCTGCCGGAGAACGGTCTGATGCTCGGCACCAACGCCGAGATGCGGGCGGCTGCGCTCACCGTGGACTCCCCGGAGATCGACGCGCTGCGGGACGCGGCGAAGGCCGCCTCGGCCGCCGTGGTCCTCGGCGGGTTCAAGCGCCGCACGACCGACGGGGACGTGTTCAACACCGCGCTGGTCATCGGCTCCGACGGGGAGATCGCCGGCGGCTACGACAAGATCCACCTGTTCGACGCGCGGATCGCCGGGCAGTCGTTCGAGGCTTCGGGGGTGGAACGGGCCGGCGACCGGCCACTGATCATCACGGTCGCCGGGGTCCGGCTCGGGGTCACGATCTGCTACGACGTGCGGTTCCCTGAGCTATACCGGACGCTCGCGGTCGCGGGTGCGGAGGTGTTCCTGGTGCCGGCGGCGTTCACGCACCGGACCGGGAGCGCGCACTGGGAGGTGCTGCTGCGTGCCCGGGCGATCGAGAACGCCGCCTACGTCGTGGCCCCGGCGACGATCCGGGGCGAGGACGGGACCGACGCCTTCGAGACGTACGGGCACGCACTGGTCGTCGGGCCGTGGGGAGACGTCCTGGTCGACCTGGGCGAGCAGGCCCCTGCCTGGCAGGTCGTCGAGCTGCCGCTCGCCGAGGTGGCGCGGGTCCGCGAGACCCTCCCCGTCTTGCGCAGCGTACGGACGGATGCGTCGTGCGCCGCGCCTACGATCATCGAGCGCGACCTGAGCTCTGGGGAGTGGACCTGATGGACGACACGAGTGGGACCGGCCGCGAGGTGACCGGGCTGTCCGCGGACGAGCACGGCATCGTCCGGTACGGGGAGACGTTCGGGATCGGCAACGAGTTCACCGGCGTCCAGGTGCGCAAGGTGTGGACCAAGCAGGGCGAGCGCCTCGAGCTGTTCGTGCCGCGCACCGGCAAGCGGGTGCTGCTGGACGCGATGCAGCTGGAGATCATCACTGCTCAGGACCCCGAGAAGTTCAGCGAGCTCTTCGCGATCCAGCTCGACGCCCACGACAAGGGCGAGCGATGACCGGCGTCCGGCCGGGCAACACCGTCGAGGAGATCTACCTCCTGCTGCGCGAACGCATCATCGAGGGTGTCTACATGCCGGGGATGCGGATGTCGCAGAGTGGCCTGGCCGCGGAGCTCAACGTCAGCCGGACCCCGCTGCGCGAGGCCCTGCAGCGGCTCGAGGGCGACGGCCTGCTCGTCGCGGAGGCCAACCGCGGGATGCAGGTCGCTCCCACCGACGTCGGCCAGGTCGAGCAGTTCTACGCGATCCGGCTGCTGCTCGAGCCCCCGACGATCGCTGCGATCGTCGGGGAGCTCGAGGAGGCCGAGTTCGCCAAGATGGCCGGCGAGCTCGAGGCGATGGAGGCCGACCACGCGCGGATCCGCGACTTCCAGGAGGCGCACATGCGCTTCCACGAGTACGCGATCCGGCACTACCCGCCCGCCATGGCGGAGCTGACCCACTCGTTGCACCTGAAGATCTACCGGCACCAGCGGTTGTACTTCTCCCGTCCCCGGGTGTCGGCGGACTTCACCACCGTCGACCGCATGTTCTTGGAGGCGATGCGCGCCGGGGAGCCGGAGCTGGCCCGTCAGCTGCTGGAGTTCCACCTGCTCGACGCGGCCATCGGACTCGTCACGGAGGACGCCCCTGACCACCGCTACGGTGCCCTGCTCGTCGCCGCGCGGGGTCTGGGCATCGAGCTCGACACCGAGCAGGGCGGCACGTTGCCCCGTCCGACGCGGATCCGGTGGCGCCGCAGCGATGCCCGTGCCATGCCGTCGCTCACCACCGCGAACCTCGTCCACACCGCCGACTGAGCTGCACCGTCATCCCGGCTTGCGGGCGACGAGTCGTTCGACGATCCCGGCGGCGAACCGTTCGGACTCCAGCACCTGCAGCCCGAGGCCGGGCAGCAGGTCGGCGGGGCGGCGGCGGAAGTGCTCGCCCATGAACCGCACCGAGGCCAGCTCGGTCAGCCACTGCGCGCCCCGGATCGGCGCCCAGGTCGACGCGACGTGGTCGGCGAGCAGCAGCAGGCCGCCCGGGCGCAGCACCCGCACCATCTCGGCGAGCGCGCGGCGGTGGTCGGGGATGCCGCAGAGCGCGAACGTGCACACCACGGAGTCGACGGAGGCATCGGGCAGGTCGAGGTCCTCGGCGTCGCCGACGCGCAGGTCGGCCTGGCGGCCGAGTTCGGCGGCCCGGGCGCGGGCGAGGTCGATCATCGCGGGGCTGAGGTCGATGCCGCGCACCGTCGTGCCGGCGGGGTAGTGGGGCAGGTTCAGCCCGGTCCCGACGGCGACCTCGAACACCTCACCCTCCGCGCGGCCGCAGACCCAGGCCCGGCTGTCGCGGAACAGCACCCGGTCCAGCATCTGCATCGACGCGTCCGTGCGTGGTGCCGACCGGTCCCAGTACCGCGCCCAGCGCTCCCGCTGCTGCTCGCTCGTCATACCCGTCCCCCTCGCCCGATGCGTGGTGGCGCCGCTGACGCTACCGGTTCCACCGCGTGACGAGACGCCGCGCGCGGCCCGGGACGGGGCGGCCCGGGTCAGTAGCCGGTCAAGCCGAACTCGCGGCGCAGGCCGGCGGCCCCCGCTTCGGTCAGGTGCACGACGCGCGGGGCCGAGCCGCGACGCAGCCAGCCGAGTTCGAACAGCCGGCTGGTGATCGCGGCACCGAGGGCGCCGGCGAGGTGGTGCCGGTGCTCGCTCCAGTCGACGCAGTACCGCACGAGCGGGCGGCGCGGGGGCAGTCGGTCGAAGGGGACGCCGAAGCGGGTGAGCGTCCGGCGGCCGTGCTCGGTGAGCCGGTAGCTGTGGTCGTGGCCGTAGGACGCGGGGCGGTCGCGGACGGCCTGCGCGGGTCGATGGACGCCGTCGTGCCCCTCGAGGAGGCCGCCGTGCAGGAGGGCGTGCATCAAGGCGACGCCCAGGCGCCCGGCCAGGTGGTCGTAGCAGGTGCGGGAACGGGTCAGCGCGTTCGCGCGGCTGCTGTCGCGAAGCGTCGTGATCCGCGCCGGCGGGGCGATGACCGCCAGCGCCTCCAACGCGGTGCTGACCTCGGGCCCCGCCAGCCGGTGGTAGCGGTGACGTCCGTTGCGCTCGACCCGGACCAGCCCGGACTCCACGAGCTTGCGCAGGTGTCCACTGACGGTCGGGGCGCTCACGCCGGCCTCGGCGGCCAACATGCTGGCCGGCAGCGCGCGGCCGTCGCCCAGCGCCTTCAGCATCCGCGCCCGCGACGGGTCCGCGATCAGCGCGGCGGCCCGGGCGATGTCCGGCTCGGCCGGGCCCGACTCGTTGGTGCCCGTGAAACGCACGGTCTGGACGCTACGCCGACAACACTTCGGGCGCTGCCGAACTGTTCGACTCACAGACTGACCGCATGGACGTGACCGATCACGGTGCGGCTCGCCGGGCTGATCCCGAGGCTCCACGACCGGCGGACTCGGGTGGATCGCTCGTCGCCGCCCCGCTGATCGCGTTGAGCCTCGGCTACTTCCTGGTGATGCTGGATGTCACCGCCGTGACGGTGGCGGTTCCCCACATCCGGGCGTCGCTGGACGCCGGGGCGTCCGCCACGCAGTGGATCGTGGACGGGTACAGCACGATCTTCGCCGGGCTGCTGCTCTTCGGCGGTGGGCTGGGCGACCGGGGCGGGCATCGGAAGGTGCTCGTCGCGGGGCTGACAGCCTTCGCGGCGGCCAGTGCAGGCGCCGCCCTGGCCGCCTCTTCGGAGCAGCTCGTCGGCGCACGGCTCCTCCAGGGGGCAGGAGCCGCCCTCCTGGTGCCCACCTCCCTGGCGCTGCTGACCGCCGCCTTCCCCGACCGCGAGGCGCGGGCACGGGCGTTGGGTGCGTGGGGCGGCATCGCCGGGGTCGCGTTCGCGGCCGGTCCCCTCGTCGGCGGGCTGCTGGTGTGGGGGCTGGGCTGGAGGGCGATCTTCTGGATCAACGTGCCCGTGGTCGCGCTCGCCGTCCTGCTGACGGTGCGGAACGTCCCCGCCCCGCCGCCGGGCCCGGCGACGGGCAGGATGGATCCGCTCGGTCAGGTCCTCGGTGTGCTCGGGTTGACGGCGGTGGCGGGTGCGCTCAACGAGGCTGCCACGGCCGGCTGGACCTCACCCACCGTGCTCGCCGTCCTGGGAGCGGGGGCGCTGGCGCTGGTCGCGTTCGTGGTGGTGGAGCGTCGCCTGGAGAACGCCGCCCAGCCGGAGGACGGGCGCGGCGCGGTTGCTCGGCTTCCCGTGCTGGCGCCCTCGTGGTTCGGGCACAGGGGGTTCGCGGCCACCGCCGCCATCGGTGTCCTGCTCAACCTCGGCTACTACGGCATGCTCTTCATCGCGACGCTCTACCTCCAGGAGGAGCGCGGTCACGGCGCGCTGGAGACCGGCATGATGCTGCTGCCGTCGGTGTGCATGGCCCTGGTGGCGGCCCCGCTGTCCGGCCGGCTGACCGCGCGGTACGGCCCGTACCGGCCGATGGCCGCAGCGCTGCTGCTGGGCGCCTTCGGGTTCCTCGGGTGGCTGGCGGCCGGGCCCGCCACGGCGTATCCGCTGCTGCTGTTCGCGCTGGTCGTCACCGGCCTGGCCACGCCGATGACCGTGCCGGCCGCCACCGCCGCGATCATCGAGTCGGCGCCCGCCGAGGCCGTCGGCGTGGCGACCGCGGTCTTCAACGTCGCCCGTCAGATCGGCAACGCCGTCGGCGTCGCGGTGTTCGGCGCGCTCGCCGCGGCAACCGGCGTGGTCGGCGGCGCACGTGCGTCGGCGCTGATCGCCTGCGGTGCGTTCCTGGCGGGGGCACTGCTCGCGCTGTTCGCCGGGCGGCGCCGGGCAGCGCCTCCACCGGCCGGGCACGGAGATCGTGGCCGTGGACGACCTCATTGACGTGGAACTGCCCGATCGACGTGGAACTGCCCGCGCACCGGACGCCGCTCGATTCCGGTGCTCCGCTGCTGCGACCTCGCTCGGCTGCGCAGTTCCTCCCCGGGTTCTGCGGGACCTGTGCTCGGGCCGGCGGCGAGCTGGCGCACTGCGCGGATGAGTCGTTCGACCTGACCGCGGCGCCGGCTGCGGCGAGGTCGAGCGGTCACTTCCGGGGCGTCGATCGTCGAGCAGTGGGAGTCCGAGTCCCGGGCGATGATCGTCGCGGTCGGTCCACCAGCGCCGCGCTGTCGGTGCCGATCGACCGCGTCGAGGCGCGGGCCTTCGCGTAGGGGATCGCCGGCGGTGAACGAACGCCGGTGTGCTCAGCTGCAGGTTCCCCGGACCTGCGCGACGCGGAGGTGCACGTCGGCGGTGCGGCGGTTCATCCCGACCGCTGCCGACAGCCGGTGGGCGCAGGAGGGATGCGGCCGACGGTCCAGCCCGGTGATCCGCCCTCGAAGATCATTCGAAGCAGCGCGCGGTGAGGCGCCAGAACGAGGCCCCGGTCGAGGGGCCGGTGACGCACCGCACTCTCCGCGCCAACCCCGGTCACCTACTGGAGCACGATCGGCCGGCGCGGCCCGAAGACCACCGGCGGATCCAGAGCCGTCCCCCGGCGGGGGTCCCGCGCCACCGGGCCAGCCCCACAGGTCTTGCCAGATGTGCTGAATAGCGGGATACTGACCGACATTCGGTACAAGGAGCTGCCGTGGTCCCACCTGCCGCTTCCTCTTCTCCCTCCCCACCGATCGACGGCGAGGTGTTCCGCCGCGTCCTCAGCCGGTTCCCGACGGGGGTCGTCGCCGTCACCGGGGTCGTCGACGGGGAGGCCGCCGGGTTCGCGGTCGGGTCGTTCATGTCGGTCTCGCTGGACCCGCCGCTGGTCGCCTTCGGGGTGGCGCGCTCGTCGAGCACCTGGCCCCGGATCCGCCCCTCCGGCTCGTTCTGCGTGAACGTGCTCAGCGAGGAGCAGGAGGCGCTGTGCCGGACGTTCGCCGCGAAGGGCAGCGACCGGTTCCGCGACGTCGACTGGGTGCCCGCACCGACCGGATCGCCGATCATCCACGGCTGTCTGGCCTGGATCGACTGCGAGCTGACGGACCAGCACCGCGCCGGCGACCACGACCTCGTGGTCGGCCAGGTGCGCGATCTCGGGGCGCGGGACACCTCGCCCGGCCCGCTGCTGTTCTTCGCCCGCCAGTTCGGCGGGTTCCGGCCCCTGGCCCGGACGGGGGCGTGAAC
>Ga0065720_1019166_pt1 | contig 34440 bp, 51 predicted proteins | sample Thericmetagenome_FD_59107 | JGI IMG/M metagenome (GOLD analysis project Ga0065720, IMG submission 59107) | Thermophilic microbial communities from the Joint Bioenergy Institute, California, USA of rice/straw/compost enrichment - eDNA_2 v2... | ecosystem: Engineered > Solid waste > Grass >... | reverse complement strand
GCAAATTCTAGAAAAGGCTGAGAAACTAGTTTTCCATCCAGATAGGGAAAATTCTGAAGCAGAGATCAGAGTATTATCAAAAATCTATTTACTTTTTGGAAAAACTTTAAAGAAGCTTAAAGACTATTCCAAAGCAATTGAATATCTGAATAAATGCCTAATTACCTTCAATAAGGCGGAAGTACAAGATGAGTTCCTGTTAGCTAATATACATGACTCGAGAGGGACAGTATTCCAAAAAATTTGTGACAACTATAAAGCTCTTGAGGAATTTGAAAAGTGCTATATTCTTTTAAAAGAAATACAACAAGAAAACTCAAACGAAAAAGTCAAAGTCTTGAAGCACATTGGGAACACATATCAAATTCTTGGCAATTCCGAAAAAGCACACGAGTTCTTCAGCAAAGCCATTGAAACAAAAAGAGCCCTAATCAATTCAGAGTCTGATAAATTGATTGTTTCTTGCTATTTTAATATGGGAATTATTTCCCATAAGGATTCAAGACTAGAAAAGGCCAAAGAATATCTTGAGAAAGCCCTTAACCTTGGAAAGGAGGTCTATGGTGAAAATCATTCTGATATCCCCACAATGATGACAACTCTTGGTAAAACTATAGGACAACTAGGAAACTTCAAAGCAGGGGTTAATATGATCGATGAAGCTTATAATCTTCTCAAAAAGTTAGGAAAGAGTGAGTCTCTTAGTGGAGTCAATTGTCTCTTTGATAAGGCAACACTCTTGGAGAGTTATGGCGATAAAAAGAGGGCTAAAGAAATTTTCCAGCAATGCTTAACCCTTGCAACTAAGCTCAACAATAAAGAATCAAATCTAGGAAACATAATAAATGATCTTCAAGCAAAGTTGGAGAATAACTTGCCGTTTTGAGTCAACCATATATGAGGGTTATATATAAATAATTCTCCGCATTGAGTATGATAATGTTAGGGCAAACTAAAGAACTAGAAATATACATTTCGTGAACATTAACTTAGATTAGTAATTATTCCAAAAAAAAAAAATTTAAGATGGAGCAAAATCACAATACTCAAGACTGGTACGCTCAGTTTGGAAAAAAGAAAGAGGAATGCCCTATCTTTCAAAAGATCCTTAAGTCAGAACACCCATACGAAAAGAAGGAATTTAAAGAGAAAGATAATGTACATGAATATTATTTTAGTTATGCTGACGGGATTTCTCTTAGCTTTGCTAATAACACATTCTCCTCTGTTTTTCTCTACGGGAAGTATGACAAAAAATTTCAGAACTATAAGGGTACTTTGCCTTATTCCCTGACATTCGATATGAATAATAGTGATATTGTCAGCTTTCTTGGAGAGCCTAATTCTAAATCAGGTGGAAGAACTGTCCCCATTTCTATTTCATATGAGAGACTCGGAATTGAGTTTACATTCTTGTCTCCTGTCTGGGATTTAGTTGATAACAAAATAAGTTTTATTTGCCTTTTCCCGCCTCGAAAGACGGAAGAAAATACTATCTGTGGAGTTTGTGCCAAAAGATCATCTCTTCTTTGTGGGCAATGCGGGTTAGTGTCCTACTGTTCACCAAATTGTCAAAAGATTCATTGGAAAGTACATAAAATTAATTGCAAAAAATATAGCGAGAACAAAAAGTAGGGTTACAAAAATGGGATTAATGTCTTATGTAAACTTTACATTAAAAGAAAAACTCCGTTTTAGTCGTGATTTGTGCTCTGCTATATGGACTCAAAATTGTTTCAAATGATTTGATAAGTTTTAAGCTTTCGAGCTGCCTCTTTTATGGTGAAATGTTTGTGTGTTTGTTGTATAATAGCTCATTGGTGATTCTTGTCTCTGTTTTCTTGACTTTCCTTCAGCTTTGTAAACTGTTAAATTTGGATTATTAACACTATTTCTTCCTTGATAATAATCAAAGGAATAGTTATTTGGGTTATGCTGATAGCTTGAGTTTAGGATGTATGAGTTATTAGCAGCATGCTCACGAATAGGATAATGAAAACTCTTATCGACATCCGACACTCCCATTGACCTTCCACGGGTCTTTGCATGAGAGGTTGTTGGCTTAGAATGTGAAGATCTTGCTTCAACGGGATTTGATCCTTTAGCATTGCTTTGTTTCTTCAAATGAAGCTTCATTCTAAACTCATTTCTAATGTTTTATAAACATTGATAAGACTTATTACCCTGGCCTAGGATGGTGATTGGCTTCCTTGGGAGCAGACCCTTGAATTCTAGAAGGAGATTGATTCTCGTTTTTGCCTTTGCTCAAGGAACTGTTTAATCTATTTGCTATGTGAATAGTTGCATGGTTTCCTCTGCTAATATTTAAGCTTTCATTCAAAGGATTCTCTTTGATATGTGAATAGTACCCTTGATCATGATAAATTGAAAAATCAATATTACCGAGCTCATTCTTGGGGGTTGAATTAATGCTAATACTTGCTCTTCTATTCGAGAGATTTGGCTCAGGATGGTAAGGATTCATGGAAGGAGTCTTCTTGTCTGACATCAGACTTTCATTCAGAATATCGTTATTCAAACTCAAATCTCTTGGTTTTTTGGTATGTTTTGGAGAATTAAATGTTCCAACCAAGTATTGGTTGAGCTTGTTCTTTCTGGCTTCCTCTCCATTAGTTATCTCGCTTAGCTTGTACGATTATATTCAAGAAAATAAAAGACTACTATTTGAGCTTGTCTTCCACCTCCTCTAGTTTGTGGTTTGCTTTGAGGTGTAGCATAATCTTTGCTTCCTGACCTTGGAATCGTTCCTCCTAGAGAGTTGTCTCTGGATCGTTGTTGTTTCATTGTTGAAACTGGCCTCTTGGCATCATATGACCTTTCCCTTGCCTCTGTTGGATGACTTTCTTCTATCAGTTTAGAGAAATCAAAACTAGGGTTACTGAACACTTTGGAAGCTGAAGTGTAGTTAACAATTGATACTTCTCGGTCTCTGGAAGAGGATCCTCCTGTTCCTCCATTGATTCTATTGATTATTTAAGAGAGTACAATATTTACTTAGAGTTCTCCTTGGCTCCTCTATTCCTATTTCCGTTATCATTAGACCTTTCTCTGCTGTGTCTCTCTCTTTCAAGTTGTGTCAATGAATCATTCACTATAAATAAAAATAGGTGTTTTAGATATTCTACATAAGCTATGATTCTTTGGCGGCTTGGGCTTTGGAAGTAATAAGCTTTTATCAAAGTTCTCTGAATTAATATCAGCAACAGATCTTCCACCATTATGATGGAACCTCCTCAGTAAGAGATAATAGCTAAAGCTTTAAAAACAGAATTATACATCTTACGCTGTTGTAGCATGATTATGTTTATTGGCATCCAAGCATTTTTGAATATAATCCAAGTCAAATCCATATTGCTCAAGCTGCTTTAAAATATCATAGTCAATCTATCCCTTTAAGAATATATTAATTTTCTTACTGGAATTTGATGATATCCTATAATAATTCCTTCTGGCTCTCTGGGCAACTTGACCATATTCATCCAAGGATGTCTTCTGATATCTTCTATTGTGTATCTCTTTGTTGGGTCAGTATTCAAAATATTCTTTAGCAAATCACGGGCTTCGTTTGAAACAAATTTGGGAATAGTATAATCTCCATTCAAAATCTTTTTGTATAAAAGAGCTGTATTTGGGTCTTCGAAAGGAAGATAACCACAGATCAAGGCGAATAATATAACACCGCAACTCCAGATGTCTACTGTCAGACCATGGTACTTCTTGCCAGCGATCATCTTTAATTTTACAAAGAAGTATTTGAGATTCATACCTCTGGTGCAGCATAACAAGGGGAACCACAGGCAGTTTTGAGTAATTCTCCATTTTTGTAAGTATTACTCAGACCAAAATCGACTATCTTAATATTTTTGCAATAGTCTAAAAGCAGATTTTCAGGTTTCATGTCTCTGTGGACGATGTTTAGCTTATGGATATATTCAATTCCTGATATGATCTGGTGGAAAAACCTGCTTGCTTCTTTTTCTTTGACTCTAATCGAGATTTAATAATTTTAACTTTAAAGCTAACCTGGTGTTTGCAACTATATAATCAAAAAGTTCTCCCCCACTTGCATATTCGGTGACAAGGAAAAGCTGCTTTGGTGTTTCAATGATCTTTGAATTAAACAAGATTTCATTATAATACTTCATATAATTGAACAATATTAGGATGTCTGATTAGTTTGAGAATATGTATTTCTCTAGCAACTCGCTCAACATCTGAAACATCAATAATTCTTTCTTTCTCAAGTATTTTAATTGCAACTTTTTCTCCAGTAAGGATATGAGTTGCCAATTTGACTTTTCCAAAGGTTCCTTCTCCGATAGTTTTCCCTATTTCAATTAAAATATATACTAGAACTCCTACCGAGTATATAATGTCCAATTGCCTTTGGCTTGGGCATTGGATTACTAGCTCCAGCTTCATTTTTTGATTGTGAATTGGAATTATTGGCGGTTTGATTAGTTGGATTAACTTGGCCCTTTGTTGACGAATAAGCTTCATCATTTTGTCCTGGAATGTTCTCTTTTGTGGCCTTATTAACAACAGTTCCGTTGTTCGACATTCTTATAAATTCCTGTTGTTTTAACTTTCTTAAATAAAATGAATAAAATATTCTGTAAGTTGTGAAATTTCTTGTTGAATAACTGATTTTCATATGACAACTTCCATTCCTTTACAGCTGAAAGATGCCTCTATCTCGAAGCCCTATTATTCCTGCTTCAATATTGGGATTAAATTCTATATTGACTAGTCCCTTTTTAACTCCTATTTGAATAAAATATCGAATTCTAATGAATCTATCAAATATGAAATATCCAATAACGATGAAGTCATTTAAGAAGGAAGGAGCCAGGAAAAGAGGCTGAGAACCCTATCAGGGATTAGCAATCATCAATTCATCTTCTGTTATAAGGTCCTAACTGATACCGATGAGCTCTGTGCTTGACAAACTAAATGTAAGAATCAATTCTTCTTTGTATCCACGTCGAATATGCTTGATAGTAATCATAAGCGTCATGCTTTGGCCATTCATTATCGAGCCCAGACAGCGTGGTAAAATGACTCATGCTTGCGACTTTTTAGAGTCATTCCTGCAAGGATATCCTTAATTGGGGTTGGCTCGCTTACAAGCATGAAACAAATTATTCATTTTGAACTCGAATTAATTCATTAGATCACTTTATGGAAGAAGAAGCGATCTTTCTTGCTGGCATAGCGATCAAGCTTAATCCATTTTCAATTCTCTCAACAAGAAAGACAAGAGATTTGATAAGGAAGCTGAAATCAGCATTATTTAAGAAATAACAATCTTACAATTCTATATCTCTAAGAAAGGATTTATGTAATTATTGATCCTAGGATCTAGCCTTTATCTCGATAAATGCATTCGTATGGTGTTTGTATGGCTATGCTATATCTGTATGAAGTACCTGAGAAGCAATCGAAGTGTTATTATCATGCATTACGCTCAAAATAGTGTTGTTAAAGAGGACAATATTAGATTTTGAATCTTGACTTATTTCTAAATAATCTGACATTCGATAAAATCTAAATGTTCAGCAAAGCCCTCAAGAAGACTAGCTTCGCTAATTTTGTCAGCAAACACTTCTACAGCTCAAATAGAGCAGGTAATTACAAAAAATCTTCTCTCATACTAAAAGGCAACCTTTACACCTGGGGATCAATCCCTGCTGGATTAGGCTCTAGAGTTTCAGCTGTTACTGATGATATTATGACACCCAGATTGATTGAAGAATTCCATGGAAATGTCACTAAAGTTTCAATGGGTCCTCAACACTCTGCTGCCATTACTGGTAAGATATCATTTCTATTGTTAACAATTTTAGAGGATGGAAGTCTTTACACCTTCGGATACGATAGATATGGAAATCTTGGATTGAATATAACTGGAGGTTTGGTTATGAAACCCACTTTGGTCTCCTTCTTCAAAACCAACAACCAAAGAGTCATTGATGTTGCATGTGGAAAGGATCATACCGTTGCATTGACAGGTTTTGAGATATTTAAAGCTTTTGACAGTTGTAGAGGGTGGTGATGTCTACACCTGGGGTCACGGTGGACGTAGAGGTTTCCTTAGAGAACTCTTACAGCCTGGTAATAAACAAGCTTTAGTGGCTAAATTCTTAGCTATTGGTCCTTTGGGACATGGAGTTAACACCCACAGAAGTGTTCCCACTGCTGTTGAAGCCTTGAGAGGTCTTCCTCCTATTCAATCAATCACTACCGGAAATCAATTCTGCCTTGCCTTGAATGGTACATTTCGTGAATGAGTCATAATCCAAAAGCTGACAGCGATCTCTATAACTGGGGTAGAGGAAAGCATGGTGTCTTCGGAAATGGCAGCCAAGCTGATTTGAAGGTCCCTGCTCTCAACGACACCATCAAGGAACTTAGAGAACATAATGGAATTAGAATTACCAAATTGAAGGCCTGTGACAATTATACTCTTGCTTTGTTCGGTATACTTCGTCGTAACAGAGTATCAATTTATAAGATGATGGAAGCCTTTGGGGATGGGGTAACAACAACCAAGGACAAATTGGTTGCGGACATAGAATCGGTATAGGAATTGTTATTATCACTAATTTTTCAGGTGTTGAGCAATTAGATATTGACTATGATCATCCCGTCAAAGTTGACTATTTCCAAGGAAGAAGAGTCGTTGATTTCGATGCTGGTGAAGACATGGCAATCGTTCTCACAGGTAATAGTGGCTAGGTGACCGATTTATCGAGTAGAGGATAACCAAGTTTACTATATGGGATTGAGATTGATCTGGCAACCTGAAAAATTCCCACTTCCTGAAAATAAAAGAGTCAAGAAGGTAACAGCTTCTTACGGCACTGTTGCTGTCATCACTGGTAATAGAAAAATGGTTTATTTCTGATTTGTTTTAGAGGACAACTACATTTATTCTAAGAATCCTTTCGTTGGAAATGCTGAAGAAGACTATAAAACTGGACTTTTCGTTGCTGACAACTCTATCTTCAAGGGAGGAGACATTATTGACATTGGAGGAAGCTACAGAAACAGATTCGCAATTGTTAAAAACTAATATAATTGCATAGACACTTATAATCTCTTTATCAATCTGAATATCGAGGCTGATAACTTTTAAAGCTAAATATCTTGAGTAGATTATTAGGTTTCTCTAATTAACAGAGTAAAAAAGAATAAGATTCAAAATTTCCTAATTTTATAAAGTTGCAAATAAACAGATCTTTTATTTAAATCCAAAAAGTTCTAGAAAATGCTTTGTTCAGTTTCCCAGCTACCCCAAAAGGAAAATCCTGCTTCTGAGAGTGTAGAACAAACAAACTCAACAAAGTACTCAGAAACAGGAGCAGAAAATCTTTCTTCAAAAGGCTCAGATGAAAATCAAGAAAAACAAGTGGATCCTGAACTAGAAAGCAAAATTTATGCAGAAATAGAAAGAGCTATTGAAGAAAGAAGAACTTGCATAAGAAATGTAACACCTCTCAACTTTGTTTCATATTATAGGAATGCATGAAAGCTAAGAAAAGATTAGATCTAGGATCAAGCAGAATTGATGACTTAGATGCTATTACTATTACTTACTACTTGACAGAAAAGCATACAGACTTAGAATTAATACATCTCGGGGCGAATTTGATTACTGATGATGGACTAATCAACATCATGTCAGGTGTCCAATATCATCAATCAAGCCTTCGAGAACTTTATTTAGGCAAGCATAGAAATTGGGCCGAAGACTAATTCTCTAGGAAATAATCAATTTACTCCAGCTGGAATATCTGCCATTGTTGAAACGGTGCCATATTTAAAAAATTTAGAGATTTTGAGGTAATCAAGCTAATGCTAAGTTAACCTATTAGTCTTGGAAATATTGGAATTACTGATGATTTGTGCGTCTCATTAGCTTACTCACTCATGGTAAATGCTTTCAGCTTTTAAATCTAATTTTAAAGAATTTGTCTAAGTTGAAATCATTAATGATAAATTCTAATCAAATCGGGGACAATGGATTCATAAGTTTATCGTACTTAAAGCCATAATTCCTAATAAACCTTTCTAGTATTTTGATTGCTTCGAATATGCTAAAAGCAAAAACAGTGCAGCTGGGTGAAAATCCCGTCAAGTCTCGTGGTTTGATCGCCTTATTTAACAGTTTGGAAAAGAATACTACAATCAGAGACCTTTACCTGAATGACATTTGTCTTCAAAATGATGCTGTAAAGGCTCTGGCTAAAGCCATGATCAAAAACAAGACTATCCAGCACTTAAACATCGGAAATTGTGCTGTTGATGATGAAAGTGTCTCTCTTCTAAAGAACGGACTCATGTTTAATACCGGAATCAAAGTAACAGCCTTACCATTTGTTTGGCTTATCATAAATAGATGTTAAATCTTTGGGGTAATAGAATCACTAATGATGGCGCTATGTTGCTTCACAGCATTCTCGAGGATCATAATCATACCATTGAGAACATAACTCTGTCTGATAATCTTATCGAAAATGAAGATATTGTCAAAGTAAGCGCAAATTATAAGGAACTTAAGATGTAGGCAGTAAAAGAACTGCTTAAGCTAAATCAACAATTTGCATCACAGCCTTTAGACAAGAAGATTGCTATGAAACTAATGAATAAAGCGAGTCTCGCAATGGGAAGACCTGATGTTCAGGATGATGATTCTGACGAAGATACGAAGAAAGAATTAGAGAAATTAGAAAACGAGATTATTGCAGCTCAAAATTTGATTGAAATGAAGAGAAAAAGGATACTTGAGATTAAAAACCATGGAGCTGTCCAACAAACCCAATAATAATGCATTGTAATAGGTAGTTCATATCTGAATAACGCAGATTTATCGTAAATATGTACAAAATTATAACATGACAATTTTCATAAATTTTATCTCAAATAAAATGGAGTTAGTAAAAGCAATAAACCTAGTGGATTAACTTACCTAGGGACTACAAAATGCATATGGAACTATTCGTGGCCCTTTTGCACTGCACAGTAAGCGATTTTTATAAAATTAATCAAGGTATAGACAAGAAGGTTGTAATGAATCAACTTGATATTGGAAGTATAAATGATATTGATAAAAGATTCTTATTTGAATCACCTAAGATCACATCCTACGGACACTTCTCTTCAAAAAGCCAATCTCCTGCTCGCAAAATAAAGATTAGTACTTTGTCAACAAAACATGCTCTAGAAATCAACAAAAGTCAAAAGTTACTCAGTATCAATCAGCCATCCAATAAAATGAGTTCACCAACTGTGACTAATATCAATCAGGCTTCACTAGAGAATCTGGATAGACTTCTAATACACGGAGATAACGTAATTTCACCTCCCATGTCAAGAGCAAACTCTAAAGGAAAAAGTAATAGTGTTATCCAAAAATGTCAATACTTAGACTTTCCTCAAAAGCTCCGTTTTACAGTTAGAAATAATACTGAGACAGGCCAAGATTATTCAATTTCAAAAAAGAAAACTTCGGATGCTGTTTTCTCACCCAAACTCGAAATAAATAAGAAAGAGAGGTTGAACCGAATGGTGGAATCATACATGACCAAAAATATGATCAAGCCAAATCCTCCAGGGTTAGCCACAACAGAAGAGACTTTGGAAGAACAAGAAAATGTTTATCAGCTTGCTCCACCAAAAGCAAATCCTCAGCCACTTCAATGGAGTGATTTAGTACTGGCAAGTCTTCTTATTTGTCTAACTTCAAGGAACTTCCTGTTGGGCCTAAAACTGTATTGAAACATTTTGAGAAGAAGCTTTCTTCATTTGAATTTCGAGAAGTGCTCGAATATCAAGAAATATTCTATATTTCTGATATGGAACATAAGATAGCAGCAAAAAGTGAGTCTGATTATGACGATGAAAAGTATTTTTTCACTGAAATGGCCTTAATGAATTAGAGGAGACTATATTATTGTAAGAAACGACCATGTGAAATATCGATATGAAGTGCTCGATCTGTTAGGAAGAGGATCATTTGGACAAGTAAGAGCTATGTTTTGGAGATTCTGATTATTAGGTCATTAAGGCTTTTGATCATAAAAGGAAGGAACTAGTGGCATTGAAGATTATTAAAAGTCACAAGAAATTCCATTATCAAGCAAAAATAGAGATCAAGATCTTGAAGTACATGATGGCAAACCATGGAAGCGAATATAACATTGTTGAATTGAAAGATCATTTCGTTTTCAGGAATCATGTGGTATGAAAAATTGCAAAATTGAAATAATCAAAAAGTGTTTGACCTTTGATCTACTTAGCCTCAACCTTTATGACTTTCTGAAAAAGAATAAATTCAAGGTAAATTCTTTGACACTTTATTCAAAAAAATAGGGATTTCCACTAGAAATTATTCGAAAATTCGCTATACAAGTCCTCTATTCATTGAAATTTCTACGTCATCACAAAATCATTCATTGTGACCTGAAACCAGAAAACATTCTTTTGCGGCAACCAAACAAAACTGGAATTAAAGTAATTACCAATGAATAATCATATTTAAGAGACTAGCTTATTGATTTTGGTTCTAGCTGCTTTGAAGATGAAAAACTATACAGTTATATTCAAAGCAGATTTTATAGATCGCCTGAGATAATATTAGGATTACCATACTCGACTCAAATAGATATGTGGAGTTTTGGTTGCTTGTTGTGTGAGCTATATTCAGGATATCCCATATTTGCTGGGGACAGTGAACAAGATCAATTGTTTTCTATTATGGAGGTGCTCGGATTTCCAGATAAGGAATTAATCGAAGTAAGACATTATTATCTCCTATTTTATTCTCCTAGAAAGGGACAAAGAAGAGCAAATTTTTCGATGAGAATGGGTCACCTAAAATTGTCCCTAATACAAGAGGAAAAATCAGAGTGCCTAATTCCATTCCAATAATCCAAGCATTAAAGAATCCAGAGCCTAAGTTTCTAGATCTTGTAAAAGTAAGTACACAAAGGTATTCTATTCAAGATTTAGAAATGCCTCTGCTATAATCCAGACCTCAGATATACACCAGATCAGGCCCTTGCTCATGAATGGATAGTTGAAGGGCTTCCCAAACATTTACAAAATCATCATATTACACTCCTCGAGAATGATTCTGTGGATGGAATTCATTTCAAAAGCAGAAAAAGCGAAAATGCTATTCGGGAGACTGAAGAAATTGAGCAGAAGAATTTGGCTAAGTCTGCAACAGATAAAAAAACACACGCTAGAACGGGATCAGAAAATGAAAAAATTGATTTGAAGAATCTAACAACACATGCCAGCTTGAAGAATTTTAACATTCATAATAGAAATCCTAATTTATCAAATCTTCATCCTTTGAAAGAAGAATTGTTGAATGCTAAATTGAATCAGGCAGAAAAATATAATAGCATCAAAGTAAGTGAAAAGGCCAATAACTTATGTTGATAGAAAGAAAAGAGCACTGAGATCTCAATTTCCCATCCAACTGATGAATCAAAATTTAATACAACAGGGAATTATTTTTATGGTATGGAGCATGAAAACAGCTCAGGATTTTTCAAAAATCAAAATAGCAAGTCCTATAAATCGATCAATGCCTATACCCAAAACAATTCAATGTCTATTAATAAGAGGAGGAGATATCTAACGTTGGCAAAATATCATCATACTAAGAACGACACAGAGAACAGCGTTGAAATGAAACCTCATATTTTAATGAAGGACTTCTCTAATCCTTCATTGATGCTCAAACAGATTCAAAAGCCATCAAAGGGATCTCAATCAGTTGAAAAAAGTAATTTATCCCTTTTCATTATTAATTCCTTTTTAGCTAGCAATTCAACTCTTTCCAACATCTATACACCCAAGAATAATACTGCTGGCCAGCTTGTCCACTTAGGAAAAAAGGATGATGGACCAGAGAAAAAGTTTTACTTTCCAACCCTGAGATCCCCAAAAACCTAAAACACAGAATTCAAGCAAACCTTTCTATTCTCATTATTTGATTTTAAATTTCAAATTTTGCTTTCTTGTATAAAATATCTACTATATATGGTTGAATTTTCTATTTTTTAGTTTTTAACAATTAATGAAGGCACAAAATACTGTTATTTCTGGCAATATACAATTACTTAAAATCTGTAAAATAGCTTTTGTCAAATCTAAACAAACGAATAATACCTTCTTCACCTCCGCTAACAAATCCTCTTCCATCAGGATAGAAAGCAAGAGTATTAATGGGACCGAAGTGACCAGCAATCTTTCCCATTTCTTCTTCATAAGTCAAGTTAATCAATCTGATTTCAAAACCACCCATCTAATAACAATTAGAAGAAAATATGATAACTCTTACTCTATGCTTAGCGGCATCAATGGCTTGAACACCACCTCCAATAATGGCGTGATATTTAGGTTCTTTCTTATCATAGATCAAAGGTGAGATGGAGCCAGCATTCATAGGGACTTCAGTCTTGAAGTTCTTTATAAGATCGAGGGTATCAGGATCAAATAACTTGGCACCTTCTCCAGAAGTGGCCAAGAGCATAGAAAAGTCCCTAGCAACACTGAATGAGTTTACTGGTTCTTCAAAGGCAGTAACGGATTTAACCAGCTTTCCTGCGAAATGAACAACATGATTATTTCTCTTTACCGTTGAGATCAATGATTTCGAGCTTTCCATCTTCTCCAGCGGTGATGATTGTTTTATTCAATAAGCCCCAATGAATCTAAAGAATTCTAATGAGAAAAATAGTGACTCACTTGAGAGAACTTCTTTTTGAAAGTGAAGGCAGATTCAGGTTTGACATTCAACTTAGGATCAGGATCTTTAGTGTTTTTGATAGTTGAAATAAGAGATTCAAAATCATAGATCAATATATCAGAGGAATCAGCTTTATCCTTAGCATACCACTCAGCGAGCTATTGTTTTAGATATACTAGGCAAAATCATTACCACCAACAGTTTTTTATCACCATAAGAAAATTGAACAGTCTTGATCTTAGCTTCAAGACTCAAAGCACCAAGAAATTGTCCTCCATCGACTTTGAAGAATTCGACTGTTCCGACCAGAGTACCAACAGCTAGATATGTACTGTCATTAGTCACATCAAGGGTCTTCACGGCACCTTTTGTTTCATATGATCCTATTCTCTCTCCAGAGAGTGAGTACCAGAGGTTAACTCTCTTTTCAGCAGCGCCAGTAAAGAGAAGATCTCCATCGAAGTTGAATTTAACAATACTGATGGGCTTTTCGTGTCCTCTTAACAAGATAGGTTTCATCTCTCTTATTAGATATCTCTTTGGCTAAAATATATTTTAATTGGATACTGAAAGATGCAGATCCTCAAAATTTTGCTCGGTAAAGATAAGTCCTTTTAGCTCAACAAACTTCTGTATGAACTCAGGAACAATAAGAATCAAGTCTTTGAGGGAATGAACATTTTATTATGAAAAAGTTCAGAGCTGAAGAAGGGAATTTTGAATGTGATTGTGGAGTGGTTTGGAATATTGCTCTTTCTAAATACTCCATCTTTACAACCTTAACAGTGACAGTTTTCATAACTTCTTTCTATTTCAAAATTCGTTTATTTTTATTTTGATTTCATGAATATGTACTTTGGTGAAGTGGACTCCTTAGAGCGACCTCAAAATAAGACGGTACTCATCAAAAGGCTTGCTATTATTCTTTTAGATCAAATTCTATAAGAACGGTGACCCTTCCAAGTTTGCTGATATAACAATCAAAGAAAATATGAAGATTAGTGATTTTGGGAAGGAACTCGAGGAGAAGCTTCACATCAGATTCAGCAATAAGCTGAGATTCTTTAATAAGGAGGGGATTGAACTCTCTTGTGACGAAATACAGTATGTGAAAAACGGAGACACCATATATGTATCAAAAGGTATTGGTTATCTGTTCTATAATGATTTTCAAGGTGAGGACTTTGACAGGAACTCAGGACTCTCCGAATATGATATTGTTAAAAGACTTGGCGAAGGAGGATTCGGGAAGGTTGAACTTGCTATCCATAAGAAGACTAAAGAAAAGGTTGCTATAAAGTTTTTAAAAGCGACCGCTCTTGGTAAGGATACATTTGAACTTTCATAATCTAATAGGGACCGTACAGGATATAGACTTCATCTTTGCTGAAGCTCAAATTTTGAAGAATTTAAACCATAAAAACGTTGTCAAGATCCTTAACTGTTTTACACTAAATAATATGCAGGTCGCTTTCGTCATGGAATATTTAGACGGAGGCGAACTAAAAGACTATGTCATTTCCAAAGGTCATTTGACTGAAGAGGAAGCCCTCGGATTCTTTAAACAATTAACTGAAGCTGTTAGTTATCTACATCGAGAAAATATCATCCATCGTGACTTGAAACTCGAAAACATTCTACTTGAATCGAAAGAATCAAAAATAATAAAGGTACAATCAATAGTTATCACGATTCACTCAATTGTTAGGTTGTTGACTTTGGCATATCAGGCTTATGCAGCAATATCTCAGCAGATATTGATGCAGGTTCGCTAGATTACATGGCACCTGAAGCTCTCACAGGCAAGAAGAAAAATGTTCATCCTGGTTTGGATATTTGGGCAATGGGATGCATTTTATATGCCATGGTCTGTGGGGCCCTACCCTTCACAGAGCCATCTAACAAGAAAACAGTGGAAAGAATTATTACAGGAGACTTGAGATTTCCTCCCAAAATCGAGCCCACTCTTTCACGAGAAGTAAAGGACCTTATTTCTAGAATGCTAGTCGTTGACTACAATGAGAGATACAATCTTAGTGACATTATGAACCATGAATGGATGAATAACAGAAAATTGTATCATTTTAAATGGTCTTTTTTTTTTTACTCGATAGCCCTGAATTACAAGAAAAAATTATAAGTGATATACCTAGTAATCCAAAGCCTGAGGTTAAAGGACAAAAAAGAGCCAGTTTTTCTCATCAAATTCCAGGATCTGAGAACAAACCTCCACTAAAAAAAGGCCATCAACATCGATTAAGCATGTCAAATAGTAATAAGCCTGCTCCAAAGTTAATACAGACCAAAGCTAATGGCAAGAAACTTAGCAATAGTAGCAAGGATGTTCATCAAAAAAGTAATGAATTAAGTCTTTTGGTCTAATCTCTTAGAGTAATTCCAGAAGAAGTTGAATTCAAGAGCTTCATTTTCTTATGTACTATCTATCATCTTTTAAATGTACTCCTATACACTGTTATCTAAATTATTAGTCATTTATGTGCCTACTTGATAAAATAATCACTTCGATCTCTAGTTCCATTAACGTCCCAAATTACATGGATTAAATCCCTTAGAATTTCTTAATCCTTGATTGATTTATTAAACTTGAGTAATTTCATTTTTTATTGCAAGATTTGTTCAAAACTAGAAAATGGTAAAAGAAACATTTAGGATTATAATATAAAAGGAACATGAGCAAAACCTTATTCAAGAGCTCGACACATTCTTAAGAAATAACCCTCCTAAACCAAGACCAACCAAGGAAGAGGTAAAAATAATTTTCCATCAATAAATGATAGATCGAAAATATGGTTCTTGAGAACATCGAAATTCTGTTGGATATCAAAAGAGAGCAAGCTAAAAAGAAAAATAAAAATATCGAAAGTTCTAACCAATATAATTTATGTAAGATGATGATAATTTTACATTTACTCTCTAGTATCTAAATTTGAAAGAAACCTAATCAGATTATGCCGTGTTGCACCCAAGGTTCTATGCGACCCACAAACAGCAAAAGCGAATAGAAATACTTTAAACAGATTCATTAGAAAAAAGCGATAATCTAAGTATTCTTTTTCAAATATCTTTTATATTGTTTGTATTTGGCGCTATCCGCATATTTTTCACGATTTGCCTCCTGCAGTTGTTTCATATATTGAGCGAAGTTCTCTTTGATCCATAACTCAAGCTTGATATAATTCTCTCTCTGTTCTTTTTCAATAAAATTCTATGAGTTCAATAACGACAATAAAAAATACCCATCTTTCTTCACTCAGACGAAAAACTTTTCTTGTCAAGTACTCTTTTTCTTTTTGACCATATGGTCTCTTCAAAATTCCAAAAAGCAGGATCCAACTAGACATTATTGTATCATAAAAAAAGAAGTTTACCGAAGATGGAAATAAACCCATTGTGCAATTGTGATAGGTAGTATAATAGTTTTCCAAAGTAACAAGTCTTTGAAGGTAGGAGGTGAATAACCACCATGTATTTTTATTGAATTCTTAACCTCTTCTATAACATCTTCTTTTTGCTAACTTGTTAGTCAGGAAAGATTTCCATTACAATTTTTTTCCCAGGATTTTCCTTTTGTTTTTCTTCTAGTAATGCTTGAACTTTATGGTGGAACTGAGGAGTTCTTTCGACATTTCGCATTACATTTTCATACATTTTCTTTCTGCTGAAATATTGCAGAGTAGAAAATAGCACAAGGAAAAGTAATATAACCAAACGTGGATCAGTTTGAGGAGCGTATTTTGCTTTATAAAACTTGTAGTATTGCAAATATTCATTTTCTTCAGGATGTTTCAAGTAATCATCATAAGACTCTCTCAGGTTAGGATTGCTTAGAATCTCATATGCACGGTTAATATCTCTGTTAATTTAGTTCATTATTATGAGAATTACTTATAGAGTTCTGTGGTACCCGGACTTTTATCTGGATGATACTTTAGTGACAGCGATCTAAATGCTTTCTTGATCTCTGTAGGTGTGGCATTTCTAACTATGTGCTTAGAAAATCAATAATATTACTGCTCAACTCCAAGCAATGTATAACAATTATTGATTCCACAGTATTGATCTGCTATTCTGGCACTCACTAGGAACAGGAATATGTTCAAAACAATCCAAGTTATTGCCTCTATGAACTCATTTTAGTACAAAAAGTCTTTTACTCATGGACTTAATTTTATTTAACTCAAAAGATATTAAACTATCTAGTACTGGGGTATGGCGTCAAGAATTATCTTTTGCTTTTTAAGATCAGTTGTTTAATCTTAAACTCAGTTCTTACTATTATGAACACACATATTGTTTTTGGATAATATGACTAAAATAATTCAATATAGACTTTGTATTTTCTGAATCAAGCCTCTGGTCCACTGTGATCCCCTGCTTATTGTCTCAATTGGAATGGCAACATGTAAGTCAAATCTCTTATAATTGACTAGAAATTTACTTCATGTGCTCATTCAAGAAGTCTGGATTTGGCATGAATTCATCCCCAATAAAAGTGAAACTAAGGACATTTATTAAAATCTTAGAACATTTACCTTATGCAGTTATTTCTGATCCAGTCCTTTAGCTTCTTCTTCTTGTTTTGATCACCCTTACTATAATTCTCAATGTGATCATTATATCTATCATTAGTAACAATGAAACCATTTTTCTTTTTGGCATAATCAATAATGTAAGAGTCATCATAGTTCCAGTTAGGTATTCCGAACGCAAACCCTTTTGCCTTAAGGTCAAGAAGTAAGTCCACATCATCGGGAATATGCTTTAGGCTGTCTCCTTTGCTTTGCTAAAGAGTAACTAAAACACGTAAGAAAAATACTGCAAGTTGTTTCTTCAATGCGACTTCTTCTTTATTGAAGAAATAATCTGGTAAGAGAACGTGAACTTGATGTCCTCTCTCCACCCAGTAGTCGATTGCAAGTTTGATTCCTTTTGAGATAAATCTAGTATCTCCATATCTTATGGCGACATTCTGTCCATCAAGAATGATCAAATGCTTTGTTCTGTTTTCTTGGTTCAAATTTGTTTCTCCAAAGGTGACAAGATGCTTAAAATTTATAGATAAAGTAATCAATATTACCTTTTTCACTTCTTTGTCAAACACTTCTCCACCGATTCCATCAAGGCTAAACAGATCATCCTTTTCACTCTAGTGATATTACTAATTGTGTCTTATCTTATACCTTGGCTTCGGTTGTGCCTAACCCAAGAGAATTCATCAAATTAACAATTAGACAAAGCCTTGCGACTTGTTCTTCTTCTCCTTGCATCAACTTGTTACTCCAGATGGTCCTTTTGTGCATATACTTCATAACTGGAATAAAGCCTAGGAGCAATTTGTCATTAGCGAATAGATGATTTTCGGCAAGTGTTTTGAGTTCAGGAATAGTTTTGTTAATCTCCTTTGATTTCTTTTCCAACAACTCCGAGAGTTTTGTCTGCAACTTAACAAGCTTATCTCTCAGTTGCTTATAGGTTGAGGTCATGTAATCAAAAACTGATTTATGCTCTATTAAGTAGTATAGCAATGGAGCAAGAACATTCAAATAGCTCTCAAGATTGTTTGAGAGTAGAACTTCCAAAATATGATACACAATTCCATATGAATATTTCAAGCATTCCTTTGCTAGATCATTTGATGAAAGTTCGAGTATTCCTTTTTCTTGAGGAGTTAGGTACTTATTGGGAGCTTCTTCTTTGGGATTATAGCCTACAATATAAAGAGAAATATTAATTTTAAAACCTTGAATTGAGTGATATAAAGAGTAAACGACAAGAGCAATGACTTGTTGGAGATAGTTAGCCTCATTCTCTTTCTGAACATTTGAATTCTCGTTATTCAAATAGTGAATATGTTTTTCTAAATATTCGAACATATTATTAGTCACTGAGTAAAGCTCTTCAAATCCAATTTTCGTTAGGATGATATTCAGGTATCTTAGGAAGCTGAGAATGAAATATTTAAAATATTCTGATGCTTTGGGCTATTATGATAAATACATTCCTATCAAACAATTATACCTCGAGCCAATCCCTCTCAAGCATAGTCAAATAGGCTAATCTGGCTTCTTCCAGAAACTTTAATATTTGCTCTTTCATTGGATAAAAATGTAAGCTCGTATAGGCTCTTACTCCCCAATAGATAGCACCAAATAAATCTTCTTTTAGCTTAGAACAATCTACCATGATAACATTATTATTTGTTGTCTTACTGGAAAGAAGCATATAGTATTTGCCTTCATATGGATATAGACTAATTGCCCTGAAATACAATTCTATTGAAGTTGTTAATGTTGGATAATGAGAAAGGGTCTTGTCTCTATTAATTAGTCCATATTCTAACATTTCAAGGGTTACCGAATCTGGAATAGTTCTCCTAAATACGAAAGGAGATTGGAGAACAATTTTCTTATGCTTGAATCGGGTGAAATGTCTTCCTCTTGAACATTATATTTCTAGAATGGAGAATGATGAGATTTCAAATTACGCCTTTCACCTTCTGAATCAAGTCTTTGAACTGCTCAATATTTTGATCAATCAGTTTGATTATATTCTCTTTATGCCCTTCTTCCTTTTTCTTGTCTTTTGTTAACAATTCAATTGGTTTTTTTATGATAGCCCATAAACGCTTGTCTATTTCTTTGGTAATAGCAAGATTAATATCTGCTAATACTATGAGTTCCCATGATCTTAGGATGGCATCTCTCAAAGTACTATAATCAGAGACAATGTTGACACATTGCTTAGGATCACTCTATTTTGTTAAATCTACTGAGAAAACAACTTACTTCAATCATATTCTTCAGTGCCTTTTCTAACTCCTTGAAGGAAGAATACAATGTTTCTGTATTTTGATTATTCCAGTCGAAATTATCATATTTTCTAAGTAAATGAAGATGAGGCTCGATGTGTGAGGAATGATGCTTTGGTTTGTGATGCTCCTTGCTCTCCCCGGATACAATATTAAATTTTTTCGGATTATTAGGGGCCCCTCCCCGATGACTATCCTTGTAAAACTGCTTTTTCACATGACGACGATCAGAGTCCATTGTGATATATTTGTCAAAATAAAATTGATAAATCTCCCTACTAACTTATATTTCTTTTTGTTCTCACATTTATTTTTTTACTAGCTTTTTAGTGTACGCTAACGATTAGGGGTGGGTTCGAACTAATAATGTTCGCATATATTGAAATATAAATACTATTCTCTCATTGAAAAATAAATTTTATTTATGGACCTTTTTGAATCCCTAAATGATCCAGATACAGTTTTCAGCCTATTTTCAAGAAGACTGTCAACGTACCTTTTATTCTGATATTTGCTATTAACTTAGAATGAAGCTACACGAACTCTTGAATAAAATATTTGAATTTGTTGCACAATTAAAGGAAGATGATCTTTGTGGAGTAAGAAACTTGATTGATACCTATATCAGCAATAGGGAGACATTAAACAACTTGTTGTAAAAAAAGACTTCAAAAAAAATGGTGCTCCTAATGTAATCCAGGCCCATCAAAGTCTAATATTTTAGTTTCATTTGAATTATAATGTTGACCCTCACCTTTTCAATACTCAAATAATACATGAAGATTCACCCAACAAAGATCATGATTTCCCTTCACCAGAGAAGAAAATTAAGCTTGATACAAATTCGGTGGTAACCAAGAAGAAGGAAGATTCAGCTCGTTCTTCCTTACAGAACAAAGATGTGTCTAAAGATATAGTTAAAGCTGTCAATAATCAAAAACCAGACACTGAGATATTGTTCAAGAAAACCCCTGAAAATCCTTTTTTGAATCCAACCAAAGCAAACCTCGTCTCATCTTTCGTTGTACCAACTTCCCAGACTCATATTGAATCTCCAAAGCAATCCACATTGGAAGAAAAAAATCTAGATCCTTATGAGACTCCAAAATTCGCTAATGAGATGCCTTTGTCATCCTCATCAGTCATTTTAGAATTAGCTCCCAAACTGAGAGAAAACATGCAGAAAAATCAACAAAAGTCCACCAAAAATCTGCTTTCTGAGAAGCTCTCAAAAAACAAGCCTTGGCCAGACTTCCCTTCATCATTTAGGCCTCTTCCTGGACCTGATTTTGAGCTAGAATCCTTTAAACCTGGAGCAGTTTCAGAAGAACTAGCGTCAGCATTAGGAATGACTTCTAATAAGGACCCACCACCATATTTAGCCAAGCTTATCAAAGCAGGATTGCCTAGTTATTGTAACTAATCATTAAAAAGTTTATCATTTTAGACCATGAAGAAGTGTTTTATGGTATAAATACTAAGATCCCCGCAAATTATAATGCAAAACTATGGAGAGAAGCTGGTGTAGATCCGTATTATATAGATGGCGATCATAAAGTAATTCTTATTTATTGGTTTTTAGATATATCATCTAGGAGACTAATGTGATGCAAGATGAGAATAATAAATCGAAAAATAAGTCCCGTGAGGATCTTACTGATGATGCTTATTTGAGAAGGTATCTCAGAAAACCAGTCACTGTTTATGTAAGATTTCTATTTTTTCAGGTTAGATTTTAGAAAAATACTGATGAAGTTTTGGATCAAGGTGAAAAGAGTAAAGCTGATACAATAGAAATTGATTAAATTATTGATTATCGATTTTCTTTTTGAATGTAGTTTCTATTTTAATATTATATGCTTATACTATATAACAGAAAATGTTTAAGTGAGTATAGCCAACGAACTATTTAGAATTGAGCATAAAGCCTATTACTTCATCTAAATGTTTCTCGTAATCTGTTGATCTATTCGTGTTAATTGAATACTATTTTTAATTTACTTTGACTCCCTTATCGGCTGTCTCTTGTATCTCGCTAATATGTCTTCAGCTTTCTCTATGTCAATAACAGACCTATTGATCTCTATTGTCGTAGAATTTCCCGATAAGCGCAAATAACTCTTTTCCCATGCTTCCGGCTTTCCTTTGAACAGCTTTGACTCCTCCCTTAGATTTTCCTTAATCAAAAATTTAAGTTCATCGGTTGCTCCCTTGGAAAATCAAATAAATTCCTCAATAACTCTTACCATATTCATCAAAAAGTTAAAATCAAACAGGTTCAGTTCCACCATGGCATCAAAGGACCAATTCTGGTTGTAAATCTTTTTGTCAGGAACTATGAATTTCCCTTTAACTAATTTAGTATCTCTAAAATGAGTCTTTCTCCTGTCTATCCTATAGAATGCACCAGCGTTATGTAGTTCAACGTCCGCCACAATACAAAGCCCTTTCACTTCATCATTATAGTTTTTATCAGTGATGATAAGATCCTTAGAAACTAGCTCAAACGGCTCCTTTATCTCTTTAGGCATCTTAATTGTTAAGACTTCACGATCTACTTTTTAGAAGATAGAAAAGCTCTCTTACCTATCGTTGCTAGAACTTTCTTTGCGTGAAGAGCAAAGAAGTCTTCAGATTTGGAATTTCTAGGTATGATGACAACACTATTCTCAGCGATTATTTTACAGAAAGGCATTTTCTCTGGGGCTTCTTGGTGAGGATGTTGTATATTTGATTCCCGGTCTCCATCTGCACCCTCCTGGTATTCTTTATCAAAGATACAGGTTGAGCTAAGCAAAGATTTTGAATGTTCAACTATCTCTTCTTTAAGCTCCTTGTTAAAATGCACAAGTTCTTTGATAACTCTCTCTAGATATATAATCTTGGCATTTTGAATCCTGATCAATGGATACTCTTGAGACTTTTCGATTTTGAATACCAATCTTTGATTTTCCGAGAGCTTCATGAAAAAATTAGTGTAATTGCTATCATAAGGAGAAAGGGATATTTTTTCAATGTCAACATCATAGTCCCATTTGGTATTCATCTTTACAGTTATTGTTCTCATTTCAATCTGTGCAAATTCCTTATGATCTTTAGCACAGCTCATAGCGAACTTCTCACATATTACCTCAAGTTTCATTTGGTAGTGAGCCATGAAAGGTCCAAATTTAGGCTGCAGTTGTTCAACCTCTTTTGTTGAATGTTTCTTAACCTTTTTGTTTCGAATAACCTCATAGTGTATTTTATCATACATCTCTTTGTCAAAGACTGAATTGCATAAAATCTTTGGTAAGGCAGCTTTTTCTTGAGAGAAGACAGAATTGAACAGGGCCATTGAGCATAACTGCTCAGTTACATCAATTTTTGATAAGTACATCTTCACTGGTGCAGTGATAATCTCAATTTTACCCAAAATTCCGTCAGAAAATACTAACTTGATATTTAGCGCTAACTTATCTTCATTTTTTTCATCAAGTTTGGGAACTTCAATGAGTCTCTGATCGGGGTTACTTGGACATTCATAATGTATCCTCCTGATAGAAAATCCCAACATTTTTGCAAACTCTTGATAATGCAGACTGATGTCTTCAATTGAGCCTTTAGCTTGATTACTTGATCTAAAGTGAATGGATTGGACTGAGAATAGATTTATTGAAGATTTAGAGCCCATCGAGACATAGCTGGCCTTCATGGTTTCTTCAGAATAATTCTCCAGAACAAATTTATTGATCTCCAGTGAAGTTACATTCTGTGGAGGTCTAACGTTGACAGTCAGGCTCATTTTGTCTATTATCAATGAGACATTCTCTAAGCTAAGGAGATTCCTAAAATCTTCATATGTTAATAGCTGCTTCTCTGAGGTTTTATTAACAGTTTCTTTCTTTATTATTTGTTCAATCTTGTTAAAATCCTGGCCACCATAGACTTTATAAAACTGCTCGAACCATGAATTGAGATAGCTCAGTGTGTCGAATGTCTATATTATCAAAAAAGATGATTAGAATTTACGTGAATTATAGAACTAAAGCTAGATAAAGTGTTAAACTTTATCTCAATTTCTTTAAGTTTGAGGATGAAGAAGTTGGCAAAATTTCTGTCTTGACCATTCACTTCAAATTCCTTGAGGAACTCCTTTTTCAGGAACTTTTTCCTAAAAAGTAGAATATAAATATCAGGCCCAATAACATCAGAATTTTCATTCTTCTTCCAGCTACCATTTCTCATCGATCCTTTTGCAGAGCCCATATCTTCGATACTATCCTCTTGGCCATAATTCTTTGAGATCATCTTTTTTTCAAGAAGCCTAAAGTATCTCCAAAAGTTATCATCCAAGTTTCCAACAATATCTTTGTCCGCTCTTACTGCTGGCTTGAATTTACTAATAATGGTTTCATTAGTCTCCTTCATATTGTCCCCTTCATTGCCCATTTTTGGACCAATAGGGAAGCTCTCAGTACAATGAACAACCAGGTTATCTTTGAAAAATCCTAGGTCCCTAGTGACAGATAGGAAGGGAAGATAAAAGATTGTTTTTGTATGTGAACCAGCTCTTGCTGTCAGAGAATGATTAATCGTTACTAAGAAGCCTGACTCGCCCTCTTTTGTTTCAAGATCTGCAGGATCATTATATAAATTAGCAAAACCTGTATATTCAATTCCAGCAAAGTAATCCGCAAGACTTCCGATAAAGAAATTGAAAATTTGAGAACTCTTTTTATATCGGAGCACACAATGCTTGCAATTTTTTGTGGTTATTTTATGGTCTCTAAGCAAGGCCTTCAGACGGTTGGACAGCATAAATCCTTAAAATCTTAACTATTAAAACACTATGTCTTACTTTGATTTCTACCCATAGTAACAAAAGCACGCTTATTTGGGGGAGTACTTTTGAGTATTTGGTTATCTTGACTTTGCTTCGACAAGGAACTAATAATTTGGATGATCTCTGAAAGTAATATATAGTGATCATCTAAATGAATTCTCAAGTAGGGGATCAATAGATGCACTTTTCTGTCAGTGTAGAGCGGATGGTTGGAATGAATACAATCATATATGCACGCAATGACCTTTGTAGCTATGATTGTAATATCAAAGTTCATTCCACCAATTTTATATGATTCTGTTATATCAAACTTTCCAATCCTTAAAGACTTGCAAACATAAAGAGTTTCCAACTTTTTAACCTCAGAATTGGGATAATCATCCTTGTCCTCAGATGGTCTCTGGGCTGAAAAAGTTAGATCACTAATTGATAGAGTCAATTTCCTTTCAAATAGGAAATGCGAACTGTAATTCATAATTTCAATCTTGATTTCTTCTATTTTAGCTGTGACCTGAGGAATACTATTAAATCAATTACAGCAATTTTTAAAATACGTTTCAAAGCGTTTCTGTACGCTCGAACTATTATTATGACTAACACATTCCATTAGACTCTGAAAATCTTCAATTGAAAGATCATCATTTTGAGATTCTGTTGTATCTTTCATATCATTTGGAAGTTTCTCAACTGCTGAAAAGCTTGTAAAGAATTGGTAGAGAGGCTTGACAGATTCTACTGACAAATAAATCTTCAGAGGATTTAGTTTAAGATTTATCTCTGATTTGTTTGTCTCTGGTTGAGACAGTTCAAGATCTCGTTCAGATATCTCCTCTTTGTCTTCTTTATTAGTTTTCTTCTTTTTCCCAATTGGAGACTCACTCTTAATAAAGTTAAACTGAGATTTTGATCCTTCGAGTTCAAAGTCAAGTTCCAAACTATTTTCTGAGAGTATTTTTTGAGGAGATATTGGTTTTTCGCTAAAAGATTATTCTCATTGTTACTCCTTACTTTGAATAAAAGGGCTTGAGATCAACATTCTGTATCTTTATAGGTAGCTTTTTCCATTTGTTGATTTCCTTTTTTTCATCCCTTTTGATCTCCTGATTCATACTTCGAGCATAAACTTCGATTTGGAATAAGCATGGTATGGCCAGACTAACTAATCATTTTAAGGGAATAAGGCTTACAGTCCATATTGAAAGAGGAATGAAGGAATTATATGTTCATTTATATGCTTTTCAATCGCTTTAAATGCATCATTGAGCACTTTTTCCTTTTGATCCTGGCGTGTATTCATCTCTAAAACAATAAATATGAGTTAATTTAGGTTACTTAGAGCCATCTCATAATCTTTCCGTAGCTTAGGATCAAAATTTATTGCCATTTCGCTCTCGATATCGAAGAATTCTTGATACACAGCGAAATTGGTCACAGCAGAAGCCTTTGACAATTTATCTCTATAACGTTATAACTAGAAAACAGTAAAAAACTTCATGTATAAAGTTAGAAATTGGTGTATGTTTTCACAATCATTCTCAATCAAATATTGATGGAATAAGTGTATCTTTCGATTCTCTGAATTGAGGAGGTTGATTTCAGAAGCCAAGATTTTTTCCAGGAGGGTTCCATAGTGTAAATAGATGTGGGAGAATGATCCTAGTCGAGCATCTCTTTCTCTAATTGCTTTGGGTAAATTGAGAGCTGTGGAAACCATTATACTTTTGAAAACCAATGGCTTCTACAAAATTAGATAGTTTAACAAAGTAAAAACCTCTGATTTCAATCCTCCATTTCTATACTGATTTAATGAAACATTAACACCTAATATTTCTGCAATTATAATCAGATTCTGATTCCACCATTCATTAGATACTTTGTGAGTTTCACTCTGTTGGGTATCTAATTTCTCCTTACTGATCGTAGGCTCATCTTGTTCCTCCTTGTGCCCATGATGGCTGGATTCTGTATCCTTGAACTGATCTAGTAGACTCTCAGATTTCATGCTTAGATGTGAAGGATCCTCATCAATCAAAACTTGGCTTCTTGTCAGAATTGATCTATTTTCTTCATCGAGTGCTGTATGAAAACTGTCTCCATCGACTTTGTTCAGAAATTGAGTTGGCACATTGATACCTCTTCTTAAAGCCGGAGTTGCATCTTGAACGTGTTTTGTCCGTTCTATATAACGAAACTTCTCACTTTGCCCATCTTTTTTCCACCAAGTCATTAATCTTGATTTTAGCTGAAGTCGTTCAGGGTTCATTAGAATACTTGAAGAGCCATCTTTTCTCTCAGTTATCAATAGATAAGTTGAATGAATGGCTAAATGAGAACTAAGAGCAATGTCTTTTGGATCTAAAGTATCTTCTCTAAGAAAGTTTTCCAATGATTTGGCCTACAAATTTAAAAATCCTCTTATTATTAGTATACCTGATGCTTTGAAAGTATCTCATATAAGTCACTTGGATCCAGAGGTTTCAGTTTTTCTAGGGATTTTTCTGGAAGAGACTGAGTATTAAGCCAAGCTTCAAATATGGATCCTCCTTGAGCAGATTTACTAGAACATTACAGAATGATTGAATTTCTTACTTATTCGAAAAGTATCTTTGAGCTTCCATTCTGATCTCGACAAATGCCCACTCACGAAATTCGAGCAAATGCTGAAGCGGAATTTCATCTTCAAGTTTCTCGAATAGTTTCTCTTCTTCTGCAGTGATTCTCGGCATCCAGGGTACATGTATCTTTGGAGGTTAACAAATTAATAAATTCTTACAATAGTCTGCTTTCTTTTGTAAAGATCCAGATATTTCCTCATATTCAGCAGATTCTTTGTCGAATTCTTGAGCATAGTTCCTAGCCTTTTTCTTTCTTCAGTCACTGCCTTGATGGCATAGACCCACCATGCTTTTGGCTTTTCTTTAGGAGGTTCACTTGGCCTTAGATGTATGTTCTTTTGAACAATTTTCATAAATTCGATATGATCCACTAAAGCTGAGAGATATTTCACATAGTCATTATTCAAGACAAATATAATAGGATCATTAATTTCAATCCATACAGTTTTTTGAATGTCTGGGGTTATCTCTCGAGATGTGTCTACTTGAGTCTTTATCCTCAGGTTAATATCAATTGGGAAAAGTAAATATGTATCATTCTCCCTGAGTCTTTTATACTCGCTCTCCAATGCCTCTCTCTCATCATAAAAGTACTTAGATTTCGCCTTAGCATTTATCCTTTTGTCATAAGATAGCTGATTCTTGATAAAACTTGGATATGACAGCTTGACATTTCTAGCCTTTTTACTAGGCGAGTTGGGAGAATAACTCTCCAAATTTTTGTTTATATTAAGATTGATGGAAAACCCTGTCAGCTTCACCTCTCTGAAGTGTAATTCAGGCTTAGAATTGAAAGCAGGTTCCCATTTTTCATTGGTAGTAATCACTGATAATTCTTCAAAATAAACTTTAGCTGTGCTTGTCACATTTAGCAGGGAATAGCTCTATACTACTCAGGCTATTAACATTAATGTATTACCTCGTAGTATAGGTTAAAATTTCTGAAAGTGATAGTCATATTTTTCAGAATGTTGTCAATCGTTTTTTTTGCCCATGTTGGTGGTGCCAGTTCTGAAGATTATAAGTTGAATAATCAGCATACCCTGAAAAAATTTTCTCAATTTATCCTCCCAATGTTTAAGCTTTCTTGCTTTATAGCTTTCCTATTCAGATGATTCATGATGGCTATGGAGTTACGCTCACAAAGGATTTACTGGTCATTATATCCTCTTCAGTTTTATGTATTTTTTTCTTTTTGTCCTCATAGATCCTATGCTCAACCAGAAGCCTAATGTGAATATCCACATTTTCTATTTCAATCTTCATAGGATTATTTTTGAATAACATTGGAATCTAATCATTATTTGCAATGCAAATTCATGATGTACATTAATCTTGATTTTGCCAATCTTTCCATCGCTAATAACAAGAGGAATTGAGCTCATTAATAATAAATCCTCTCTTATTTCAAGATTATCCATTATTATATTATTATTCATCCCTAAACTCATCTAAAGATCAGTGTTGTCAGGCCTAGGGATTTACTTTTGAAATATTGCTTTTTGAAAAGTCCTTAAGAAAGCTTGAAAATATCGAATTCAACTTCTTCTCAAAATACTCAGTCAAGCTTGCCATTATGAATTCTTAATAAATTTATTGAATTTTTTTAGAATTCAAACCAAATCCATCAAGGTTGAAAACTCAGTGTAATTAAATGTCTTGATTTCTAATTCGAAGAAAACCAAGTCAGAGGGACTAGCTAATAATATGAAAATGTGAAAAACAAACAAAATCAGTTCAACCCAAACGATGCTGACTATAGTCGAGATGTAGAAACGATTAGCAAAGAACTTTGCTAAAAATCACTCTGAGTAAAACGCTCATAGTCTTGACATATTTTATAAATTTATTGTTTTATTTTAGAGATTCATGTTAGAGAAAAGAGCGTCTTCCAAAAGGCTCTTGAGAAATAAGGTGCCTTGGAAACAACATTCTCTAACCTTAGTAGAATTTAAAGCAGATATTTCAAAAGAAGTTCGAATTTCGCACAGACAAAGAGAGAAAAATGACTATCGAATTTTTACAAGGGATTAAGGAATTAACAGAACAGCTTCAAATAGAAACAAAGAACGAATTTTTCTTAAAGTGTTCTGAAATTGTCGAATTACAAAATTATAATCAAGGAGATCCCTTGATACATCGAGGTATCAGAATAATATATCAGCATTAAACCCTTAGGAAGCAAAGTCGACAATCTGTATATCTTAATCGAGGGGGAAATAGGTGTATATGAACAAAAGCCGGAAATCGAATTAAAAAAGCAGGAAGATACAAAACTAAAAGTTATAAATATGCTAAAGTCTTCTAACAGTAATAAAACTCAAGAACAACAAATTGAAAGACCAAAACAGGATAAAATAAACCAAAAAGACTCCTCTAATCCAAAACAAAATGAACATCCCCAGGACCCAAACACATCTGAAACACAAAATACTTCTAAGCCCGGATTGTTGAAAAAGATTCTAACCAAAACGAAAAGTAATCTCAAGGGACTTATGTTTCAAGCAGAGGCTAGCAATAGACTCCAAAAGCTCAAATCTAGTTCAGAAGTTGATCCAGTCTTATACGAAGAGCTGTTGCTGCTTAATGAAGAATGCCAGAGAAAATATTTTTATGAAGGAACTTGCTCAATGAAATTTGTCGAAAAGATAAGCCCCGGGAACATCTTTAATGAAAAGATTCTGCTTCAAGATTACAGATCTCCAAGGACATTTGTTGCTCTTACTGATTGCTCTGTCTTAGCCCTTAATAAGAATGTTTTTGCGAAGATATTTGAGGAACTAGTTGCAAGAATTAATTTCAGAAGAGATTTTTTGCAACATTTTTTTCATTATCCAAGTCAAGTTATGATCTCACGACTACTGAAATGTACAAGAGAAGTTGAATATCGTATGAATGACAAAATCTATGCCGAAGGAGAGAAAAGCAAAGGAGTTTATATTATTACATCAGGCGAAGTTAAAGTAATTTTCAAAAATACTCTCATTAAACATTTAGATTGAGGCTCAAGTCTCTGAAGAAAGGAGTTCAAACCCTGAATTAGATTTTGACGATGAATATCAGTTACTTCTCAATAACCCAAAAAGAAAGCCTGTGAAAACAGTAACTTTGAATATTTGTCCTTTAAATTGTAGATTGGAATCTTGACTAGAGGTGACTTTTTTGGAGAGGAGCTCTTTCTATATGAAAAGACTATCAGAAGCTATTCAGCTATCGCTAATACCCATCAATTGTCTCTTATTTATCTTGATCCAATAGTAATATCATTCTTCTATCATCATTATTATAGCACTTTCCAATGGTAAAACTGTGGTGCCCAGATGTTGTCAACACTATGAGAGAAAAATCAACAATTAGAAATCGCTGGTTAAAGGAAAGAAAGAAAATGGTTGCTCAAGAAGAGATATTAGAAAAATCCTCTCCAAGGGTTCCAACTAAGCCTGTACAATCTAATCAACTACAGACTTCTACCTCAAGTAACGAGAACCATAAGCCTAAGAAACCAAAAGGCAAAAAATACTCCAAAGATACAATGTTTTTTCAGAGGTATAGGATATTATTTCGAGAGGACAGGAAAGAAAAAGAAGTCAAGGAAGCTAAAACCGATCTTCAAACATTGCTAACAAATAAACTATATTTTAGATGCCGATCAGCAAAATTGTCAAATAGAAATGACTATTTTCATTCACTAGTAAAAAAGTTATCTACTGAAGCAGCAGAACCTCAGAAAAATAGTAGCAGACTTGATTCAGAAACCCATGATTCTGAAACACTGAACCTATCTTTCGAGTTCAATTCTTTTCGAGACAATTTTTTCAAGAAAATGAGTTCCAGATTGAATTCAGCAAGAAAAAGGACTGAAGAACCAAAAAGTTGTATCTCACCTGATAAAAGCCTATTAGCTGTTCGATCACTATACATCACCCCAAGTCGGCCATTAACAGCAAACAGTTACCGAGAAAGCAGTTCTAAAAGACCTGAACTGCATTTGGTTAAGACAGATCGCAAATATGATAATTACGATCTTGAAAGTAGAAAGGTGTCAGGATTTTATAATGCGTCCCAATTAGATCGGAGTGTTAAGAAGCTCTCAAAGGCAGAAATTAGATTAAATGATCTTCTAATCAATATGACCAAAAAGATTGAGTCCCCAATGAGTTCGAGCCGTCCACACTCTGCAATGATTACGGCAAGTAAATATAATGAAAGTATGCAAATCACTCAGAAAAGTGCATTAGTGGATAAAATACAAGCTCCTAAGATAAAAAATAGCAACTCAGCAAAAAAGAAGAGCTCTTTGAATCGTGTTCTAATATCCTCACATCATAATTTATTCAGACTAAAACCTAAGGAGAAATTAATTATTGAAAATAAATATAGGCCTGCTTCGGCCAGAATAAAAAAGGATACTGCCAGTGTAAATTGATTAGCAAAGGAAATAATGTACTGAAAAGACTGTTAATGTAAATTTTACAAATTTATTATTTCTCTGGTTTCTTTTTCACTCCTTGTATCGATTATTTTATCTCTCTTCACAATCCAACTTTAAATATGGAACGCTAGAATTCTCTCTGGCAGAGCTTATAGGATAAAACGAGGAATATAAAGCATCTCGATGGATTCTTAGAGAGTTCCTAGTTGTTTGTATGATTTTCTTCTCTGAGATATTCAAAGGAGAAAATGTATGGCGTTTTTCTCTGTAGGATTGTATCAAAAATCCTTTTAGATCAGGAGTAGGATTTTCAGATCTTGTTTTATACATTGTTAATTGAAACTTCTTAGATTCTGTAGGTGGTAAATTTAAAGAAGCATTTAAAACTTTTCCATGGGGGCCTTCTTTAGATTTAGATCTGCTGGTAAGAGACCCCATGTGAGACATCCTTGGGGTAAGATCAAGAGATTTGTCAAATTGAGGAGTGACGTTTCTTTTCCAAACAGAGAGTGGACCAAGAATCGAGCTGTCATCAAGCAGATCGAGTTGATGAGCATAAGGACTTGACTCTTCACAAGAATTTTTTATGGATAATCTGGATCGATAATTCCTCATATGTTCCTTTTCTATACTTGGTTCAAATCCATAGTCATCCACTTGTTCTTCAGAAATTATTCTTTTAGTATTGTTAAATGGATTTGAATTAGATGGAATCTCCAAAATCTTTCTTTTGGGAACTAATTTACGAATATCGCTATCTCCAACGACCGTAATAATCTTAGGAGCAACCTTTTGCTTAAATTCAAGATTAGCAAGCCTTCGAGGAGAGTTCTTTAGAACTAATTCTTCGATATATTTTTCCCTCCAAGCACGTTTTGATAAAGCAAGATTGTAAAGTTTTTCTAGTATCTCCTTGGGTAATTTTTGTATTAGCTGTAAATGAATAAATAATTGAAAATTTCCTATACCTCATTGCTCAATTTATAACAAACAAGATTGGTATGAGCTTTGGCAGAATACGAACGCTTTCCCAGTTTAAACAATGCTTCTTCTCCAAAGAAGTGGCCTTCAACCACACTTGCTATCTAAATTTCAAGTTATTGGTTGATTGTTAGGTACCAGTATTTCCTTTACATTTGGTGTAGATTTTAGATGTCGTTGCCTCTTCATTAACACATCCACTAGACCAAAATCTTCATTCGGCAAAGTTTTAATGAGCTAGGATTTAATAAATTGAAACATTAATCTACATGAAGCTCTCCTGATTTGATAAAATAAAGCCCATCCACAGGATTATCTTCTCTATATAGTATTTCATTTATCTTGAACCTTTTTTCTTCAAAGAAGAAGCAAACTTTTTTCAGGATTTCATATTTCATTCCTGCAAAATAATCTAGGAAAAAATTCAGCTTTTCTTGAACTTCTTCCAATTGCCTAGCAAATACAATTTCATATCCTTTTTGATCTAGCATCAAAACATGTAGATCCGTGTACGCTAGGACCGAAGATGTCCTGACCATAGCTAAACTCATTGACATTTCTCCTAAGATTTCGTTTGGCAGGATTTTTCTTTCAAATCTCATCCTCACAATTTTGTCACGAATATATTTTCTTGCCAATTCGCTATTCCCTTTTACCAAATTTACAAAATAGTCATCCTCAAAATTTAGCACATCCCTATTTTGAGTGATTTTAGAAAGCACAACATTTCTAAATTTCATTTTGGGATCGTAGTGAGATTGTTCCGGCTGCTCACTTTCATGGATACTAGGACTCTTTTTATAATTTTTTTCAAGATTTAGGTAATCTTCACCAAAAAATGATTTCCTATGGCTACTTGTTGACTCCAAGGGCTTAAGTTTTGGGGTTATAGGAGAGCTTCCGTCCTTTGAGCTGGAAGAAGCCTTTTTTATAAACTGTAATTCTTTAACACTTTGAGAGTTTTTTCGGAATGATATTGGATTTGATTCATCTACGGCAGTATTCTTGCGCCTGGGCTTAATTAAAGGAGAATTTTTTGCAGAATCATCAAATCTTTTAAAAGTTGATTTTTCATGAGAATCTAGTTTTGAGCTCTGCTTTTTTATCTGAAAAAAACCGCTCAACTTCAAAGGAGAATTTTGTTTGTCCTCATCGAACCCGTTGTTTTCAAGATGAAAGCTCTCTCGTCTAGATGATCCTCCTTTCGCCAAATTTGATGAATTTTTCCTTACTAATGGTGATTGGGTTTTCTGAACACTAGGCACAGAAAACTTTGTCTGTATTCTCAAATGAGGAAATGGCCTCTCTCTGGCCTTGGATGCTCTAGCTAAGTTAATAGTTTGCAATATTTTTGGTTCTGCGGGCCTTTGGTTTGAATTGATCAATTTAGCTTCAAGCTTTAGTTCTTCATCAGTCTTAGGTCTAAATCTCCAAGCTTCCCCACTGATTACGAAAAAAATGCAGTCTGCAGGTTCATCTATATAGTTATAACTTTGATTTTTATGAGAGCAAAAGGTAGCGAATAAGCTTACCTATATGATAAAGAAATTGGCCTGCCGGAATTTTCATATACTTTAGGTTTTGAGTACTCACCTTTAAGACCTGATTTACTTGATGCTTAGGCACTTTCTTTTGGAAAATCTCAAAATTAGATAAGAATTTCATATAGAGTTCGTTTTCCTCTGTACTCCGATAATTGTAAGCTAATTTGCTTATCTTTATAACTCTCTTAAGTATTTTATCTTTGTCATCTCCATTGCTCTGACTTAAAACTAAATTTTGCATAGTTAAGTTTTAAAATAATTTTGCAGAATTAGAAGAAAGCTGGAGAGATTTATAAACGGATTAAATCTATAATTCTGGATTCTACATTTGCATTTACCACATATCATAGACCTCAAACAATATCTTTCTAAGCACATAAAGGATTTTTTTATGTTATGTTAATAAATTTTATCTAATTTTCTGCTA
>Ga0065720_1019165_pt1 | contig 34441 bp, 31 predicted proteins | sample Thericmetagenome_FD_59107 | JGI IMG/M metagenome (GOLD analysis project Ga0065720, IMG submission 59107) | Thermophilic microbial communities from the Joint Bioenergy Institute, California, USA of rice/straw/compost enrichment - eDNA_2 v2... | ecosystem: Engineered > Solid waste > Grass >... | reverse complement strand
CGGCGGACGTAGCTGGAGGGTTGACGAAGGGAGCCGCGGAAGCAGCTGGCCCAGGACTGGAAGTAGTTTCCTTGAGGAACGACGGCCATCTCGTACTCGTGGTTGGCAACGATCTCGGCCAGCTCGTCCTTGATGTAGCCGGAATCGCGCGGCTGGTCACGGAGACGGGCCAGAGTGATAGCGGCTTTCTCGAGATTGCCCTTCTTGACGTAGAAACGGGGGGACTCGGGGAGGAAGAACAGACCAGTGGCCAGAATCAGGGCCCAGGCCATCTGGAGACCAATCGGGATACGGTAGGAGCCGCTATCGGTCCGGTCCTGGGTACCATAGTCAACAGCCGAGGCGAGCAGCAGGCCAATGCAAATGCAAAACTGGTAGCCGGAGACAATAGCACCGCGGACCTTCCGGGGGGCGATCTCGGACATGTAGAGAATGATGATAGCGCTGACGAAACCAACACCGAAGCCAGCCACGAGACGACCGGCGACGATCAGGCCGAGAGAAGCGGAGGCAGTCTGTAGAACGACACCAACAATGAAGACGGCGCAGCCCAGAATGATAGTGAGACGACGACCGAACCAGTCGGCAAGATCACCTGCGATGAGGGCACCGAAGAAAGTACCAGCAGAGAGAATGGACGTGATGAGAGACTTCTTCCAGGAGGGGAGGACCTCCGCCTCAGGGCCTTCGATGACCTCAATGAAGTATTTCATACCCATCACACCGGAGATATAACCAGAGTCGTAGCCAAAGAAGATACCACCGAAGGCAGCGAAGACGCACATCATGTATGCCTTCCAAGTAACGGGGGCCTCGATGACGTGCCCGTTAGTGCCCGCTGGGGGCGGTGCCGCTCCGCCGGGCATTGTGATGATCTGTTTCTTGAGGGCGGAAGGGAGGGGGGGAAGTTGGTGAAGTGTTCGTTAGGTCGGAGGGTTTGTTGTCGTGAAGACGATGGGGTATCAAAAAGTATTAAGATTAAAGTCCAAATGGACGAGTCAAACGACCCTTTCGTTCAGATGATTGTCGAGAAAGAGATGTGATGAACACGTCTAACACCATGCATTTAAAGGGAGGGAAACACAACTCTTTATACTCTCCTCTCTCCCACATTTCCCCCGCCCTATCCTCTCTCCATTCCCCAGACTTCACCAAACCTCGGGGAACAGGCCGACTCCACGCATCACTCTCTTACCCCGGGCTCGCTCAAGGGGAAAACGCGGGGCATCCGCAACCCGCCCTGTTGTCCTCGTGCTCAATGCATTCCCCAAGGGGTCCCCGGGCCTCCAGCTGGGCCAGGCCTTATGTCATTGTATGAGTGGATAGAGTTTTGTGCCATGGGTCTAAGTTTGAAGGGCAGACCCTCGTCTATCCGGGGTGCGCCCTTGGGGAAACAAAAACAAGGATGAGAGGAGCACGAGATGGGGTCGGCTCTCAGCGGTCAGCGGCTTCGGCGAGCAGAGGGTCGCTCGTTTCTGTTGGAGCCGGGTGGCCAACAGGTTCGTGCCTGGCCATGTCCGTTTGTTGGGTTTGGCTCGCTGCCGCTGAGCTGGAAACAAGGTTGAAGCGAGGATCGTCTGTACCAGGTTGAGGAGGCAAGAATAAGCTTGGCCAAAGTCCCAAGGATCTCGTGATGGCTTGTTTACTGGTTCAGTTGTACCGGGGCAAGCTAGATGCAAAATTACCACTTAAGATGAACACGTAGAAGTTGACTATGACATGCTCGCCTGTGGGCAGACTTTAAACTTAGCAACCGTTTGACCCAGCTCTTTCTCAAAGTTACTCACCGTTTGCACACAACATTGATGTCCCTCATCTAATCCCCCAAGACAGACGTTCTGTTTAGGCTTTATGGACCTTGTCCTGCCAAGCCCTCAGACACAGGGTTAGGGTTTAGCACTTGTTATCTCTCAACCTTATTCCTCCCATGAGACGGCGAACGCCGCCCCGACGAGTAGCAAACCCACCAAAACTCAGAATAACGCCGAGAGCTCTCATGCACCGGCGCCGTTCACCACTCAGAAACGCATCCGACGCTCCCGGAGCGGCTGGTATTCGGTGATTTTGTGGATTTATCCGGTGGAGTGCAGCACCGCCTATCACAACCCTTCACCAGTGAGAGGGAGCGAGTCATGAGCCAGAATGGTTGACATCTGGCAGGGAGTACGCGACCTGTCAATGAGCAGTTCGAACGACGTGCAAAACATTATGGTTGTGGGCTGAAGGGCGAATGTTTCTTGACTTGAGATAATTTTTGAGCGAAAGGTGAATCATGATGTCGGGAACTGTGCGACGATGATAGAAATAACTCTGTGAACTCATTAAGAATCTTCATGCTTTGAATAATGAAAAGGTTGGGATGAACACTTCTGTCTAAGACACGAATCCTGGCTTAAGGTTGGAAAAATTGACAGTCCCAGCTCCACGGCTTCTAGAACTGATCAAGATTGCGCTCCACCACGACCGGGATAGGATCAACTCTGGTTGTCAGGCAATTTCAATGCAAAAGACCTCCTCGAACCATGTGAGGAGAACACTTTTACCTTCATCGTGCCTTGATCGCCACTCCTGTTGCTTGAATGTTTTTGATCTGAGGACAGCCAAACTCAGCCGCAGGCATTAGGCCTCGGATGGCAGATAAGAAGGTACCGGCCAAGAACCGATGCTTCGGCAGCCGAAGCAAGTACCGGCACAACTGCCGACGACATTCCAAACTCTTGGGCCACGCCGGGAGCAAGAACAAAGCCTTGTCAGCTCCGCTTGGTCGGACCCGGCCACGTATCCACCGTTATCGGTGTTACCTACTGAGTTGGGTGTAAGTGAGTGGATGGATCATGGTCTAAGGAAGCAATCTGAGACTTTGGTCACATGAAAACAGGAGGTCGACTGTTGAAGTTTGTCGACAAAGAGGAGAAACATGAAGTCGTCAGTCGCCTCGCGTCGCGCGGACGTATGTGGACAACATTGGGCGGTCAGGAGTTAATTGTGGAGAGGGAGTTTAGGCTAAAAGGCAAATTGCTGAGAGGTGGAGCTGAGATACAAGACAATGGGGCAGCTTCCTGGAGCTCCAGACCTTCGAGACCGAACGACTGGCTTACATGTTACGCTGTGCTACAAGAGTGGATCATATCTCGGGCAAACTCTTGTTAGGGGTTCGTCAATGTCTCGGTCGTAAATCTGGATCTCGCTGGAGCCGCACAGGGCTGAGAGCTCACACAAAGACGAAAAACAAAAGGTAACCTCAAGTCTTGCGCGTAAGCCTGGCAAGTGGCGAAATATGCTGAACACCCAGACAATCAAAAGTAACTGTCCTGGACTCATTACACCGCGAAGTTGCCATCTCCAAAGAAAACCACCTGCACAGTGATATCATCGCGCACCCAGCGAGACCAGGGAGGGGTAAATGCCATTATGGAGGAGATCAGCTCCGGATCACCCCCGCCGAGAGCATTCCGTGCTAGGTGAACGGCAACGTTATCATCCTGAAGCGCCGTTTTCCCCTCTTTGGCCAGAGACTTGATCTGGAGATAGTACTGGCTCATATCTATCAATGGTTCGAAGGACTCCTTCAGAGTATCTGATTTCTTGCTGCCGGCACCACGAGAAGCCAGCCACTTGGCTACGAGTTCAACAGCCTGGTCATTAGTCAGATTGTCCCACAAGCCATCCGAAGCCATGAAGAAACGAGGGCTGACTGGTATCAATCTTGGTGGCCGTGACGACAGGCTCAGCGGTGACGTAAGGGGCGGTTTTGATCCCATGCTAGCTGATGGGTCCTTGAAACGCTCCTTGGATATATCACTGCCACTCAAAAGTCCACTTCAAGCGGCTGTCTCCGAAGGCACGGGAGATAGCAAACCCCAGAACGCGGCCATCCTTGATAATGTGATCCTCATCTGGGTGATCTTTTTGGATGCGGGAGACTTCGTCCTCATTAAAGCCAGTCTGATCGATTGATAGCGGGATAACCTGCCACGAGCCATCTGGCTTCTTGCGACCAAGGACTGCCCTGGAATCGCCGGTGCAGGCAACATGAAGCGTGCTTGTAGAGGGGTCAAATAGTGAGAGCAAGGCACAAGACCCAGCATAGGCTGCATTTAACCTCCTCACCATTTCTGATAGAGGCACCTGGTGCTTGGCAGCAATCATGTCCAGAGGCGTGTTCAGGATGGCGTCATCAAGCTCAACAAAGGCCTTTTGAATGGCCTCGTGGATCACGTTCTCCGACGCAGAGTCTCCCTCAATTCTCTCAGAGCCCTTTTCACAGCAGGGACGAGCTTCTTTTCTAGGAGATCGGAAGTCTGCCATCCAGCCTGGCCGTCTAACACAGCTCAAGCCATCCAAGGGGCCCCTTTGCCCCATGGAGCTGGGAACTTGCCGTGGATAAAACGGTCCTCGCAGATAGGATTCGACTCGACTTGCGTTCCGTCGTACCTGGCCATGCCAGGGACGCTTTTTGCTAGGAACGAGTAGGCATTTTGCAAGAGAATACGGGTCACCTCCTCATCGGAGAGTGGTTGCCAATGTTGTGTTTGGGACTCCTCTGGGAGCACGGGCACATCGTCGACAGCCATCATTTGATATTCCTTCTTTCTGGTCAACCACCACACAGTTGGAGCAACGATAAGAAGTCCTGCTGCTGCGTATGTAATTGCCTTGCTCGAAGCCCTGCCATAGCCAGACGTGCTAGACTTCCCGCTACCGGCTGTTTGTCTGGTGTTCGGCGAGGTCTGCAGTTGCATGTTTGATGCGAGAGGCCTGGTGATAGGGAAGGACCTGGTTGCAGTAAACTGGGGGAAACGTGGTTGGAGTGATGTTTCGCGCCGTGCCCTATTCAGGGGAATGCGATAAAGACGCGTGTGGATCATGTTAGCCCGGGTTGCTGAGAGATGGGGTACCAAAACGACTCGGACGGAGAGTGGGGGGAGGGGCACACGACGAGGAGGATGAACTTTTGCTGAACCAAAACTCGAGGCCAGAACAAAATCTGCCAATAGACGGACTACCTGTATATTAGGTACGTCAAGCAGAGCCTCTCACAGCTTTCGTTGCATCTCAGCGACAGCGACAAGAAACGTGGGGGGGCCGGCAACCTCGGTCGTGTGACCGGTTTCACAGCTTCCCGCCTGCGTGTCGTTGGTGCTTCTCGGTCATTCCGGCCAGGGGCGTCATGCGGCTGGCCTATTTCGTCACTGCTTGCCAGCAGCAACCTAATCTTGCTCAACACATACCAAAAAAGCGAATCACGAACTCGTTACGCTTTGCTGCATACTGGCTCGTGTCCGTTCCATGTCTGGTGTGAGCTTGCGAGAGAAACACAATATTACTTATTTGTGATGACAACCTGACAGTTGAGTATCGGTATCAATATCAGGATCAGTTGCGTACATCGCCAGGAGGCTCTGTACATCACCGGGAGTCACAGTCCCTGATCCTGCCTGGCCTTCTGGCCATGGGTATGGCCATGGCGTTGGAGGCTCCCCCTCCAGCTCAACTAACGAGTTTTCAGTGTGGCCGCTCTCCTGGGTGACAACGGGCCATCATGATTCTCATCCCAACTTCCAGTCCCCGCCGCCGCCGGTGACGTTCCTGATGACATATACCTGCTTCCTTCCAGCTCGTGCATCATGTTAATATCCCATTGAGAGAATGATGTGTCACCGGGCAACTCAAACAATGACAGCCAAGGCGGCGCACCGCCAGGGTCATTTGTTGCTGTTATAAATACAAACGCATTCCTATTCTCTGCCCGATTCTTCAAGTGTCGTTGTCTGCGCTTCTCCGCAGGCTGCGGCCACCGCCATCGTTTCAACCCCGGCTCCTTTCTGTTTATTGCCGTACCTTGTTGCCAATCTCCTGGTGCTTCCTTCCTAAGTCCTCCTCTCTCGCTCTCCCAACTAATCCTCCTCTTCGTTCGTCGACGAGTGAGAAATGCCGCCTCGGCGGCCACGAGCAGTATCACGAGCAGGACAAGGCCCACCGTGAGACCGGCTGCCTCACCAGGTGTCATATCTGGTGGCGGAGAGTTTGATTCAGCCTTGCCTCCGCGAGTTGGCATGGTTGCTGTGGTGGTTGTTGTCACAGTCTGGGTGTATGTCACCATGGTTGATATGCTGCTGGGGTTGTGTACAAGATAAAAGCTTGGGCTGGTCAGCCCCGATTCAAAAGGCAATGCGTTCGTCGGCAACTGTTGAACGCTCGATGAACCGGAGGACATAGCTGGTTTCGTGGCCTAACTGATCATCAGGCTGAGGTGTCCAGCTGAACTGGCCTTCATTGGCGATGTCGACCACCCCTGAAGCATCCAGGTGAGTCCAACGTAACCATTTTCTTCCAAAAGTGACTTACCGGCCAGGTGCACAGCCACTGGATCTTCAACATCCCAGCTCGTGAGCCAGAGGTCGTAGTAAGAGGTTTGGTTGAGCCCGTCCCACGAGATCACAATCTCCTCTCCGTAGAAGAATATCTCTCCAAAATCACCCAAGCTGCTGTCTGGCTTCTTCCACCAGAGCATATCAGATGGATCTCGTCTTTTTTCTTGGGCTATCCGTCGTGCATCGCTTCGGGATTATGGCCCGCCGCTTTCTGGTCGCCATGATTGGGCTGAGAAGCTGACCGAGATTCCTCACAGCACACAACTGATAAACTGCCAACTCGGAGTGTCCTTACCGGCAGTTGTGTAACTCGTCGAATATGATGATTCCACAGCATGGCAGGAGCACAGCCTTTTTTTTATCAAGATCCAACGTTGACGAAAGCTTGCAGCCATATCCGTGCCCAGCTGAGCTGAATCTCAGCCTCGCAGCCCTTCCATCTTGGTCACACTCGATAGGAAACCCAGCATCACTAAGCCTTCTCATGATGGTACACTAGGCCGCAGAAAGACCAGTGCTTGTTGTGAAAACAGCAAGTGGAGTTGGCAGTGGGGATCCGCCACGGCGCTTACTCTGACGAACGGCCCGGAATGCGGCCTCGGAGCACAGCCGGCCAGGTCGGCCGCAGGGCTAAGACGGCGCTTGTGGCCGAACTGTCGGGTCCGCTGTGCATCCTGCCGGCCAATGGGCATGGGCCTCCGATCCTTCCACCTGGGACGCAATAAGAGATCGAGACGCGGCCTGAAAGCCAAACCGATAGCGACAGGTTATCTGGCGGTGGCATTCTTTTTGGTTCCCGAGGGCTTGGTCCTTTTTTCTGCCTGAGCCCACCGGACAGATGACCTTTGCAGCGACGATAGCAGGGTGGTCTAGGTGTCGGCTTGGCCAGAGATCAGGTCTGTGGCTGAAAATGGAGAGATCACCCTGTTCGTCGAGTCGCTCGAAGCTCGTCTGTTATGTACATACAAGTCGAGCAGACCCTCCTGCTCTGAGCTTCCTGAAAACCGCATGAGATAGGCCCGGCCCATTCGGGTACAGATCCCAGGTCATTCAAGTGCGCGGCGCGGTACACATCCATAGCAGTATCAACCCCGCAAACCTAGCGCAGCGCATAAACCCCGTGATCCGTCTTCATTTGAGGTATCAACTGGAAATTCGATGGCTGCATTCAGCCAGATGTTCTCTTTCTGATAAGTTGGATCATATCTGCCCACGGAAGATGCTTGGTGAAGGAATATGTTTGAGCCAAACCTCAACCACACTCCGCGGCAGGTCAGGCAAGTTTCTCCGATAGAGTTCGAGACTTCAGATATCGCTCGCCATGTAAGGGGCAAAACTGGTCTGTCCTACGTCTATGGGCCAGTAAAACGAACATTGCTGCTTGTGTGGTTACACAATTTAACTGAAAAAGGTGGTCTCGGAGAAGCGCGGACGATCCAGCTGCGCGTCTTGTCCGGAAGACATGCTTGTGAAAAAAAGGCTTGGGGATTTTGGCGGCTTCCATAACATCACAGTTGGGTGGGTCTCCAGAACAGAAGCTTTGGTGGGGGTAAATTACCGTCGGTGTTACTGTATTTTACAGATCCAATAAGTAGAACGCGGATGCTCAACGCACAACCATCTCTTTACTTAGTCCTCCCAAAATGTCTGTAAACGCTATACAAACTCTTCGAGCAAGTCATAAGTGGGTAAACACTAGAATTATACTTTGCATATGAGTGAGGCATTTCCCTCCCTCCCTTACAGCCTAGTGGCACATGGTACGAACCCCTCTTCGTGCGTGGGACCGACGATTTTCTATCATTACGTGACGTTTCGCAACCGGAAGACCCTTCGTAAGGTAACGAACCGATTCGACACCAACATAGCATCGCTTCTCGCATCTCACACTTGGGAAGAGCCAATCTCGATCTTATCAACTTTAACTGCTGTGCTCCCCTGCAACTGCCCGCATGCATATCTTTCGCGTAACACAGAACATTATATTCGGTTATGCTCACTCGGATAGAGGGTGTATAAACTTATGAAAGCCTGGTACAATGAGTTAATACTGAAGCTGTGTACATTCTTGATCCGGCTATTGGAACATTCTGTACACTCACAAACTTTTCTCGAAGCCGGAGTTATGCTCATAACAAAGACGAGAGAGAGTCAAGCTGGGGACTGACTCTGGGGTCTGAAACGGCCGGCTCCCTGAGGAGCTTGAATGAAGGATCCAATAATTGCGACCACCTGTCTTATACACGCTAACTGTGTTCCACAAGCGCCAAATGCCGACGTATGAAGGAGCACTTTTGACGAAGGACAGTGATTTAGCACCACTGGCGAAGCACTTTGTCCTATCTTATGATATTGGTCATGCCACTGTGCACCACAATATTTGCATGGAATATGATCCTCTCGAGTCCCGATTGCAGTACAAGTGACAGTTGGATCACCCTTCCTGAGTTAAACCTTGTGTCATATGGGAGGTTATCAGTTGTGCCTATGGGCTGAAGACGACCGGGCCATATTGTCATACGGAGGCGTCTGCTGGCCTGGAACTGTATTTGCAGTTCGGCACCAGGAACGTTCTTGAAGACAAGTCGATATCTCTGCAATTATCTTCTCAGGGGTGAACATTGTCCTAAATGTAAATATCGCACTCTGCTCTTTGCAGACCCCTGGAAACGCACATCCGGGTTCTGGCTGAATTGAGAGGGCGGAAGCGGTGACTCCATTTGGGAACACAAGATGCTCTCCCCACACTATCAGACCGTAGGTGTTAACGACTTTCAACACTCAGTGAAGCTGACCTGAGTAAAACAGGATATGAAAAACGGGACAGTTGATTATCTCAAATAATGAGATGGGGACGTGTGAAGCTGATGCCCTAGATTAATAAACTTTGGTGACAAAGCCAATGCTTGAGGGCAAAAAGGAGGTAGCCGAGTTCAGCTCGGTCATTCAGAACTTAGAGGTCAAGATATGTATAAATCGATCTTATGAGTGGTTAATCATGAGAACTAAGCCTAGTGCACTTGGTAAGCGTCTTACAACTCGACAATGAAGTTCCTCAACTTTCGCCTCGGTGCTGAAGCTGCCGTGTCAGCCCTAGCCGCACCGGCTGGCGATGCTCTCACCACATTCAGAACACAGAAGCGTGCTTCTAAGTTCCAGTTCGTGGGTATCAATGAGGATGGTGCCGAGTTTGGCAAGGACACTCTCCCCGGACAGTTAGGCAGGTACTACATCTGGCCATCAAAGTATAGCATTGACGTATGTCTGTAGGTTCTGCGTCGTTGGAGGAAATTGGCGTGGCTAACCGGTGCAGACTCTCATCGGCCGGGGGATGAACATATTCCGCATCCCGTTCATGATATATGTAGGTACCGAAACTCAGAACTTTGGTGAGGAGCGTTCTAACAGCACTTCATGGAGCGTCTTGTTCCCAATAGGCTGAATGGTCCCATCGACAGTGCCTATGCTCAGGGGCTCATTGACGTATGTGGAGCCACTTTCGTATGCTAGAGATAGAAGAGACTCACAATCTTTAGATCGTCAACCACATCACTAGCAAGGGGGCCTATGCTGTGCTTGATCCACACAACTTCGGTAAGAGTCCGTACGGGGCTTGAGCCGCTAGTTGCAAGCTGACTCTTGGGCAGGCTGCCATTAGGGGAATGTCCTAACCGATGTAGACGGCTTCAAGGAGTGGTCGACGACCGTAGCCAAACTGTTTGCTGACAATGACAAGGTCATCTTCAACACGAACAATGAGTACCACGACATGGACAACCAGCTGGTCTTACCCCTAAACCAGGCAGCCATTGATGGTATCCGTGCTGCGGGAGCCACTTTACAGCTGATCTTTGTCGAGGGCAACTCATGGACGGGCGCCTGGACCTGGGTATATGCACCCTGGCTTCTTCCCCTGGGATATTCCTAACAGTAGGTATCCAGGTCTCTACAGGCAACGGTGCAACCTCCCTCAACCCCAATGACCCAGCCGCGCCAGACGGCTCCAAGATCATCTACGAAATGCACCAATACCTCGACACCGACGTCTCCGGCACATCTGATAACTGCGTGTCCTCAACCGTTGGCAAACAACGCCTTCGCGAAGCAACGTCCTAGCTCAAGGCAAACAAAAGAAGGGCATCCTGGGTGAGACGGCTGGAGGGGCCAACACCCAGTGCATCCAGGCGCTGACGGGCATGCTGAACTACATGGCGAAAAACAGCGATGTTTAAACCGGTTGGCTCTGGTGGGCAGGCGGTCCCTGGCGGGGGCAGTCATACATATTCGTGATGTTTGTCTTCCCTTTCTTGTTGTGGCGTCAAGCACTGACGTGATGGCGATTACAGGGAGCCGCCAAGCAGTGTCGCCTACGACAGAGTCCTGCCAAGTCTGCTGCCTTATTTCTGAGGCAATATATCAGTGCGTAAGCGTGGAAGAGGCTAGTCTGGAAGGTTCCGGCCTTCATCATGTCGTCTCAGGGTCGATCAATCGATCGGGGGGCAGCAATAGGAAATAGGACCCCACATCTGGGGAGGACGCTGGAAGCCGATGCAGAAGAGTCAAACAAAGGATGTATTGAACTACATGCCCAAGTCGCATCTCTCCGAAATTGCTCAAAAGTTAAGATGATATACCCATTTGTTTCTGTTCTAGCTGTGTAACACACCTTTGCTGTACAAGGCAAGACTGAATAGATAAAAATATAGAACCCTTATCCACCTCTTCCTCCCCTATATTAATGCATGTAAAAGAGGCAGTCTACTCGACCCAGCGCTCCCTAGTAAGTCAAAAGATTTAGTATATTTCTAGAATGAATTTACACTAAGTACATGATTCGTTTTGCTTGTCAACCGTTTATCTCGCTCTAGTTAGGGGATTCAAATCACATCTTTTTGCTGCGTTTGAATAACGTCGAATGGGCCGAAAGGCTTCAGCTGGGCATGGCGCACGGGGTACATCCTTGTTGTCCTTTTTAAACAAACGGAATCTGACCAAAAGGGAGTAGCAGGAACGCTCCCCGAAAGAACGTAGTGATCGATGTAGGCAGAAGATATGTGCTTCCGGGTATTGGTTGAGTGCTAGGGCACTGAACGAATTGACAAAGGGCTTTTCTTGCCCGATTTGATAGAATGAAGGAGATGTTTACTGCTGTTAGCCGGAATCTTGCTCAATCAGTAGCACAGTGTCGCTACTTTTTCTAGTGCAACACATCGGGACTGGGGCTCGGATCCCGATCTCCAATGACACTTTGCTTTTCCATCATTGCCGCTGAGTTTGTTAGAGAAAAAGCTACATAATGGAGTTTTTCGTTATCGTCACATTGTCTTAAATGCCTTCCGATTGGGAAGTTAGACGCTAAGCTTTCAACTTCCAAAGGCTTTTGTTGGTCGGGCAGTCCGAGGATTGCCTCGGTGGCAATGGCTTCCCTCAGCTGCCAAAAAGATGTTTCATGCTCTATAGCAAACTCGACTTTTCCATCCTTCTGGTCAGCTCGTACAGTGGCCGGGAATCTTATCAAAGTCCTTACGGTATGTTCGCCGTAGTCACCAGTACTTAACGATCTGCATGTTACACCTAACGATCCACTGGTAGCCTAAGCCGTGTTTGACTGATCGCTATACAAGAGTCCATCGCGGAAAACTCAATGCTATTCAATTATTAGCTATTCTTCTTAAGCCTTTCCTATTTCATATATGCATAGTGCGAACCAAGTAATCCAACAATGGCGCATAGTCATCCGGTGGTAGCGAATTCGTTTATTTGGACGATCGTTGCCTTTATCGTGGTAATAGTGTGCTTCATTATAAGAAAATATATCATTATGTCCATAGGCTTAGATTGATTATCCTCATGACTGGTGTGTAACGATACCAGGACTTCCTGTGATGGGTTCGAAGGTAGTGTCCAGGCTGTAGAACCCAAGGGACTGGGATCCTTGTACAGTGATGTATGTGGCTTACTGCGGTCACAAGTTGTTGGTTGACAACTTTTTTCTATTGCTGACTGAGGTGATGCTCATCATGGCCTTGGGGGTTAGTGATTCAATATACATATTTATATCTAGAGGCCTTTAACGTATCTATCAGGCTGATTTATCCGCAGAATTTATACGAGGCGCTCTGTTAAGCGACAGTATGGGAGCGAGAGAGTTTGCGCTTGAATGGCTCTTCAGGGTAGGTAATGACCGCCGGCTCATGATTTACGACTGGATAGGAGGATATATATTTAAACACAAGCATAACTACAGGAAAATGCCTTACGACCCTATCATTATGACCTTTCGACAAATGCATTAGTTAGAATATCTCTCCAAGGTGTAATCTATTGAGACTATCGAATTCGATGACTTAGAAGTGCCCGGTGGAATAAACTTTGGCTGCAGGTTGTCAGGAAGCGAGGGGGAGAGAATTTGTATGCAATGTGCTTGTTAATCCGGGGTTATTGGACGATTACCGATACCTTTTTTGACCCTGCGACTCCGCAGCAGATAGTAGATTTAGTTGGTAGACGTCCAAGTGCTCTGAACTGAGCGGCGGAGTTCTGATCAATAAGCCATCCATGACCTTGCCTATATATATTGAGATATTACGAGAAGAGTGTAGAAAAGGGGGGGAAAAAATACAAAACAATAGGGACGTAGGCGATACAGGGAACGCATATATTGAAGGTCGAATGACACAGTTAGGGAAGGATAATAAGGCAGTATAAATCATGCTAAATATCCGTACTTAGCGGGCGCCGGCTTTAGCAGTCTTGTGTGGAGTCTGCACCCTTTCTTGCTTGATCTGGGCTCCTCTTAGGCATGGCCCGTCCGACCGGATTGTTACCTGAAACCAAGAGACATTGGTATAGTCTGATTGAAAAAGGTGAGTGAGAACATCCGTCACCATTTGTTGCGCTTGCAAGGCGTCTGATTGATGAGGAACTGGCAAACAGAGGAGTTTTCAGCAGTAACGCGCGGGTGGCTCACTTGCTTGGCCCCAATGAACCGAACGTTGCTTGCTCGATTTTATCCAGAGTAGGGCGTGATTCATCAAGGCAAATTCGCCGGCCAACTGGATATCTTCTGGGACAGGGTAATTCCCGCCTTAGGAACCCCACGATTTCTGCCACAGTACTACCTGTCACCGTGCCATCCAGATTGGAGTGCTCCACCCCTCTCGTCTTTCGGTCTTTGGCTCGGCCCTCTTCCATCATTATGGCTCCTTTTCTTCTAAGATGATTGTTTAGATGCCGAGAGGATCATCGCTCGATGCGCTCAAGTGCTCACATCATCCGTTTTAGCATGCTGGAAAACCGGGAACGTGATAAAGGACCCCGCATCTGCTCGATCCTGCCAAAGTTGCATTTGGCCGTTATGGGGCTGCAGCGGATCGATAGATCACTCCCGGCTTTAACGAAATGCTGGTCGCTTGTACCTAGCCGACGGGAGATAACATCACTATGGGCTCATGATATCGGCTGTTCGTCCACTCAAAACCTATGAGAGGGTAGACAGTACGTTAATACAACGCAGTAATAACCTGCCAAGCTTCGCTCGGCTGCCGCATCGGCTCTCACCTCCGTTCGTAGGGCATGTTTCCCTGGGTCTGTCATGCCGTGCGCCTGTTTTACCCGTCGCTGAGTGGGAAAAAAGCTGGGGAAGCTCCACCGTGCAGGCTGTGTCACCATTTCTCCAATATTCCAGCGTTCTTTCATTATGAATCGCCATGCGGAGCGCATGCATTGCAATAAATCTCCTTCACGCCCCTCCATTTGTTTACCCCAAATAGGAGATTATTATTCCCGTTGTATCCATCCTATCGGTGACTTTCCATTTCCAATGACACGGAGACTGTTTCCGTTCCCTGTACGTTTGAATGTAAAGGAGATGGCGCAAAGGACCCTAAAACCAACCTTACCTGGCCCATCGCCGAAGTTATTAATCCCGAAGCCTTTCTCTTAAGGATGATTCCCCTTTGTTGGGAGCTCGTCTTCCTGAACCCTGAATCTGGTACAGCACTGCACAGCTCCTGTACCTGGTGAGATGAAGTTCTTTGGCCGCATCGGGGCGACTGCCCTCGCGGCGTCGCTGTGTAAGGCGCCAGCAGATCGTGAAATTTTCAATATAGTACTGACACGGCCAAGATCTGCAGCAATGCGCCGCCGACATGACGGAGGGTACCTACAGCCATATTCTAACCGGTATCAGGCTCAAGACGTGGTCCTCACAAGATGGGGGCTTCACGTTTGGCATGACTCTTCCAGACACCGCCTTAGAGAAGGATGCCAATGAGTACATCGGCCTTATTGTAAGTACAATAGCCAGAAGATATGCGAAAAAAAAATACTCATTAACAGCTTCACAGCGTTGCAAGATCACCCCCAGTACCAATGGTCCGGGCTACTGCGGCATCTCCCATGGCAACTCCGGCCAGATGAGCCATTCCCTGCTGTTGGTGGCCTGGCCCTACAACGGAACCGTCTACACCTCGTTCCGCTACGCCACCGGCTACACTCTGCCGAACTTATACACCGGTGACGCCAAGCTGACGCAGATCGCGTCCAGAGTCACTGCTGACAGCTTTGAGGTGCTCTATCGCTGCCAGAACTGCTTCTTCTGGGACTATGAGGGAGACAAAGGCAACTCCACGACCTCTCAGGGTTTCCTGACTCTCGGCTGGGCGGGGAGCAAGGGTGGTGTGCGGGGTCCGACCTGCCCTGATACGGCGACGTTCGGGTTCCACGATAATGGTTTCGATATCTGGGGCTTTGGGCTGCAGGATGTGGTTGTGCCTTCGAGGACGTACAGCCAGTGGACAGCGTGGGCGTTTCAGAACCCCAAGACTACTTGCGAGGGGTGAGTATGGGGAAGGTATTTGCCGATTTTGCTCGGATTCTAACCATCTGCAGCACTGGCCCTGTCGGGCCCAAATGCGTCCCTGCTCCCGACGAGACCTTCGACTATATCGTCGTCGGTGCCGGTGCCGGCGGCATCCCCGTTGCTGACAAGCTCAGTGAGGCCGGGTACAAAGTCCTGCTGATTGAAAAGGGCCCGCCGTCAACCGGCCGCTGGAACGGCACGATGAAGCCTACGTGGCTCCAGGGCACCAACCTCACGCGCTTTGATGTTCCTGGTCTCTGCAATCAGATCTGGGTCGACTCGGCTGGCATTGCCTGCACGGACACTGATCAGATGGCCGGCTGCGTTCTGGGCGGTGGCGTCGCTGTGAACGCGGGTTTATGGTGGAAGGTAGGCTCACCAGGACCATGACGTGGTCAGAACCAGCACGCTGACTCTCCCCAGCCACCCAAGAAAGACTGGGATGAGAACTTCCCCGAAGGCTGGAAGTCCTCCGACGTTGAGGCCGCGACCAAACGCGTCTTCGAGCGCATCCCCGGCTCATGGCATCCCTCGTCCGACGGCAAGCTCTACTACCAAGAAGGCTATGACGTCCTTGCCAGCGGCCTACGGGCCTCCGGCTGGACCGAGGTCATCGCCAACGAAGAGGCCGACCAGAAAAACCGCACGTTTGCCCATACCCACTTTATGTTTCACAATGGCGAGCGCGATGGCCCATTGGCGACGTATCTTGTTTCGGCATATGAAAGAGAGAACTTTAGGCTGTGGACGAACACGGCTGTTAGGAGGGCCCTACGGACGGGTGCTACGGTTACGGGTGTAGAACTGGAGTGCCTTACGACTGGCGGGTTCAATGGTACCGTGAAGCTGAACCCCGGTGGTGGTGTCATCTTCTCAGCAGGAGCATTTGGGTCGGCGAAGTTGTTGCTGAGAAGTAAGTTCTTTCTGTTGAAGTATGCTGAGACCAGAAGCTGACTGTTGCAGGCGGTATTGGCCCCCAGGACCAGCTCGAGATTGTCGCCAGCTCCAAGGACGGCGCGACCTTCATCGACCGCAGCGAGTGGATCAACCTGCCGGTTGGCTACAACCTGATTGACCATCTAAATACGGACATCATCGTTGATCATCCCGATGTCGTATACTATAACTTCTTTCAGGCCTGGTGGGATCCGCCGGAGGAGGACAAGAAGGCCTACCTTGAGAGAAGGTCGGGTATCCTTACTCAATCGGCACCAAACATTGGCCCAGCGGTAGGTGTTATTCCAGAAAAAGACTCATAGAGACTGTTGTTGACTGACTCGACCAGATTTGGGAGGAAGTCACCCCGTCCGATGGCATCGTCCGTCAGCTCCAGTGGACAGCTCGTATCGAGGCTGATATGCGCTACACTAGATCACCGAGTAAGCCCTTGGTTCTCTCCTCTCATTCCCACCTCCCCCCCCTCCCCCTTGCATCGGTAAACTAACACCCTCAAGCCGCTGTGGTACTTAGCTTATACCTTGGCCGCGGCGTTGTCTCACGCGGCCGCATGACCATTACCCCGGCGCTGGTGACCACCGTCTCCGAGCACCCGTACCTTCACGACGCAGGCGACCGTGAGGCCGTAATCACCGGCATCAAGAACCTGGTTGACTCGCTCAGCGTCATCCCTAACATCACCTTCGTCTTGCCGCCAAAGGGACGGACAATTGAGAGCTGGTTTGATAGCGTACGTGAATCCATTCCCCCCATTACCTAGGACACGTTACTAACACTGACAAAGTTATTCGTCTCCCCGGCGACGCGCCGCGCCAACCACTGGATGGGAACAGCCAAGCTCGGCCCAGACGACGGTCGCCAGCCGAACGGCACCTCCGTCGTCGACCTCGATACCAAGGTCTATGGCACGGAGAACCTGTTCGTTGTGGACGCGTCCATCTTCCCGGGCATGTCGACCGGCAACCCGTCGGCGATGATCGTTATCGCCTCGGAGAGGGCGGCAGAGAGGATCTTGGCGTTGAGGAAATGAGACGGGAGTAAGAACTGTAGGTGATCATAGAAACCAAGCAGGGTGGCGTAAGGAGGATCTGTATGTAGAATCTTGTCATCTGTACATACTTCGTAGAAATTGAATACTCAAAGACGGACTCGTCATAGGTATTACAAATCGAATTTTTTTTCTTTCTCCCTGGTTGGTGAGAGGTCATTGACTCATCTTCTGTTTTCTCAGTTGCTCATGAGCCTTCCTTGGCTACCGAAGATAGGCCCTCGGCTGTCTTGCTCAAGTACGCTTTTGCTTTATATCGAAAAAATCACAGTGCGTCTGTGAACCTCATATTTCATGGGAAGGTAATGAATGTCACGACTAACAATGATTCTATCTGAGAGAGTAGCTTCCGTGCAACTCACTGATCGGAGTAGAAGGGAGTTGTGACCCATCAAACTCGGATATCTGCCGCCAACAATCAAGCATTAGGAAAGTGTTCCTCAACACCCAAGCATGTTGACCCTCAACAGTTTGTGCTGTTGAGGAAGAAGGAAGGGAAGCCACAAGAGTGAATGAGATGTATATAGATTCCAAACAGGGCTATTTGGCCCAAGAAACCCTCGAGTCAACAATACGAACAGTTGCTTACCAACTGGTGACCACAACGGCCACTTTGGTTGTGTGAGAACTTCTGTCTCTCAATCCAGCAGCCTGGCAACCATCGAACCCATCTTAGGAGATCTGTCTGTGTCGTTACAATGAATGAACATCGTCGGCGTCGAGGCAGCGATGTCCTTCCCACACTCCAGGCAGTAAGCAATTTGAGGAATTCACGCACTTGACTTGGTAAAGGGCTCAAGAATGAGGGGATACATTAGTCCCCACCAGGAATAGCTCCTCATAAGAATTGGTCTCAATCGCATGCCAACAAATAATAATTTTCTGTATTATAGTGGTTAGCATGCAGGCCGTATTGATCCGGACCGACAAGACAAAAGAGGCCAAACGCCGCTGGGTCAGGCTGCAGAGTATAGCTTTACAGAGATTGTTAGGACTATGTGATGGCAGAGTTGATCCGGACTGTCAGAAAGGCTGAATGCTGTTGAGTTGAGGTGCAGAAGTTGGGATCGTTGCTAGCCTAACATCTCTGCGTAGGCATTCATCTTAGCCAGTAGCTGCAGATTTCCAAAGGAAACGCAGTGAGTGCTAAGTGATATCATTGGCTAAATCAGCTACTTTCAAAGAACACGTTCATGTAATTTCAGTTGTATCTACTGACTCGTTTGACCGTAAAACCGATAAAGAATGAACTACGTGTTTTAATGCATAGGATATATAATGTTTGAAAAACTACTTGTCCAATAATTCATATATTAAATGCTCCATCATATTGCTTATAGTCCAAATGGTCGTAAAATCTTCAACATGAGGAACGTAAACTACGGAACAGCTCTCTAGCCCTTAGCCTCTATTCAGCCTATGGAAACTAGGTTTACCAAGACATATCGGTGTCTTCGTGCCTATAGGGAACCAACTGACAGACCAAACAGAATCTGGGAATCTGAAAAACCATATATAACGGTAGTATATTCGGAAGGTAGCCTAAAGGAGATACATGGCTGGAACCCCACATTAGAGAGCATCCGCCCAACATTTACTATGTTTCCAGTCATGCTATAAAACAGCAGAGATAAAGAAGCAGTAAACAAGGTGTGATGATTCCACAACCTCCTGAGATAGGATCGATGGTGGTGGCCAGGATGTAGAATCTGAGGGACTGGGATCATGACACAGCAGTATATGTGATTTACTGCGGTCGTCAATTGTTGACTAACAACTGTTTCTATTGCTGACTGGGAGAGTCCTCATCGTGGCTCTGGTATGAGCGATTCTATATGCATATTTATACTCGAGAATCATTGGTATGCCTGCACTGCCATTCAGATTGTTGTAAACCAAGTTCGGGATTATCGTCAAGGGTTGAGGTCGACTATCGGTGGCCTTTGGCGACGAATAGTTTTCCCTGCCTGCAACTAGCCTGTCTTTCTGGACCCACTCAGGGCTTCTTTATTGGTCCTTCCTCTACTGCCCAGGGCTGCTGGTCCGCATCCTTTGAGCTGGTTACACTGCGCCGCGAAGCCGCCTTGCCCAACCGTACAAGCGGCACGTGACAGATCGCCAAGGACTGCCCCCTCAACATAATATCACGTGATAACGCGTTTGCTGCCCACATTTGCCAAGACAAAAGCATCGCGTTCTCTTACAACTTCTACTCTCAGCCACTCGACGACCTAGGACACGCAGCTCTAAGGTAAACTCCAATTTGTATCAAAAATAAAAACGCAGGTGTCCTTGAGGGCTCTCAGCCCCTGTCCTTGTAATATTGCGGATTCAACTTCCTGTCTTATCCATCCACGGATTCCATTGGCCGAGTCTCATGGACGATGATGTCAGTACATCGCTTTGACCACCTGTTCGAGGAACACTTGAAGCGAACAGCCATGAATGGGGTACGGCCAGGTGACGCTGTTTTTCGTATGAAGTTTCATATTCTGTGTTGCACATCGCTCTTAATCTATGCCTCCAGCGCCCGTGCCAGGCTTAGCGCTCTTGCAATTCTTAAAGCACCCTGTATGATAGCGAGCGTCTTCGGATCTCACATCCATGGCTCCTGACCCATCCCCTTCATCCTACTTCAACCCTGCATTCTCTTCCCATAACGATCGAGAGGCAGCCGAGACCTCTCCACTGCTAGAGGTTTTGCATCAATATCAGTATGCCACTCACCGACCCAGCAAGATCCCAATCCGCAAGGGCAGTAATCCCCACCACAAACACAACGACTCTGGAGTTGCACTCAGTCCTCCAGAGCCTCTACCCCGCCGCCGACCTTCCAAGGTTTTACGCGGTGGCATCTACAATACCGTAATCGGGTATGGAAGTGCTGCAGATGAAATCATGAGACTTCAACATGGCCGGTCAGCTTCCATCACAGCACATATCAGCGGTCGCATCGCTGACTTCCCACGCGGCAGTGGCGTCTACAATACTGTGACCGGCCGTGGTAGCCTGAACGACACTTCCAGGAACCGTCAATATGCTTCCAACGCTGTGAAAAACGTTCAAGCTGAGACCATCTCTAGAGCAGCAGATGTCACACACCTTACCGATATCTTGGAAGAGAAGCAAAAGGGCATATCACTCGATGAGCCCGAGTTTGCGCCCAGATTTCCATTTGATACGGGTGCTCCGGATGATAGTTTCCTGTTCAAGGACCCTTCAGTAGACAGCAGCCGGGATTTATCTCCCATACTTGCATCTTTCCCAGCTGTACCGCGGCCACTGGGCGAACGATCTCCTGGAAGTGTGGAAGCCCTAAGCAAAGGAACAGTGCCAAGTTCATCCATTCCGACAGATGCCGAGGTTCAGGATAACCCAGCGCCAAAAAGCGTAGTTGTCTCGAAGGAAACTTTCAAAAATTTTAACCTTGAAGAGCACCCGGGCCCTCCCAGCCGGGATGACACCACTAGAAGATCTGTCGATATCAGTCCCAAAACTTACGCTCGCCAATGGACAACGGATCCCAAGGGCCTTGGAGAATCTAGCTTAGTCAACCCCCCTCAGCCACCCAGTGAGCCGGTCACACCGGCTGAGCTCCGTATGGCCCAGGAGTCTAAGGTTCCAAGAGCCGACAAGAAGCAGAAGCTGTTTGGTCTCTTTTACTTCGGAAAGGATCAGCCGAAGGACAGCATGCCTGGTTTTGAGCGCAAGAGACGAACCAGCAGCATCACGTCTAAGACTCGCAACAAACTTCGAAAGCGTAGTATAAAGGACAGCAGAGCAGAACGCAATAACTTACGGGCCCAGACAGCGCCCACAGCAGATCCTAGGAGGAGTTTCTCAGAAGCCGTGGTGGCTGTCGGCGCGGGAGTTCTTGGTCTCTTACACCACGAACGGAAAGAAAACAGTGTCCATGAAGGAGAGCTAACCGCTCTTCAACAAGCTCTACATGGTTGGAGTCACGCATCACCTGCTTCACCGGCCTTGGAAAGGTCGGCCGACCACGCGATGACTCCAATACTCACGAGGCATCTCGGCGGGCAGGTTACTCACCCCGGAGGCTCTGGCTCAGCTGTGCTTGCGCCTGTGGAATGGACAGGGACATCGACGCCATTCGAACATCCCCGCGAGCCCCCTATCCCTCCTCTCCCACCCCAATTCTCTTACAAGCAGCCGTCTCAGCCGCCACACAGGATTCACCACACGGCCCCGGGCCCTAGCTCATCGACCATTCCCAACGAGCCCCCACAACTCCCTCACCCAGTAACAGTCCAGACCCATCTTCACGACATTCGCGACCAATTTGACCTCCCTACCACCACAACTACCCCTTCCATATCCCCCAAAACCCTCCCTGTTCTTTCAACAAGCCATGGCATCGATGAGACGGCCAGCATCGACAGCTTAATCGCCGATCTAGACAACACCTTACATCCACACGACCACCCTTCAAGCTGCCAACCTCAATCTCAACAGGCCACAGGCACCGTCACATGCCTGACTCCAAGTCCAGCGCCAGAAATCCCGCCCAAATCACCATCCCGTCTCTCACAACAGCGCGCCCACCAACCCCATCAACCCCAGCAGCAACAGCAACATCTAGCTGCCCCAGCCCCTCTCCGACCAGCAGTTCAAACATACGAGACCTTGGGATGCAGTCCCAATCTGGGCGACAGACAACACTTTAGCAGGGCCAGTTCCATTCCCAGCATCGCAACGGACGCACATCTGTCATCCCGTCACGAACCAGCGAGGGGCGAGGAGGGAATGAGCGAGCCAGAGGTGGAGGATACAATTGCCGAAGACGTACTTGATATCTTGAGCAACCCACGGGAATCTGCCGTCTCTCCGTTGGGATCACGGTCTGTGTCCGAGCATGAAGGCCATTATCCCGAAGGGGGAGGAGAAGAAGAAGGGGAGCACCTCGCCGAGGTGAGGAGACGAACGGGGACGAGTCCGACCGTGCCGGCTATTATTCTGAGACCACCTGCTGGAGTGGGCAGTGCCGGTGAAGGGGGCTCGGCTGCGGCGAGTGTTGGGTCGGTTGGGACAGATCAAGGAAGTAAAATGTCCAAGGCTGAGAAGAGGTGCACTGTTTCGGCGTTGGTTCCGCCGCTGGAGCTAGGGCCTGGACCGGCCAAGACAATGCCGGCTTTATTGCCTTTCGAAGGGATGGAAAAAGAGATATCGTATGTGACCCGGGCTAGCTCTATCCCGACAGTTCACAGCAGTCGTATGCCGGTGGCTGAGGAGGCGCCACTACCGATGCCGAGGGGAGAGGTTTCGATGAAGGTCATGCATAGATGCGTGTTTTGTGGGAGGGAGAATGATATTAGTGCATACTTCAGGGGTCTGGAGATTAAGGTTGAGAAGCAAAATGAGGACTAGGCGAAGAGGAAGAAGTATATAGTGACTCGGGACATGTTAAAGGGGGCACATAAGGTAACTTGGAACAATGTGTTCATGCTTGGGGATGAAAATGAATCATACTTTCTCATGGAATTTTCTAACATTTTCTCGAGAAGCAAGATGATCAGAGCGACATGCATGGGTTTCTGGAGCTCTGGTCTTCTGGCTCTTGCATTACGCAATCACATGAGTCTTGTAGCAACAAATAAGAGGTCCACAAGTTTGAGTAGTCTGACACCTAGCTACAGCTTATCCTAGCATCACAACACGACGACAATCCACCCCAAACTGAAGACAAACAAAAAGAGGATGCACCCCCAATGTCACCATTTTAACCGGGGGAAACAGGAAAAAAGGTTGCGGTTTCCGTGGATCGAACACGGGACCTTCAGATAACTCTGAAACTGAAGTTTAGCTTCAGTCTGACGCTCTCCCAACTGAGCTAAACCCGCAACTGTTATTATAGCACGCTTGCAATGCAATTGAAAAGGGGACCATGGCAAGGTGTGACGGCGTTGTCGACACTGCCCAGCCTAGCACCTGGACGTTAGCGAGCATCGAAGCAAATACTATTTATTCAGGTCTGAATGATTTTTACGTCAATTGTTAATCGTATGGTAAATGTGGTTGAGGGTTGTTACATCGTCATAACAACTGAAAATATGATTCTTTAATAGTAGGTGAGTTTGATGATTTATCCTGTGAAGTACCTAAACAGTTGCCAATCACCATGTTTCACTAATCCCACTCGTGGTATTTCTACAAAACAGTAGTATATAAGAAACGTTAAATGACATCTTTTTATATAAACGTAAAGTTATAACTCACTATGGTATGACTGGTTACCAGTTCCTGTCATCAATTGATAGTTCACAAGTTTCCACACTTTGCATGGTAACTATCAATGAGGATCGGAGCCTATGACGTAGTCATGTGGAGCTCTTGGTTCTTCAGTCTAGACAAGATCATGGGTAGCCAATTCGCTTGTGCTTTGGGTTGGGATAGCTGGTGGGAGGATCATGTCTTGATACAATAAAGTGAACGTTCAAAGACACCCAACCTAGTAACCGATGCTCATAATCTTGATGCAGTTCAGACTCTTCATTGTCTTTTTTTGTCTGATAATAGTTGTCCAGATTTCAGTCATTGCGATCTCACCTATTCTTTATCTACCCAACTCTGCACATGATGACCAATCCCTAAGCATCACTAACAAATACACAGCCCAAGATGTCATCACGCTCCTCAACCTCAAGCCTCACCCTGAGGGGGGCTACTATCGGGAAACCTTCCACGACCCAACGACTGTAAACTTCAGGACCTCCATTACCGATACTGTATCCAGCAATAGGTCTGCCAGCACAGCAATCTATTATTTCCTCACTGTTCAAACCGGGTACACACGCTGGCACCGTATGCTCGACGCAGCCGAGATCTGGCACCACTATGCGGGAGCTCCTATTTCATTATCGTTCTGGAAAGACAATATCTTTGGAATGAGGGAGGTTGTTTTAGGGCCTAACATCTTCGACCCAGGGCAGCAACGCCCACAGGTGGTCGTACCAGCTGGAGCGTGGCAGCGGGCCAGAAGTTGGGGAGAGTGGAGTTTGCTTGGAACAACTGGTGAGATAGTTAGCTGGAGATGCTGTTGACTGTGGCTGCATCGTTAAGCATTTGCTGATAAGTTGTGTCACAGTTGCCCCAGGGTTTGACACGGATGTTTTTGAAATGGCTGAAGAAGGGTGGATGCCTCCTGGGTAAAGGGCCTAGCACATGAGAGGAGAATACCCTATCCTGGATGAGACAGCGGGTATTCATGAACATAACCAAATGCGAAACACATAGAGTGGCAGAAAGGTTGAAGTGAGAATCCGTACATTGGATAGACAGCATAAAGGGAGATAACAGACTAGTGCCACCATGATTCCAAGACAAAACAGCATCATCATCAATCGTTTAGCATAGGGGTATCTGATCTATCTAACTCTGCTGTATTTAGTCACGCCGTTATCTTTGTCTCGTCAGCGTCCGGTCGTTGCATCATTGGCCAGCCCTTTGAGCAAACGTACCGGTTGGTAGGGCGCAACGGGGGCCGCAGGTAAACGGGTACTCCAGCCTCGAGATCTCCATCTCCTGGATGAGGGGCTTAATCTCCGGGAAGGATCTTTGGTGCCAACTTCCGGCAAAAGGGTCGAGACTGAGCTGCCAAGTATCTGAACTCTCTCAATAATTTCTTCTCGTCCCAACAACCATTACTTCTGCTCTCAGTTGGCAAAAATCCGTACATTCAAATCCACACTACCCGTAGCAATCACACAACGTATCTGCGACGGATCGATCACTCCAGGAGCAGCATTCTTCTTTGGCGTGCCGTTTGCATCTCCTTGCGCGTCACCGTTCGGCACTGATGGCTCCTTAACAACTGATGGCGCCCACCTGATGCACTGCACGAAGTGACCATGGGCGTCGGAAATAGTCTTGACGCACCGCCCATCCTGCGTGAGATCCCAGCACCGCAACGTGTAATCGTCGGCCACCGACAGCAGGAACTTGCCCCCGGGATGGAATACGAGTCCGCGTACCCAATTGTCGTGTCCGACCAGAATCTTGATACAATTTCCCCGTGCATCCCACAACCTGATGGTCTTATCACGCGACCCAGTAGCCATAAACTCGACCGAACTGGTTGCCGGGGGAGGCTTCTTCATGCCAGCCATAGACGCGAGATGCGGATACGACGCAGGCGGGGCGATGGCGCAGCATAGAACGACGTGTTCGTGACCAATAAGTGTGGTTTTCGGTTCAGGGTTGGGGAGCGAAATGTCCCAGAGTCGACCTGTGTGGTCGTCACTCGTCGAGAGCACATAGCGACCGTCGAAGGAGGGGCAGACATCACGGACCCACTCTGCGTGCCCGCGTATTGTCTTGACGCAGTAGCCGGTACTGACGTCCCATATTCTCAGGGTTTTGTCGCGACTAGCGCTGACAAGTAAGTTGCCCGAGCTGCCTGCCACACCTGAAGGGATAAAACGAACGGCGCTAACGCTGTGGTCGTGGCCGGGCAGGGTCCGGATATTCTTGTATTCGTCCGAAGGGTCCCACAATTTGATGGTCAAATCTGAGCTGCATGAGGCGAGTAGCGTGTTTCCTCGAGGACCTCCAAAATCAACATCCAAAACGGCCTTCGTATGACCCTTGATCGTCCGTTCCAGCTCCCCCAACTCCCAATCCCAGATCTTGATTGTCTGGTCTTCTGAACCCGAGGCCAGCGAAGTGAAGACGGGATGGAAGGCGACGCAAGTAATGGGGTTGCGGTGAGATTGAAGCGTGTGTCTTGCTGGAGACTTAGGGAGCCAGTTGACAGGATCCTTATTCTGCCGTGATGTTGGTGTTGAATTATCGAGCTCATTTTGAAGGGCCTGATTTCTGGCCTCCAGTTCCATTATCTAGGGTAATGTCAACAAAGCCTATCCACACCAATGGATACCTCGGAATAGGGGATCGACAAACCTTCTTCTGTAACCGGACTACGCTCGTCCATTTCTTCTCCAAAAGCCCCTCGTACTTCTTTGCTGTGGCGGCATCGAAGACATCTTCCCCGATGCCAAGTTCGGCACGCAGTGCGGCTGCCGTGTTGGGGAGGTTGTTGGAAGTTAGGTAGGCAATGAGGGCGCGGTGTCTGCGTTCGGCGGTCGTCAGTCTCGGTCCCAAGTCGAGGCAGTGCCCCTTAGGCCCCTCCTCCTCCTTCTCCGGGCATCACGTACAGCTCCTCCGCCTGGCGGGAGGTCAATATTTGGGACATTGTGTAGCGGCGCAGAGGGCGATTGGGGACCCCTGATAAGATGTGCAGGTATGTTGTGGTGGTAGCTGTGCTGGGCGCAGGGCAGATGTGGAGGTGGAGAAGCAAGCTACGGATACACTACACTAGAGGAATCGCGGGGGATCGAATCGGCGGTCACTGCGGTGCGCTGGTGCTGGTGTAGTCGTGGAGCAGCTATCGAGATTGGGGGCCAAGGTGGGTGGTACAACGGTCCATGGCCCAGACGCGGTCACAAAAAAGTAGGACGCGGTCGAGGAGAGTCGAGAGTCGAGGCGAGACTGGCTCTGGGGGAGTGCCGAGCGAGGTGAGTGAGGTCAAGGGCTCAGCTGACGCGGGCTTTGTTTTTTTGGTTTTTGGGCGTCTCTGTATCGCCAAGCCCAAGTTTGGAGGTGGATCTCGAGGTTCCGTCACGTTGGGCACTGGGCACAGCGGGCACAGCGGGCACAAGAGGGAGATGGAGTCCAGCACGTAGCACGTGTAGTGGTCCGGAGTACCGAGATACGGGAAAGACGTCAAAACCGATGACGCTGGCTGAGTGCCGTCTGCGGGGGGAGAGGATCGGGGCTGCGATGGAACGATTTTGGGCGAATTTGTCTGGCAGTTTGAGCGATCTGTGTGGGTGAAATCCAAGGCGAATGGAACTTCTAGCTGTTGTCAAGCGAAAGTGTCCACGGACGGCTACGGAGCAATGGCGGGGCAGCATCAAGCAACAGCGCGCTCGCGGGCATCAATCGATGTTTCGAAGACCCAAGGCGGTGAGGAGCCCTCTCAGCCCGGCATCATAGACTGGCAGCCAGCTGTCTGGCGGTCTATGCCGGTTGTCAGAAACTGTAGGGTCTAGGAAACGGGCGGGGCAACTGCGGAGCGCACACCAGTGACATCACGGTTGTTGTGCTGGTTGTGCAGGGCAGTGCGTTTCTGCAGCAATGCACGGACCACCTTGGCAACTCCCACAGCAGCACATGCCATCCCCGCGGCCAAGCATTCTGTCGCACAAAAACAGCTTGGGCCAGGAACGGGCACCGGCCAGGCCACAACAACACTCACCGCACCCTGGTGGACTACGCTACCGTGGCGGCGGGAAGAGTTTTCTGCAGAAGAAAAAAAAGTAAATAAAGCACAGCCTGTCTGCAGCATTCCGGGTCACACCGAAACTGTCGCGCCCGCATCAATTGTCCTTTCGGAAAAAGCCAACAACGACCGACATCACCAAGAGGTAGTGACGCGTCCTGTTTGGCATCCACGGGTCCATCCCAACCGGCTCAAACAGCCCACTTCTGCCCACACCTTCTTCAGCCACAACCCGAACCCCGGGTTGCCTGCCTATCCCTTGGTCCCATCCGATCGCCGCAGAAATCCTGGGCGGAAGAAACAACCACAACCTGATCTCCCCCAACCGGTCCCCTGATCCCCCTGCAGCTTGGCTTCAGGCTCTCTTTCCCCTTCTCAGGCCTTGGGTAGCAGAATCAGCCGAAACACCGCGTAGAAGGTATCAATCGCGCACAAAACACGGTGCGAAACAACAGGCATCAGCAGCGACACTTGGCGACGGCAGCAGTGCTGCGACCCGCTGCAGGAGGTGAAGCTAGCAACATTTTGGCGCACCTGCCTGGCCTGACTGACTGACCTGATTCTACCATTCTGGTACGTGCATCATCCCCTCTCGCGCCGTCAACGAATCGACGCAGAATCGCAGTCCCTCCATTCCTCGTCCCTCAGTCCCTCTCGCCCGGGCAGCAAGCCGCGCAGCCTCGCCGCCTTGCCTCGCCGCCGTCCAATGTCCGCAATCCGATATGAGTAGTCCGAAAAGGCCGGGTCGTGTGCAGAAACTGATCAAACTGATCTTTTGTGCAGCGCGTAGAAAGAAACACAGCAACGATCCGGACCGCCCCGCCAAATCAACACCACTCGAAACCCGTCGGCAGTCGCTCCCACAATCCACCGCGGCACGAACTCACTCACCATTATCACGAGGTCCGATCGCAAGAATGGCTGAGGAGGAGGACTTTAGCTCGCTACCCCTGACAGACCGCTGGGTTCACAAGGTATGCACCTCGTTGGCTCACCGCTCGGCCGGGCTATACTAGCTGTTCTAAGCCCAGATTCGCTCACAATGACTTCACGCATATAGGTCTGGAAGGTTCGCAAGGCGGCCTACGAAGAGGCTGCTCAGCAATTCGAGAAGACTCCCGACGAGTACGATCCATACTTCCAGCCATGGATTTCCGATCCCGGTTTGTGGAAGTCGGCCGCAGCCGATTCCAATGTTGCTGCCCAGCAAGAAGGTCTTGCTGCTCTCTGTCAATTCCTCAAGTACAGCAGCCGTGACGGCGGTCTTCGCGCTCGGTCACAGGTCATTACTCCAATTGTCGAGAAATGCCTTACGTCTACAAGAGCAGCTACCAAGGCCTCAGCCATCGAGGCCCTATTGCTCCTGATCGAAATCGACGTCCCCGGTCCGGTCATCGAGGAGATGCTCCCCGCTTTGAACGCCAAGCAGCCCAAAGTCGTTGCCGCAACGCTCGCTGCCCTGACGACCATCTACCACAACTATGGCTGCAAGATCGCCGATCCGAAGCCCGTCCTTAAGATTCTGCCCAAAGTTTTCGGTCATGCAGACAAGAATGTCCGTGCCGAGGCCACGAACCTGGCCGTCGAATTCTACCGCTGGTTGCGCGATGCTATGAAGCCAATGTTTTGGAATGATCTCAAACCCACGCAGCAAAACGACCTTGAGGCTCAATTTGAAAAAGTCAAGGCCGAAGGTGCGCCGAAACAAGAGCGTCTGTTGCGGTCACAGCAGGCGGCTCAGGAACGTGCCCCGGTCGGCGGCGGTGGTGATGAAGGTTACGATGAAGATGGTGGTGACGCTGAGGAACCCGGCGAGGTAGATGCCTTCGACCTGGCCGAACCCCAGGATGTCATGGCCAAGGTGCCCAAGGACTTCTTCGACAACCTGGGCTCCTCCAAGTGGAAGGAACGGAAGGAGGCTCTCGAAGGCCTGTACTCGGCAGTCAATGTCCCAAGGATTAAGGAGGCTGATTTTGGTGAGATCAATCGCGCCCTCGCCAAGTGCATGAAGGATGCAAACATTGCTGTCGTCACACAAGCTGCACAGTGTATTGAGCTGCTGGCCAAGGGCCTGAGAAAGGGCTATGGCAAGTACCGCAGCATCGTTATGCAGCCAATCATGGAGAGGTTGAAGGAGAAGAAGCAGTCGGTCGCCGATGCCTTAGGTGCTGCCCTTGACGCTGTCTTCTTGGCAACTGACCTTACTGAGTGTCTCGAAGATATCATTGCCTTCATGGGTCATAAAAACCCTCAGGTCAAAGAAGGTACTATGAAATTCCTGGTCAGGTGTTTGAAGACTACACGCGACGTGCCGAGCAAGCAGGAAATTACGTCCATTGTCGACGCGGCCAAGAAGTTGCTCTCCGAGTCGAGTGAGGTTCTTCGTACTGGCGGCGCCGAGGTCCTGGGTGTTGTCATGAAGATCATCGGCGAGCGTGCTATGAACCCTCATCTCGATGGTCTCGACGATATTCGCAAGGCCAAGATCAAGGAGTTTTTTGAGACTGCCGAAGTTAAGGCCAAGGCCAAGCCGCCTCCACCCCCAAAGTCGGCTGCTCCAGTTGGCCCCAAGAAGCCTCTCGGAGGCGCGAAAAAAGCTCCTGCTGTCAAGAAGCCCGCTGCTGCTCCGGCGCCAGCCCCAGAGCCGGCACCAGCCCCTGCAGCAGCTCCGGCTCCTCGTGCTGGTCCTGCCAGCAAGCTCGGTGTGCCCAAGTCAGGCGGGCTGAGTGGGCTAAAGGCGCCCCAGAAGCGTACCTTAGCCCCTCCGGCATCGCCGCGGCGTCCGGCTGCCGTAACGCCCTCCCCCCCGCCCATGGAGGAAGAGCCTCCTGCATCACCTCCTCCCCAGAAGCCAGCGTCGCGTTTGGGTCTCGCACGGCCTGGCCTTGCGGCTCGTTCCTTGGCCAAGCCCTCCGCTCCATCACCTCCTCCCGCTCCACCTTCTCCTCCTGCCCCAGCTGGACTCACTGCGCTCGAGCGTGCAGAGCTTGAAGAACTTCGTACCGCGAACGAGCGGCTGCTCCGTCAACTCGAAGAAGCCCGGCATGAGCGCCAGAAGCTGCTGTCCGAGATCCAAGAACTCAAGAATCAGAACGCCAGCCTCATCGAAGACCATACCCGTGATGTCCTTGCCATTAAGGCCAAGGAGACCCAACTCGTCCGCGCAAAAAGCGATTGCGAGGCTATGGAGCAGACCAATGACCGTTTACGCCGCGAATTGGAGCGCTTGAAGCGCGCTTTACAGAAGGCTGAGGCTCTTAATGCCCAACTTAGTGCCCAGGCTGGCAGCCCCAGCTCACCAGGTGGCTTTGGCTTCCGCACCATGAGCCCTACTCTTGACGATCCCGGTCTCTACCGCGACCCGGCTGCGGCCGTCTCTCGTACCAATCGGATGAGCTTTGCTAGCACCATGAGCGCCGAGGAGAAGGAGAATGGCGATGGCAGCATGCCGCTGCCGCGCAGCAAGCTTGGCTACGCAGGTAGCAATGCGAGCAGTGGTCGTGGCAGCCCCGCGCGTGGGTTCCGGCGCGAAGTTAGTGGCAGCGAAGAACGCGACCGGGCTGATAGTGTCAGCAGCGGGATTAGTGGCGGCTATGGAGGTGCCTACACGAGCAGTTTTGGTGCTGATCGCGCCGGCAACCGGACCGGCAGCAGAGGGACGCTGTCTGGTAGTAGCGGCATGAGCTCGTCTAACGCGGGCATGGAGAGCTGGAAGAGGGCTGCTGAAGTTACCAGCCAGCTGAAGGCTAGGATTGAGCAGATGAAAGTATGCGCTTTTTCTCCACAAGTTGTGTGAACGAGATGCTAACTTAGAGTGCAGGCCCGTCAGGCTAGTAGAGGGCAATAGGATGACCGCGACCGTCGTGGCAACAGTCGTGTTCTGAATCCGAGTCCTATCCGAGGTGTGGCTGGACAGGAGAGGGACCCGAGGAAGCGTTAATGCTTGATAGAGAAGTTTAAAGTTGGGCTATGTGCTTGATTGGTGTTTTAATGTCGCTGCATTTCCTTCGACTTTCTTATTTTTTCTCATCACCCAAGGCGTTGGGTTGGGAGGTCGGAAGTGAATACATACCCCCTTTCCTGATCTTGCGTTTCCGTTATTGGCCCGGTTGGGACAATGCTCGCGGCAGAGAAGGTACAGGACAGTCGTCCCCGTAAACCAGCTTGTGGATATCATTTATGTTATGTCTTCTATTCCTTTGTGTGGGTCTCTAAGGGTATGTATGGGATACACACGCACTACAACTCTTAGTTGACTGCCTTTTTATACATTTTTTTTCAGAAAAAGAGTTTAGGGGATACGCTCTCCATCTGGGTGGATGGTTAAGTGTACAGTTTAGAATCGAGACCGAATTACTAACTAACTGAATGATGTCTTCTCTTTGACCGGAGTCACTAGTCTGCACGACTCAGGGCCTGTGGATTGTCATTATTCGCCACTACCAATTGGCTGTCCGCTCATCCAACTACTTCTGTTGTTGGGCTCCCAAGGCCTGTCTTTTCTTCCTCGGCAATAGCAAATGTCTAATTGCAATTAACAGAGGGCTCTTCATTCCTGTAGCGTCAACGGTTCAGTATCGAAATGCCAAAATCCCCTGGTATCACACGACAACCTTCTCAAAAAGCAGCCGACCCATGTTGAGTCCCTTTGAAGACCTATGAAGGTCCCTGCATAAGCTCTAGCGCAGTTGGCTCATTCCAACAGCCAAGGTACTGAAGCACGCGCGGTTAGTTCAGTGGTTAGAATTCTCGCTTCCCATCCCAATGTGAGTTAGCGAGAGACCCGGGTTCGAATCCCGGATCGCGCACGCCTATAACCTCTTTTTTGCATATTTTTTTCCCTTTATATTCGACCTTATTGAGTGAGGAATGTCTTTTTGCAGGGCAAGCTTTTGTGAGCACTAGCTCCTCATCTTGGAGGATCTCGATGAGGACTATCCAGCACCGTCTGGGTTATGCGTTGGGTGTAGTGGACGTATATAGATAATGTTGGTACCCGGCTATCTTGGATGTTTTCCCAATGGTTTGACTTTGTGCTGAAGCTTAGCAAGTGTTTAGACAAGTAACCTGAAAAGTTTCATCCCTTTTCGCCTTTTGAACGTTGAATCAATTTAAATTTGAGGACATTTGCTCCATTCCTGGCTTCTGCTGCAGATGACATCCTTCCACTTCCTTGCTTGTTTCAGGAAGATTGCTCGCCTCCAGTCCTTCGACGTTTCCCGGTGGACAAATACACAGCATCACATTTTTGATCGTTCGTTCTAAGAGCATTGAGTGCAATCCAAAGTGTTTCATATCCATAACCGTTGATATCTCAGACAGGATGGCTTTGTGGGGAATGGTCCAGTCGGAGAACGTGTCGTCGAAGAGAAGAGACAGTTATCGGGCCCATATTTCGGGAGGACAGAGATACTGTGCCGCTTCCGATCCGACGGAATTTCAAATAGTCTTGCACTTAATTTCAAGTTCGATATATGGCCAGGAAAGGATAGAGATATATTGAAGATTTCTTTGGAAGGGTACATGTCGATTTTTTCTGTTCATTGGGCTTGGCTCAGAGATGGGCGAACTTCGCATTTTTGGGGGAGGTTAGTAAGATGGAGGGCGTATGGAACCAAGAGGTGATCAAATGTTGCCAAATAGCAAAATATGCTACGGAGTCCATGTAACTCTGGATATATGTCGATACAAGTGTTTGTGGCGTGACGTAGTCTCCAATTTGTTAACTGAACCAGTATTCTACCAGTTTGGCGGCAATCGATTATGGTTGATGTTAGGAATGCCATTGTAAAATTTACATCATGTATAGGTCAAGTTTAGGGCCACGTAATCTTCCAAAACAGCCAGCGTTTGATTGCAAACCCTGTTCAAGATGACAACGTTTTCCATCGTCGAGAAATATGAATTGCAATGCGGTTAGTTTTAAACCACTCCTAATTGATAAATCATTTTTATATCTGAACTTCACCCTTACTTGGGCGGCCACAGAGTTTTCCACGCACGAGTGATACCGCCAGCGGAAAAGGAAATTTACATGTCACGTTGTGCGTGGTATCGATTACGACTCCACATAAACGCGGGGCATCGGGAAAATCCCCACAGGGCTGACTTGCCCACACTCCCACGCACCACAGACTTCAAGCGGCCGGAAGGTAGGCGACCTACCTATTCTTGGCACTTCCATTCCTTCGAACAATTGCGCAAGAACGTGTGGGTAGTTCAGTCGGAATAGTTCCCCTGCCTGATTGCTGACCGATTCTTCAGGCAGTGTGTTTGAAGTCTTTGAGACGTCAAGTCGCCTCCCAGATCTCACAAGAGCAATCAGTTTCGGATTTTGCCGATCACCGTTGAAGATTGACCACCGGGCAGTCCACGTATCGAAAACCGGATCTCGAGATCATCGTACCTCGAAACATGGGACAAACGACATCATCGAGAGCCGGGGTTCGGGACTGCCGCCAGCCGCGAAGCTGACGGCCGATGGCCCAGCCTTTCCCTCAGTTTGGGTTGCACCATGCCGATACCACCCCAAGCTCAGCCACTGGTCCACTGCTCGCCGTCATGGACTTTCTTCACTGGAATGTCTTGATGGCAATGACATACATGGTGACTCTGCATGAAAGCGTCGATATTTGTGTCAAGATGTGAACACGAAGCTCGTGAAGGAAAGAAAGGGGAAGTTTTGAAGTTTTTTATACCATCTTCTAACAGCTTTGATGGAGATGCCGCCCCCTTGCCGCCGAGAACCTGACCTGCAGCCGCAAGCGCGTTCCATCATTTCAGACCGCCGCGATCTGGCGATCAGCCAAGGATTGGCTCTGCTGACCGGGGCTGAGCGTGGCCGGGACGGAAACGGGCCGCGCTGATTGGCTCGCTGCCGCGGGCACCAGGCAGGGAGT
>Ga0065720_1019164_pt1 | contig 34455 bp, 25 predicted proteins | sample Thericmetagenome_FD_59107 | JGI IMG/M metagenome (GOLD analysis project Ga0065720, IMG submission 59107) | Thermophilic microbial communities from the Joint Bioenergy Institute, California, USA of rice/straw/compost enrichment - eDNA_2 v2... | ecosystem: Engineered > Solid waste > Grass >... | reverse complement strand
GGTGGTAGTCACAAACTCTTTAGTGCTAGCTGTATGAATGTCTTCTGGCCTATGGTTAAGCATTTTAGTAGATACGAATCCCGGTCTGACAGAAAGGACATCAATACTAGGGTACTCTACTGCAATAGCTCTTGAAAGGAAATCATTAAAGACCTTTGTTCCAGAGTATAGGCCTTCAAATGGTCTTACATAGGCTCCAGCAAAGGAGGATATACTGATTATAGCAGAGCGTTGTTTTCTTGACAACATCTTGGGAAGAAGATGTCTTGTCAATAAAGCCATAGGAAAGATGTTAGTTGTGATACAGTCTTTCATACTTTGAGGATCAACATCACCATGGGCTCCCAGAATCATGCAGCCAACATTATTTATTAAGATAGAAACATCAACATCTCCAATCTGTTGCAAAATGCTTTCGAAGAACCCATCTTCGGTGCTTTTAGTGAAGTCAGCAACTATAATCTTTGCCTGAATATCTGGACAGGCTGTGGTGATCTCATTTCTGACTTTAACCAACTTTTCTTCATTTCTGGCAATCAGAATAACATTGAAACCTCTCTTGGCCAACTGCAAACAATATTCTTTCCCAATTCCATCTGAGGCACCAGTAACTATAGCCCAAGAGCCTTTTCCATAACGAGCAGCCATATTGGGCTCGAAATAGAATAGCTGAGGAATGAAATCTACAAGGAAATTAGCAGCCTTGAAGGCAACATAACCTAGCCCAACTGAGAAGAAGAGATCTCTTATTTGTGTATTGTTATAAAGCTTGGAAATGAGAGGAAGCTTAGATAAGTTCAACTTGGCTAGCATTTTGAAGATTTTGGATATCAATAATTTAAAAAATTAAGATATTTTGAGGACTTTTTAACCTGGCTGTTAAGAATAGATGAAGGAAAACTTGAACAGAGAGTTTGGGATTTGGATTGGCTAATATGGTTCATTTGATAAATACAAGGCTTTATTTGGATCTTTTTGTAAGTTATCAATTACTAAATAAAAAAAGTAGAAATGGTCAAATCTAGGCTATTCTTCGTATAAGTTCATAGAAAGAAATAGGCTTCTTGATCATCTCAGCCATGCCTGAGCTCAAGCATTTCTTTTCATATTCGTGATCAGTATATCCTGTCAGGCCATATATCTTTGGAGGCTTTATTTGATTCTCTCTACAAAAAGTTATAATTTTCTCTGTGGCAGTCCACCCATCCATCACATCCATCTGGCAGTCCATGAGAATAGTATTAATTGTTTCATATTTTGACATGAAGGTTTCTACAGCTTCAAGGCCATTTTTTGCTATAAGAGATTTAAATTGTTTCTTATCAAGCATTCCTTTGATCAAAGTTATATTGAAAGGATCGTCATCCACTATAAGGATATGGCTATTCTCCTTTGTTTTCTTTGATATCATATGGAGGTATTGATAAGCAGAATTCATTTGGGAAACAAAATCTTCTCTTCTCAAAGGTTTTCTCATAAACTTTTGAGCTCTGATAGATCCTGACGGATTCAAGCACTCTGTATATTCAGAATCCAAGCAATTTCCTGAAATAATAATGATGTAGCAAGGTGGAATCTTATAAGTCTGTTCCAGATCTCTAATTCTCTTACATGCTTCCTTGCCATTCATAATGGGCATCTCCAAATCCATAGTTAACACATTTATAGGATTTCCATCCATAATAGATTTCTCAAAAAGCTCTACAGCTTTTTGGCCATTCTCAGCCCTCTTTACTATCTCAAATCCTTTACAATCTTCAATCAATCGAGCAATGATATCAGCATTGAAGACTACATCATCTACGATCATAACGCTATATTTCTTTGAATTTGAAGGAATTTGAGTCAAAGGCAACAGTCGAGAGGCTTGATCTCTGTTTGGTAACTTCAGAGCTGTTGTCTGGACTTCGACTGTGAAGGTTGTTTTCTTTCCTGGCTCACTTGATACACTGATATCACCCTTCATTTTCTCACAAATTTTCTTTGTGATCCATAATCCTAAACCAGTTCCGAGTTTCTTCTGCTGAGTGGAATCCGATACTTGTGAGAATTTTTGGAATAGGCCTTTCATTCCAGTTTCGGATATTCCAGAACCTGTGTCACTGATCTCGATTCGGAGAATTCCTTTCCCTTCTCGAGTTTCTAATAGATGAGGGGAAGATCTTAGAAATGCTTTGAGTTTTGGACTAACCCATTTGAATTTCTTGAAGCTAGGAAGCTCTTCAGGTGTTGCCTCTATCAAAGAATCAGTTGGTCTCTTATCTGCAAGATATTCCCAAGATATTTTAAGAGATATTTCTCCTTTTTCAGTAAACTTGACAGCATTTCCAATCAAATTAAACATTATTTGTGTCATTCGATGTTGATCCAATTTGATATAAGTTGGTAAACTATCCAACCCACTGATTGTAGCCTTGAGCCCTTTGTTCTTGATCATCTCCTTACAAGAAGACCAGATCTTCTCGAACAAAGGAACAACAGCACATTCTGTTGGACAGACTTCTACATTATCCAACTCAGCCTTTCCAGCATCCAACACATTATTAATCAAGCTAAGGAGTAAATCTCCACAGATCTTAGCACTTTTGAGTCTCTCTTTAAGACTTTGATCAATGGCCTCTTCATAGCATAGTTCAATATTTCCCAGTACGACATTGAGAGGATTTCTGACTTCGTGAGATAAGGATAAGATGAATAATTCTCTTTCTTTGAGGGATTTTTTGAGATTTTCATTCATCAATTCTAATTGTCTTTTCATTTCGAAAATGAGGTTTTCTTTTTGAATTATTCCTCTATTTCCCATGTAGAATACAATGTAGGTAAGTAATAACAAGACGGTTCCAAGGATCAGCGATTCATCTACAAAGTTTAGAAGCTCAGATTGCGAGTACTGCCTGCTAATATGCTTTAGTTGCTTGGGGTAAATCCACAGCATTTTGATGCACTCCAATACCAATGAAACAAAAGACAATGCCTGTTTCCTCGAAATCATTAACATGACAAGCGGAATTACTGGTCCAATCAAAATTGTACATGCAGCTGTCTTTAGAGTATAATTCAGCCAGATTGGACCTACAGATCCACAATACACAACGAATATCCATGAGAAGAATGTCATTGTGACAGGCTGGAGCAGTACAGTGGAAATCATTCCAGCGTGGCAAACTAAACAATATAGATAAATCCACCATGGATATGGCCCATAGAAAAAATGAACAAATGTTTGAAATGCAAAACTCAACAGAAAGGTTATTGCAGTGTTCAAAGCCGTTGAAGAGATTCTCGCTTGATCTTCTTGTTTCACTCTTTCGGGGTTTATAAGCGAGGAGATTTTTGTAAGAAATGAGTCCATATATTTAGTTAAAAATTATTAATTTGTGCAACAAGCATTTTTTAATGGATTTTGCCAGAGCAAAATTCAGCTTTCTAAACCCATTGATAAATACATCTCTATTGTTCGATCTAACCTCTTTCCGTGGATAATTTTTGTTGTTGGAGTGGATGACAACTAAAAACCTTCATAAACAATCATATTAAGGTAAGACAAATTGAAACACCATAAACCTACAGAATTTAAATGCATTATTTAGAGAAAAGTGTAAAACCCTCATTTGAAACATATACTTTCTCAGAGAACAGTCTGTCTCCTTCTATTTTAATACCCTGAAACTTAATAAAAGCAAGTTTAATGCTTTTTTTCCCCTAGAGAGTTAGCGAGGGTGTAAGTCATTCAATAAATGAGGGCAAACTTTCAATAGTATCCAAGCTGTTCTAGGGCTAACTACCTAATAATTTAAAAGCTGGAGCGTGTGAATTTCTCAGATGGTGTCTAGGGGGTGATGTTCAATTTTCACAAGTTTCATTTCGTTATTTTTCGATACCTTAATATAGCATTTTTTAGAGTAAGCAGAAATTAGAAAAGGACTGCATTGAAGTTATTCGAGCTTAACTCATTGTTTCAATGAATGTTTCCTTCTTAAGTAGTCTTATGCAAAGATACAGCTCATCACGAATCTTTGCTTGTACAGAAATGACTTTCTTAGTTTTGGAGTTTCATATTTAACAACATTTGGCTCTCGAGACCAGTGTCGGTCCTGGAAGTCAGCTATTCAGGGGTAGAAACCATAATATCATTTATATTTACTCTAATTGATTAAAGTGAAGGCCATGATGGATATAAGAAATATATAAAAAATTTGTTAAAATGATAACCTGTAGGATATTGCATGAGGCAAAGATAAATTAATTAATGAACTGATAGAACTTAGGTGTAAGAAACTTAATCATTTCTTGATAATGACTCGAATTTATTAGTTCAAGTTAATTGCTATAGAACTAGTATACAGAAACCTAATGATATTTGCTTATTATAATTTTATCAAAAAAGATATATATAGAAGGCTCCTGATACCAGTGCTTGCTTTTTTTCTAGAGAGGGTTCTAAGTTCATAATATGAAACCTAGCATCCAATAAAGAATTTGATATCATATTCTGTTCAGCAGTTGCTGTCAAAGAAGATGAATTTCAGGTAGCTTTAGAGACCGAGTTGAAATGTAATTGAATTATTTTAATGCATACGGCTAAGTCATATAAACTTTAAATATCACGCTAAATGCAGCTCAGACACTACAATATGGAGTCAAGTTTATTTGTTGAAAGCCTTCTTAACAGCTTCAGCGTATTCGTCAGCTTGTTCCTTGAAGGCAGGATCAGCTTGGTACAAGTCTTGGATCCATTGGTTAAGTCTCTTGTGTTCATCGTAGTTGCATCCAGTGAAGTAGGATTGTCCCAAAAGATAGAAGAAGAAGGGAAGATCAGCAAGGGATGGCTTGTCACCTGCGACGAACTTTTGGTCCTTCAAGAAAACGTTTTCGAATTCCTTGATAACAGCATCAACGGTTTCCTTGGCTTGTTCCTTGGTCTGGTTGCTCTTGCCGAAGGTGATAAGAGCAATAGCGAAAAATCTTCCAGAATTTTGACTCCAGTATTCCAAACCCAAGTCAACGAGGGCTCTAGCCTTGGGGTCCTTGGGGTACCAGTGATCAGGAACGTTTCTGGAGTTGCAGAGATATCTGCAGAAGACCATACTTTCTCTCAAGACGAAGCCCTTATCAACCAAAACAGGGACCTTTTGGAAGGGATTGAGCTTAGTGTACTCTTCAGTCTTGTTTTCTCCAGCAAGGATGTTGACATCCTTGAATTCATAAGGAAGCTTAGTGGTTCTGAAGAAGAACTTAACAGCATTAGTGCAGGTGGAGATGTGAGAACCGTAGAGGATAAGTTTGTCTTCCATTGTTACTTGGATTTGGATTTTTTTGATATATTTTTATTTTGCTATATTTTTGCTTTCTTATATAGCCCTAAATCAGTTTAAGACAAGATTTAGGTTAATTTCCAAAGTTTGCCTTAATCTTGCCCTGAAGTCTGTTGATATAGTTATACGTGTATGAAGCTCAGGGACTCTTGACTGATGTCAACCATAGCTGAATTTTGGTATCAGCTCTATATCTTCAACCCTCTTCGAAATTTAGATCGAGAATAGGATTCTTTGTTTCTATTTAACCTAAAACGATATTTCAGGCAAATCATTCTTTAGTTTAATGAAGAATCAAGCAAATGCCTCAGGCTAAAGCTGAGGTTGTGGAGGAAAGCTTGCTGAGGGGTAGAACTGAGGTCTAAAAAAATTTTGCATATAAATGAGGAGAAAAGGCTGTTCATATTGAGGAATAGACCCCACAACATTGGCACTACAAATAACCTAAAAATAGAAGCCTTCTAAGCCTTAAAAATGAGAAGGCTGAATCTCATAAACCTGAAATAGTTGTCAAAATACAACTAACCAAAGTCACTATTGGGGCATCGACCAATTTCTTTGTAGACCAAAGGGAAAGTTTTGCACCGAAGTAAAAATCGCCCTAAAGAAGGAAATTTTTTTGCCTTAATGCAACTAAATTTGTTGAGATATTATTCTATCCTTTGGCACCAGCAAAGGGAAATCAGGTCAATGCTATACTTTCAGGCGTTCACAAGTTATGGGTGTCAAGATGGTTTTTCCTGTTTAAACCTTAATATTTTTTGAATATGCTATAAGGGTAAAAAATATTTTCCATTAAACGCTGAAATAGTCACATATTGGATTAGACACTTCAATAAAATAGGTGTATAATCCAGATTCCCTAAAGAGGGTGTCAGATTTCATCTGTAAAATCGGATTTATTTCTTGTTCTTCTTCAAAAAGCGAAAAATCATGCTGTGGATACTTTGGAAAGGTTTTATTTAGAAAATCTCTTCTAATGTGGTTCGGGAATGGACTAGATAAGGCCTATTTAGTAGTAAATCATTGGAAAACACCCTTTTACTAGAATTTTCCTAATAAATAAAATCTTAGATTTGGGCGCAAAGATCTCAGAGTTTTGTATAAGATACAGATTTTATCAAAGTGTAATAGTCGATTGGCAGAGCCCATTCTTTGATACTGTTGGGCTACATGGATGCTCATATTTCACCTTTTATCATTAAAGATATCTGCATAGTATCACATACAAAATTCATTCAAAGTACTTTTTATACTTTCTCTGCTTGTATCATCTTAACTGTGAAATAGACCTGCAATTATTATAATCCATGATATTCTTGATAAGGTTTAATGTCAATTATAATAGGAACATATGTCTCTCAAATTAACTAGAACAAAGAAAATATATTCGAAACTATTCGAATAATTTAACTTGCATTGCTATTCAGGTCTACCAACACACAAGAAAAGAGAGCTCATTTCACAATTATTCATACTAAACCTTGGTTGATTTAACAACAAGGAACTACTTATTAGTTTGACAAGATAGATATCGTAATGTCAGAGATTTTATATTACAAAATGATCAGAACCTCTCTATGTTGGTTTTCAAGATATCAATTGATTCTCTACAAAATAAAATTTAGTAATGTTAAAACTGACAAGTTACTTGGCTCCCTTGGTGAATCTAAAGGGAATTCCAAGTGATGAACATGAAAAAGCGATTAATACTGCAGTAAGGTTGACTTGCAGTGTCACTTTTGGTTTCTTTTCCTTCACTATCTCTCTATATTTCTTAGATGCAGCACTTGGCATACATATATATAATACGATCATCCATATCTTGCTGATAATAGGTGGATTTGTGGATCCTTTTCAGAGAAAATTTGGTACTCTCATAGCTCTTATATTCCTGACATCTATTGGCCCTATTTTGCTATCCATATCTCCAAAATTGAAGGAAATCCCTGTTTTATTGACTATTTACAATCCCCAAACCACGCTACTGATCTCCAAGGATCGAAATCTGGCTACCACTTCTCTTATAATGGAGCTTATTAAGTTCGTCTTTATTTATCCGATACAGCTTCAAGAAGAAGGAAGATTTGAATCATTTGCTTCTTTCTTGATACCTAAGAAAGAGAACTTGATAGTATGCGTTTTCTTAGTGACCTGCTATTTTGTTTTCGCAGTTTTATTTACTAATTACATGTCAGCAACAAAGGCAATTGAACAAATGAAAACTGAAATAGAGCAAACTAACAAAAAGTTAACAGAATCTATCAAAGAGAGGGAAAATTTCATTCTGTCTCTGTCCCATGAGGTCAGGAATCCTCTAAATGTTGTACTTGGAAATATTGAACTTCTCACTGAAGAAATTAAGGAGCCTAGTTATCAAGAAAGACTTCGTAATACTAAGATCTGTGCAGAACTTCTTCTTGGCCTGTTGAATAACGTCCTTGACGTCGGAAAAGCTGATCTTAATAGCATAGAGGTCTGTCCAACAGAATGTGCAACCAAACCATTGTTTGAAAAAGTTTGGCTTATATGCGAAGAGTTAATTAGTACTAAAGGAATTGAAGCTAAAATGACAGGAATCGATAGAATACCTCCTCTTCTTCATCTTGACCACTACAGAATAGCTCAAATTATTTTTAACATCGTTGGAAATGCAGTAAAATTCACAGAAGCAGGTGGAATTAGGTTATCCCTCTCATGGATTGAAGATCCTCTGATAAATGATCGAGAAGGTGAGATACCTGATACTATTTGTGCTGAGGGAGGTAATGATGACTTACTAAGTAGAAAGATTCAGAATCTCGGAGGAGTTTCAGCTTCTCACAAGTCTTCTGTTTCAATTCAGAGTTTGAGCTATCTAGAAGAAAAGCACGGGATCCTGGAGATAAGAATAGTAGATACAGGAATCGGAATTCCAGCTGAAAACATTGGAAAGATTTTTGAAAAATTTTCAAACGGAAGAAAATTGGGGACAGGGATAGGTTTATGGATTACTAAAATAATTGTTGAAAAAATGAATGGAAAGATTTCTGCCATAAGCTCAGTAGGAGAGGGGACTACTATCACAATTCAGATAAGGGCAAAGGCTTATCCATTACAAGCAAAAATGCCAGTTAGCATTGAAACTCAGATTGACCAAGAGACGTCCTACCAAAAATTCAGAGTAATGATTGTTGATGATGTCTTTTTCAATGCAGATATCATCAATAGATTTATGTCTAGCTGTTCTGAATATGAAGTTGTAAAAATTGCAGAGAATGGACAAGTTGCAGTTGAATATTATGAAGAGTGTATAAAAAATAACAATCCAATCCATCTCATAACTATGGATCTTGAAATGCCGGTAATGGGAGGTAAAGAGGCCTGCCGTCAGATCCGAGTCCTTGAGGAACAATACAAGATCCCAAGAAGCTATATTGTAGTAATTTCAGGGAACTGTTTGGAAAGCGAGGTGTCTGAATGCTTAAATCCAGAGGGCGATATCAGAGCTCAGAAATTTATGAGAAAGCCCATAAGTAAGGAAGAATTTACGTCTCTCCTTTTAGATATTTCCAGGAGCTTAGGTACTTTACAATCCACCAAATTTTTCCTTGGAAAAGTTCTGATAGTAGACAATGATTCCTTTAATAGAAGTTTGCTAAAAGGAATGCTCAAAAAGAGTAATATCAGATCAGTCTCCGCTAAAAACGGAAAGGAAGCTGTTGAATTGTTCATGAAAAATCACCAGATAATTGACATCATCCTTATGGATTGCGAAATGGAAGTTATGGACGGCTGGACTGCTACTCAACGCATTAGAACATTTTGTAATGAGAATGGTTTGCCTTGTCCTCCTATTTATGGGATAACAGGACATACTAGTCAAGAAATGGAGAAAAGGTGTTTAGACTCAGGTATGACTGAGATGCTTAAGAAGCCAGTCTCTTTTGTTGAGCTTATGAGGAGAATCAAAAATTAACCCTATAATTTTTTGTTAGTATTGTTTATAAATCTTGTCCATATATCAAATTCATTATTATTTGATTTCTAAACTTAGAAAATAAACCTAAGTAAACAATTTCAGGGCTAACTTTTTCAGAGTGGTTTCTGGCCATCATTTGAATAGTTTAATACATCACATTGTCAAATATCAAAACTACTCAATGGATATTCTAGAGTGTCTCATCTAGAATTTCCAGCCTAAATCACCTAATCCACTTTGAGAACCATAAACCCAGCATCATTTTAATAAAGAGCAAATCTTCTATTCCTTTTTTTTGAAAGGTGTCTATGTTAATTTGATATTTAGAACTTCTTTTTTGCAGATAAATTTTAATGATCATAGGGTTTGTAAAAGAAGTCCTGAGACCATTTTACCACTTGATTAACACAAGCGGGGTTTCAGAAGAAGAAAAATTGAAGGTACAGACATCCTCTCTGATAATGGTGCTGGGCTGGATCCTCAGTTTCTCTAGTCATTGTCTAATTTATGCCTTTCTTGACATCTACAATATTTGGATCTTTTTGTTCGTGTTCCTTTGTCATGCGTCCATGATATGGGGAATCTGCATTGATCCCGTGAGATTGCATTACTTTATCTGCGTGTTCATCCCGTATGCTGCCTCAATTGGACCAATCTGGATGACTTATTCTCGGCTGATGACTGGAACATCAATACTATCAGTTCTTATCATCCCATTGGCGGTCTTGGTCATTGCAAAAAACAAGAAAGCCTCAGTTGTTGCCCTCGTTATTGAAATCATTAAGCTAGTAATCGTCTATCCTCGTATCATTGAGAATCAGATTGAGAGGGTCAAGGCTGGCATATATGAATATAATCTTCAGCATGAGGGTATGTTCACCTCTTTTGCGCTGATTGTGATTTATGTGTGCTTTATATTTTTTATTGAGGGTTTTAGATCTAATGAAAAACTAATGGAGCGCATGAAGAAAGAATTAGAGACAACAAACCAGAATCTTCAAGCTTCAATAAAGCAGAGAGAAACCATTATCCTCTCTCTTTCCCATGAAATCAGAAATCCATTGAATATTGTTCTGGGGAATATCGACTTATGCTATGAAGAAACCATGGATTCCTGTATCAAGTCAAAGCTTCGAAAAGCTAAAACCTGTGGACAGTTGCTGCTAAGTCTGATTAACAATCTCCTGGATTCAGGAAAAGCTGATTTGTCGAGCATTGAAGTTTGCCCTTCAGATTGTGCTGTAAGACCTCTGTTTGAGAATATCTGGTCTTCGTGTAAAGAAATCATTGAATCAAAGGGGTTGAAGGCAGAAATGATCGGATTAGAAAGATTGCCTGCCATCCTTAACCTGGATCAATATAGAATTACTCAAATTATAATAAATTTGGTCAGTAATGCTGTCAAGGTCACCCAAGCAGGTAAAGTGATGCTTGTTCTAAATTGGGTTGATGCTGCTACCAGCGAATGTGAAATAAGTGAGGAGATATCTCTAGAAGCTTTTGAAGAAGAACGCCCTTCTTATAAGATCAGAAGGTTTATGTCCCGAGACACTATTTTAATGAAATCTCCTCCAATAAAAAAGAAATTCAATCAGTTTGAAGAAAAAGATGGTATTCTCGAGCTGTCTATATTAGATACAGGTCCAGGCATATCCCAGAAATCTATGAAAAGCTTGTTTCAAAAATATAATCAGGTCAGCAACTCCGAAAATAAATCTTTAGGAACTGGTATTGGCCTTTGGGTTACGAAAATAATATGTGAGAAAATGAATGGCTCAATTACAACGGATAGCAAGATTGGAGAAGGTACTAAATTCACAGTGAAAATCCACACAAAAAGGTGTCCAGCTAAGGCCCTTCACTCCTTAACTCATATCAAAGAAATTCAAATGGAAGAAACTAAGTATAATGTTATGATTGTTGAAGATGTGTTTTTTAATGCAGAGATAATCCATAACTTCATTAAGACTAACCCATGCTTTGATGTTGTAAATAGAGTTGAGACTGGAGAACTTGCTGTTGAATATTATCTTGAATGCATAAATGAAGGTCGATCCCTACATCTGATAACCATGGATCTTGAAATGCCTGGAATGGGTGGTAAAGAAGCTTGCAAGAGGATAAGAGAGTTGGAGCAGGAATATGGCATTCCAAACTGCCCAATAATTATTATAACTGGAAATTGTGTTGAGTCTGAAATGTTGGAATGTCTGGATCCACATGGTCCTATAAAAGCTCATGCTTTTCTCAGGAAGCCTGTAATTAGGGAAGAATTTCAAGGCTTTCTGAGAAGACTCATGAAGCAGCTATCATCTATATCCTAAGTGGTATTTCCCTTTGAAAAATTGATAAAAAATTGTAGATCAGTTTGTTTTCATGTTAGAAAGTAAATTGTAGAGTGTATATAGATGATCTAATTTTTCATTTTACTAAGTGTGCTAAGTTATGTAAGATCGGTTTATTGTTAGAAGTATCACAAATGATTTAAAAATTTTTACTTACTTTATCTCAAATAAGCTTCTATTGTATTAGCTCTTAAATTAACTAATTATTATATTCCTATCATTTTCAACTAAACAGGAAAACAATAAAGAAACACATTTGTTAGCTATCCATTCATTTAAACTTCAATTTACTTGAATTATGAAAGGAAATCCCAAAGGTACAGCACTAACACTTGCTTCATCAGAGGTCATAGAGCTCTATAAAATCGAAGTAGTTTAGTCTTTGAACACTGAAGAAAGAATATTTTCTTTGTAGTCAAGATCATTTTTTGCAGGAATGAAGCGAAAGTATTAGCTGCTTTCAAGATTCGATGTTCCCTTCCATCCTTTGAGAATTTATTCCAACGATAAACTTGAAAACTAATAATAAATAAAAATAAAAAAAAAGTAACATCCTTCACATATCTCTAAGTAATTTTGAGAAATAAGTTGCACGAATTATAACGTACTAATAATTTCTATTCCATAGAGTAGGCAGTTACTAAGAATGAAAAGTTAACTTGTTAATTTAGGCTCTATGTCTGAAGTTCGAAATCCTTCCTTGTCTAATATTCCAAGGTTTTGAAAATGAACCAAAGCAGCTTTGAGTAATGTAAACCCATTCTTAACAGCTTCGGTTCCTACGAGTCTTAGTACTTCTAAGATGAGTTCATTTGAATCCTTGAGAGCCTCAAGAAACAGTTTTGTTTTCTATTTCCATGCCTTAAGGGGAGAATGGAGTCTTCCATGGGTCCTCTGGTTTTAAGTGTCAATCTGGAGATATAAGCTGCATGTGGTAGGTTTCTTTCTAACTTCTTCAATAAAATTAACGTCTAACTCTGTTAGATCAGATCCTGTTGAGTCTGTATCGATGTCTTCAGGTTCTGTTGTCTCTGAATTTGCATGCTTATCCGCAAGAAATTCTCTGATTAATAGCATTGATCCGTCATCTTTTGGAGCAACCATTACGATAGATTGTTTCGAGCCTTTAACAACTGCAACCTCATATTTGTTCAAGATATCTTCTGGAATGTCCTTCAGCACACACGCATCTTTTAGATATATAGCTTGTGGTTCAGGGTATTTGGGTTTTATGCCTGACTTAGTGGCAACAAGGCAAAAAATACTGTCGTTGTTAACAAAATGATATGTAATTCCATCTTTTGCCATCAGTTTTACCAAGACCAAAAACTTGCTCTTTGTTGGTTGAATCTCATATTTCACAATCTGGAAAGTAATCCCACTACTGTTGAAATTTTTTAAGAACTGGGAAGAGTCAAAATCTTTTATTTCTTCATCCTCTACACCTTTAATTCTTCTGTCCTCTGTTACTCCAATAGCAATCAAGCCGGTTCGAGAGTCACTGTTTGCTATTGCACAGATATATTTACTAAGAAGGAAAGAATTCAAATTTGGAAGAAAGGTAACAAGTTGATCATTTGGAATGGGAAAATCTGATCTTCATAGATTAATCCGTTCTTCAACAGGTCTTCATTGAATTTTTCCAATCGTTTATAAAGGTTCATGCAAAGTTCAAGCTGGTTTTTTTCATATTGTTCGAGAAGCTTCTCGATGTCAATTTTGAAGTTTTGAGCTTTGAGTTCCATAAAATTTTTTATTTTTTTCTTCGATAAGCTGTATTAATGAATTATTAAATCATACATGGAAAGTAACCAAGAAGTTAATTTATATTTTCTCGATGAGATTCCGGAACCCACCAAACTGGTTACCCAAAACTCACTCCAACATCTGCCAGCTTTTAAGTGTCCATGTTGTGCAAAATCCCTTGAATGGAAAACTGAAGAATATATGGAATGCTTATCTTGTGGGAAAACTTTTGAGGATGAAGTTTTCAATTGGGAACCGACCAAAATCATTTCCATTGGGATGCCACAAGCGGATTTTCTAACTATGACTTAGTCAAGAATGATCGAAACACTCCTAAAGTAAAAGACACTATGCATGGAGAGTTACTGAAAGAAATTATTGCTGCCTTAATAGAGGCCATTCATTCCAAAGAAGGAGGAAGGGTAGTAATAACAGTCTTTAAAAGTCGAGCCATGTTTGATATATAATCAGAGAACTTGAATATCATTTTCGAAATACCAATATTTTGGATAGAAATTTGCTCAAGTTCTTTGCTCAGAAGGGTAAATTAAAATTCTGTGTTCGCGGCTTTAACAAAGATTGCATTTTGAAGCTTAATGATGTGAATGATTATATGAATCCCATGATTGAAAATCAGTCTCCTTTAGTAAAAGCTTTGGAAAATGTTTTAGCACGTGGTCAGGGTCCACCAAAAGTAAGCCTTACTGAGGAGGATGATGATTTATTTGAGCCAGTAAATTTAGATCGGTATTATTATCTAGAAACAGAAAAAGATCCAGGAACGAAAGAAGGACCTCGATTCATATACTTCAATCCAATCGGAAGAAAGAAATTCGAGCATGGTGAAACAATGATATTCAAAAACAGGGGATAGAATACAAGCAATATGTTCCAGAAGATCAAGTTAAGTTATTTAAAGCTATCGTTGCCTTTCTCAATTCAGAGAGGGGTTTTTGCTTTTATAGGCATTCATAATAATGGCATGGTTGGGTAATTCTCTAGGCTTCAGGAAAATTGGTTTTCTAGGTGTGTCAATGATGCCTGGCCTGATAAAGAATTCAATGAGATTAAAAATATGCTAATTAATCTGAACCAGTGCGAGTATATACAATCAGAAAATTATGCAGCAGGCATGAATAATTGGATCGTAAAAGTCACAGTGAACCCTATTAAAGACAAAAACAATAGAATATCCATACCTATAATAGAATGATGATACCCCCAATATAAGATGCCAATCAAAAGAACCAGATGGGTGGAATTAAAATGAAATCAAAAGGCATAACCATAACTTTCTTAAAGGAGAGATGAATATCAATTGAGTTTAATTATCTAGAAACTAATATATATCAAGTCATTTTCATATTTTAATCTATAATATTCAAAATAAATTTATTAAAACTTCGATGGAACTCTAACTAAACTGCACTTTTGTGGCTCTCAGATTTCCTAGGGGCTGATGAAGTCAAGATGGTTAAGATTTTAACTGAAAATATAGGGGAAAAAACACAATATTGTAAAATCTAACTAATTGAATAGAAAGAATAGAGTTGACTTTTTTCATATACTGAATCTCATTAACTTGAATGTTTGATAAGTAAGTCAACTTCGGAACTAATCATATCAAGATAATATTTCGACTTCATCTTAACCATTTTCTGACTTCATCCATCTCTAAATTCAAAAATAAAAATATCGCGAATATTACCTTCAGGATAGCCTGATTCATCCTAACTAATTTCTGAATAAACCTAGTATATTAAAATGGCTCAAGCCAAAGTCTAAAGTCTAATCACATCAGATGATGACGCCTTTCTGAAGTGGCTGATGCTCATTAAATTGATTGCAATTTGACCAGTTTTTCTTTATTTATGCTAATGGCTGTAATGACGCTTAACAGGCTTATGGGAAGATAAAGTTAAAAAGATAAGGGCTCATCCCAGATGTGTAAAATATGATAGGAAGACTGCTGTCAGAAGATTGCTTGATCCTAAAGTACTTTACCAGGTTGCTAGAGAGATCAAATTTATCCAAACCATTCCGATGACCAGGAAAATGTTTGTCTCAATTATGTAGATAGTTAATAAGTAATTTGTTGACTATTATATTCCTAACAAAGTTGTCTGCAGTATCAAATTTAGAACTTTTCATAAGATTTATTGCCAAAATGAATAAAACTAAACTCTATGACCTAGAAGACCTTATCAAGCTAAGAAAGGACTTACATATGCATCCAGAGATTGGGTACCATGAATACCGCACTGCTGACAAAATCATTGAATATCTTTTCAAGCTAGGAATCAATGAAAATCAAATTCGCAGAGTTGCAAGGACTGGAATTATTGTAGATATTTACGGCAAAGGCCAACCTTCAGGAAAACCATTCTGTATTGCTATTAGAGCTGATATGGATGGCCTTCCTATTCAGGAAGTTACCCCTGATATTGAATACAGGTCAAAAACTAATGTAGCACATATGTGTGGACATGACGGACATATAACTTGCCTGCTTGCAGGAGCTGCAAAGATCCTTGAAAAGATAGACCAAATCCCTAGTGACAAGTGCGTTAGACTTTTATTCCAACCTGCTGAAGAAGGACTTGGAGGTGCATTTATTATGATTCAAGAGGGTGCTATGGACGGAGTTGATGAAGTTTACGGAATGCATAATTGGCCTACACAAAAGCCAGGAAAGATGCTGGTCAAGCCAGAATATTTCATGCCTATTATTCATACTTATGAAGTTAGAATTATTGGAAAAGGAGGAAGAGCAAGCCAAGTGGAGGGCATCATAGACCCTCTGAATGCAGTGATAGACATTCAAAAGGGAATTAAGTCTCTTGTGACTGAATATAAGGAGAAGGGGATATTCTTTACTTTTTCTCTACCCTATGTCAGAACAAACGAATCCCCTGATATTGTGGGAGATGTTTGTGTTCTTAAGGGATTTCTCAGAAGCTTTGAGCTTGACTTTACTGTAGAGTTCAAGAAGAAAATACATGATCTTATTATTAGTTCTTGCAGAACTCATGGCTGCCAGAATGAGATGAAGATTCTCAATGTTTGTCCAGCCATTTATAACACCCATAAAGAAACTGAACATGTCATAAGAGTTGGAAAGAAGGTCCTTGGAGAAGATAAGGTGACCAGTGAGGGGGTTCCTGCATTGGCAGGCGAAGACTTCTCTTATTTCACAAAATTAAAGCCAGGTTGCTTCTTTTTCCTTTCTTCACAAAGAACGGAAGGAGATACCCTGCATTCAGATAATTTTGATATTAATGATGATGTTATTCCTATTGCTGCTGATGTCTGGCTCGGACTAGTCGAAGACAGATTTGATCTTCATTTTGAGTAATGCATAAATATTCTTGTGCTATCAATAATAGATATTAATTAATTCGCTAAGATGTCCAAAGGAAAGTATTATCACAACTGTACATTAGGTAGGGCTATAGATGCTTAATACAATAGTCCTGATATTAAAGAAAAATGATAATACTCGGGTATTTTTTGTTGTTGGGAAGGAAGTGATGAAGACAATGGATGCTAAATAGAGTTAATTGAAGGAAGATATGAATTATGATATACAGAGAGGTTTTAGAATGAGGACTTAATACTCAAGTATTTGATTAATCCATAGAAGGGAATCTAAATATTTGAATAAATAAGTGATTTAAATCTGAATCCTATGGAAAATACAAACACTCAAAATCCTCCTGAGGAGAAGAAGATTGAACAACCAGTTGAAACCCAAGAAAAGCCCACTGAAGAAGAAGTTAGCAAGACTACTGTTGACGAGAAGAAGGAATTAGAAGCTTTCAGAAATTTCCTTCAAGCGTAACCTAATTTCTATCTATTTAACTTCCACAGTCTCAATCCCAAGCATGATTATAGCTACGGAGAAGTCAAGAGGAAGTACGAACAACTCACAAGAGAAAGAGTTTTCTGGGACACTCAGCCTGTTCCAAAATTCACTGAACTTAACAATCCCGAATTTGTAACTCGTGTTTTGGTTGTTAGCTAATCCTGTGCTAGAAAGAAGGAGAAATAGAATCTAATAATAAGGTCGAGAATGTCAAGACCGAACCTTACCCTCTCTTGGAACAATTTGAATGGAGTGACATTGATCTTACTAAGGAAGAGGATCTTAACGATGTGAGTAGCAATAGGAAACTAGCTAATAAGATAGGTCTACAACTTCCTCTACGAAAACTATGTCGAAGATGAAGACAATATGTTCAGATTCGACTATTCTAGGGAATTCCTTAGATGGGCTTTGACTCCTCCTGGATATATCCGTGAGTGGCATGTCGGTTATTATACTTCATGATTATTTGCTAATCTAACAGGTGTCAGAGTCAAGAAGAATAAAAAACTTGTCGGTTTTATCACAGGTATCCCAGTCACTGTACACGCCAACTCTGCCAAGTTCAAGGCTGCTGAAATCAACTTCCTTTGTGTCCACAAGAAGCTTAGATCCAACAGACTTGCCCCAGTCTTGATCAAGGAAATCACCAGAAGAGTTCACCTCAAGAACCAATGGCAAGCTATATATACTGCTGGTACCCTTATCCCCACTCCCATCACCCAGGCCAGATATTACCACAGAAGTCTTAACCCCAAGAAGCTTGTTGATGTAGAAAATATAAAAATGTATTGAGTTGAATAGGTCAAATTCTCCAGCCTTCCTCCTAACCAAACTATGTCCAGAATGATCAAGCTCTACAAGCTTCCTGAAGAAACCAAGATCCCAGGACTCAGAGAATTTAAGAGCAAGGATATTGAAAAGGTCACCAAGCTCCTTCAGAACTATTTGTAAATTTCAGAAGTAATATTGTTTTAATCACTAGGTCCCAATTCAAGGTCTCCTTGAAGTTCACTCAGGAGGATGTCAAGCACTGGTTCACTCCCAAAAAGGATGTTGTATACACTTACGTTGTTGAGAAGGATAAGAACATCACTGATCTTATCTCCTTCTATTGCCTTCCCTCTTCCATCCTTAAGCACGAGAAATATAAACAACTCAAGGCTGCCTACGCCTTTTACAATATAGCTACTTCAGTCTCTTGGACTGAACTCTTTGAGGATGCCTTGATTCTTGCCGCCAAGGAAGAATTCGATGTCTTCAACGCTCTTAACATCATGGACAATGAAAAGGCTTTCTCTGTAAAAATATAGGTTTATAGTCATTAACTATGTAGGATTTGAAGTTCAGCATGGGAGATGGTAACTTGCACTACTACCTCTACAACTGGAGATTGACTCAGCCCTTGGCTCCTAACGAGATGGGTGTCACCCTCTTATAAGCTATTATGAGTATGAATATGTATTGTAAAGCCAATTAAGTTGTTTCGTATCTTCCCGGATTTTTAAGCTCAAACGTATCTTGATTAATAAAGGATTCAAATAAATTCTAATTTGCATAGAATACAATTCGGCCAACTCCAAGCCACAATTTGCAATGTTCATCACGGCTTCAAAAGTTCTAAGCCTCCAACAATGTAATTAATTCCTCCCTCAGAGTTCCTCTTAATTTGCTTAGACTCTTAGAGAGATTGCTCACACTATAATCTTCGTTTCTAATTTATTAAGAGAACTATACTTAATAAAAGCACAGGTCCTGCGAGTTACTTCACCAGAAAATCTTTTACTAGGGCTAGTGTGTAGATTTGGAAAGAAAACAATCCAGAATAGAATATAATTTCTTGCAATTCCCTCTTAAATAAATTTTATTCAACGAATTCAGCAAACAAATTTCAGAAATGTCTGTGAATCATTCCGTCCATAGTTCTAACAAGTAACCCTTTTAGACTGCAAATTACCACTATAGATCTACTCATAGTCGATCCAGTAGCACATCCAATAATAAAAAGCCTATCCTTATTTCTCAACGTGATGTTATTGATACTAAAATCTTGCTATTTCATCCAGCCTGCAAAAGACTCAGAGAACAGCTAGGAATCAATGTTAATACCTACGCTCGCAAGAACCTAGCACCTCAGCCAACTCAGTCAAGCAATACAAGTGTCATCCAAAAGGATAAATCAATAAATGAAGAAAGTATTATCAGTTATCCAAAAATTACTGTTCCAGGAACCCTGGAAACAGAGCATATAATACAACCACTTTCTATACTCCAAAATTATAGCTCAGTTCATAAATACAGCAGTGGTAACTATTCTAGGAACTCTAGTACTCTCAATATTTCCTTGAAACCAGGCAAAGAGAATAGATACTCTTCACGAAACTTTAACTCCAGAAGAGATAGTGTAGAAACCGCATACTCTAGTGTTGTTGAGAAACCTGCTCCCTTTCCAACGAAGCATGATAATTCAGCTAAAAAGAAACTAAAACTAGCACTTAATCAAATGCAAAAAGCAGAAGAAAGTACTCTCAAAACACCAAAGTTTGCTCCCTTCAAGCTTACAGCTCAGACAAAATCTGAATCTGAATCAAGTACTGGAGAGACTCTACAACTGTCAACTGACCCTATTGATGACTTAGATAAATACGTCTCTAACAAAGGACTATCTACTCTCTGCAGTGGGTATAAGAAGGCCTTGTACTCTGGCCATGATCGCAGTTCTATTAAGAGTGGATCTCAGGATAATACTGAAGAAACGATCCCAAAAAAGTAACTTTGTTATTGTTTGGCTGACTTGCTAGTAAAAAGCTGATCCAGGAAATTGATGAGCTTGAAAAACAAATCAACCAGGAAATCTGTTCATTAGATGAAATAATCAAAAAGGATGGTGTAAGTTTGTATTTAATTTTATTTCCTATCTAGAAAAAGGTTGTTCCTAGAGAAAATAATCCTCCTAAGACCCAAACTAGCTTGGAGAAGCCTACAGTGGTTAGAAGAAGGGGCTCCTCAATGTCTATATTTGCAAATATGGAGAACAAGATCCAGGAGATGAATAACAAGCTGATTAATTCTTCTTATAGTCGAGACAAGTATAAGAGTCAAAGTATGCCAGGAAGTGCAGAAAGGTCAATTTCTGACTAGCTGGGTGCTAGTGACAAGTTTAGGTATGTATCAGAAGGTTTCAATGCATATTTTATAAAGAAAACATATATTAATTTGTTACATAATATTCCATCTTTAATTGTAAAATTCTTGTAAGAGTATCTCTTTCCTCACCTTTATAATTCTGTCTTTCCACTATTTGGTTAAGCAAATACCAAAACAAATGCTTACTTGAGTGCTGATAAGGAAATAGCATGGAATGTAACATTGTTCCTAAACCTATATAAACTATTCTTCTTGATCAAGAGCTGGGTGTTCACAGCCTCATCAATTTTCTTAGAGTTAGCATCACAAGCTTTTCTAATAGCTCCATAATGAAGCCAATTATTGGCATGGGAGGTCTTATTCAATGAGGCTATACACTTAAAGAATGGGAGAAGTCCTGTGCTAGAAATTTTGGAGGCTTGTTCCTCAGTGTACTTGCGGATAAAGTCTAGATATTACGATCATTCAGAGGACAATATACCTTGAAGACTTTCATAGTTATTTTGAGTTTTTCTATAATGGTTCAGGACTTCAAAATTAAAACCAATAGCAGACAAAAAGTCAGGGATATTGGATGGTGAGAATTTATTCTCTTCCTTGGAAATCAAGGGATTGAATTTCTGGGTCAGGTAGTCAGTAACTTCCTGAAGGGGTCTTTCTTTAAATTCGAGGAAGCTCATTCTTCTGCTAAAAGCTTCGTCTAAATCTTAATTATGCTATATGCGAATTTGTACTTGTTTGGAGATTTTCTCTAGCACGAACATCGTTGGTAATGAGTATAATATTCACTTGCTTGTTGTCATAAAGTCCTTTGAGATATGTGCAGAGAGAACATGTTTCCTTCTCAAAGGCGTTGTGGATATTGTCAATAAATATAATAGGGATCTTTCCATTGTCATTGAACCTCTGGATGACCTCATCAAGGACATTTAAGTTGGCAATTTTAAGAATTCCAGCGAAGGTGAAGACATCAGTTTGGGGATTCTTTAGGCTAACATACAAGGTTGGAATTTTGTGTTGTTGAAGATAATCAGTATACATTTGCACTGAAAAGGTTTTGCCAACACGACCTTCATGATATAAGAGAGCCAATTGGATGGATTGCATGTCTTCCGGATCCCACTTTTCAAAACTAGATAAAATAAAGTTTTTGTAATCTTGGATAAGAGGGAGGTCATATTCGGGCTTAAGGTCCTTGGCGGGAGAGTGGAAGAAGCTGCTCTCAAATTCGGCAACGCTGAAGCGAGGCTCAATAGAAGCAGACTTTTTGGCTTCATTTACAATGGTAACGATACAAAATAGAGCCAAGATGGTTATGATTCCAATCATCTTCTCTTTGTCTGGAAGTCTGGATTTCCAAATTAAAAAGGAGCCTGCTACGAGTGTGGCAGAGAGGACAATGATGAAGAAGAGTGCAAACAGTCCCATAGTTTGCTCAATGATATTTTTAATTAAATCCTGTTTGAATTCTTTAAATTTCTCAAAGAATCAAGCGAAGCTTAAACCAACAACATACTCTAACGAATCTCTTACAACATAGAAGTCGAGTTTACAATTATTAATTACAACAAGACAAGCATGGTTCCATAATCAAAGCCCTCTTTCATAATTTGAAATATTGAAATGAATATAAAAGGCTGTCTAACTCAAAGTATCAGATTTTATTCTTCATCAAAGCGCTTATTTATAAGCATTTGTAGATGGTTCCCACTCCCTACATGCACTAAACTATTCTCAATAAAAATATCAGCCCTAGTCTCAGCTAGGGGCTCTCTTATATATAAGGTTTCAGCCCTGATAAGCAAATTATCATTCACTCTGGCTGGATTTAGAAATGAGAAGTTCAGTTCAACACTAACGTTCTTCCTCATCTTCTTATCAACTTTTAGTGTAGAAAATGCAGTCGCACAATCCAAAATTGTGCATAAGGCACCTCCGTGGATAGTCCCATGCTGATTACAGAATTCAGGGAGAACCTTGAGCATCAGGAGGATTTGTCTTTCGTTTTGAATTAGTTTATGGTGTTCAATCAAATGGAATCCTTTGTCAATGGTCTCGGCCCAAGTCCCGGTTCTTCTATTCACTAATGCGAATTTCGCCATGATGTCAAAAAAGTTCTTGTGCACTGACATGGCTCAAACGAGCAAACTAGTTGTTTATTACTTTATTTTGAATTAAATATTGAATATTTTGAAACAGTCCTTTGGGAGTTTGATATCTAGATTCGAAATCATAATCGTTTTGATCATATTTCGTTCTGAGTCAAGATTCTTAGTCCAAAGAGTACTCAGGTTGTAGGTCTCTTATTAGCAATAGTGATCCTTTCTAAAGTATTTTTACATAAAAAATAAAAGATCTGATAAATTTATTCTGAGATGATAAAAACATCATTCAGTCTAAAGCAAATATCCCGGCTTTCTGCACAGTTACGAGCTTCCCTTGTCAACGGAGTTCCTTTGTTCCAATTTTCCCGAGCAATCGCCAAGCCTGGATTTGAAATTAACCCAGAAAGTCCCTTCCAAATCTTCAATTCATTCGATTATAATATTGATGAAAAGGGAAAGCATGTCCAAGAGACAGAACAACTCCAAGAGGACACAGAGGCCTTAGAAAAATTGAGCGGGCCACTCTCTTTTGAAAAAGCTCTCTTTACCCTCAAAACCCTGGTCAAAAAAGCCAAGATAAGCAGAATTGCACCTGCTCGCCTCGAAAATGTGGTCAATGGTATAACTTCTAATTTACAGAAAATGACTATGGATGACGCTACTCTTATTGTTTGGGGTTTCTCTAGACTGAATTATTTTCCTGAGGTTCTGATCCAGCCTATCGAAGAGATAGCACTTAAAAATATTGACGCTATAGAGAGCAGAGACCTGGCTATCCTTCTCTGGGGCTTCGCAAAAATGAGAATAGGATCTGAGGAATTTTGGGATTCCTATTCCAAAAAGGCTGAAGAGTTTACCTCTCAAATGAGTATTATCGACCTTGTTAACACGACTTGGGCTTTGACTACTAAGGAAATTGACAGAGAAGGCCTCTGGAAAGCGCTTGAAGACCATCTTGGTGCCTACATGAAAAATCTAAATGATTGTCAATCTATCTCCAATTTGATGATTTCCTTTGCAAAAATGAATAAAGGTGACGACAAATTCTGGAAAAAACTCGAGAATCAATTCTTTTTGATCATGACCCACATGGAAGGCCAAGCATTAGCGAACTCTATTTGGGCTCTTGCCAAGAGAAATAGACTAGTTTCTATCAAAGGAAACGCTCTTGAGACTGTTATCCTCAGTAAAATAAACAAAATGAAGGATCTAGAAGTAGCTAGCATTGCTTGGTCATTCGCCAAATTGTACAAGGGCAGTACCAATTTCTGGACTATTATGTACAATAGACTCTCTAGAATATTGAAAAATGATCCTAAAGAAATTACACTGGCTACCTTATGTACCTGTGCCTGGACTCTGAGCAACCTCAAGATCTCAGAGGAAGCAGACTGGAAAATTATCGAAAAGCATCTTATTCTCAAGGAAGATGGCATAAAGCTAAATCACCTCCATTCCCTTATCGCCAGCTTTGCTACCAAATCCCAAGGATCTCATAAGCTATGGGAGATCTTTGAGGGAAAACTCCTAGAGGAAATCTCCAAGCTCGAACCGAAGACAATAAGTGGCATGCTCTGGGCCTTCGCAAGTGTGGATAAAGGGAGTGAAAAATTCTGGAGAGCTATGGAAGAAACCCTTCTTGACAATCTCTCTAAGCTCACAAACCAAGGAATCGCTCTCAGTCTCTGGGCAATGACCAAGGCAAAGAGACAAAACCCAGAAGTTCTCGAGAAAATACTAGAAGAAATTTATACCAAATTTGACCAGCTAAATGGCACTGACCTTGGCATGATAATGTGGTCCATCGGAAGACTCAGGTTGAATTCCATAAATGTGGATATGATCATTTCAAAAATGAAGCAAAAGCTCCTGGAAGGTATTCAGTTGAATATCATTGACTTGGCTCATTTTGTCTTTGCCCTAAATGAGCTTGAAAAAGGAGACGAAGAGCTATGGAAATCAATTGAGAACCACTTAAACCAGTACATGAATGAGATTGAAGAGGAGGGTTGGGTCATCTTTCTCAAGGCTGGCTGTATGAATGCTAACTTCAGTGAGACTTTCTGGATCAGTGCTGAAAGCGAAATATCAGCTAATATCAAGAAATACTCAGGAATCAGTATCGTCAATATAATGAGAAGCTTTTTCAAGAAAAAGACAGGATCTGATAAGTTCTGGTTTATGTTAGAGGAGGAAGTTAAAGGAAAGCTTGAAGACCTGGATGGGCATCTGTTGGGAGAGTTGGCAAGCATTATCTCAAAGAAAAGAATAGGAGAAAATGATTTCTGGGAAAGACTGGAGATCACAGTTGTTGATAAATTGGGCAAAATGAGGATCAAGGATAAGGCAAAATTGATTGCTGCTATGGGATATGAAAATCAAGGAAGTCTACATCTTTGGAGCACTATGCATGAAAACATGAAAAAGGTATTAACTAGTGAGAGACTCAATATTTCTGAACTCTTGGACATTCTCGCAGGTTTCACCCACAAGAGAAAAGGCGACCACGAATTCTGGAATATCTTGGAAAAGAGAATTTTGGATACTATGAAGCTCGAGAGAAATAGGACCACTAAGAATATTGCCAGGATTATTAAGGACTTTGCGAGCATCAAGAGGGGATCTAGAGAATTCTGGACGACCATGACTGGATATCTTACAGCATCTATTGAGAGAACACCCTTAAAGATCGCTATGAATTTGGTGAAATCTCTTGATATTATAAAGGAAATTGATGAAGAGGAGAAGAATTTACTTACTAGACACTGTATTGACAGAGTCTTAAATGCCGAGGAAAGCTTTGCTGGGTATTTAACCCAATTATCTTTTGAGCCCAGAATCTGCCAAAAATGTACTGAGGAAGATGTCACTAAAATCAAGGAGAAGATCCAGTTGAGGTCCCAAAAAACTGCTGATATCCAGCAGACTGAGCAATTAAATCAGGCATTTCAGAAGCTCCAGAAGGCTAGAGAGACCATTTTTGTAAAAGAATAATTGTCTAATCTATTTCTGTTGTGTTGTAGATCTATTGCAATTGCTGAATTAACTTCATATATCTCGTCTAGTGTAAGTTTATCCAGGTGACTTATTGTTAATATCCTATACCAATAGCCAAAATAGTCCTTTTCTTATATCGAGGTCTTAAAATAAAATTGTCAAAGACGATTTAGCAAGCTACTTCTCGATGCAACTAACTGAGAATAAGGCCTTCTGGCCATCAGCACCTAGAAAGAGACTTTTCTTAATTATATAGAATTGATTAAGTCTTTATTAAAACAGCCCTTTCAATTTAGGCCTAAAGTGTTAAATTGACCCTTCAAGGCTCTAAAGAGACATTCATAGACACGAAATGATCTTGTCTGTGACCAGAGACTAAAAAATTGTTACAAGGTGAAATTATATATGTTAAGTAGGCGTTGTGGAGTGTTTGTTAAAACTTTCAGATTATTTTATTAAGTTACCTTTATTACGATGAGTTCCTTAGAGGAAGTCACAAAACCATATGGTAGGCACAGCAACCGAAAAAAAACAGCTGCTGAACAGGAAAGGTTAAGGAAGCAAGAGGAGCATGAGCAAAAACTCAAAAGCAAGAATGAGGCTATAAGATTAGAATTCGAAAAGCATCAACGAGAACAAGCAGTTACTTTCTCAGACTCTCTTAAGATTAACGAAGCTAAGGTAGTCCTCTAGTGTTTATTTCCTAATTTTTTGGTAGATGAAGCGATATATAGACGAACTAATCACATCAAATGACAAAAAAAGAGGAGAATTAGAAGTGTTAAAGCATAAATTGGAAGATTTAGAGCAACACAATATGGACCAATCTCAGTTCAACGAAACCCTGTCCCGTTGGGTTTCCAAATCGAAATTGGAGGATACATATTTAGATGTCGGATTCAATCCAAATAGAACAACGTCCAATGTATTCGGGGTTCAAGAGAGTCGTAAACTGGAAGCCTTATGTGAAAAGCTTGGTGAATTGAAAGATCAGTTATTGAATATAGAACTCCTTATTGAAAAGGAGAAAGAAACATCCAATTCAGTTAATGCCATGTACGCACAATTGAAAAAAGATACTGTAAGCTTCTGCATGAATTATATTGAGTGAGGATAGTTGTTACAAAAGAAGAGAGTCAACGAGCTCCAAACTGTTACCAAACATGCTGAAAAGAGATTCTTCGATCTTGTCCAAATAGAAACCATTGCCCAAAACAAATTAGTAAATTAGAACCCAAGCATAAATAACGATCTAGGCTATGACTCTTAGTGAGTTGAATGAAATGAGAAAGAGTCTAGAGGACATGAAGGCGCAGGAAGAAGCATATATGAACATGAAGAAGAGTTATCAAAGTGACCAAAGTGACAAGCTAAAAAACATGCAGAAGAATATGGCAGAGATTCTCGTTAATCTAGAGAATAAAAGGAAGGAATATGAATACAATGAAGAGAAATTGCATATATTGGACAGGGAATATGAAGAAATGATCAACAAGAGAGAACTGACGAAACTCGTTGCTGATTATATCGATATTCTAAATGAGCTCGATAGCGGATTCAAGCTCACAGGAAACAATTTCCTCAAGCCAACTGATAATGTGGAAAATGGAGGGGATGGTCATAGTGAAAGAGGGAGATCAAACAATAACTCCTTTGATACAAACCAAACCAAAAGGTCAAAGGCTAGATCAGTAACAAGAAGTCCTCGAGCAAGGAGTCCTAGAGAAGATGAAAGAAGAGCAGCCTATTTTGCGAACGGAAGAGCAAAGAGCAAGGATGCTTCTATGAGGAAGACTCCAGAGTCTCCTGATCGAAAGCAAGGAAATGTCGATAGATACTATTACCTCAGCAAAATCCAAAACTTCTATGAGAAAAACCCTGAAGGCCCTGACAAGCTCGTAAACGCCTTGCTAGATCTTTACAGAACATTCACTTTTAGAGAGTTAAGCTTACAAAACATCTATCAAGAATATCAAGAACTTGTAATGTCATAAAGATTGTTTTAATTCTCTAGAAAATAAAAAAAGAAGCTGAACTTCAGGCCCTCATCAAAGAGTTGGACCTCCTTGCAAGCAAGAATACATATTTAATGGATGATCACAACCCAGAGAAAGAAGTTGAAAGAATGAATCCTGAGAATGCTATTGATGCCGGTCTTCTCACAGTCAAATCTATAAACACTACAATTAATCAGCTCAAAATTGATATTATAAGTACTCCTAGTGCTCAAAACATAGAGCTGGTTGCTCAAGCCCATGGGTTCTTATTTAGATGTTATCTGGATATAATGGAAGGTCTCCAAAGACTAGCTAGGCTTGTTATTGCAGCAGATGACCAGTCGAATGAAGCAATACCTCAAGATTTGAGAAGATTGGCCTCTGAGATTTTAAATACTATTGAGGAATTAAAGCATGCCAGAAAAGGAAAAGAACAATTATCTCTTAGCACTATTGAAGGTGATCAGAAGGCCCTAAGGAGTACTACACCTCATTCAGAAAGGGAGTCTGAACAATTATCTTCCTTGGATATTCACGAAGTTTATAAGACCTTCTTGTCATTATTCCCAGGCAAAGAACAGAAAGCTAACGAGTTCTTCAACGCAGTGAGCCATGTAAATGAATGTCTTTCTTTTTTATTTCTTAGGACATTGTGATTAGAGGATTTACTGACATTAGTGAGATAAAGAGTTATCTCCAAAAGTATCAGTTCTCAGATGGTAAACTTTCTACTAAAGTCTTCTGAAATTATAGTTGAAAAAGTCTTCACCAATATTTGCCAGCTCAGAGATGTTGCCTGTGCCAACTTACTGAGGAAATTTGAAACTCTCTTCAAATATTTGAAGGATATGATTATCAAATTGTCTCAGTACTATGAAGAAACTCTCAAATTTCTTCAAGATAAAGGAATAGAGAAGCCAGATGTTCCTTACTCGAAGCCAAAGACCGAATCCACAGACTCCGGAAAAAACCAAAATGAGAAGAAACCTCTTGAACCCAAAGATCGCCTAGAAAAGGAGCCTTTCAGGCCTGAGACTCAGAGAGAGGAAAAGTCTAAGCTGGCAAAAGATAAGGATGATTCAAATAAAGGATCTGGCATGGATGTAGAGGACCTCAGGCACAAATTAGAAGAGTTTGTATATCAAGCAAATATCAAGAGTAGGGGGCACTTTTTCGTTAAGGTTGATAATCCATTCTCCAAGTTAAAGAGAAACAAGGGTAACAATCCAAGTATTGATTCATGATCAAATAGAGGAACTTAAGTTTGCTGCAAAGCAAGAAAAGGAGAGGCTCAAACAAGCCCTAATAAAAATGAATGACGAGGAATATATTGAATATGAAAGAAACCAAATAAAAGAAGCAATAGCTGATAGAAACAGGCAAGACACTGTCAAGAGACCTCAGACCCAAGCCTATGAAAGATTAGCTGATACCACTCCTCTAGAGTCCTTAAAGAAAATGATTGAGAATTCAAAGATCTTGGACAAAATCCGTATTTTAGAGAATCAAAAATCTTTAGGTGATGGAAAGAAGACCCTTAAGCGAAACGTCATAGAAAACTATATTCCTCATGATCCTGTTATTGTCAGTCCTATGTCAGCAACTCATTCTTCTAGAAACTGGAAGATCAAGTTCAATCATGGTAACTTTCTGGCTATCAAATTAACTCCATAGATCAAGATCCTTCATTTAAACAGGACTTCTACTCTTACAATAGGCCATCAACACACAGACAGAAGGACAATCCCGGACTTGAAGAACTCTCGCTTCAAATAAAACCACAAACTACTAAGAACTCTGCTCGCTTTACTCCTAACCTAGCTCTTTATGATTATTCCAATATGAAGAGACTCAATTCAAGTCAAACGAACCGTGTCAAGTCAGTCAAATCTACTAGAGACAGTGAATTCGGAGCAGCCTCAACCAATGTTTCTCATAAAGATGTACGATCCACAAGAACAGAGCTTGAAGTATTACCAGAACGTACCAAGACAATGAAGAATAAGCTTTCTGAAATTACTAAAACGACGAAGGCCACCGCTCCTAACTTACCTACTATTACCAATAAATCCATGAAGAAAGCAAAGTCTGAGGCAAATCAAAAGATAAATAAGCTTGAACTTCAAGAGAGTCAGAATTTGAACCACCTTTTAGATTTGCAGACTGATCCCTTATTGAAGGGTGTGTATAGTCCTAGTTTCTTTGCTACGAGTTACACTCCCTATTCATTTGTGGATGATATGCTCTATAAGTTTGACTCCTATAAAGTGAAGGTGCCCTCCCTCTTGATAGCAAAGAAATTGTAGCTTGTATATAGAGCAATTAGTTCTTATATAAAGAAGTTTTGTTTATGTATTTATCCGGTTTTTAACTGATTTATTATTCTCTTTCCTTTCGTAGTCGGTATTTACTATACATACATACATGGCCGTTATTTCAAGAATCCAGAATAAAATTGTCATTAGAAACACCTAGAATAGGCATTTACGAGAAATAATATATTAAAAGGCTTATTCACAAATCTCAAGATCTTAGATTTCCTCACTAAAGGGATCCTTCTGGACTGGTTTGAACAAGATATTTGTAACCTACATACTCAACAAAATTCTAGATTTCTTACATTTTTGCCAATCACGTCATTCATAAATCCACCAAGACCTCCTAAAATGACTCCTATCCAGAAGCAATATGTCTCTTCTTTATTAAGTTTTTGTTGAAGCGTATATCCAGTGGCATCCTCTACAGCCATGGATCCGAATATAAGTCCATATATTCCTCCCATAATAAGAGCGATAACGCTCAAAGCAATGATCTAAAGTTGTTGTGTAAAAAAATAGGAATTACTTGGTGAGGAGTATCAACAAGGGATCTGAATTGTGTTCTTCTCATATATCCTCCGATGAAATTTATGAGATCAACAATTGCAAAGATGAGGGCAAAGCAAATTGATGATCCAAGAATGATGTATAACGGAGTTTTGATAATAGGTCCCAGACCTGTAAACCAGTTTTTGTCAAGGATGATGCTTATAACTCCGCTCGAGATCGTCTAGTGGTGATCAAGAGTTGAGAACAAAAATTTTACTAAACAAGCAAATGCCTTGATAATTGCTTTATTCTCAGATATCTTGGATCTACTGTCAGGGTTCATCTCACTTTCCTTGATCCTGTAAAAAATGAAGCCTCCTATGAAGGTAAAGAGGACTCCATAATACTAAGGAAGGTAAGCCATTTAATTTGATATGCGTTACTATTGAGAAAAATGTGTTTAGACTTATTTCGATAAGGGTGGCGTTAACAATGAAGGAGGTTGCTGCTCCGACAATCATCCCAATGACGATGGAGATGATTGTGTCCTTAGTGATGGTGGCCTCCTCGGTGAATTTGCTCAGAACGTACATTCTTTTACAAAATAAAATTATTTCAGTTTAATCCTCTTCTGGAAGATTTAAAGTGCCTTGCTGGGAAGTCTAGAAGAAATGTGATTTATTTGGACTTAAGTTCTAGATCAATTTTATCGGGAAGATTCTATTACTTAACATTTTGTTTCCTTTGAGGAAAAACATACTACTCTCAACTAGATATCTTCATCTTAAGAACAATCATAATTCCCATCTGGTGTAGACAAATAGTGCCTTTAAGATGCTTTCTAGAGTTGGCTGACTAAAGCTAGAGATGGGAAAACAATGACTTTTATTTGCTATAATTTAACTCCTATGAGTTTGCAAATCAGCACTAATTTATACTATATCTGACGCAGACCTGAGAACTCGAAATATCAAGAACATAAGAATGATTAATGCATAACAGTGTTGTTTATGATGTTTTCTAGTTAGCTCATATTGCTCATCACCGCTAGAATATCGTCTAAGCTCAGTAATCCATCGTTATCATGATCAGCAAGTAAAATGAGCTGATCCCAGACTTTTTCGGTAGCAAGTCTTTCATCAGAGTGCTTAAATGTGGCCTTTAAGTCTGCAAAGTTAATACGACCATCTCTATTTACATCCAACAGTTTAAAGGCACAAGTTATTCTCTCCTTCGTTAAAACCTCATTTCTATCCAATGTGGCAGCCACAAATTCTGAGTACTCGATATATCCTGATCTATTTATATCTACATTTTTCATTACAGCCTCGACAGTTGGTAAGTCATATCTCATCAAAAGGTCTTCACGAGAGATTTTTCCGTCATTGCTAAAGTCAAATGCCTCAAAGAACTTGGGTAAATCCTTCTTCAGAGATTCCTCCACTACCGAGTCAGTAATAAAGAACCATATGAGTTCCTGAAGCTTATTCTTTGGCTTGAACCTTTTAATATTTTCGAAGACCATATCTATCTGCTTCTCAGGTGGGGCAAACTTAAATTGTTGAATCCAAGGGTCTGATAAAGCCTCTAATGCGGTTGGCCTTTTGATTGGGTCATACTCTAATAGTCTTCTAACGAAATTCTTTGCCTTCTCAGACACTTTGTCCCATTCCTCTCCATTGAAATCGTATCTTCCTTGAAGAATCTTTTTCATGAGCATTTTATCATTAGCGGCTGTAAAAGGAGGATAACCTGAAAGCATAACATATAGCAGTACTCCACAAGACCAAATATCACATTCAATTCCATACTCGCCCTTTAGGACATCTGGGGCCATATAAAATGGTACTCCACAAACATCTGTCAGTTTTGCACCTGTTTTACAAAAGCTGGCCTTAGAGAACCCAACTAATTTTATAGGAGCGTCAAAGTCCTTTGTTGCAAAGAGAATATTTTCGGGGGATATGCTTCTTACACAAATTTGGTTCTGGTGAAGGAAGTTCACTGCAAGTAGAAGCTGCCTCATTATATAGGCGGCTTCCTCTTCTACTAAAGTCTTCTTGGTGGCAATATAGTCAAACAATTCTCCACCATCGTATTTCTCACAGACTACGTAGGTTGTTAAGTCATTTTCATAGTACTCAAACGACTTTCCTATGTGAGGATGATCTAAATATCTTCGAATTTCATGATAGCTTAGATTCAAAGGAGTGCTATGACATAAGATAACGCGCGATTTTTCTTCGCAGTCAATGCGGCATCCCCTGTAGGACTCAAATGATGTAGATTCGAACTCTGCAAGCTTCTCGTGAAGATTATAGAGTCTAACAAATTCCTGGTCACTTTTGTAAATGAAGTCTGAACGTTGAACAATTAGGGAATCAATTGAATCGACTATTGTAGGAAGGGTATTTTTGATTGCTCCAGGACGAGGAAGAGCATTCGCTCTCAATTCGTTCTCACTGAGTGATTTTGGGCAGCAAATTCCCATTGTTAAAATTTATTGCGGATTTTAGAAATTAGAATTAGGCTTTACTTTTGAAATTCGCTGATTCTATTCTGCTGCCGAAGAAATTCCAAAATCAGCAAAGAATCTATCTACCTCTTATGATGATCAGTTAGTTTACGATGATCTAAGAACTCAGACTTATTCATTATAGAGGTAAATGTAAACAGAAGGTCTGTACTTCAAGATCTAAGATATATGGATATTAAATTTTAAGAGATCTCTTGGCATTGCAAACAGATAATTACTTCCATCAAGTAGCTTCTCAATATTCCTTAGGAAAATTGATTGTCTAACTATTGTTAGTCGAGTATTGACTGATTTGTGTTGAAAATGTATCTAACCCTGGACAGTGACAAATATAAGGAAGATATTATATTATACAACTTCTTAAAGCGAATTTTTACTTCTTTCATAGAAGAATCTAGTTCTAAGAAAGGAAGAATTAATATTCTCGAAAATCAGTTGTAAGCGAGAAGAACTCCTAGAGGAATCTCTAAAAAATGTCAGTAAAAGCCCTAGAGAGCCAATAAAGTAGTTTTTGCCAAATATTATGAAGATGAAATTTAAATAGTCTAAGACTTAACATGATCTATACTTAGAATCTGAAAGCGTCTCAATAAAATCATAGATTGACCTTAAACGAATTTAAAATGAAAGGAGACGCCCATAAGACATTAGCAAAAGTAGTTACCTTCCTGGCTTCAGTTTCTGGAAGGAACAGGATTGCCCGTTTCCTTCAGTATTTCTCCAAGTGGCTTCAGACTGTCTTTAAGTTCTATTCATTAAGACTTGGAGGACATCCCGGTTTAGAGTTCTATGCCGAGAAGGCCAGCAAGTTAGCGAGCAGTATGTCAAACACTAGGAAGGTTCTCAGATGGGGAAATGTGACAAAGATGGTCCATTTATGCTTACAAATGATAGATGAGTATAATTCTCCAAGAACTCCTGAAGACAGATATAAGGCATCAAAAAACCCATATATTCATTATCTAAGACTTGCCAGCAATATATGTAATGCGGGTTATTATACCTGTGATCATGTGACCTATCTTTATGGGCTAACATGGATAAGGAATGAAAAATTGAATGATAAAGCAGGTTACTCAGGAAGTGTATTCTGGTTTATCAATATTCTTTGTATGATCGCTGCCGATATACAAGAAATCATTCTGCTTAATGAATTTATTGCTAATGAGAAGATGTCTCAAGGCAATGGCGCCAAGGCTGAGGATTCTGCTAAAATTGAGAAGGCTAAAAAAAGAATCTGGGATTGCAAGTATGAAATAATCCAATGTCTTATTGACACGCCATGTGCTTTGCATTATGTTTCAAGTTATAAATGGTTCTCTCCTGGTTTGGTCTATTTTCTCTCTTCTGTGACTTCTGTTATGCAAGCTTACACAGCCTGGCCTAAGAAATAAGATGGCTCTGTAAATGCTCTAAATTTATAGTATAAGTTATCTTTTTTGGTAACTGTATGTTATATGATAGCAGCGTATTCTAAAGCACATAATTTTCAAAGTATAATGCATGCTAGAGTGCGTTATATGGTATGATGTAATATGTGCGCTAAAAAGAAAACAATATTACAATATATGAGAATTATTGAGGCAAGCAATATCTCACCAGATAGAGACCAGAGTTGAAAAATTGCTGAATAC
>Ga0065720_1019163_pt1 | contig 34465 bp, 31 predicted proteins | sample Thericmetagenome_FD_59107 | JGI IMG/M metagenome (GOLD analysis project Ga0065720, IMG submission 59107) | Thermophilic microbial communities from the Joint Bioenergy Institute, California, USA of rice/straw/compost enrichment - eDNA_2 v2... | ecosystem: Engineered > Solid waste > Grass >... | reverse complement strand
AGGCGGGCGGACCGGCTGGTACACGCTGCCCGGGGTGTGGGAGCTGCGCGGCGCGCTCGACGCGCTGCTCGGCGGCGTCGGCGCACGGCGCACCCGGCCCGAGCGGCTGGCCCCCGGCGCGGCCCTCGACTGGTGGCGCGTCGAGGCCGTCGACGAGGGCCGGATGCTGCGGCTGCGGGCCGAGTCGAAGCTGCCCGGCGTCGCGCGGCTGGAGATGCGGGCCGAACCGGACGGCACCGGCAGCCGCTACGTCCAGCGCACCACCTTCATCCCGGACGGTCCGGCCGGGCGGCTCTACTGGTACGCGCAGCTGCCCGCCCACGGGTTCGTCTTCGCGGTGATGGCCCGCACGATCGCCGGAGTGGCCGAGCGCGGGCTCAGCCGACCCTGCTGACCCGGCCGACCGCGGCCCGCGCCCGCGGCGTCGCCAGCACGGCCGCCACCACGGCCACGAGCACGGTCAGCCCGGTCAGCGGGGCGACGAAGCCGAGCGCGCCGGCGTCGGCGCCGCCGATCACCGACAGCAGCAGCGGCACCGCGAACCCGAGGTAGGCGCAGGCGTAGAAGGTGGCGGTCACCGCCCCGCGGGCGGTCGGGTCCGCCAGCTCGCCGACCATCGTCAGCCCGCCGGTGAGGCACAGCCCGTACGCCAGGCCGAGCAGGACCGCCGTCGGGATCAGCACCGGCCACGCGTGCAGGGCCACGCCGAGCAGGGCGAGCCCGAACCCGGCCGCGCCGATGCCGAACCCGGCCGGTCCGGCAGCCGTGCCCAGCCTGCGCGCCAACGGCGGGGCGAGGGTTCCGGTCAGCAGCGTCACACCGGCGACGAACCCGGTGATCGCGACCGCGATCTCGGGCATCGCCGGGGTGAGCAGCAGCGGCAGCACGGTCACCGCGGTGGCGGGGAACGTGAACACCCCGATCGCGATCGGCACCACGACGAGCGCGAACGGCACCCGCGCCGGCTTCGGCACCCCCAGGTCCACCCAGCGACCGCGGCGCCGATCCTCGGGCGCGAGGGTCTCCGGCACCCGGGGGATCAGCACCAGCCCGACGATCATGAGCGCGACGTGCACCAGGTACGGCAGCGCGGTCGGCCACGGCAGCCACTGCGCCAGCACTCCGGACAGGCACGGGCCGAGCGCCCAGCCGGCGCTCAGCGCCGCGGTGGTGCGCCGCGCCGCGCGTGGGGGATCGTCGACGAGCTCCGCCAGCCACGCGGTGCCGACGCTGAACACCACCCCGGACACCGCGCCCTGCAGCCAGCGGCACACGAACAGCAGCTCCGCCGACGACCCGGCGCCCAGGAACAGCAGCGACGTGAGCGCGGAGAGCACGACGAACGGGACGACCACCGGGCGCCGGCCGAACCGGTCCGACGCCGGCCCGGCCAGCAGCAGCGCGGGCACGAGCCCGGCGGCGTAGACACCGAAGGCGCCGGTCAGCGCGTCGGAGGAGAGGCCGAGCTCGTCGCGGTAGACCAGCAGCAGCGGAGTGGGCACGTTGGTGCCGAAGGCGACCACGAACACCGCGGTCCACAGCCGCGCCACCGTCGACACCACCTGCACGCTACCTCAGCGCTCGGGTCCCCGCGCCGACGACGGACCCGTGGTGATCAACAGCGCTCGTCGATCACCACGAGGCCGTCCTCGACGCGCCGGGGAAGCGGGGCCTCAGGTGGGCATCGGCTCGTACCGGGCGAAGGTGCGGGTGAACGTGGCCGCGCCGCTGGTCATCGACCTCAGGTCGACGGCGTAGCGCAGCAGCTCGGTCTGCGGCACCTCGGCGCGCACGCACGTGTACCCGGCCGGGACGTCCCCGCCGGCGTCCGTGCCCAGCACCCGCCCGCGGCGGGACGACAGATCCCCGAGCACGGTGCCCAGGAACTCGTCCGGCACCGTCACCGCGATCTCGTCCAGCGGCTCGAGCACCACCGTGCCGCACACGGCGGCGGCCTCGCGCAGTGCCAGCGCCCCTGCGGTCTGGAACGCCGCGTCGGATGAGTCGACGCTGTGCGCCTTCCCGTCGACCAGCACGGCCCGCACGTCGACGACGGGGTACTGCGCGTCCCCTTCGCCGAGCCCGCGTTCGAGCTGGGTGCGGATGCCGCGCTCGACGCTCGGCACGTACTGGGTCGGCACCGCCCCACCGACGACCCTCGACTCGAACTGGAACCCGCTGCCGCGCGGCAGCGGCTCGAACTCGACGTGGCACACCGCGTACTGGCCGTGACCGCCGGACTGCTTGACGTGCCGTCCGGTCACCCGGCCCGGCTCGCGCAGGGTCACCCGCAGCGGCACCCGCACGTCCTCGGTCGCCACCTCGGCCCCGGCCGCGCGCAGCCGGGAGAGCACGACGTCGGCGTGCGCCTCGCCCATCGTCCACAGCACGGTCTGACGGGTCTCCGCGTTGCGCTCCATGCGCAGCGCCGGATCCGCGGCCACGACCCGGGACAGGGCCTTGACCAGCGCGTCCTCGCCGCCGCGGGTCGCGGGGACCACGGCGACCGGGAACAGCGGCTCGGGCAGGTCCCAGCAGGACAGCAGCAGCGGATCGGACGCGGCGGACACGGTGTCGCCGGTCTCGGCGCCGGCCAGCTTGGTCAGCGCGCAGATGTCACCGGCCACGCAGGCGTCGACCTCGGTCAGCTCGGCCCCCGACGCGGTGTAGACGTGCGCGATGCGCTCGTCCTCGTCGTGTCCCTCGGGCAGCGCCTCGCCCGCGCGCTGCTCGGGTATCCGGGCGTGGTGCCCGCTGACGTGGATCGCGGTGTCCGGCCGCAGCGTGCCGGAGAAGACCCGGATCAGCGACACGCGCCCGACGTAGGCGTCCGCCGAGGTGTGCACCACCTCGGCCGCGAGCGGGCCGTTCGGATCCGCCGTGAGCTGCGGGCGCGGCGAGCCGTCGATGCCGGTGACCTTCGGCAGCGGCCGCTCCAGCGGGGAGGGGAACCCGCCCGCGATGACCTCCAGCAGCGCGTCCATCCCGACCCCGCTCGACGCGCACACCGGGATGACCGGGTGGAAGCCGCCCCGGACGACCGCCGTCTCCAGATCTGCGATGAGCGTGCGCTGGTCGATCTCCTCGCCCGCGAGGTAGCGCTCCATGAGCGCCTCGTCCTCGGACTGCTCGATGATGCCCTCGACGAGGGCGGCCCGGGCGTCGTCGGCGTGCGCGGGGGCGCGGTCGGCCGGGGTCCGCGAGATCAGCCCGTACAGCCCGGTGAGCGAGCCGCCGTCGAACAACGGCAGGTAGAGCGGGGCAACGCCGGCACCGAACGCCTCCTGGCAGGCCGCCGTCGTGGCCTCGATGTCGGCGCGCTGGTGGTCGCAGCGGGCGATCACGACCGCGCGCGGCATCCCGACCCGCGCGCACTCGGCCCACTGCCCGACGGTGACCGGGTCGATCCCGCCCGCGCTCGCGGCGTCGGCCGGGACCACGAACAGCGCCGCGTCCGCCGCGCGCAGCCCGGCCCGCAGCTCCCCGACGAAGTCACCGTAGCCGGGGGTGTCGATGAGGTTGATGCGCAGCTCGTCGTGGGTGATCGGGGCGACGGCCAGCGCCACCGACCGGTGCTGGCGCACCGCTGCCGGGTCGTGGTCGCAGACGGTGGTGCCGTCGGCGATCGTGCCCGCTCTGCTCAGCACTCCGGTGTGCACGAGCAGGGCCTCGATCAGGGTCGTCTTCCCGGCGCCGGACGGCCCGACCAGCGCCACGTTGCGGATCCGGGAGGGATCGGTGACGGCTCTGCCGAGGACAGCGCCGCGCCGCGATCCCGTTGCTGCTCTGCCGGCCATGGGGACCACCTCCTCGTCTCTCCGCGTCGTTGCGTTCGGAGGGAGTGGTCCATCTCACACCCGCTGCCGGGGTCGGCACAACCGCAGGACGGGCGGGCGGGAGTGCAGTCATGGTCACAACGAACGGAATGCTCGGCCCGCCACCCGTCCGAGTAGGGTTCCGCCGTGCCCGTTCCCGGTCCTGGATACGCGATCACCGCGCGGGTCGAGGTGCCCGCCTCCGCCAGCGCTGCGGGAGACCTCACGATGGCCGTCGGCCGCGTCGGCGGCGTCGTCACCGCGTTCGACGTCGTGGAGTCCCACACCTCCACGATGGTCGTCGACATCAGCTGCAACGCGCTGAACGAAGCGCACGTGCAGGAGATCACCGATGCGCTCGAGGCGCTGCCCGGCGTGCGGGTGCGCAAGGTGTCGGACCGGACGTTCCTGGTGCACCTCGGCGGCAAGCTGGAGGTCGCCTCGAAGGTGAGCCTGCGCAACCGCGACGATCTCTCCCGCGCCTACACCCCGGGCGTGGCGCGGGTGTGCCAGGCGATCGCGGCCAACCCCGCCGACGCTCGCCGGCTCACGATCAAGCGCAACACCGTCGCCGTCGTCACCGACGGCTCCGCGGTGCTCGGCCTGGGCAACATCGGCGCCGCCGCCGCGATGCCCGTGATGGAGGGGAAGGCGGCGCTGTTCAAGCGGTTCGCCGGGGTCGACGCGTGGCCGGTGTGCCTCGACACCCAGGACACCGAGGAGATCATCCGGACCGTTCAGGTGCTCGCCCCCGCGTACGGCGGCATCAACCTGGAGGACATCGCCGCACCCCGCTGCTTCGAGATCGAGCGGCGGCTGCGCGAGCTGCTCGACATCCCCGTCTTCCACGACGACCAGCACGGCACCGCCGTCGTCGTGCTGGCGGCGCTGCGCAACGCGCTGCGGGTGGTCGGCAAGAAGGCCAGCGACTGCAAGGTGGTCGTGTGCGGGGTCGGCGCGGCGGGCTCGGCGATCATCCGGCTGCTCAAGTCGAAGGAGGGCTCGGCGGCGCCGGGTGAGCTGATCGCCGTCGACGTCGCCGGGATCGTCTACCGCGGTCGGCCCGGCCTCGACGAGAACCTCACGTGGATGGCCGAGAACACCAACACCGAGAACGTGCGGGGCACCCTCGCCGACGCGCTGGTCGGGGCGGACGTGTTCATCGGGGTGTCGGCGCCGAACCTGTTCGGTGCCGAGGAGCTGGCCACGATGGCCCCGGACGCGATCGTGTTCGCGCTGGCCAACCCCGACCCGGAGGTCGACCCGGCGGTCGCGCTGCAGCACGCCGCGGTCGTGGCCACCGGCCGGTCGGACTACCCGAACCAGATCAACAACGTGCTGGCCTTCCCCGGGGTGTTCCGCGGCCTGCTCGACGCGCACGCCACCGACATCACCGACGCGATGCTCCTCGCGGCGTCGAACGCGATCGCCGACGTCGTCGCTGAGCCCAACGCGTCGTTCATCGTGCCGAGCGTCTTCGACGCCTCGCTCGCGCCCGCGGTGGCCGAGGCGGTGCGCAACGTCGCCACCGGGGCTGTGACGAGCGCCTGACCAGCGCCGCTGCGACCCCACCCGCGCACTACGATCGTCCGGTGTCGACGATCGGTGTGCTGGCCTTGCAAGGGGATGTCCGCGAGCACCTCGCGGCGCTGACCGCGGCGGGTGCGCGCGCGGTACCGGTGCGCCGCCGCAGCGAGCTGGACGCGGTCGACGGGCTGGTGCTGCCCGGTGGCGAGTCCACCACGATGAGCCGGCTGCTGGAGACCTTCGACCTGCTGGAACCGCTGCGGGCGCGGATCGCGGCGGGCATGCCCGCGTACGGCTCGTGCGCGGGGCTGATCCTGCTCGCCCGCGAGGTCCGCGACGGGCGGCCCGACCAGCACCAGCTCGGTGGGCTCGACGTGGTGGTGCGGCGCAACGCCTTCGGCCGCCAGGTCGACTCGTTCGAGGTCGAGCTGGACGTCACCGGCGTGCCCGGGGGACCGGTGCGGGCGGTGTTCATCCGGGCACCGTGGGTCGAGGAGGTCGGGCCGGGCGTGGAGGTGCTCGCGTCGGTGAAGGGGCACGCGGTCGCGGTGCGCCAGGGTGCGGTGCTGGGCACGTCGTTCCACCCGGAGCTGACCGGTGACGGCCGGGTGCACGGGCTGTTCGTGGACCTGGTGCGGGAGCGCGCTGCTGCCGCCTGATCAGGAAATTTAAACCAAAGGGTTGACGATCGCAGCGAGCGGCGTCTAACCTCATCGTCAACCGAAAGGTTGAGATTGGATGAGTGACCGGCTGTCGCGCGTGTTCGCGGCGTTGGCGGATCCGATCCGGCGTGACATGGTGGCTCGGCTTGCCGTCGGGGACACCACGGTCAGCCGGCTCGCGGCTCCGTACGACGTCAGCGTGCAGGCGGTGTCCAAGCACCTGAAGGTGCTCGAACAGGCGGGCGTGGTGACTCGGACCGGACCGGGGCACCGCAGTCCCGTCCACCTGGAAGCCGAGGTGTTCGACCTGATGACCGCCTGGATCGAGCGCTACCGCCGAGCCGCCGAGGAACGCTACCGGCGCCTCGACGCCGTGCTCGCCGAGATGAACGACGAACCCGACTCCACGAACGAGGAGAAGAAGGCATGAGCCAGCAGATCGTGTCTCCCGAGGCCACCATCGAGGCGGACCCCACCGTCCCGATCATCCACATCCGCCGGGAGTTCGCCGCCACCCCGCAGCAGCTCTTCCGCGCCCACACCGACCCGGACCTGTTCGTCCGCTGGATCGGCCCGAACGGCACCACCACCCGGCTCGAGCACTGGGACGCCCGCGACGGCGGCAGCTTCCGCTACGTCTCCGTGCTCGAGGGCGAGTTCGCCTTCCGCGGCTGCTTCCACACCGTGCGCCCCGACCGGATCGTGCAGACCTTCACCTGGGAGGGCATGCCTGACGAGGTCTCCCTGGAGACGCTGCGCTTCGAGGACCTGGGCAACGGGCGCACCCTCCTGCACGCCACGTCGCTGTGCGACAGCTTCGAGGGTCGCGACGCTTGGCTGCGCAGCGGCATGGAGGTCGGCGTCAACGACGGCTACGCCAAGCTCGACAAGCTGGTGGCGGACGGTGCCGTGTGACGTCTCCCTCCGCGGGTTAAGGCCCGCGGAGCGCCACCGCGCGGTCGCCGGTGCGTTCACCGACCGGGTGCGCGGCACCCGGGACTGGGACGCGCCGGCGCCCGTCGCCGGCTGGACCGCGCGCGACGTGGTCGCCCACCTCGTCGGCTGGTTGCCCGGCTTCCTCGCCGCCGGCTGCGACGTGGCGCTGCCGCAGGTCCCGGACCCGGCCGTGGACCCGGTCGCGGCGTGGGCGGGACACGCCGCGGCCGTCCAGGCGGTGCTCGACGACCCGGCCATCACCGATCGGCGCTTCGCCCACCCTGTGGTCCCCGACGAGCTGCCGCTCGCCGTCGCGATCGACCGCTTCTACACCGCCGACGTCTTCATGCACACCTGGGACCTGGCCAGGGGCACCGGCCAGGACGAGCGGCTCGACCCCGAGTACTGTGCCGAGCTGCTGGCCGGGATGGAACCGATCGAGGGGCTCATGCGCTCCTCGGGGCAGTACGGGCCGCGCGTCCCCGTCCCCGACGACGCCGACGTGCAGACCAAGCTGCTCGCGTTCATCGGCCGCGACCCACATCGGTAACATCGAGCAGGTTGTGCGCAGCAGAGCAGCAAGGGGTAGTGGATGAGTGGCCACTCGAAGTGGGCGACGACGAAGCACAAGAAGGCTGTGATCGACGCCCGCCGAGGCAAGATGTTCGCGAAGCTGATCAAGAACATCGAGGTGGCTGCCCGCACCGGCGGTGGTGATCCCGAGGGCAACCCCACGCTGTACGACGCCATCCAGAAGGCGAAGAAGAGCTCGGTCCCCAACGACAACATCGAGCGCGCGGTCAAGCGCGGCGCGGGGATCGACGCGGGTGGCGCCGACTACCAGTCGATCACCTACGAGGGCTACGGCCCCAACGGGGTCGCGCTGCTGATCGAGTGCCTGACCGACAACCGCAACCGGGCCGCCACCGAGGTCCGCACGGCGATGAACCGCAACGGCGGGACGATGGCCGACCCCGGTTCGGTGTCGTACCTGTTCAGCCGCAAGGGCGTCGTGATCGTGCCCAAGAACGGGCTCACCGAGGACGACATCCTCGCCGCCGTGCTCGACGCGGGCGCTGAGGAGGTCAACGACCTGGGCGAGTCCTTCGAGATCATCTCCGAGCCCGGTGACCTCGTCGCGGTGCGCACCGCGCTGCAGGAGAACGGGATCGAGTACGACTCGGCCGACCCCACGTTCCTGCCGTCGGTGTCGGTGCAGCTCGATGCGGAGGCAGCCAAGAAGGTGTTCCGGCTGATCGAGGCGCTCGAGGACTCGGACGAGGTGCAGAACGTCTGGGCCAACTTCGACGTGTCCGACGAGGTCATGGCCGAGGTCGCCGGCTGAGGTCTCGGTGCCCGGCTGAGATCGTGGCGGGAGAGCCGCTCTCCCGCCGTCTCCTGGCGGGGAGGAAGCTCCTTCAGACGCGATCCGCCTCCACGGCGTCCCCGTCTCACCACCCCCGGCTGTCTCACCGCTCCTCACCGAGTACGACCGGACGCTGACCACGGCGCTCGCGCACGTCGTCGACACGCGACCCGGCGACGGAGGAGGCCGGCGCGATCAACAGGGCCGGGCGCAGTCAGCAGCACCATGTTGGCCCCGGCTTCGACGCCTCCCGCGCACCTCGAGGAGCCTCGGCCGGGTACCCCCGGCTGGACCCCGGTGCCTGACCGTGCACTACCGGACGGTGACAACAGCGCAGTCCGACACTGCTCGCGCGCGTCGTCGACTCCAGGAGCGCGCGAGCCCGCGCTCCGGCGACGACGGAGCCGAGCGGCATCAACACGAAGGAGCAGAGCGCGTTCAACACTGCGGCCCTCCCGCAGTACCGGTCGAGCCCGCTCTGTGCACCGCCACCCGCGCCGGGCGCACCGATCGCTGCCCGACCTGCAGCCCTTCCTCCAGCACCTTCGCCACCGTGCGATCCAGGGCCGCGTCGTCGGTCGGCACGATCTCGGCGGCCTCCATCGTCGCCGCGCTGAACGCGTCTCCCGGCTCCGGCGCCACGACGCTGCCCCCGCGACCGGCGATGAGCCGCTCCAGCCCACCGGCGATGGCGGCGAACGCCGAGCGTTCGCGCTTCGAGCGGGCGGTCGCCGCGCAGGCCAGCGCATCCCCGCGCAGCGCGTGCAGCTCGACCAGCAGCGGCACGTCCGGGCCCGCCGCGCCGCGTGCGTCGGCGAGCTGCGCGATCGTCGCGGACTGGCGCTGGACCAGGCGCGCGACGTCGTCGACTTTGTCGGCGATCTCCCGCAGGGAAGGGTCCGTCACGATCACCACGCTATCGCTACGCTCGCCGCGTGGCCGTCCACGGAATCGACCTCGGAACGACCAACTCCGCGATCGCGCGGACCGGCGCGGACGGTCGTCCGCAGGTCCTCACCGGGCTGTCCGGATCACCGACGACCCCGTCGGTGGTGCTGTTCGCCTCCGCCGGTGAGCACGTCGTGGGCGAGGGCGCCCGCCGGGAGGCGCGGCTGGATCCCGAGCACGTGTGCTCGCTGGTCAAACGCCGGATGGGCGACGCCGAGTGGCGGTTCGTGGCGCACGGGAAGGCCTGGTCGGCCCCGGCGGTGTCGTCGCTGATCCTCAAGAGCCTGGTCGCCGACGCCGAGTTCTGCGGCGACCCGGTGAAGTCCGTGGTGATCACGGTGCCGGCGTACTTCGGCGACGAGGAGCGGCGCGCCACGGTGCTCGCCGGCACCTACGCCGATCTCGACGTCGTCGACGTGCTGTCCGAGCCGATCGCGGCCGCCCTCGCCTACGGGTTCGGCCGGCTCGATGGTGGCCCCGACCTGACCAAGGGTGACAGCCCCGAGACCGTCCTGGTCTACGACCTGGGCGGCGGCACGTTCGACGCCACCGTCATCGAGCTGGCCGATCGGCGGATCTCCGTGCTGGCCGTGGAGGGCGACCACCAGCTCGGCGGTGCCGACTGGGATGAGCGGCTGGCGCTGCACCTGTCGCGGCGGTTCTGCGCCGAGAACCCCGACGCCGAGGATCCGCTCGACGACTCGGCGGGCGCGCAGGCGCTGGTCCTGGCCGCGGAGCGGGCCAAGCACCAGCTCTCCGAGGTGGAGTCCACCGACGTCGTGGTCACCCACGACGGGGCCCGCTCGACGATCACCGTCACCCGTGCCGAGCTGGAGGAGCTGACCGCGCCGCTGCTGCGCCGCACCATCGACCTCACCAAGGCCTGCCTCGCCGAGGCCGCTCGCCGCGGGGTGCCGGTGGTGGACCGGGTGCTGCTGGTCGGGGGCTCTTCGCGCATGCCCGCGGTCGCCGCGGCGATCACCCGTGAGCTGGCCGGCTCGTTCCGCGGTACCCCCGAGCTGCACGATCCCGATCTCGCGGTCGCCCGCGGCGCCGCGCTGTACGGGGAGAAGAAGGAGCTGGAGCGCATGGTCGGGGACGACCTGCGCAGCCGCGGCCGGCTCCGCGACGGCGCCGGTCTGGACGAGGCCCTCCCCGCAGACCTGGACGCCGCCTGCCGCCGTGTCGCCGACGCGTACGGGGTGCCGCTCGCGCAGGTGCGCCGCGCGGTGGAGATCCAGGTCGACACGGTGGTGTCGCGCGGGTTCGGCGTGCTCGCGGTCAACTCGTTCACCGGCCGGCTGGAGCCCACCTGGCTGGTGCACCGCAACGACCGGCTGCCGATCCGGGCCCGCCGCTCCTTCGGCACCGTCCGCAGCGACCAGGAGGCCATCAACATCACCGTCGTCGAGCAGCAGGGCCAGGTGGAGTCCGACCGCGTCGAGGACGCGAAGGTCCTCATCGAGGGCCGGATCACCGGCATCCCGCCCGGCTTCGGCGAGGGCAGCGAGGTGCAGGTGACGTTCGAGATGGGCTTCGACGGCGTGCTGCACGTGTTCGCCTTCCACGTCGAGGCCGGCATCCCCCTGGAACTCGCGGCCACGACCGGCGCGACGCTCTCGCAGGCGGAGGTGGCCCGCGAGCGTGACCAGCTGGGGAAGCTGCGCCGCCGTGGGTGACCTACCGCCGTTCGACCCGAACGACTACCGCAAGCGCGTGCTCGCCGCCGTGGAGAAGCGCGGCGGGCCGGAGGCGTCCGACCCGTTCGAGCTGTACGACCTGCCGCTGGAGCTGGCCGAGGAGCTGACCGACGTCCAGGTCGCCGCGCGCATCGACGAGGTGTGGGGGTTCTGGCAGCGCCAGCGCGATCACCCCAAGTACCGCGTCCTGGTCGCCCTGCTGGTGGAGACGCACGCCGCCCGCAGCGCTGAGCTGCGCGACGCCGCCGCCCGCCGGACGGCCGCGATGCGGGTCCGCGAGCAGCGCCGCCAGCGCGACGCCGCCCGCTACGAGCTGCTCGACGCCGCCATCGCTCGCCTCGTCGACCGCTACGGCGGGGTGCCCCGCGACAAGATCCCCGGGCTCGATGAGGTCGGCGCGCTGACCGGGCTCACGCCGGCCGAGGTGGCCGCCCGGCTACGCCGTCACCCGGTGATCGACCCGGCGGGGCCCGCCGCCGCGGAGCCGGTGATCGGACCCGAGCGGCGTCGCCAGGTCCGCGCCCTGCTCGACGAGTTCGGCCGGCTCACCGAAGCCCCGGCCCCGCCCACGCTGCTCGCGCTGCTCGGGCTGGGCCCGGAGGCGTCCGCCGCCGAGATCGGGGCCACCGCCGCGGCCTTCCGCGCCCGGGCCCGGGAACTCCCGCCGGACCGGCTGCGCGCAGTGCTCGACGAGCTGCTCGTGCACGTGGCCGAGCTGATCGAGCCCGGCCCCGACGCTGTCGCGGCCTACCTGGACACGGTCGCGCTGGACGTGCGCGAGTACCTGGTGCCGCGGGTGCGCGCCGCGGTCCTCGTGGAGGACAGGCTGGTCGCCGAGGACCACGCGCACCTCGTGGAGGAGGCGATGGCGCGCGGGCTCGACCGGCGCCGCGCCACCGACCTGCTGGCGTCGATCGCGGCCGAGCTCGCCACCACGGTCGAGCAGCCGGGGCGGACGCCCGAACCCGCCCCGAGGCCCGAACCGCCCCGGCAGCCGTCCTGGGAGGAGCCGCTGAAGGCCGCCAGGGCGGCGTTGCGCGCCGGGCGGCCCGTCGAGGCCGAGCGGCACGTCGCGGAGGCCCGTCGCTGCGCGGGCACGAACGGCACGACCCCGGTGCGGGCGGTCGCCGACGAGGTGGAGTCGGTCCTCGCCGAGGCCAGGGTGCGGGCGCGGGCAGCCGGCGCCGCTGCGGAGGCCCGCCGGTTCGTGGAGGTGCTCGACCACCTCGACCACCTCGCCCGCACCGCATCCGACCTGGGGCTGCCCGCTGACGCCGAGGAGCTGCGCCGCCGCGCCCGCGCCGCCGTCGAGGAGGCCGACCGGATCGTCGCCGCGGCCGAGGCCGGGCCCGTGGCCGACCGGCCGGCGATGCTGGAGCGGGCGCTGGCCGTGTGCGCCGACCACGTGGGCGCCCTGACCGCGCTCGACACCGTCCCGATCGAGGCCCCGGCGTGGGTGAACGCGGTCCGCGACGGCCGCGGCGACGTGCTGGTGCTGTGGGCGCCGTCGCCCACCCCGGGGGTCACCTACCGGGTGCGCCGGCAGGCTCCGGACGGCGCGTGGCGCGTCATCGGCCGGGTGCCGGACACGTCGATCGAGGACGGCGGCGCCCCGCCAGGGGTGGAACCGCCGGTGTACGCGGTGGCGGCCGTCCAGGGCGGCCGCAGCTCGGCGGAGACGCGATCGGACGAGTCGCGGCCCGGGCCGGCAGCTGCGCGGTCCCCCGCGCCGCCCCCTGTGCCCGCCGGGCCACCCGCCCCGTCCGGGGTCGTGGCCACCCGCACGGCGGACGGGGCGGTCCGGATCAGCTGGACCGCCGCACCCGGTGACGACGGCGGCACCGAGTACCGCGTCCGCTGCCGGCGGCCCGACGGCGGCTGGCGGGTCGTCGGCCGCACCCACGACACCGCGATCGAGGACGGCGGGGCGCCCGCGGGCCCGGTTCCGGTGTACGGCGTGAGCGCCACGTCACGCGGCGGGCCCCGGTCCGCAGAGGTCCTCTCGGAACCCGGCTGACCCCAGCTGCGTTGGTCCCTCATACGGAAGGGATGATCCGGTCGAAACCGGACGTCGCCGTGATCAGCAGAGGCCCGAGGTACTACGGTGGCGGCGGACCGCCGGTGACGGTGGTGACTTGGGGGTAACCGACGGGGGACGGACCGTCGGGGAAAGCAGGGAACAGAGGCATGCACCTTCGGATCTTCGGCTGGTCCTACGCCGTCACGGCTGCGGCCTTGGTCGTGGCCTTCATCTACGGAGGTCTGCCCGGCCTCATCCTCGCGGCGATCCTCGGCATCCTCGAGGTCTCGCTGTCGTTCGACAACGCGGTCGTCAACGCCACCGTCCTGGAGCGGATGGACGCCTGGTGGCAGCGGATCTTCCTGACCGTCGGCGTGCTGATCGCCGTCTTCGGCATGCGGCTGGTCTTCCCGCTGCTCATCGTCGGCATCACCGCGGACCTGAACCCCGCGGAGGCGCTCACGCTGGCGCTGGAGAAGCGGCCGGAGAGCGACCCGACCTCGTACGCGCACCTGCTGAACGAGGCTTACCCGGACATCGCCGCGTTCGGCGGCGTCTTCCTGTTCATGCTGTTCCTCGACTGGGTGTTCGACGACCGGGAGATCAAGTGGCTGCAGTGGCTCGAGGCACCCCTCGCGCGCATCGGTCAGCTGAGCCGGCTGTCGATCGTCATCACGCTGGTCGTGCTGGCCGTGCTCGCCGAGACCCTGGCGGAGAACCCCGGCGCCGTGCTGCTGTCCGGTGCCCTGGGCATGGTCACCTACCTGCTGGTCAACGGGCTCGGTGACTACTTCGAGTCGCGCATGGAGCACGAGCACGAGGCCCAGGTCGAGGCCGAGGAGGCCGCGGGCCGCAGCGGCCCGTCGGGGCTGGCCAAGGCCACCGGCAAGGCCGGGTTCTTCCTGTTCCTCTACCTCGAGGTCCTCGACGCCGCGTTCTCCTTCGACGGCGTGATCGGCGCGTTCGCGATCACCACCGACCCGATCCTCATCGCGCTGGGCCTCGGCCTGATCGGTGCCATGTTCGTGCGGTCGCTGACGGTGTACCTGGTCCGCAAGGGCACCCTCGCCGACTACGTCTACCTCGAGCACGGCGCCCACTGGGCCATCGGCGCGCTGTCGGTGATCCTGCTGATCGGGATCGGATACCACGTCAACGAGATCATCACCGGCCTCATCGGGGTCGCGTTCATCGGCGCGGCGTTCCTCTCCAGCGTCCTGCGCAACCGGAGGCTGGAAGCCCAGGGCATCGAGACCCGGCACACCGTCGACGAGATCGCCGCGGCCTCGCACGAGCACTGAGCACGCAACACCGATCCGAGCAGAGGGGCGTCGATGTCGGTCAGTCTGGTCAAGGGGCAGAAGGTCTCGCTCGCGAAACGCGGCGGCGGGACGCTCACCCGGGTGCGGATGGGCCTGGGCTGGGACGCGGTGAAGAAGCGCGGGCTGTTCGGCAGGCGCGCGCAGCAGATCGACCTGGACGCGTCCGCCCTGCTCTTCGACGACCAGCGCCGCCTCCTCGACGCGGTGTGGTTCCGCCAGCTGCAGAGCAAGGACGGCGCGGTGCAGCACACCGGCGACAACCTCACCGGTGAGGGCGAGGGCGACGACGAGTCGATCATCGTCGACCTGCAGCGGCTCTCGCCCGCGGTCAGCCAGATCGTGTTCACCGTCAACTCGTTCACCGGGCAGGACTTCTCGCAGATCGAGAACGCCTTCTGCCGCCTGGTCGACGAGACGACGGGGGAGGAGCTGGCCCGCTACGACCTGTCCGGCTCCGGCCCGCACAACGCGCAGATCATGGCGAAGGTCAGCAGGGACGGGGCGGGCTGGTCCATGACCGCGATCGGGGCCGTCGCCTCGGGACGGACCTTCCAGGACCTCCTCCCGGCCACCGCGGCCCACCTCTGATCGCCCCCCCGCACACGCCACGAACGGCACTTCCGCAAGGAATGCTGCTCACGGAAGTGCCGTTCGTGGGGTTTCGGCGGGCTCAGAGAGCAACCTCAGAGGTCGAACTCGGCCGGGTTGATCCCCACGGCGTTGCACGCCTCGCGCACGGCCTGCTGCTCGTCCTTGTCGAAGTTGCCGTCGGCGCCGCCGATGATGATCCCCACCTGGATCACCGCGCGGGCCTGCTCAGGCTTGTTGCGCAGCTTGCCGATGGTGGCGATGGCCTCGACCTTGCCGAACTCGAAGTCGGACTGCAGCTTCGAGGCGTACCAGTTGAACTTCTCCAGCAGCTCGCTCGCCTCGAACACCGACAGCACGTCGTTGCTCTGGATGAACGCGCCGGTCTTGCGCTTCTCCTCGTCGTCGATGTGCCCGTCGGCGGCCGCGATGAGCGCACACATCGCCATCGAGGCGTTGGCGAACTCCTTGCTCTTGAACCTGCCGACCTGGGTCTTGGTCTGGGCGGTCATGTCGGCCACCCGTGCCTTGAGCTGGTCCCACAGTGCCATCGGTGGCACCCCTTCCTCGTGATGTGGCCGACCTGATGTGGCCGACCTGGGTCAGTCGTCGGTCATGGGCGGCGCGGCGTGCGCACGCAGCCACGCCACGATCTCCGCGCCCGCCCGGCCGCCGGTCGCCGCGGTGACGGCGACGTGCGGGCGAGTCCATCCCGTGTCGGCCAGCTCGCCGTGCGCGGGACGGACGGCGGCGTCGGCGGCCTCGAGCAGGTCGGCGTCGAGCAGCGAGTCCCCGGCCGCGATCAGCCGGGTCGCGCCGCAGCGGGCCAGCACCTCACGCGCGGCAGCGGACTTGGTGATCGGCTGCGGCACCGCGTAGACCTTGCGGCCCTGCAGTGACACCCGCCACCCGTGGGGCACACACCACTCGGCCAGATCGGCGACCCAGCCGGGCGGCAGCGCGTCCCGGTCCACGACGGCGTACACGAACCCCGGCCCGTCGTCGGGGCCCGCCGTGCGCAGCTTCAGCACGAACGGACCGGACACCTCCGCCAGCCGCGCCCGCACCTCCGGCAGCGGCGCGCACCCGGCCAGCCGCTCCTGCACGGCCGCCGTCCACGCCGGGTCGGGCTCGCCGTCGACGAGCAGGTGCGCCCCGTTGCTCGCGATCGCGAAGCGCGGCGGCGGGCCGGGCAGGTGCACGCGGGCGTACTGCTGCGGGGTCCGCGTGGTCGCCGGCACGAGCGTGACCTCGGCGGCCAGCTTCTCCAGCTCGGCCGCCGCCTCCTCGAACATGAACGACAGCGGCATCCCCTCGTGGACCTCCACGCACAGCAACCGCGGTGCTCGCTCGTCCGGGACCTGCAGGTCCAGCGCGTTCGCCGAGTAGATGAGCGTGCGGTCCAGGTCGACGCAGGCGACGGTGCTCACCCTGCGCTCACCGTGCCCGGCCCGTCACCGCGTACCCGTCGGCCCCGGTGGCGCCGCGGGTGTAGCGCGGGTGGATCAGCCCGATGCAGCTGTAGGGCAGTTCGGCGACCTCCTCGACCGGCACCCCCCGCTGCTCGGCGAGCAGCAGGACGTGCGCGAGGTCGTCGGCGGGCGCCCCGGCCCGCACCAGCACCCGCCACGGCACCCGGCGCAGCAGCACCCGCGTGGTCTCCCCGACGCCGGGTTTCACGAGGTTCGGGTCGCCGATGCCGTACTCGTCGACGATCCGGTCGACGGCGGCCCACCCCGCGTGGTCGACGGTGCGGTCGGCCGGTGGCGGAGTCGGGCCCACCTGGTCGAACGCGGCAGTGACCGTGTCGAGGAACGCGTTCGACACGTCCGCGGCGGCCAGCTCGGCGTAGAACTTCGCGCCGTGGAACATCCCGGGCTTGATCAGCCGGTCGTTGAGCACCGTGCGCGAGACCAGCCCGGACACCGTCGAGTTCAGGCACGCCGACGGGATCAGCCAGTCCTCCCGGGTGCCGAAGACCGGCGTGCACCGACCCGGATCGGCGAGCACGGCGAGCGTGGGGTCGAACGGACTGCCCGCCAGCGCAGCGGCCAGCTCACGGGTGATCGCGCCCTTGCCGGTCCAGCCGTCGACGAACACCACGGTCGCCGGGTCGTGGTGCGCCGCCAGCCACGCCATCGCGACCGGGTCGATGCCGCGGCCGCGCACGATCGACACCGCGTAGTGCGGGAGGTCGAGGCCGTGCCGGGCCGCGGCCCAGCGGCGCAGCAGCACCCCGACCGGGGTACCCGCTCGGGCCAGCGACACCAGGACGACGTCGCGGCCCCGCTCGGCGAGGATCAGCTCGGCCACGGTGCCGACGGCGTGCGCGATCCGGCCGGCCGACGTCGCCAGCGCCCGGTGGTACAGCTGCAGGTAGGACTCGTCGGGCTGGAACTCCTGCGGCAGCGACTCGGCGTAGTGCGCACCGCCGGACTGCACCGCCTCCTCGCGCTCCTCGGTCGGCGCCTCCAGGGGGACGTCGGACAGATCGGTGAGCAGCCAGCCGACCTCGTCCGGTGCGTAGCTGCCGAACGCGGGCCCGCGCAGCACGGGCGGGAAGCTCATGGGGTGACCACCACCGTGATCCGGGCGGACGGGACGGCACCGGCGAGCGCGGCGAGCAGCCCGGTCCGCAGCTCGGGCGTGTCCGCGGGTGGATCGACGACGACGAGCACGTGCTGCCAGTCGCCCGCCACGTTGTAGGCGTAGCGCGGGCCGGGACCGTCGGCCGGGTCGTCGTGCGCGGGGAACGTGATGCCGCTGCGCAGCGCGTACCCCGGCTCGTCGACGACCACCGCGGGGGAGCGGGTGGTGGTGGAGAACGCGACGGCGGCGCCGTCGTCGGCGAGGGTCTGGGCGAGCCGCAGCGGCACCGCCATCAGTTCCTCGGTGCCCAGCACCAGCGTCCGGTCCTGCGGCCCGAGCCCCGCGATCGCAGCCACGCGGCGCGCGATCCGGGGGAGCACCGCATCGAGCAGCGCGTGATCGGCGTCCCGGAACCCGTGCCGACCACCCACCGGCAGCCCGGCCGGCCACCCGAGGTCGGTGAGCAGCACGCGCTCCGCGGGCCGGCCGGAGCCGCCGCCCTGCGGCCCGGTCGGCGGCACGGCGCCCGCGCGGATCCCGTCGGCGCGCTCAGCGAGATCGGCGGGGAGTTCGACGTGGGCGCGGGCGAGGCAGACCACGTCGAGGTCGGCGCCGAGCGCCGCGACCCCGTCGGCGAGTGCGGTGTCCGCGCCGCGCACATCGACCAGCGACGCCACGACGTACCGCTGCCGCGGGGCGATCGCGTGCAGCGCGGCGATCGTGTTCAGCGCGGTGCGGCCGGTGGACAGCTCGTCGTCGACGAGCACCAGGGGCCGGTCCCCGCGCAGCAGCGCCGTGCCGGCGGGCAGCAGCATGTGCTCGGTGGCGTGCGAGTGCTCCTCGGTGAAGCCGCCGACCGGCGCGAACCCGGGCACCGGGCGGCGGGTGGAGTGCAGGTAATCGGCGACCAGTGCCTCCGCGACGGTGTGCCCGAGCGCGGTGGCGGTCTCGGCGAAGCCCAGCACGAGCGCGTCGGTCGGGCTCACGGCGTCGAGCGCGCAGCGGGCCAGCACGGCCGCCGCGGCGGCGGCATCGTCGGCACCGCCGTCGAGCGCCGCGGCGAGCAGCGGCCACGGCAGCTCCCGCGGCTCCCGCCCGGCCAGCACGTCGGCCACCCGCGCGCCGAGCAGCTGCCCGGCCGCGCGCACGATCCGCGGATCGGTGGGCACGTGCTTGCCGAGCACCCGGGAGACCAGCAGCTGGGCCCGCTTCGGGTTGTAGCGCACCGCGAGGCCGAGCAGCGTGCTCGGGTCGGGGCCGCCGGGGTGGGCCGGATGCAGGCGGACGGCGAGCCGCTCGAGCACGGGCTCGGCGGTGGCGGTCACCGGCCCATCCCGGCGGCCAGCAGATCGACGAAGGACACGCCCTCACGGGCGACCCCGAACGCGCGGGCGCGGTCCGCGGTGGCGCGGGCCCACGCGGTGTGCGGGCGGATCTCGTTCATCTTGTTGCGCTTCTCCGACGACATGACCCCGCTCGCTCGGCCGGCGCCGAGCACGTCCATGGCGTCCCGGTACTCCTCCCACGGCACGACGGACAGCGCGTTGACGACCGCGACGTGGCTGGGGTGGATGGTGGTCTTGCCGGTCAGGCCGTTGGCCCGGTCGAGCTGGACCTCCCTGATGAGTCCGTCCAGGGCGCGGGAGAGCAGGTGCCCGCGCAGCTCGGGGACGTCGTGCTCGTGGAACGGGGTGGCCCGCAGCTGCGGCTTGAACAGGCGCTCGACGTCGGTGAAGTACTCCCACACCGGGCCGCTCACGGCGAACCCGCTGCCGTCGACCCGGCCGAAGACGTTCACGACGTCGGCGATCAGGTCGGCGACCACCTTGATGTCGTATATCGACACGTCGGGGGAGCGGCGCAGCCCGAAGTACGAGCACAGGTCGGTGGCCCCGATCCGGACCGCGAGGACCCGTTCCCGGTCGCGGTGCAGCACCGCGCGCATCCGGGTCAGCTCGTCGACGCGGGTCTCGGCGTAGAGCGCCGCCCCCGACTCGACCACCGGCATCACGTAGAACATGCGGCCGACCACGCGGTCGGCGCGGTCGACGGCGTGCAGGTACTCGACACCGCCGGTGGCGGTGAACTTCGGCAGCACGAACCCGTCGACCACACCCGCCGCCGATCCGAGCCGGCGGACGAGCGACGGGATCTGCTGCGGATCGCGCACGCGGACGAACAGCAGCGGCAGCGGGGTGCCCAGGTCGGCGAACTCGGTGAGGGTCGCGACCAGGTTGTCCTCGGCGGCCGCCACCTGTTCGTCGGCGATGGCGTCCTCGAGGCAGACCACCACCGACGTGACGCCGGCGGCGGCCTGCTTGGTGATGTCGGCCGGCAGCGTGGGCCGGTCCGCCGGCATGTACAGGGTCGCGCCGAGCGCCACCGCGAGGAAGTCCGCACCGCTGTCGCGGTGGAACTCCTCGGGCGGCAGCTCGAACAGCGACTCCTCGGCCGACGGGCCGAGATGGCCGAAATGGCGCACGGAAACCCCTCCTGGTGCGGCGTCACCCCGATGTGACACGAGCCTGTGCGGATGGACGAACTGATGTCACTCAGCGTGGCGACGCCCCGGAGCCCGGGGAATGGGGTTACTACCTACTTGCGCCCTGGGGTCCACCTCATTCCCCAGCCGTACGCCCGGTCCAGATCGGCCTGCCCGCCGCGGATGTAGCGGACCTCCCGCTGCACGACGAGCTCGCCGCCGCGGTTCTCCAGCATCGCGATGGCGCAGGTCGGCGCGCTGGGGTCGGACTCGTCGAGGCGCACCTCGATCTGCGGCCCGGCGGCGGGGTAGAGGGTGACCACCCCGTCGGCGCTGGCCCAGTTCGGCACGCCCTCGTAGATGTAGGCGAACACGAGGATCCGGCGGATCTCGTTCACCCGGGACAGGTCGATGAACATGTTCTCGCCGTCGGCCGACGCCCCGGAGCGGTCGTCCCCGTCGAGCCGGATGATCGGCGCACCGTGGTACGGGGCCTGGAACGCGTTGCCCAGCGCCTGCACCACACCCTTGCTGCCGTCGGCGAACTCCCACAGGCAGGCCAGGTCGAGGTCGATCGCCCCGCTGCCCCCGGTCAGCCTGCTGAACAGGCCCTTCTTCTGCGGCTGGCCGGAGCTCCACTGCAGGTTGACGCGCATCTGCCCGCCCGTCGCGCCCTGCTTGGTGAGCGAGACGCTGGGGGCCGACTTCGTCAGCGTGACCTTGGACAGCGACACCCCGCCGCCCTGCGGCGCGGCGCCCTGCCCCTGTGCTGGACGCTTCGTGTAGTCGATGGCCACGACGGAGGACCTCAGACGTTGACGCCGTAGTCGCGGGCGATACCCGCCAGGCCGGACGCGTAACCCTGGCCGACGGCGCGGAACTTCCACTCCGAGCCGTTCCGGTAGAGCTCGCCGAACACCATGGCGGTCTCGGTCGAGGCGTCCTCGGTGAGGTCGTAGCGGGTGATCTCCTTCTGGTCGGCGGCGTTGACGACGCGGATGAAGGCGTTGCGGACCTGACCGAAGTTCTGCTGGCGGGCATCGGCGTCGTAGATGCTGACCGGGAAGACGACCTTCGCCACCTCCGGGCCGAGCCCGGCGAGGTTGACCTTGATCTGCTCGTCGTCGCCCTCGCCCTCACCGGTGAGGTTGTCGCCGGTGTGCTCGACCATGCCGTCCGGGCTGGTCAGGTTGTTGAAGAAGACGAAGTGCTTGTCCGAGATGACCTTGCCGTTCTCGCCCACCAGGATCGCCGACGCGTCGAGGTCGAAGTCGGTGCCGGTCGTGGTGCGCACGTCCCAGCCCAGACCGACCACGACGTTGGTGAGGCCCGGGGCCTCCTTGGTCAGGCTGACGTTTCCACCCTTGGTGAGGCTGACGCCCATCACTGCTCCGAATCTCTTCGCGGGGGACGCGTTCCCCCCTGGTCCCTGCGTTGGCCGTGGCAGCATATCGGGACATACCGGGCCATCGGTCCACCTCGGCAACGGGTGGGGGGGCCGGCCGGTTCCCGGCCGCCGCGGCGGATCGGTAGGCGGCCCGGGCCGCCGACGGCGGCGGCGGAACCGTCGGTGCCCGGCCCTAGACTCGCCGACGATGAGCCCCGCCACAGCCACCTCCGCCACGTCCTCCGCCGCACCGCCGTCGACGGGACGGCGGTTGCTGCTGCTCGACGGCCACTCCCTGGCCTACCGCGCGTTCTACGCGCTGCCCGCGGAGAACTTCCGCACCGGCACCGGGCAGACCACGAACGCGGTGTACGGCTTCACGTCGATGCTGATCAACCTGCTCCGCGACGAGCAGCCCACGCACCTGGCGGTGTGCTTCGACGTGTCGCGCAAGACGTTCCGCGCGGAGCGCTACGCGGAGTACAAGGCCAACCGCACCACCACGCCCGACGACTTCCGCGGCCAGGTCGACCTCATCAAGGAGGTGCTGGGCGCGCTGCGGATCCCGTGGTTCGGCGTGGAGGGCTACGAGGCCGACGACCTCATCGCCACGCTCGCCACGAAGGCGGAGGCCAGGGGCTTCGAGGTCCGCATCACCACCGGCGACCGGGACGCGTTCCAGCTCGTCACCGACAACATCACGGTGCTCTACCCGACCCGCGGCGTGTCGGAGCTGGGCCGGATCGACCCGGCGGCGGTGATGGAGCGCTACGGGCTGACCCCGGCGCAGTACCCGGACTTCGCCGCGCTGCGCGGCGACCCCAGCGACAACCTGCCGAGCATGCCCGGCGTGGGGGAGAAGACCGCGGCGAAGTGGATCCGCGAGTTCGGCTCGCTCGCCGAACTGGCCGACCGCGTGGACGAGGTGAAGGGCAAGGCGGGTGACACGCTGCGCGCCCACCTGGCGAACGTGCTGCTCAACCGGCAGCTCACCGAGCTGGTGCGCGACGTCCCCCTCGACGTCGAGCCGGAGGACCTCGAGGTCCGGCCGTGGGACCGCGACGCGGTGCACCGGCTGTTCGACGAGCTGGAGTTCCGCGTCCTGCGCGAGCGGCTGTTCGCCACGCTGCAGAGCGCCGAGCCGGAGGCGGAGGGCGGCATCCAGGTGCAGGGCGGCACCCTGGCGGCCGGCACCGTGCGGGCCTGGCTCGACGCGCACGCGCGTGACGGCCGCCGCGTCGGCCTCTCCTTCTCCGGCGTCACCGGTGGTGCCGTCGACGCCGATCTGTCGGGCATCGCGCTGGCCACCGGCGAACCCACCGTGGAGGCGCGGGCGGCCGGGGCGAAGGCCGGGGTCCCGCAGGCGGCGTACATCGACGTCACCACGCTGACCCCGGACGACGAGCAGGCGCTCGCGGAGTGGCTCGCCGACCCGGGGGTGCCGAAGGCGGCGCACGACGCGAAGGCGGCGCTGCACGCGCTGCGCGGCCGCGGCTGGACCCTGCGCGGGCTCACCAGCGACACCGCGCTCGCGGCGTACCTGTCGCGGCCCGGCCAGCGCACGTTCGACCTGGCCGACCTGACCCTGCGACACCTGCGGCGGGAGCTGGTCGTGGACGGCGAGCCGCAGGACGGGCAGCTGTCGCTGCTCGGCGGCGAGGAGGAGGCGGACAAGGCCGTCGCCGACGGACAGATGGTGGCCGCGTCCGCCGTGGCCGAGCTGGCGGACGCGCTCGACGCCGAGCTGGCCGCGAAGGGCGGCACCGAGCTGCTGGCGGAGCTCGAGCTGCCGCTGCAGTACGTCCTGGCCGACCTGGAGGCGGCCGGCATCGCCGTCGACGTGCCCGCGCTTCAGGAGCTGGAGGCCGAGTTCGCCGCCCAGGTCCGCGAGGCGGCGCAGGCGGCGTACGCGGTGATCGGCAAGGAGATCAACCTCGGCTCGCCGAAGCAGCTGCAGGTGGTGCTGTTCGACGAGCTCGGCATGCCGAAGACCAAGCGCACCAAGACCGGCTACACCACCGACGCCGATGCGCTGCAGACGCTGTACGAGCAGACCGAGCACCCGTTCCTGCAGCACCTGCTGGCTCACCGGGACGCCACCCGGCTGAAGGTCACCATCGAGGGGCTGCTCAAGTCGGTCGCGCCGGACGGGCGGATCCACACCACCTACAGCCAGACGATCGCGGCCACCGGGCGGTTGTCGTCCACCGAGCCGAACCTGCAGAACGTCCCGATCCGCACCGCGGCGGGCCGACGGATCCGCGACAAGTTCGTCGTCGGCGAGGGCTACGCGGAGCTGATGACCGCGGACTACAGCCAGATCGAGATGCGGATCATGGCGCACCTGTCCGACGACGAGGCGCTGATCGAGGCGTTCCGGTCGCACCAGGACTTCCACGCCGACACCGCGGCGAGGGTGTTCGGGGTGCCGACCGACCAGGTCACCCCCGCGCAGCGGGCGAAGATCAAGGCGATGAACTACGGCCTGGCCTACGGGCTGTCGGCGTTCGGGCTGTCCAACCAGCTGCGGATCTCCACCGATGAGGCCAAGGCCCTGATGGAGGACTACTTCAAGGTCTTCGGCGGGGTCCGCGACTACCTGCGCAGCGTCGTCGACGTCGCGCGCAAGGAGGGCTACACCGCCACGATCCGCGGCCGGCGTCGCTACCTGCCCGATCTCACCAGCGACAACCGGCAGCGCCGGGAGATGGCCGAGCGGATGGCGCTCAACGCGCCCATCCAGGGCAGCGCCGCCGACATCATCAAGGTGGCGATGCTCAACGTGCACCGCGCGCTGGCGGCGGAGGGGTTGCGCAGCAGGATGCTGCTGCAGGTGCACGACGAGCTGGTGCTGGAGGTCGCGGAGGGCGAGCACGAGGCCGTCGAGCAGCTGGTGCGGCGGGAGATGGCCGCGGCGGCGGATCTGAAGGTGCCGCTCGAGGTGTCGGTGGGCTTCGGCCGCAGCTGGGACGACGCCGCCCACTGAGAGCGGGGCCGTCACCGCGGTCGGCTCAGTCCGAGCTCCCGGACGATCCGCTGTCGCTCGATGAGCCGCTGTCGCCGCTCGGACCGCTGCTCGTGCTGCTGTCGCTCCAGGACGAGCTGCTCTCGCTCCACGAGCCGGGGTCGTACCGGTGCCCGTCGGCGCTCGCGGGCGGCCACTCGTCCGCGTCGAGGGTGTCCTCGTCCTGCAGGGACCGGTGACCGCGCCACGGGTCGTCGGGACCCTCGTACGTCGCGGCGTCGGGACCGTCCCACGTCCAGTCCTGGTCCCCGTGCGCGTAGCCGTACCGGCGGCCCTGGTGCAGAGTCCGCGTCAGGTAGGTCACGAGCACGACCACCAGCCCGCCGAACACCAGCGGCGCGCCGACGACGAGGGCCGGCCAGCCGATCACGAGCGCGACGAGACCGAACCCCGCCGCCATCACGAGCACGCCTGCCACGAGTGTCCCGATCCGCATGGGCCGCGACGTTAGGGTGCCCACACCTTCGGGCGGTAGTTGCCACGCGGTGACACATCCCTGCCCCCACCCGTGCTCGACCGTTCGGCCGAACGGGTAGCTGGCATCGCTCAACCAGGTGGCTCAAGGAGCGTGAACACGCCGGGTCCGACGGTGAGCACACCGTCGTCGAGGGGGGTGCAGCGCACGCCCCCGCGTCCGCGCATCGCCCGCCACGCCCCGTCGGCGAGGACGACGTCCATCCACCGGCACGGGCTGGCTGGGCGATGTGCCTGGAACCGGACCGGGCCGGCACCGGTGTCGAGCGCGAACACCGCACCGTCCTCGTGGCTGCACCGGCGGGCCAGCGCGTCGACGTCGACCGGGCCGCGCACCACGATGTTCCGCCGCGCCGCGAGCGGATCGAACGGCGCGACGCCCAGCTCGGCCGCCACCGCGTCGAGCGCGTCGGCGGAGATCACGGTGACCGCGGCGGTCCGGTGCGCCGCCGCGCCCGCGTAGCGATCGCCCTCGATGCCGTGCTGGGCGCGCACCCGCACCCGCGCGACGGCGCCGCTGGTCGGATCGGCCGCCGGGCCGTCATCGGGGCGCCCTGCGTACGCGTGGACCGGCGCGACGAGCAGTGCTACGACCTGCACGGGAACCGGATCCACAACGCGACCGTAGCCCGGCGCGGCGGTGTCTCGGCGCGCCCTCGTCGCATCGCGCGACGGCACCGGTAGCCTTCCGCTCGAACGACTGTTCGCTGGAAGGGGAACCTGTGCGGGTGCTGGGCGTCGACCCCGGGCTGACCCGGTGCGGGCTCGGGGTGGTCGACGGCAGCGGCGGCCGCACGGTGAAGGCGGTCGACGTGGGGGTCGTGCGGACCCCGGTCGACGCGCCGCTGGAGCAGCGGCTGCACGTCGTCGCCACCGAGGTCGCGGCGTGGATCGCTCGCCACCGGCCCGACGTGGTCGCGATCGAGCGGGTGTTCAGCCAGCACAACGTCCGCACGGCGATGGGCACCGCGCAGGCCAGCGGTGTGGTCGCGCTGATGGCGGCACAGGCCGGCATCCCGGTGGCCTTCCACACCCCCAGCGAGGTCAAGGCGGCCGTGACCGGGCAGGGGCGCGCCGACAAGGCTCAGGTCACCGCCATGGTGACCCGTCTGCTCCGACTCACCGACAAGCCCCGCCCGGCCGACGCCGCCGATGCGCTGGCCCTGGCCATCTGCCACTGCTGGCGTGCCCCGATGCTGGAGCGGATGGCGGCGGCGAAGGCTCGCTCCGACGAGCTGGCGAAGGCGCACAAGGCGCGGCTCGCGGCCGTGGCGAAGGGACGGACATGATCAACTCGGTGCGCGGCGAGGTGCTGGAGATCGGCCTCGACCACGTCGTCATCGACGTCGGCGGGCTCGGCTACGCGATCCAGGCGACCCCGAACACCCTGGCCACGCTGCGTCGCGGCGAGCAGGCCGAGCTCGCGACCACGCTCGTCGTGCGCGAGGACTCGCTGACGCTGTACGGGTTCGCCGACCACGAGGAACGCGACCTGTTCCTGCTGCTGCAGACGGTCAGCGGGATCGGGCCGCGCATCGCGCTGGCCACGATCGCCGTGCTCGATCCCGACTCGTTGCGCCGCGCGCTGTCCGAGGGTGACATCGCCGCGCTCACCCGCGTCCCCGGCATCGGCCGCAAGGGCGCCGAGCGGCTGGTGCTGGAGCTGCGCGACAAGGTCGAGCCGGCCCGAGCGGCTCCCGCGGCGGCGCCGGGCGGCGCGGCCGGGACGAGCCCCGAGGTCGTCGAGGCGCTCGTCGGGCTCGGGTTCCCGGTCAAGCCGGCAGAGCAGGCCGTCGCCGCGGTGCTGGCCGAGAACGCCGATGCCGACGCGAGCACGCTGCTGCGCGCAGCGCTGTCCCGCCTGGGCCGCAACCGATGACGGTCTCCGTCCCAGCCTGGCCACACTCGGTGACGGCCCCCGATGGCCTCCCGCGTCGAGAACGAACCTATGGTGATCGAAAGGCCCTGTTGATCACCACGAGTTCGTTCTCGACGCGGCGCACGTGCGGGAGGGTGTTGCGGTGAGCGACGAGCTGTCGTTGTCCCCTGAACCCGAACCGGACGACCTGCTGGTCGAGGCATCGCTGCGGCCGAAGACGCTCGCCGAGTTCGTCGGGCAGCCGCGGGTGCGCGAGCAGCTGGAGCTGGTGCTGGAGGGGGCGCGGCGGCGCGGCACCCCGCCCGACCACGTGCTGCTGTCCGGCCCGCCCGGGCTGGGCAAGACCAGCCTGTCGATGATCATCGCTGCCGAGCTGGGCGCGCAGATCCGGCTCACCAGCGGCCCGGCCCTGGAACGCCCCGGCGACCTGGCCGCGATGCTGTCCAACCTCTCGCCCGGCGACGTGCTGTTCATCGACGAGATCCACCGCATCGCCCGGCCCGCCGAGGAGATGCTCTACCTCGCGATGGAGGACTTCCGCGTCGACATCGTGGTGGGCAAGGGGCCGGGAGCGACGTCCATCCCGCTGGACATCGCGCCGTTCACGCTGGTCGGTGCGACCACCCGGGCCGGGGCGCTGACCGGGCCGCTGCGCGACCGGTTCGGCTTCACCGCCCACATGGAGTTCTACGAGCCGGAGGACCTGGAGAAGGTCCTGCGCCGCGCGGCCAAGATCCTCGGCATCGACCTGCGCCCCGACGGCGCCGCGGAGATCGCCGCCCGCAGCCGCGGCACCCCGCGCATCGCGAACCGGCTGCTGCGCCGGGTCCGCGACTACGCCGAGGTCCGCGCGGACGGCGCGGTGACCCGCAGCGTCGCCCGCGCCGCGCTGGCCGTCTACGACGTCGACGAGCTCGGCCTCGACCGGCTCGACCGGGCCGTGCTCAGCGCGCTGGTGCGCAGCTTCAACGGCGGCCCGGTCGGCATCTCGACGCTCGCCGTCGCGGTGGGCGAGGAACCGAGTACCGTCGAGGAGGTCTGCGAGCCGTACCTGGTGAGAGCCGGGATGCTGGCCCGCACCCCGCGGGGCCGGGTGGCGACCGCGGCGGCCTGGGCCCATCTCGGGGCCACTCCGCCGCCGGGCAGCCCCGCCGGTGGACCTGCCGCGTTGTTCTGAACCGGGAGCTGGCAGACTCTGGTGGCTTCCGACGTGCGGAGACTACGGAGACCATGGACATCTCACTGTTCCTGCCCCTGCTGTTCCTGGTGCTGCTCGTGCCGCTGTTCCTGCAGGCGCGCAAACAGCGCAGGCAGATGACCGAGATGCAGACCATGCAGAACTCGCTCACCGAGGGTGACGTGGTCATCACGATCGCCGGGGTGCGGGGCACCGTGGTCGACGCGTCGTACGAGGAGACGGTCGACCTGGAGATCGCCGACGGCGTCGTCACCACCTGGCTGCGGGGCGCGATCCGGCAGAAGGTCACCGAGGAGCACGCCGAGACCCACGAGGCCGAGACCACCGGCGAGGCGAGCGACGCGCCGTCGCTGGAGAAGCCGTCGCTGGAGAAGAACGACAACTAGGCCCCAGCGCAGCTGCGGCCGCCCCGGTGCGGCCGGCGAGTCCGGAACCATCAGCAACGAAGGCAGTGGCGATCAGTGGCAACCACCCCGGGGCAGATCCGCCCCTGGCGCTACCTCGCGGTGTTCGTGGCCCTCATGGCGGCCTTGTACGCACTGGTGTTCTTCACCGGTGACCGCAACCCCTACCCGAAACTCGGGATCGACCTGCAGGGCGGCACGCGCGTCAACCTGCAGGCACGCACCGCCGACGGCGGCCTCCCGCCGCGGGACCAGCTCGTCCAGGCGCAGCAGATCATCGACCAGCGGGTGAACGGGCTCGGCGTGCAGGGCGCAGAGGTCGTGCTGGACGGGAGCAACATCACCATCACCGTGCCGGGCCAGGACGGCGAGCGCGCCCGCTCGCTCGGCCAGACCGCGCAGGTGCGGTTCCGGGCGGTGCTGAACGCGGCGCCGGTCGTCCCGCTCGCGACCACGCCGACCGATCCCGGTGCTCCCGCGCCGGGTGGCGAGCAGGCCACGCCGACGCCCGCGCCCGCAGCACCCACCCCGGAGTCCGGCCAGCCGCAGGGCGCGGGGCAGTCGCTGCAGGTCACCCCGGTGTCGTACGACCGGCCGCTGCAGGACCCGGCCCCGCCGCCGGACGGGAACGAGCCCGTCGACCCGCGCGCGGCCGAGGCGCTGCGCGAGGCGAAGGCGACCCGGCAGAGCACCGACCCGGCGGTGCTGCAGGCGACCTTCGACTCGTTCGTCTGCCCGGCCGATGACCCGCTGCGCGGCTTCGACGACCCGAACCTCCCGCTCATCACCTGCGACCGGGAGGGCACCACGAAGTACCTGCTGGGCCCGGACCCGACCGATCCGTCGGCGCTGCCGCTGCCGCAGGGCACCGACATCGACACCGCGCAGGCGCAGCAGGACCCCAACGGGCTCCGCTGGATCATCAACCTCACCTTCAAGCCCGAGGGTGCCGAGAAGTGGGCCGCCTACACCGCGGCCAACGTCGGCAACGCGGTCGCGTTCACCCTCGACGGCGAGGTGGTCTCCGCACCCCGGATCGAGAGCGCGATCTTCGGCAACACGCAGATCTCCGGCGACTTCACGCAGAAGTCGGCCACCGAACTGGCGGGCATCCTGCGGTACGGGTCGCTGCCGCTGTCGTTCGAGGCCTCCGACGCGCAGACCGTGTCCGCGACGCTGGGCCTGGCCTCGCTGGAGGCCGGGCTCATCGCCGGCGCGATCGGGCTGGCGCTGGTGTTCCTCTACTGCCTGATCTACTACCGGGTCCTCGGCGTGCTGACGGTCCTGTCGCTGATCCTGTCGGCGGTGCTCGTCTACGCGGTGCTGGTGCTGCTCGGCCGCTGGGTCGGGTTCACCCTCGACCTCGCCGGCGTCGCCGGGTTCATCGTGGCCATCGGCATCACGGCGGACTCGTTCGTGATCTTCTTCGAACGGTTGAAGGACGAGGTCCGCGAGGGCCGCACGTTCCGCTCGGCCGTCCCGCGGGCCTGGGTGCGGGCGCGCCGGACGATCCTGTCGGCCGACGTCGTCATGTTCCTGGCGGCCGGCGTGCTGTACGTCCTCGCGGTCGGGCAGGTCCGCGGGTTCGCGTTCACGCTCGGCATGTCCACCGTCCTCGACCTGATCGTCGTGTTCCTGGTGACGCACCCGCTCGTCGCGCTCGCGTCGAACTCGCGGGTGTTCTCCAGCCCGGCGCTGTCCGGCCTGGGCTCCGTGGCGAAGATCGGTGCCGAGAAGCGGAAGCTCGCCCGCGTCGGCAGCTCGAAGGGGGCCTGACATGAGCACGCCGAACGCAGCGGCCGAGCAGGGCGTCTTCAGCCGGCTCTACACGGGGACCGGCGCCTTCGACATCGTCGGCAAGCGGAAGACCTGGTACATCGGGTTCAGCGTCCTGATCCTGATCTGCGTCGCATCGATCGTCGTCAAGGGGTTCAACCTCGGCATCGACTTCACCGGCGGCAGCCAGGTCCAGTTCCCCGCGCGGACGCAGGCCGCTCCGGCCGAGGTGGAGACCGTGCGGGCGGTGTTCGAGGAGACCCTCGGCCGCGAGCCCGACGCGGTGCAGTCGGTCGGCACCGGCGACACCGCGACGATCCAGATCAAGGCGCAGACGCTCACCGACGCGGAGCTGATCAGCCTGCGGGAGGCGCTGTTCGAGAAGTTCCGCCCGATCGGTGCGAACGGGGAGCCCGACCCGGCGGTGATCAGCGACTCGGCCGTCTCCGGCACGTGGGGCGGGGAGATCACCCGCCAGGCGCTGATCGCGCTGGGCGTGTTCCTGGTGCTGGTGACGCTGTTCCTCGCGCTCTACTTCGAGCGCGCCATGGCGGTCGCGGCGATCGTCGCGCTCCTGCACGACGTCGTCGTCACGGCGGGCGTCTACTCGCTCGTCGGGTTCGAGGTCACCCCGGCCACGGTCATCGGCCTGCTGACGATCCTCGGGTTCTCGCTGTACGACACGGTCGTCGTGTTCGACAAGGTCAAGGAGAACACCCGCGGGCTGCTCAGTCTCACCCGCCGCACGTACGCCGAGGCGGCCAACCTCGCGGTCAACCAGACGCTGATGCGCTCGATCAACACCTCGTTGATCGCGGTGCTGCCGGTGCTGGGGCTGCTGGTGGTCGGCGTCGGCCTGCTCGGCGTCGGCACGCTCGCCGATCTGGCCCTCGTGCAGATGGTCGGCATCATCGCCGGCGTGCTCTCGTCGATCCTGCTGGCCACCCCGTTGCTGGTCGACCTGAAGATGCGCGACAAGCGCTACCGCGACCACACCGCGAAGGTGCTGGCCAAGCGGCGCAAGCGGGCCGAGCAGGCCGCCGGGAGCAGTGCCGCCGGGTCGAACCCGGCTGCTGCGGACGACGCCGAGCCGCCGACCGAGGCACTGCCCGTCGACGAGGAGACCGCCGCGCGGCGGGAGCGGGCCATGGCCGCGGCGGCCGGCGTGCCGGCGCGGGCCCAGCGGCAGCGTCCAGGCAGCAGGGCAGCCGCTCGCCCGACCGGGAAGCGGCGCCGGTGAGCGAGCTCGATCCCGATCTAGTGCGGGTGCGGGGCCTGGTCCGGGACGTGCCCGATCATCCGCAGCCGGGGGTGCTGTTCCGCGACATCACCCCGGTGCTCGCCGACGCGGAGGCGTTCACCACCGTCGCCACGGAGCTGGCTTCGCTCGTCGGCGCGGCCCGGCTGGTGGCCGGCATCGAGGCGCGCGGGTTCCTGCTCGGCTCGGCGGCCGCGCTGGTCGCCGGTCTGGGAGTGGTGCCGGTGCGCAAGGCCGGCAAGCTCCCGAAGGTGGCCGCATCGCGCACCTACCAGCTGGAGTACGGCACGGCGACGCTGGAACTGCCGGCTGACACCGTCGAGCCCGGCACGGACGTCTTCCTCGTCGACGACGTGCTGGCCACCGGCGGGACCGCGGCCGCGGCGTGCGACCTGGTGGCGTCGGCCGGCGGTCGAGTGATCGGGTTCGGCGTGCTGCTGGAGATCGACGGGCTCGGCGGGCGCGAGCGGCTCGGCGACGTGCCCGTCCACGCTCTGCTGACCGTCTGACGCACCGTTCGCGTCCTGCCCTCGCGCCCCTGGCCGGGCGGACTATCCTGGGTGACGTGAGGGTGGCATGCCGATGACCGGGGTTCCCCACACCGGTGCGCCCGTGTCCGACACGGACGACCAGTCCCTGAGCCCGGCTCCGCAGGCCCGCCCCTCCGCGACGCGGCGTGTCCGGGCGCGGATCGCCCGCCGGATGACCCCGCAGCGCGTCGCCGCGGTTGCGCCCGAGCTGGAGCCGCTGGCGACCGTGCACCGGTCGATGCACCCGAAGGCTGATCTGGCCTTCCTGCAGCGCGCCTACGACGTGGCCGCCGAGAAGCACGCCGGGCAGAAGCGCAAGTCCGGCGATCCCTACATCACCCACCCGCTCGCCGTGGCCACGATCCTGGCCGAGCTGGGCATGGACACCACCACGCTCGTCGCGGCGCTGCTGCACGACACGGTGGAGGACACCGGTTACCCGCTCGCGGCGCTGCGCGCCGAGTTCGGCGACGAGGTCGCGCACCTGGTCGACGGCGTCACGAAGCTGGACAAGGTCGAGTTCGGCCAGGCCGCGGAGGCCGAGACGATCCGCAAGATGATCGTCGCGATGGCCCGTGACCCCCGGGTGCTGGTCATCAAGCTGGCCGACCGGCTGCACAACATGCGCACCATGCGCTTCCTGCCGCCGGAGAAGCAGGCGAAGAAGGCGCGCGAGACGCTCGAGGTGATGGCCCCGCTGGCGCACCGCCTCGGGATGGCGACGATCAAGTGGGAGCTGGAGGACCGCTCGTTCGCGATCCTGCACCCGAAGAAGTACTCCGAGATCATGCGCCTGGTGGCCACCCGGGCGCCGTCCCGCGACACCTACCTCAAGCAGGTCATCGACGAGCTCACCCAGCAGCTCGACTCCGCGCGGATCAACGCGAAGGTCGAGGGGCGCCCCAAGCACTACTACTCGATCTACCGCAAGATGATCGTCAAGGGGCGCGACTTCGACGACATCCACGACCTGGTCGGCGTCCGCGTGCTGGTCGACGAGGTGCGCGACTGCTACGCGGCCATGGGCATGGTGCACGCGCTGTGGCAGCCGATGCCGGGCCGGTTCAAGGACTACATCGCCCAGCCCCGCTACGGCGTCTACCAGTCGCTGCACACCACCGTCATCGGGCCGGACGGGAAACCGCTCGAGGTGCAGATCCGCACCCACGAGATGCACCGCACGGCCGAGTACGGCATCGCGGCGCACTGGCGGTACAAGGAGCTGCGCGGCAACAACGGACCGTCCACCGGAACCGTCGAGATCGACGAGATGTCGTGGATGCGCCAGCTGCTCGACTGGCAGCGCGAGGCCGCGAACCCGTCGGACTTCCTCGACTCGCTGCGGTTCGACCTCGCCGCGCCGCAGATCTTCGTGTTCACGCCGAAGGGTGACGTCGTCACGCTCCCGGCCGGCTCCACCCCCGTGGACTTCGCGTACGCGGTGCACACCGAGGTGGGGCACCGCTGCATCGGCAGCCGGGTCAACGGCAAGCTCGTCGCGCTGGAGCGCAAGCTCGAGTCCGGCGACGTCGTCGAGATCTTCACGTCGAAGGCCCCCGACGCCGGGCCGAGCCGGGACTGGCTGTCGTTCGTCGCGTCGCCCCGGGCGAAGACGAAGATCCGCCAGTGGTTCGCGAAGGAGCGGCGCGAGGAGGCCATCGAGGCCGGCAAGGAGGCCATCGCCAAGGAGGCGCGGCGCACATCGATGCCGCTGCAGCGGCTGGTCTCCGCCGACGCGGTCGCCGCGCTGGCCCGCGAGCTGCGCTACCCGGACGTGTCCGGGCTGTACGCCGCCGTGGGGGAGGGGCACGTGTCTGCGCGGCACGTCGTGCAGCGGCTGGTCGCGCTGCTCGGCGGCGAGGAGGAGGTCGAGGAGGACCTCGCCGAGCGCTCCACCCCGTCCACGGTGCGGCAGCGCCGGGCGGCGCCGGACTCCGGCGTCGTGGTGGACGCCGACGGCTCGGTCAACAACGGCCAGAGCTCGATGGCGGACGTGTACACCAAGCTGGCGCGCTGCTGCACGCCTGTGCCCGGGGACGAGATCCTCGGGTTCGTCACCCGCGGCGGAGTGATCAGCGTGCACCGCACCGACTGCACCAACGCGGCCGACCTGAAGAAGCGCGAGGAGCGCCTGGTCGACGTGCGCTGGTCGGTGTCGCCGGGTTCGGTGTTCCTGGTCGGCATCCAGGTGGAGGCCCTCGACCGGCACCGCCTGCTCTCCGACATCACGAAGGTGCTCGCCGACGAGAAGGTCAACATCCTCTCGGCGTCGGTCACCACCTCGCGGGACCGGGTCGCGGTCTCCCGGTTCTCCTTCGAGATGGGCGACCCGAAGCACCTCGGGCACGTGCTGCAGGCGGTGCGGAACGTCGAGGGCGTCTACGACGTCTACCGGATCACCAGCGCGAGCTGAGCGGCACCCTGGCCTCGGTCCGCAGCCTCGGTCCGACAGCCTCGGTCCGCAGCCTCAGATCAGGCTGACCTTCTCGATCGTCACCTGCGTGGTGGGCCGGCCGTCGCCCGGTCCGTTGCTGCCGTCGTCGCCCGCCGCGGCGATCTTGTCCAGCGTGGCGAGGCCG
>Ga0065720_1019162_pt1 | contig 34537 bp, 35 predicted proteins | sample Thericmetagenome_FD_59107 | JGI IMG/M metagenome (GOLD analysis project Ga0065720, IMG submission 59107) | Thermophilic microbial communities from the Joint Bioenergy Institute, California, USA of rice/straw/compost enrichment - eDNA_2 v2... | ecosystem: Engineered > Solid waste > Grass >... | reverse complement strand
AGTTAGACAGAATTATATTCCTTTCTTAAAGAAAGTTCTCGTTGATGATCCAATATTTTTTTATAGATCCTCTTTTTAACCCTTAAAGTCTCAGGAAGTTGTTATCTGCTATTTGATGAACTCTCATGACACCATTATTAATATTTTTGGAATACTTCAAGCAATACTGTATATGATGCTACAGATATCCACTTCAAGTAACCGATACAACTTTTAAACCTCGAGACTTTATAATTTAATTTGCCTAGAATTAGTAATTCCCTTTTAATTATCCTGCCTCAGCTACATTTCTACACATTGATTTTTTCCTCAGGGTTAGGAACCATAATTAAATTTGGACTAGGCAAATTAACCAACACTATTACATTCTCAGAGAAATTTCTTTTGTGGGAATACATTAGGAAAATAAGAAAGACTTACCTAAATAACAACAGACATGGTTAAGTTCAAAAAATATTAATCTAGATGCAGAATGTCCAAGTAGAGTCGTCCTCTATAGAAAGTTTAGAGGATTCTTTAGCATGTTTTGAATTAATAAATTTTATTCGAGAAATCTATTATGGCGGGTGTGATCAGAGATGTAAACAATCCAGTCGTCTTCTTCGACATCAAGATTGGTAAATACAATTCAATCAATGTTCTTAAATTTTAAATAGGCGGCTACCCTGCAGGAAGAATTAAGATCGAGTTATTCGCCGATGTTTGCCCCAAGGTAACTATTTCAGTCTTTTTTATTCTAATATCCTAAGACAGCAGAAAATTTCAGGCAGCTATGCACTGGAGAATTTAAGTATAATCCAATCCAAGTATTTTTAATTGAATAGGGTCAATGGTAAACCCACTGGCTATAAAGGATGCTCTTTCCATAGAGTAATTGAAGGATTTATGATTCAAGGAGGTGATTTCCTTAAAGTAATAGTCATAGAAATGAAGTAATAAATTATAGGGAGATGGAACTGGGACAATAAGCATTTATGGGGAGACTTTTGAAGACGAAAACTTCGAGTTAAAGCATGATGAAGCTGGGCTTCTTTCTATGGTAAGAAGAAGGAAAAGTAAATTTAATGACTGATAGGCTAATATGGGACCTAACACAAATGGATGCCAATTTTTCATCACTTGTAATAAAGCTGATTGGCTGGATGGAAAGCATGTTGTCTTTGGAAAGGTGATAGATAGTGCTTCTATGATGACAGTCAGAAAAATAGAGAAGACCCCTGTTGGGCAGAACTCTAAGCCTAAAGTTCCTGTTATTATTGCTGAGTGTGGCGAATTGTAATAAATATGTAGATGTTTTATTATATTTCTTATCCTAATTCAATGAGATGAGCTTATAATAATAATTAGTAAACGCGTCCTTTCAGTTTATTGTCTATGGTACTACTACTTATGAAAGGTTAGCAAGAAATAATAGATCTAGAGACAAATTCTCTAGTCACGTATTATTCCAAGAGCTCCTTTTTATGAATTAAGTCCTTTTATACAGTCCTCTAATACAGTGACTTGTCAACTTCCTTAGGCATGGGCTGTATCTCAGTGCTGAGTTCCTTCTCAATCTTCATGAAATTGTCAACATCATCTTGGGTGATGAAATTGATGGCCAGAGCGAGATGTCCGAATCTTCCTCCTCTACCAATACGGTGGAGGTATGTCTCTGAGGTCTTGGGGAAATCGAAGTTTATGACGACATTGACGCTCTGGATATCAATTCCTCTTGTACACAAATCGGAACTGACGAGACAACGTCCATTACCATTTCTGAAGTTATGGAAAACCTTATTTCTATCCCACTGGTTCATTTTAGCGTGGATGTAGTAGCAGGAATAGTTAGCTTCAATAATCTTCTTGGCGAGCAATTCGACTCTGAGTGTAGAATTACAGAAAATAATGGCTTGATTAATGTTTAACTAAAAGATTAACAAATTAAATCACCTTATACTTTTGAAAAGAGAGTATTCAAACAATGAATCTTCTGCTTTTCTTCAAGGTAGACATAATATTGAGTAATGCCTTTCAAAGTAAGCTCTTCCATGAGATTAACAACAGCGCAATCTGGCATCCATTGATCCTTGAAGGCCTTTACAGTCTGTGGGAAGGTGGCAGAGAGCATGAGAATTTGTTTGTCACTAGGCATGGCCTTTATGATCTTTTCAATAATAGGTTGGAAGTCAATAGAAAGAAGTTTGTCAGCTTCGTCAAGACACAAAATTTTGCAATGAGTGAAGTCAATTTGTTTTTTGTTAGCCAAATCAAGAATTCTTCCGGGTGTACCGACGAGAACATGAACTGGATTATGAAGACGAATAATGTCTTCCTTAATTGAGGTTCCTCCTGTGGAAACCATGGACTCGACTTTCATGTATTTACCCAAATCTTTAACTACAGATGATACTTGAAGAGCAAGCTCTCTGGTGGGAACCAAAATGAGGGCTAAAGATTAGATGAGGAATTTGTTAAGAATACCTTGAATAACGTTCTTGCTTGTATCAATTTTCTCCAAGGTTGGAATAACATATGCACCAGTTTTACCAGTTCCATTCTTGGCTCTTGCAATGATGCTTTTACCTATATGAATCAGTTTATTTCGTCGTAGGATTTACCTTTAAGGGCGAGGGGAATGCATTCTTCTTGAACTGGAGAGGGCTTTTCAAATCCTTTTTCTACTAAGCCCATCATTAACTCCTTCTTCTTGATAAAGTCTTCGAACTCGAATCCTTTAGTGGCTGTGACGTCCTAGAGAAAAGATAAACATAAACCTCCAGAAATTACTGTTGTTTTGAAGCGGGTATCCTTTGGTGGTGCTTTTACACGATTTTTCCAATCATCGTTAGTGTTGGCAACTTGGTTGTTTGTAGAAGTGTTGCTAATTCTAGCATATATGATCAGAACTCAAGGATGAAGGAATCTTACGTCTTGTTATCGTTTTGAGGGATCATCTAAGCCCCAAGCACGAGATGAATGTTTAAATTATTTTTGTAAATGTGAAAAATGTATTAAAATCTAAAAGCGCTGATATTAAACACCAATGGGACAACTATACTTAGATTACTTAGATGGGAATAATTTGTACGTTTGTGCAACCTGCAAAGCCCATCTTACAAGCTATAATGATCTAATTTCAAAAGTAGAGCTTTCAAGCCATATTTTTTATTGAAAAGGCATTTAGAGGAAGAGGAGGCAAAGCCTATTTGTTTAATAATGTGTAAGCCACCTTCACAATTCAATTCTAATCATTAATAGAGTAAATATTGAGACTGGCCCGAAAGAAGAACGCCTCTTACTCTCTGGAATTCATATCGTCTGTGATGTTTACTGCAAAGGATGCCATTCAGTTGTCGGCTGGAAATATGTAGGTTATCTTTAACAATTTTGTAATGAAGTTAGGAATATGCTTATGAAGAATCACAGAAATACAAAGAAGGAAAAGTGATTTTGGAGAAATGCCAACTGAAAAAACATTTTTGGACATATTGAGCTTCTTTTCAATTTGAAAGGGAACTCTAAGATTAAGTTAACCTTAATCCTGTTTCTTATACAATTCACATCGTTCCGGCCTTTTTCCCCCTTATGGTTTTAATTTATATACTCAACTTTGAGTGTTATACTCAATACATTCTTTGACAGTATATGCATAGACTTTGATGGAAGAAGTTTACCCCTTTGAATCTTTTGAAAACTTGTTGAATATTTTATCGGTGGATTACAATATTCATACAAAGAAAAAGAACAACCATCAACTTCCTTAACTAGAGATCATTACTTACGCTTAGTACGATTTATCAGAGTGATTTGACCAGCAAGTCCCTTTAATATTAGGACTTGTTGTGTACATCTACATCTATATTCGTCAAAGCTTATTATCAATCTTCTCAATTTCGTACTCACAATTTCTTCAAAACAATGTCCATTGATTGTATTTGAATGGCTGATATCCAGGTGTACTAGCTCTGTGGCCTTTTTTAGGACAAGGGCTAGTCCATCATCATCTATGCTATCTGACCCAACAATCAACCTCTCCAAATTGGGACAATAATTTGCTACATGCATCAAAACATAATTATTTGCAAAATCTCCAAACTTGATGCTTCGAAGGTTAGGCATCCTAGAAAGAAAATGCTGAAAGACCTCAGCGTCATTAGAAGTCAGGACGGCCCCTGCATTTTCAACTATGATATTCCCGATTTTTAAGAACTCAAGATTTTCACACTTTGAGAGATTTTCAAGCAAGATAAGATCAGCTGACTTGTTTAGGATCAAATGATCTATCTTCAGAGTTTTCAAATTTATCAAAGTTGACTCGAAGGCTTTGTAAAGGAAAATTGGACCCACAAGATAGATAGAAAAATGCTGCAGTCTATCATATCTCTTGAGGAATTTAGCAAGGCAAGTGTCTGTGATCTTATCCTTGCGAGTATGATTCAATTTATTTGAACACTTGAGATAGAGCCCTGTGACATTTTCCAAAAAACTTGGAATAGTATCAATAGCAGCATCAGTTATTCCTGAGTAATATCCCAACTTGATTGTTTCTAAAGTCTTACACGTTCTGTAGAATTTCATGATGGCCTTGTCAGTCAAGTTCATGTAAGATGAAAAGTCTATAAGTCTCAAATTGGTAAATTCGCATTTAATGTCTTCTAAAAAGTGTTTTTGAATAAGGTGTTTGGACTGTCCAAGAAAGATCTTTTCTAAATTATGGCAAGAATTCAAATATTTGATGATAATTTGATGTGGTATATCACCCTTCCCTCTGAAATCCAGCCTTGTCTTGGCATTGCTGATCACTTGGTAGAAGTTCTTGGAGACGAGCTTTTGGTTAATGTATTCTTTGGGTGTCAAAAATTTCATGATGTGTATAATTACAGCATCTGGCAAAAGTTTGAATGGGTTCTTTATAGTTAATCTAAATTTCTTTTGAGATAACTCAATTTCAGAAGTCACTCCTCCTTCCTTCTTTACTGAATCAAATCGTCTCTTTAGCTGGCTAGAAGGAGTTTGTTCTTTATAAATGCTATTCAAAGCATTTCTATTCACTTTATACGAAGAAGAATCCATTCTGTTAAAAACAGGTGTACTGGGAGTTTTTGGAGTTTGACTAATAGGTGTAGGGGGCTTAGAATTGGAATTTTGACTACCTCTCAGCCCTTGAGATAATCCTTCAGCCTTATTCTCAATATCCATACCAGTAGAAGATGGATCTTTCTTTTTCTTAATGTCTGCAAGGTGCCTACAAAAGTTTTTGAGAATCTCAGCTTGGGTGCCTTTAATCATTATCATTAGAGTCTTTTCAACTTTAAAGTTTTCTTTTAGACTAACATCAGATGGCAGATGATTTTTATGCGCAGAGGTGGGGGCATCTTCAGCCACTTCTAAAGTAATTCTACCTTCTTGGATGAAAGCTGAGTGTAGCTTTTTAATTTTATCGCATTTTGTCTTGTAGAGAACTTCATCACTGTTTCCAACTAATATGGCAACTTCAAAATTGCTCTCTGTTAAAGCTTGAGAAGGATCTTGATAGGATAGTAGACGGAAAGTTTTAGTTTTTGATTTGTTACTCTTTAAGGGTACTTCTACTCCATTTCGCTGAAGCGTGCATTCGCAAGTAAAATTACAAAGTGTCTTCATTTTGTATGCTTTTTATTTGAATAAATAAAATCTTAGTTTGTTTTGGCGGGCCGTTAAGGTTAAGCCTTCATTCTAAGTTTGAAATGAAGAAAGACAATGAAATACAAAGATATCATACTCTAAAGAGTTGCCTAGCCATTGACCTAATTTTAACGATCTGTGCCAGAATTATTCTCAAATTTTGAAAATAAAATAAACGAATTTATCTTCAAATAGACACTAATCAGAACTCCCTACTGATCTTAAGATATTTTCTTTGTCAAAGAGAAAATAAAACTTCATCACACAATGTATTTGAAATTTTGAGATGTGAAGAAACTAGGTTTTATAAATGGTATGATCTATTAGTGTTTTTCCATATATTTTATACACATTCTTTACACATTTATTATGAATTGATGAATTATGAAATTTGGGACAAAAGATTCATGTATGTTTTTGACTATGGGAAGTATGGACAGTAAATGGGTATTTGTTTTGGTTGAAGTAGTCGGTACAATTTAACTCATTCCTCTGCTAACAAGAAGAATGTTATGGAGTTCTTCATCAATGCATCTTTGAGATTTAGTAATTTCAGCTAAGCATTTATTTGTCTTTGAAGTTTTATTTTCTTGTAGACAGGTGGCAAGCATCTGATTTTCATTTCCACATACATGAATTAAGGTTTTATTAATTATACATTCAAGTTTCTTTGCGGGATCGTCAGTCTTGTAGCAATCCTTATAGATAAGTTTTATTATAATTTGAAATTACCATTAGCATCATAAACGATTTGCGAGCGGGTTCATCATGCATGATCCTGTTAACTTCCTCATCGGTAAAGTTACTCAAGGAGAAGGACATTTGTACAAACTTCTTGACGTCCATGATGTGCGTACTTTTCTAATTTAGGATCGAATTATAAATTATTGATAATAAAACTCGAAATTCCTGCCCTAAGTTAGTTACTGAACCAATTCTTTCTGATATCTATTTGGCATCCTGATGATAATTTATAACTGTTTCAACTTGGATAAAGTCCTAACCTTCTTAAGAAATGAAACGCAGATACGGATAGCTAGTAGTAATTAATGAGAGCTTTGAGTATTGAGACCAAATTAATAATGGTAATATACAAAATACTGGACTTTAGAACAGGATTACAAGAAAAATATGGAACCTGTAGATTAAGTGAGGAAATTTATTATTTCTTTGGAGACTTGAAATCAATGCCTACAGAGTTACAAAAGTAATTCCTCAAATACTTGAATTCACACTGGAGCTACTTAAAAAGTTCATAGCACCGACTTTCTTCTGGTCAACAATGGTAACCTTTTCTGAGTCTATAGTACCAATCGAAGCTGACAAGTTACAAAAATAGAATTCATTCTTACATCTCTTTATATCAAAATCTTTAGATTCTCTTAAGGATCTAGTAGCGGACTGATCAGAGTTTCCTGGAATGGCTGTTGAAGAGTGTTCTCCTTTTTTGTGAGGAGAAAGTGTAATAGATTGCTTTGGAGTCTCCTCATATCTCTTATCAGAACTTATACTACTCTTTATCTTGGCCTCATAGGACTCAGCTGCCATTTTCTGTCTGACTTGTGTTTCATTGTATTTGTCAATTTCTCTCAATAGAGAATATAGAATATCATTTGTTTGAGCCTTTCTAACATTGGTTGTACTAACTGAGTGACTGAGAGGATTCAGTTTCCTGAAAAGTTACATAGATAATTTAGTTACTTACTTTTCGCTCTTGTACTTGACGAATGGAAGCTCTGCACTTTGTCTTAAGGTAGGCAATTGTCTTTGACTTTCCATTTGAGTTGGGCTCTTGGCGACCTTAGGCTTTGTATCGACTCTACTTCTGAATTGGTCTAAGTAGGAATCATCAAGTTCTCTAGCAAGATCTCTGGCCTGTTTCTCGAGCATACCAATCTTGTTTGTAAGAATGTGCTTTTCTTTTCTCAAGAAGTTGCACTCATTGATAAGGTTAGTATTTTCATTTTGGATTCTAATATGAGCATCTTCTCTTTCGTCCTCAGCTCTCTCATTGAACTTAGAGATGGAGAGTAATTTTTTGTTCATAAAATCTCTTTGTCTTTGGAGTTCTTCTCTAATTGCTTGCATTATATTGTTTTGTTTTCCTTCTTCGGCCTTGTCTTTATACTGAGCATAGATTGTATTGTTCATATTATTAGGATTTTCAAAGATAAGTGAGTCCAAATGAGCAAGCTTCTCAGCATAAATTTCTTTAATTCTCTTCAAAGGCTCCTCCCAAGTCTCATACTTAGCATCTCTGATAAGGTTATAGATATCCTATAAAATTAAAGGGAAAATAAGTTTTTTACATATTCAAAGAGTTCGTTTGCTCTTCGGAACAAAGAAAGCAAATCTGCTTTCTGCTTATTGGCGACTGAGAGTTCCTTGATTTTAGCATCTCTCTCTTCAATTTGGGCACGAAGTCTTCTTTGAGCATTAGCTTCGTCCAACAATTCCTTGTAGATAGTCTTGATATGCTTTTCCATGTTTTCGAGGTGGGAAACCAAAGGTCCATGCTCCTCATTTAAGGTTGTAACTCTGTGATCATAAACTGATCTGAAGTTTTGAAGATGAATATTTTTGTTTCTGTAGTCCTTGATTTGTTGCTCTTTTTGGTTGATAATTTCTTCTCTTTCGGCCAGTTGTTTCTCGAGGATAAATATCTTTAGAATATAATTTTACTTGCATTTGGTTCAATTTCTGGATGAAGTTCTGCCTATCTTTTTCAAGCTGTTCATTTTGCGCATTGATATCTCTAATGAGGGTATCAAGATTGATATATCTTTCTCTGTATTTGTCATTTTCTTTAGTGATTCTGGCATTCTGGGTTCTCAATTCCTCACTCCTCTTCATACACTCTTTCAGTTCATTTTCCAGTTTTTTCCTACACAATTAGTCTCAATCTTGTAACGAAATACTTAGATTGGTCAAATTCTCTTTCAAAGTCTTCTTCGGATTGTTGAAGAGCCTCCTTAAATTTCTTCTCATCCAGCTTCATTCCTGCAACAGCAGCGTTATAATTTTCGACAAGCTTGTGATATTTTTGATTCAGTTCTATTTCAGCCTCTTTCAATGTAGATTCATATTCAATCTCAAATTTCCTGATTTCTTGTTCACAGTAATTCTGCAAGGTCTCCATTTGTGATTTTAGTTCATCATTTCTCGCATAGAGTTTCACTTTGATTTAAACATAATTTAAAAGATCTCTTACATAAGTTTTGCTTGTTCTTTTCTTCTAAGTTGGTTAATTCCATTTCATACTTTTTCTTCATTAATTCTCTCTCTTCATTCAATTTCCTAATTGCATCCTCAGCTTCCTCCATGGCTTGGGCCATGAGCTCTTTATGCTTAATAATAGCATCTCTGTTCTTCTCTTCAACACTTTTGACCTTTTGACTGTAGTAGTTAATCAATTTCTCCTTTTCATCTTCGATATCACTCTTAGTATTCTGAATCTTAAACTCAAGTTCTTTGATTTGATCCCTTTTGGCCTAGGAAATTAACAAAAACATTTCTGAAGATCTACATCCATGTTTGATTTTCCAACTAGAGCCAGATTATTCAACAAATAGGTATTAATGAACTTTCCGACCATTTCTCTCTTTTTGGTCGAGCTGATTGCATTAAGAACATCGTAACTTGTAGCATCGGCACCATCAACAAATTCTTTGATCTTCAAGAAAAAGATAGAGCCGTCTTCTCCTCCAGTAATTAAAGTAGTGTAATCGTGAGAAATCTTGATGGTTGTAACAGCACTCTGATGAATTGGGAATTCAATATACTCAAGTGCATCCTTAGTAAATTCAGTAAAGGGCCATAAGAAAGCCCTAACTGATCCCAAATTTGTTCCAAAGAATATCGCTTGATGCTTCTTGCTGATAACGACTGCTGTATGATGAACAGGAGCTGACTCATATTCAATTAGCATGTTACTGCCTTTTTCATTGGAAATTCTGGTCTTGCCATCATCACCACAAGCCACCAGAATATCATATTCAGGGTCATATGTAACAGCATAACATTTATGAGATCTGTAAACAACATCAATTTCTCTGTGGTCATCCCATTTAGTGTTCCAAACATAGATAATTCCATAAGTACAGTTAGTCAAGATGTATCTATCATTATAATGCCATTGGATATCCTTGACAATTCCAGAATGGCCTGATAGGCTTGCAATAATCTGGAAAGTGTAAGGGTCGTAGATATTGACTGACTGGCCGTTACCTGCTGCGAGTAGATTACCACCATCACTGTAAGCCAGGGCATTACATGATCTGATGTTATTGCTTTGGGTGTAAATTAATCTCAGGTCTTCTTCCAGGAAATAGTAAAAACGTAGACTAAAAGGTTAAATAATGTTAGATATATAAGTACCCCTCGCTAAAACCAATAGCGATTTGAATGGCTAAAGGATGTATAGCAATGCATTCAGGATGATCATGGAAGAAAATTGAGTACAATTCTCTGTAATCATTACCATATTCCCAGAACTTGGCTGTATTGTCATCAGCCAGTGAAACCAAAAGAGTTTTAGATGGGCAGAGAGCCACAGTTTTGATAGCTCCATTATGTACACCCTTTTCAAAAATGGGTTCAAAAGGATCTTTTTGAACTGATTTAACAGCATCAACGACTGCCTTGTTGAAGATATATAAATCAAGCTTTCGTTTAGATTCTTCTTCTTGCATTTGGATCATACTCTGGATGAACTTAGACAACAATGAATCCTTCTTATTGCTTTCTTGCTCATTATTCTCAACAACTATTGCTCTGTTCGACGATAATACTGACACAGCAAGATAGAGATCATCTGCTGAGGTGCTTATTGAACTAATTCCTTGAACATTATCTTCTCTACTTCGGAAAGAACCAAGATTTTGGAGTTCGTTATTCTTATCCAGCTCAAAGAGACAGATAGCAGGAATCTTTTTAAGTCCAACAACAAAGCCCTTGGAAGTAGGCTCTAGACAAGAGATAGCATGATTCTCTTGCTTTTTTTCTTCTGCAGGAAGGTTATCAACTTCTGAGATGCTGTCTCTGTCTTTCTCTCCACCATTAGTAGTATCGTCATTGTTTAATAACTCTGCAGGGATGTATTCGAAATTGTACTTAAGGACAATTTCAGTCATAGAGCAAATATAGATGAGATTCTGGGCTGTAGCTGCTACAATAAGATTATTCTCTGGAATCCAGCAATGATCAATAATATGTTCTTTTTCGAGCTCTTGAAATGTATTAAGACTTTCCTTGTGAATTTCAAAGTTCCTTGTAGAAATATCAAATTCCCAGATTCTGAAATAATTCTTTCCAGAGACTGAGAATTGTGTTGAGTTCTTAGGATTCACATCCACTCTGTTAACCCAAGTTGGGACTGTAAATTGTCCACTTAATCTCTCTTTCTCAATATACCAAAGAGTTCCCACATATTTCTCATCCTTTTGGACTTCTGCAAGTGATAAGAGGTACTATCAATATAAAGGAGAATTCCAAAATTTATACCTTTCCTTTGAGCCCAAAGACAGCATCAATAATGGTTGAATTGGATGTGAGTTCAGGATGAATTAAGGAGTAGTTGTAATTTTTTCCTGTGTTATATACCTTGACCTACGGAGGTTAAAAGTCTCTAAATCGATGGGTACATGTGGCAATGTTTCAGAATTTCCTTTAAGACCCACTGCTATTTTCAGAACATTTTTCTTGGTTCTGTAGTAGTTCATGGCTGTGACAGCTTCATCTTCTATACTCTTAGTAATATAGGACTGTCTCTTGCGGATTATATCATATTCGACGACGTGCTTTCCTGCTAAATAGATAACAGTATCTAGAAAAATGAGAAAAGTAGCTATTCTGCATACCATCTCCAATGAAGTATATATTTTTCCTGATGGGTGTTTGGTAATTACCAAAAGAAGCATTAAGTGTTAATGTAACTCCGTTCATCATATCTGGACTTGTCTTAGACCACATACTTCTCTTCGGCTAAGGAAGGATAAAATGGGACTTGGAAGAATAGTTACCACTTTCTTGTTGCCGTATATTATTACGTTAGGATCCTTGAGGTCAATCATGAAATTGGCTTATATTTTATTTCTGTTTATAAACAAAGGAGTTTCAGTAACTTCTGAAAAAAAATCTTTCAAAACGAGTCAAAGAGCTATAAACCAGCTAATTTTCTACTTTCAGACAAAGGCAAGTACAGCAATTTTCGAAGAGAGTTTCGCCTTAATAAAGAGAAGGAACCAAAAGAGGTGCTATCATTCAAAAGTAATTATTCCCATGTCACTCAAAAACATTGGAGAAGGATTCCTTTCATAAGCTTTGTTCAAGCAGCGGAATTAGGCTTTGAGGACTTAATCTCAATGAGCTCTAGTGTAAATAAAATTAATCATTTTTCAAAAGAATAAATGGAAGTTCAAAGGAAAAACTTTAAGGTTATGGTGATGGGAAACCCAGGTGTAGGCAAGTCTGAGCTTTGTCTGCATGCTCGATATGAAAATCCAAAAGAAAGGCCTACATCCACACCAACTGTTGGAATGGATATGCATTTACTCTCAAATAACAATAAAATGCATCCTGTTGTTCTAACTGTTTGGGATTGCACCGGATTTTTAGTACATGAAGAGGCCATATGTAATAGAATTCCTGGAACTAGTGGATTTATCTTGGTTTACGATACTGGAGATAGAAAATCCTTTGAGAGCCTACAACAATGGGTCTCATTAATAAAAAAATATTCAAATCAAGACTGGATTGGGGAATTAATAGGTAATATTAAAGATCCTACCACCAGAGAAGTCTCTATAGAGGAGGGAGTTCTTTTCGCAAAAAAATATGGGCTTAACTTCCGAGAAATGTCCACTACAGATAGAAGTATGGTGAAAAGTTTTATGTCTTCTTTGTTCGATAAATTTGCTATTAAGGATCAACCAAAAATAATGAATTTAACTACGCCTACAACTAAGTCTATGACATCATCCAAAGGAGATATAAAGAAAGAAAAGGAAGAAAAAGAGAAAAAGAGAGATTGCTCAATTTTCTAAGAAAGAATACGTGTTTCTTTTGCATTTCTTATGTGAGAATAATAACTAATACTGTATAATATTTATTACATATGTCCGAGTTTGGCCCTACTAAGCTATTAATTAACTTGAAGCGACAAACAATTGCTGGATGTATTATTGCTTCTTAGGAGGAGCAACAACTTCGTTGGGGGTGAGTCCCTTCTTTCTGTATTCGATAATGTTCTCAACAGTTGTTCTGCAGATGTTAGTCAAGGCTTCTCCAGTGAAGAATGCTTGATGTCCAGTGACGATAACATTAGGGAAAGTCAAAAGTCTAGCAAACACATCATCATCCATAACCTCAGTAGAAGCATCTCTAAAGAAAATATTTTCTTCCATTTCGTAGACATCGATTGCTAAACCAGCAATCTTCTTTTGCTTAAGTGCCTGAATAGCAGCCTTAGTGTGGATGAGAGCACCTCTGCCTGTATTAATGATGATGACATTAGGCTTCATCTGATTGAGACTGTCCTTGTTAATCATGTGCTTAGTCTCTGGGGTTAAAGGACAATGTAGAGAGATAACGTCACTTTGTTTCCAGAGTTCAGTCAAGGGAACTTGGGTTGCTCCAATTTGGTTCATTTCTGTATTTTCTTGTACATCATAGTACAAAATATTCATACCGATGCCTTTGCAGATATTTGCGAAGCATCTACCAATTTTACCAGCACCAACAATACCGACAGTCTTTCCATGTAAATCGGTGCCCAAAAGGCCATCAAGAGCGAAATTACCTTCCTTGGTTCTGTTATAAGCTTTATGGATTCTTCTGTTGAGACTCAATAATAAAGCCATGGCATGTTCAGCTACTGCATAGGGTGAATAAGCAGGGACACGGACGACTTTAATTCCAAGGTCGTGGCACTTAGCAAGGTCAACATTATTGAAACCAGCACAACGTAAGGCAATGAGATCCACACCTCGCTCTTTCAGGATTGAAACACACTTAGCGTTCAACTTGTCATTGACGAAGGCACAAACTGTATCGTGGCCGTCAATTACCTTGGCGGTTTTTTCGTTCAATTCTTCAGAGTGGTACTCGAAATAGAGCTTGCTTTTATCGTCAAGTTCACTGTTGACCTTTTCGAAGTGCTCAATGTCGTACTTCTTAGCAGAAAAAACAGCAACTCTAGCCAATCTGTTCCAAGGAGAACCAGATCCGAATGAGAAATGAGAAGAATTCTTTGCAGAGGCAAAACCGGCTCTGACAATATTGGTAAAGAAGCTTGGTTTCATGCGAAAAAAGAGAACGAAATAAAATAATTATATAGCTAAAAATCTAATTTCGTTAAATAGTCCAAATCTTTTTCAGTAGATCAGTAAATCAATCAGGGAAAGTCTTTTGTGATGATTTTTATGTTAGAGTTCTGAGACCTCCATCTTCTAGTCTTTCACAAAAGTATCGTACCCTACAGGGAATTCAAGTTAAAGGAATAGTAGGTTTATGATAAAAGTACCCTCCTCCGGGTTCTAGAAGGCCAATGATATCTCCTAAGTTCCTTAGTTTACAAAGTTAAACTAGCATTGTTACTGGCTCGACAAAATCTTTTAATTTATATACTCGGCTGTTTCAACTTTTCTCTTGGTTTTTAAGTATCCTCATGTCAACATAAAATTATCCACTATAACAGGAAGATGACTAGCCTCCTCCTGGATGAAAGACTAGAGGTAACAAAAGGAGTGAATATTATGAAGGCAGTCCTGCAGGGTTTTTTCCACACATATTTGGAAATTCTTAAACCGATTTACGAGTATAATCTAATATTTTTAAATTTGCCAATCCATCGAGATCTCGACCCCAAATGTCTGTTAATACAGCTTCTTTTAAAAAATGAATATGCCAAGTTATTTCGTACTCTAGAATATTTTTTGTTCCAGAAGATTTGAAAGTAAGTTACATGTTATAGGATTTATCGAATAGTTAGCTTTTCAAACTGGTTTTAATTGGGAGAGAGATTTTTAGACTATTCTCTGTCCAGTTCAGAAACAGTGAAAAAAGTTTAGATAAACCTATTCAATAATTTTAGTACATTGAACGAACATGCAACAACTATTGAGCAAACTTTCGTAAGCTACATTTTACACAAACTGAATTATGATAGAACAGGCACTTCGTTCTCAACACTAGAATATCATATAGCAGTGTTTGGAGATTCTAAAGTTGGCAAGACTGAAATGTGTAAAACATTAGCTCTAGCCGATAACAGAAGCTTCAAACGCATGCAAAATCCTAAAAAGGGACTTGAACTATTCCCAACTCGTCGAAAGATTGACCCTTTCACAATCAAGTTAGAATTATGGGAATATTCAGAAAACCCAAAATTTCAAAATGAGTTGAGTGACCATATTAAAAGGGTTCAAGGAGCTATTTTGATGTATGATGTCACCGATCGGGATAGCTTTGCTCGGTTGAAGGAATTCCTTCTCTTCATTAAGCAGAACACAACTGACAAGATATTCTTTATGATTCTGGGAAATAAAGTTGATTTAGAAAAGAAAAAGAAAGTTACAACAGTAGAAGCAGCTGCCTTTGCTGTGCAGAACAGAGCTCTGTTCTTTGAAATTTCAGCCAAAAAGAAGATAGGGTTGGAGGAAGCATTGATGAAGTTCGCAGATCATTTAGTGAACAATGTCGAAAAATCAGAGATGAGCATGATCAGTCCTAACACTAGGCATCAAGATAGCTTAAAGGAAACGACTTATGGAGATAATGTAATAGATGATGTCATTACGAAAGAAACAAAGCAAGAATTTGAGAATGAGGTTAGCACGAAGGAGTATGCAAAGTCTTCAAAGCCTTTTGTAGAGTTGGACAAACAAGATAGGGCTCCTTGTTGCACTAATGGTTGTAGTATATTCTAGATGGACTTTTTGAGTCCCATTTTACTTGTATATGCTCTTTCTTCATTGCGATTGATAAGCAATATCCTTTACTCACTGTCCTAGAAGTGAAACGCCTAGGATCTATTTATTGTAATAAACGATTCTATTCAAAATTGGCTCTCAGGACTTTTTCTGCAAACGACTATAATATTTGTTAGACTCGATAATTCAAATTTTTAATAGGACTTTTCAAATAAAAGAGGAAAATTTTTCAAAATATGCGTTTTAGTGAAATAGCAAAGTCTACGTAAGTTCTTCCACTAACATCAGTAATATCGATTAGTCAGGCTTCGTTTTCTGAAAGAATTATCAACATAGCGGTCTTGGGAGATTCAGGAGTAGGAAAAACTGATTTTTGTCTTAGTGCAATCAAAAAGAACCATAAAGTGAACCCAAAACCCAAGCCAACAATAGGCATTGAGCTATATCCCATTGGCAGCGCAATCTAAAAAGGGATTTAGCTTGTAAGAGCCAACCAAATTATCTCAAAATTGTCCTTCGAGAGACATGGGATGATCCAACTAGAAGCTATTTAACTAAATATATTTCATTTATTACAACTTGGGTGGTCTCAAGAAGTAAATTTAATAAATTGAAAAGGATAACCATCTAACCTTTAATAGAATCTAATTAATTATCCTCTCGCTTATGTCTTTTTTACAAAGAAAGAGTATTCTCCTACACTGGAGAGATCTGATTAGGGGTATAGCAAACTTGAGAGGTTTGACAATATTTCATTGCTCCAGCCTTAAATAGGATATACAATCAACAGGACTATTAATAATCAATTTATCAAGGTGGGAATATGGGATTATAACGGGCAAGTGAAGTATCAAGGAGATGAAGAGGAAAATCTCAAGTATATGGATGCTTTTGTGCTTGTCTTTGATCTTTCTAACAGAAGTACATTCGAAAGTTTGACTGAGTGGCTAAAGTTAGCCAAAAGCGACGAGCAGAATGTCATGTATATGGTCGTAGGCACAAAGAGCGATTTGAAAAGGCAGGTTACTTCTGAAGAAATTGCTGAATTTGCTAAAGCCATTGGAGCGAGTTATATGGAAGTATCAGCAAAGGATCAAGTCAATATTAAAGACCCTTTTGAGAGAATAATTGCTGGGTTATGCGTGTGGGATCTTGCTGATCCTGCCATTCAGATTCAAGCTGAAGGCCAAGATAAAGCTATGTGCTGTAATCAATGTAGAGGTGGTGAGTGCAACATTTTCTAAGGAGAAAGAACTGTTGTGTTTATTTGTATTATAAGAAATATTATAGCTTCTTTATTCTTTAATAAAGCTTGCTGTATTAATTCAGGTTTTGTAGTGCTTGTTTATCAAACCAATAATGAATTCTGTTGACTTTGCTACAAAGTGAATAGAAAATTGAAATATTTTTCCTGGCCCCTACATACTGAAATTCGTTACTATTTATGCAAGAATTTCTTAAACAAATCCAATAAAATTTATTTCGAATCAATTTACATGACACAAGGATCAGCTACAAATGAGGACTCAACAAAGCATTTTGTCTTAACATCCCTTTCCAGTATTATCGCAGGGGGAATTTCCAGGTTAGTTTGTCATCCCATTGACACAGTCAAGGCTAAACTACAAGTAAAGATAATTTAATCCATATTCAGATCAGGTTGAAACTCAAAGAATTACAAGAGACAAAGTCGGCAGCGGTTTAATATGGAAAATTGGTAATCATTGTTATAAGGGCTTGGAATAACTTCACACAGTCAAAAACACAGTTCATAACGAAGGGATAAGAGGCCTGTATCAAGGTATTGGGATTGCAACAGTAATATAGATATTTTAATAGGTTAATTTTTGATAGGTGGGTTCTGCACCTGCCCTTGCGTTGTTTTTTACTTCATATGAAGTGTTAAAGCACATGACTGCAAAGCATAATGTAACAATTTGGGAAAAGTTATCTAATACTAGCTCTTTGAGAACAATTTCAACTTGAAGAACTTCTTCTGTGGACTTGGAGCTGAATGCATTAGTTGTGTATTATGGGTGCCTATTGATGTAATCAAAGAAAGACTTCAAGTAAAACAAACAAAATAGTTTAATGTGTAAAGGTTCAAAGCAACCTAAAATCTTATACATATAAAAACACTATAGACGCAATCAAGAAAATATACGCTTATGAAGGTGTAAGAGGCCTCTATAAAGTGATTGTTGTTTCTTTTAAATAACTATTAGGCATATGGTGCAACTCTATTTTCTTTTGGACCATATTCTGGGTTATATTTAATGTTCTATGAGAAGTTGAAGGGTATAGTTAATAAGAAACTCGTTAATTTATAGACATGTTTGGTTATCAAAATCAACAAATCGGATTTTGGCCTAGTTTGTGGTTGTCCACAGCAGCTACTGCTTCTGCAGGATTGATTACTAATTGTCTAGACATGTCTAAACTAAGAATGCAGGTCCAAAGAGCAGAGAAAGCTGCTGGTGGAGATGTACAGCCTGCAAGATTTGGCTATAAGAACGTTTTTCATGGAGTATATATGATTTATCATAGAGAGGGATTTTTATCTCTATTTAAAGGTACCAAAATTATGCTTATTATTAAGTAGTAGGCTCTCTGGCTAGAGTTTTGTATTATACTCCAGCTACCTCGATTACACTGAGTCTACTGGAGACAATCAGAGGAATCTTATTTAGATTAACAAGTGAAAATGAAACAAAATTTAGTTAAGCTCCAAAATATTTAAAATAGTTTTTGAATGTTTGTGATGCTATACATCTATGATTCGCCATTAAAAAAGATAGTTGAAGGAAAAATGATATAAATATATCCACTAAACTGAAGTTGAATAGGTTCTTGATTTGCAGTTTTAGTAAGAAAAGTGATTGAAATATGCAAATTCAAGAAAAATACAAAGTACTATTTAACTTTTGGGTAGTAAACAACTTGATATCCAGTGAAGTGATTGTGATTATTCCTATCATTATATTCATAATTCCTGCTATTATGGCCCTAGAAATATTATATAACTTAATTCTAACTTTACATATTCATTTCGATAGCCTCCTTTACTGTAGCCAGAGTTATAGTTCTTGTGTGTATGCCGCTTCTGATGATTTTGATGATTACTAGAATGTCAAATAGAAATATCAAAATTACTTGAAATGATTATCCTTGTAAAAATGGTTTTTATTCTCAGAAAAATTGGGTCTATTATTTTTAGTGTTGGAGGAGGTAGTAGAGGATTCTATTCGTTCTCCTTGAGACTGATTCTCTTTTTCATTTTTATCATAAGTTCCTACAGACTGGTTTTGACTGATCGATTCTAGAAATTTAAACCCTTGTCTATTGCATTTTTTACCAACATTTGAAGGATTTGTTGAAACCGAATCATTTTGTACTGAAGAGTTGGGCTGATTCCCTTCATTTATCTGTTCAGGAGCAGGGATCCCCTGCTTTTCAGTAAGTTCAGGCGCAGTTAGGTTTGACACTATATAAGTCAGAATTGGCAAATAGTTATGTAGTCACCAACATCCTCAACCAATTTTTCGTTATTTTCTTCTTCTTCTTTCTGTACCCATTGATTAATGAGCTTGTTCTCAAGCGTATTCTTCTTCTTTTTTGCATCTTTGCCAGGCTTTTCTGCTGCTGAGAAATTATTGGGAGTGATATTCGGTTTTATTTTGGGTCTCTCTTTGACATTTGTCTTCTCTAAGCTAGTTAGAGGGCATTTTCGTGTGGAACTTACTGTGGAACGCTGTTTTCATAATGTTATCAAAATTCATTTTGTGTATAAATTTAAATATTATCTTATCAGGAATGATGATCAGAAAGAAATCTCTGTCAATAGGGTGAGCTATTTTTTAAAAATCAGAAGGTTAAGCCCGTGAAAATATGTCTTCTCTCAGAGAAATTTGAAATAAGTTCTCTCTTCTGGCTTTATGTTGGTATTGTTCTGATTAAAATTTATTTAAATTCAAAACTCAAACTCCTCTCAATGTTGGAATTTTCATATTTTAAGTCCCAGCTTGAGTCATATCAGGCTCCAAACCCTCTCGCAAACAATATAAGATACTCCCTATCCAAGAAGAAAATAGATGTATTATTCAGCCCTCTTTTTTGCCTGATGTCTTTAGGAACTTTTTGTGAGATGGCTCTCAATGCCACAAACTCTGGAACTCGTCAAGAAGCTTTCGGAGGAAGTCAAAAAGTCACCCCAGGCCATCCTCAATTCACCTAATCTGAATGCTTTTCTCTCCGCTGTGAAAACAAATTTGTCAGCATCCGGAACTTTCAATCTTAACAACTCCCTTAAGCCCACTCCTCATACTCCTCCAAAATCTCCATGTAAGTTTCTGTGCTTTTTCTTATTCTTCACTTTCCTGTTTGAATAGTTGCCTAACTCTTAGTAGGGAAATTTGACAATCGCCAAGGACTCAGTGAAAGCGGTGACAGTTCACCAGGAGTCTCCCCAAGACAGCAGCTGAAATTGGTATATATAATTAGTTCAATTTTAGAATAATAGGATAATGAACCACATCCTTTCCTGAAAGAAAACCAAAAAACAGTAATTCAAAACAAGGAAAAGGTTGAATTGCTGCTTTCAAAGGAAGAGGAAAGAAAGAGATTTGAGAAGGAGAGAGACAGAGAGGACGAAAAAGAAGCTGAGAGGTTCAAAGAGTCTGAAAAGCTACGTGAGAAGGAAAACCCAAGAGAAAATAAAGAGAATATTCCAAAAATTGGAGACCTACAGTCCAACAAGGAGCCATCTTACAAAGAGGAACATGACAAAGAACCTTTTGTCAACAAAACAACCGAAGTCATTCCCAGATTCTATTTCCCAGGCGGGGAAAAAAATGCCTCAATTGATGTTATCCGTGAAATCGATGAAATTTTTGCCGCACATAAGGATGAACTCACAGTCACACAGTTCGAGCCTGTTACAACCAGAATCTTCAAAATCCCTAAATTCTTGAACTCTATGGTTTTCGCAAGAGTCGATAAAGATAAGAAAGGAAAAGTGTCAAAGGCTGCCTTCTTGAAGTAATATTTATGGTGTTAAAAATCAGCGGTAGGATCTGGAAGAGTGAATATGCTGACTTGTCTCCTGAGATCAGATGCTTTAATATCATAAAGAAAGTCAATTCAGAGTATATTGAAGTAGATGACCTTAAACCCATTTTGAATAGTACCCTAATTCTAATCAATATCTTACATATTAGTCCTCCTGGAGATCCACCCAGGTCTAGAGTTCTTGAAAGCAACTCCCGAATTCCAAGAGAGATATGCTGATACAGTTATTCAAAGAATCCTCTATGGAGTTGATAGAAATGATGACGGAAAAATCTCCAGAAGAGAATTCAAACACAGTGACTTCTTCAAGGCTCTCCAACATGTCGATACTGAAGAAGATATCAATAAAGTTCGTGCATATTTCTCTTACGAGCATTTCTACGTCCTTTACTGCAAGTTCTGGGAACTCGATCAGGATCATGACTTCATCATTACTAAGGAGGAATTCAGTAGATATTCTGGCCATGCTCTTTCTAAGAAGACTGTGGACAGAATCTTTGATCAAATACCCAGAAAATTCCATTGCAAGATTCCTGGAAAGATGTCATATGACGACTTCATTTGTAACTTTACAAAAGTTGGAATATAACATATTATTAGGGTTCTGTCTCTCCGAAGAAGATAAAACTACTGACAGAAGTATAGAGTACTGGTTTAAGGTTGTGGATCTTGATGGAAATGATATGATTACGTAATAAAGTTGAAGTCTTTTCTGAGTAATTAGTGGTTATGAAATGGAATACTTCTATGATGAGCAAAAGCAAAGACTTGAATATCTAAACCACGAACCCGTCTACTACGAAGATATCGTTTGTCAAATGTAATTATTTTTATAATATTTCTAATTTGTTAGGTGTGATATATTCAAACCTGAAAAAGACATTATCTTCAGAATAGAGAACTTCAAGGCTCAAAGAAGTGTAGCTGGAGTCTTTTTCAATGCCCTTACTAACCTCAATAAATTTGTTGCTTATGAACAGCGTGATCCTTTCATGATCAAGAATGAGATAGCTGAGAACCCAGATTTTACTGAGTGGGACAGATTTGCTCAACACGAATATATCAGATTGGCACTTGAAGAGGAAGATGCTGAAAACGTAGTTATTGACTAAGGAATTTTAATAGTATTAGATTGGAATGATTGATTCAAATGACTTTGTAGATGGAGATGATGACAAACAAAAGTCTTAAATTTACAGGATAAAGGGAACTGCTGAGTAAGCAGTGCTCAGGAGATACCTTGGTTATTAGTCATAATAACTTATTTTTGTTTATATATCGATGCGTGTATCAATTTTGTGTAGGATATGCACGTATTTTACCTATAAATAATTACATCCTATGAGCCTACAAAATTGACTCTTTTCGATTTGAAGTTCTGTTAAATACTCTGGTCTTTATATTTTATTAAGAGTTAAGCATGAAGAAATGTATTCAATAAGAATAGATATATAGATATTTATTTGCATTGAAGCATAGCTTCTCTTTCAGGTCCAGTTCCGACCCAACTAACAGGGACTCCGACCAATTCAGAAATTCTTTTGCAGTAAGCTTGGGCTTCCTTAGGAAGGGCATCCCAAGATGTGATCTTTGAAATATCTGTCTTCCATCTATCTAATTAGAGAATTATTCTGACTTCTTTACCCTTTCAAAGTCTCATAAACAACTTCCACTTGGGACAATTCTTCAATAGTTCCTGGCATGTAATCAATCTTCTTGCCATTAATTCTATATTCGACTCCGATCTTGATCTCATCCAAGTCATCAAGGATGTCCAGTTTAGTAATATTGATAGAGGTATAGTCATTAAGCATATGAGAATATCTCAGAAGTGGGATATCTAGCCAACCACATCTTCTGGGTCTGCCAGTAGTGGCTCCGAATTCGTGACCCTTCTTACGAAGCATCTCACCAAGTTCGTTATTGAGCTCAGTAGGGAATGGACCTTCACCAACTCTGGTAGTATATGCTTTTACAATACCAATGGTAGTCTCGATCTTAGAGGGAGGAACACCAAGACCAGTAACAACACCACCTAACCGATTAGAGTACAATTAGGTATATTTGTACCAATTCCTGTATTAGAAGCAGTGACGTAGGGATAAGTACCATGATCAATATCGAGCATGATGGCGTTAGCACCCTCCATGAGGACTCTCTTTCCGTCTCTGATAGCTTGGTTAACGAAGCTGGCGCTATCAATAATCATATTATTTCCAATCATAAAGTCTCTGTGTGCCTTAAGTTCTTTCAATTCTCCTTCTCTGTCAACGTTGATCTTATAGTCTTCTTTGATCTTGTCATGAAGATTGTTGTATCTGCTGACAAAGAGATCCCAGTTCTTGAGTTCTCCAACTCTGATACCAGATCTGAACATCTTGGTAGCATAAGTTGGGCCAATTCCTCTCTTGGTTGTACCCAACATAGCCTCTAATAAGTCAGACTATTACATTTCTCTATTACTTCCAAGCTTCTTCTCACTAGAGGCATCGAGTTCAAGGTGTCCGCTGAGGACGAGATGAGCTCTATCTGAAATGAACAATCTTCCTTTGTAGTCGATATTATCACGATCAAGTTGCTTCAATTCATCGAACATTGTAGGGACATGGACGACGACTCCATTGCCCAAGACATTCTTGCAAGTGGGGTAAAGAATGCCGCATGGAAGAAGATGGAAAGCGTACTTCTTCTTGTTAACAACAATAGTATGTCCTATTCACTTATTTAGCTTCTCAGCTAGAAGTACCTGCATTGGCTCCTCCGTTGAATCTTCCACAAATGTCATATTTTTCAGCTAAGAGATCAACGAGCTTTCCTTTGCCTTTATGATGAGCTAAATTGACAAAAACTAAAACCTTCGTCACCCCATTGGCTTCCAAGTATAACACAAACTTTGGATTTAAGTCCATTGACGCATCTTGTAACTAAGGAAGTGGTCATTTTTCGAAGTTATTTTATAAGATTATTACAGATTTGATGACAAAATCTGACTTTATATAATCAAAATTTATATTCGGCTCGGTACAACAGTGAAATCTGAACAATGCGGACCGAATTTATTACCAAAGCTAGATCGAAGAAAATCTCAACAAATTTTGTCAAACTTACATTAGTAGGGTCCAAATTCATTGGCTAGTAGCTACATAAGTGACAATTAGATTTGAATAAATCTCTAAGGAAGCTAGAAGAAGGGAAGGATTTCCTTAAAGGGCCTTCGGCATATATATTTCTCTCAGTTACAGGATTCTCCTCGTAAACACTCACATAATCTCAGATATACGAGAAAAAAATATATTGCAGACAATCATCGCTGTTATTTACAGTCATATTATGAAGAAGCTAATAATACAAAGCTATGTAATTCTCATTATTCCATATCCATTTTCTCTCCGTTTCCATCCAGTAGTTTTGGTGGTGATGCTTTATTGCTTAAGCTACCATTCAGGCCTGTTAATTTCAAACTATCAGAGCCGCTATAGGTCCAGCCTGATCAACATCAATAAAATGAGTATAAACTATTACCTGGATACATTTGTCCTGTTTCAGTATCAGTCAGTGAACCTACCAAGGGTGTCTCTGTAAATTCCTAATTGATAAGAAACATAACTATTCGTTCTTACAGGATCGAAGTTTGAAACATCTGTATCTTCTTTGATGATAGGAATAAATGGAGGAATGAGTTCCTTTCTCAAGAGAGCATCCCAATCGAAGCCCTCAAACCAAGGATGCTTCTTGATATCCTCGGCATCTCCAGGGCCACCTCCTAATCTTTTATCAGGTTCTTTTTTGAATAGTCCTTCAAGTAGGTTTCTAACATTAGGGCTTAAGTAGGGAGGGTATTTGAGAGTATAGTATTTGATTTTTTCGAAGAGCTCTTCTCTGTTAGGTGTATAGAAAGGTGGTAATCCAGTGAGCATTTCAAATAGGATTGCGCCTAGAACTAAGTTGAGACAAAGCAGGATATACCGACGGTCCACCAGTCCACGGCTTTTCCATGTCCCCATCTGAACAAGATTTCAGGAGCTAGGTATTCAGGAGTACCGCAAACTGATGTTGCACCCTTATTTCCCTTGATTCCTTTCTTAGAGAGGCCGAAATCGGTCAGTCGAATATATCCATCTCTATCGATCAATACATTTTCAGGTTTTAAACTAGCAAGGTTAGAACTAATTTCAATTTGAATGTTACTCTCGATAGATAATATCGTTCTTGTGGAGGTGTTCCAAAGCTAGGATAATTTGAGCTACATAAAAGCGGGCGCTAAGAGATGATTAAAATCGGGAAGGAGAAATACTTGTCCTCACTAAACTGGCGCTTCTTCTGCAAGAGATTAAAAAGCTCACCTCCTGGGCAATATTCTAATGCAAAGTACAGTTTCTTTTCATTTTGAAATGCGTAGGCGAGCTTGACGATGAAAGGATGGTTGATATCAATCTGAATTCAAGTTAAATAAGTTCAGGAAGTCAACTACCAGGATGTTTCTCTCGGTTTTAACATGGCCCTTTTGGTTTTTTTGCTCTATTTTCTTCTTTTTCAGGATCTTTAGTGCGTAAATTTTGCCAGTGTCCTTTTTTCTTGCCAAAATGACCTCGGCATATGAACCCTTCCCAATAACTGAAAGGAGGGAGAAAGAGTTTATAGAGACTTTATCAGAGGAGAACCGCTCTTTTTTTTCTTCAGTCTCGTTTTCAAGTATGTTCTCCATACAGAAAAAGAGGAGGCGAAATTTACTAAGTTAAAAATATTTTGGATTATTTAATAGAAAGTTTGTAATAGCATGATCTCAAATATAAAAATACACGGCTAGATATTTATTCGTTGAAGACAAATCACACACATCTATTGAGCCTTCTCGTTCCTTTTAGGATGATTAGCAAGGAGGTAAAGAGCCAGCCATTCAGCAGGGTCAGCAGGTCTTGGCCTATCAAAGAATTAGAATAAATTCTGACCAGTTTTTTAATTCTTAGAAAACACAAAAATCAAGGCTCCTATATATAATATGGACGAGAGACTTTAGCTCAAGAGTCTCCTAATTTTATCGCTCAGATGAGAAGACCTTTTTCTCTTCATATTCATTCTGAAACGATTTTAAAAAATTAAGAAATGAGAAAATTGGGAGACTTAGCTCCAAATAAGGAGGAATATAACTCTTACTTTTTCTTGCATAACTCAGTGAGTCCCTTAGTAAGTGCAGGCATGACTGTTTGATCAAGATAAGTCTTTAGAGGCATGGCTCTAAGATTTATTTGTGTATTAGTGTTTAATGCGACCTTTTCGGCATATAAACCCTGAGAACGATTGAACAATCTTGAGAAATGATTTACTTCTTCTTTATCATCATATTCATATTCAGAGTCCTTGATGGTTCTTACTCCTTGTGACATCTTTCAACAGAAAATTATCTTGAATCGAAATAAAATCTCTATTATTTACATTATGAGTCCTTTAACATACAAGGATTGGCCATGGATCATTTCATTTTTGATTTATCTGTACTGTAGGACCCTCAGCACCCATATTCATATGGAATATTTTTAATGCACTGCAACAACATATTTTCTTCTCAAAAGTCTTGAAAGCGTCACTTTAATATCCGCCGACAAAATGATTATTAAAGCTCTATAAATCATTTTCCTGTGATGAAATGGATAGAGAACTTGAAATAGAAATGTCCCCAAATCTCAATTGTATCCACATTCTTCACTTGTTTTCTCAAAATAATATTTGTTAAAGACCATATTTTTTACTTCTCTATGAGTCTAAAACAGATAGGCATAAAGCACAGGCACTTTGGTTCATTATTCATATATATATAATTTTAAGGCTTATTGCAGGAAAGTATTCTATTACCCCCTTTTTCTCGTTCTAATAAAAGGTTGAGTTATTTCGGGAAAATCAGATAAAGAAGCTACTCTTCTAGAGAAATTTAATTAAGTGACAAGAGGAAGAAGCAATATTTTCTGATCTCTTTTCTTTAAATGAAACATGAGTTATTTAATCTTATTTACAAGTTCAAAAATATAAGAATTTGAAACTATTTGGAGCAGAAACCTATTTAAAGATATGGCTTCAAATTATATAGACATATTCAGCCTTGCCGAAGAGGAAGAGAAGAAGAACACTGAAGGTAACTTATTCTCGACTCTTTGTTTTATTTCTTAGTCAAAAACTTTGATCGAACGGTTGTATTTGTGGGCGAAAAAGGGTCAGGAAAGTCCAGCCTTATAAATCTGCTAAAAGGAGTACAAAAAGAAGAAAGTGCTAAACCAACGTACGCAATGGAATATTCTTTTGCTAAAAGGACAACTCATAACAGAAAAGAAGTCGTTCATATGTATGAACTTGGAGGCGGCCGACAATTAGCTGATCTCGTTGCAACTCCCCTAACAAGAGAATCATATAAATATATTGTCTATGTTATAGTGGTCGACCTTTCTAAGCCTTCAACTCTAATGGAAAGCTTACATTTTTGGATAAATACAATCAGAGATGCTGTAAAATTATCCTTCAACTGAATAATAGTCATAGGCTAACACTTTCCTTAGAAAGAATCCAGATATCCCTCCTGAGGATGTGGAATATGTGAGGAGCATTTCAAGCTTACAAGTTCATGAGGACAGGTATAGTCCAATGACTTCTCACTATAACATCATCTAGATCGAAAATAAATCCAATTGGAATCCCGACTATAGTGCTAGGAAATAAATATGATCTCTACGAAGGATTTGAATCGTGAAGAACAAAATTTCTAGGATTAATTCGATAGGGAAAATCGTAAGTGGATTTCAAGAATGATCAGATATCTATCGCATGAGAACGGATGCTCTCTTTACTTCTCTTCAGTAGCTCACCCAAAACTCTCTCTACAAGTAAATTGAGTTATAATTTCCTAATTTTCCTCAGATAAGAACTCTTCTAAACAATTATTTCTTTGGAATGACACTTCCAAACCTTCAGCAAAAGGATTATGCTAAACCACTGTTCCTTACTGTTGGAAATGACAGCTTCGACTCAATGGGAATTCCTACAGTATAACATTTGAATACTCTAATTCTATTCTTTAGTCCGGAACTATGAGTGCCATAGATGTCTTGAATAAAATGTCCAGGGATTATTTCCCTCCTGAAAGAGGTAGACTCAGTATTTACCTTGTAATATTGTAGACGATACAGCCAAAGAAAGGACTGTCTACTATGATATTTCGAAACATCCTGAAGCTAAAATCGATTCAACTAAGCTGGAAAAAGAGTATTAATATCTAAGGGACTTATTTATTGGCTAGTCATGAGATGGAAAGAATACATAAAATAACCAAAAATGAGAGCCCTAGTTCTACAAATTATGATAGGTAAATTCACTATCTTCTTCACTTATATAATAGAACAAGGTCAACTGATAACAACAGTATGTATGATATGTCTTCATATTCAAACAGTCGGGGAGAACTTAATACTCGTTCAGAAGTACATTCCCGTGCCGAGTTGAATTCTCGTCAAGGAAATATAGAAGTCAATGACTCATTAAAGCCAACAGGGCCAGTGAAGAAGATGAGGCCTGTGAATAGGATTGGATTGAACCCACAATAAATGAGGGTTGGAGTTGTAATTAACCTGTTTCAAGAAAACTCGCTAAAATACCAAATACCAAAGAGCCATAAAGAAAAGTCCCTTTACTCGTATGACTCTTTATGAACTATGCAATTCTTAAAATACACACTTTTCTCGTGTACAATAAATCCTCACTTATGCCAGCCTAGTAAATCGTCGTCATCTGAGTCATTGTTAACTTGTTCGAGTTTTCTCTTAGCTTCAGCAACAACTTCATTAGCCTTGCTTATTCTATATTCCTTCAACAATTCAGCCTCTAATCTTTTATCCTTCCACTCATCAGGAATTTGGTAGAACTAAACCCATTATTTCTTTATTCTCATTACTTACTCTCAATTTCTTATCTTTTCCTCCTGTAATCAAAATATTCTTATTTTCAAGCCATTGAAGCTTAGTGATTTCGTCATTATGGGCCTTCAAGACATCTATATATTAGACGAATACCCCTGAAATTACAAATAGGAGAAACTTTCTTAGCATCCCAGAAAGTGATAGTACCATCAGCACCACCAGCATAGAGCTCATATCTTCCAGTAGACCAAACAATGTATCTGACCTAAAATATGAGCAAACCTTGAGGTCCTATACCTTGGGCTTGCCCTGAAGACTGGCGATAGTTGAAGCGTACTTCTCCTTTCCTGGTTTTTGAAGATCGTGGATAGTGATCACACCATCATCATAGTTAGAAGCAAAGAGATAGTTCTTGTGATAATCGAAGCAGAGACCTCTAATAGCAGCGGTCTTGCTAACATGTGCTTGGATCATGTGAATAAGCTTTGGTTCTTTCTAATAATTCTAAGAAAATTCAGAATATTAGGTACCACAGAAATATCATAAATGTAGACTTGGCCAGCTCTGTTGCTGATGAAAGCTCTTTTATTGTCTTTGTCTCCAACAATATTGGTCAAAAGACTTTGTCCAACCATAAGATCTGAAATAGATAAGGTAATTATTTGTTTGAATTACCAGCAATAACATAGTTCTTGTTAATATCATAGACCTTGAATCTCTTGTCTTCACCAACTGAGTAGCAATACTGAGTAATAGTGTCCAAGAAGACGCCCATGACTCTGGCAAGATGTATTTTGTTGCTGACAACCTGAAATAGTAAAGTCTAGGAGGATTAAATCTACTTCATCGTATTTAATGTAGTTCAATTCTGATGAAACTTTCAAGACAGTGATAGTACCATCGTCTTTACTATAAAAAATTAATCAATTACTCAATTCGATCTACCCAGCAAGTAGAAGGCATGAACTGGGGTCCCAGTGAAGGACGATAACTTGAGATTGGAAAGTCTTAGTCCATAATTTCTCAAATTTGAGTTCGTCCTTGTCTTTTTGAATATAGCATTCGACGGCTCCAACAGTAACCATAGAGCCAGCTGGAAGTTCCTTTTCCCATGGCATTTTCATGTTGGTTAGGTAAGAATCAACACGAGAAGTAACGCTCATATCACTGATGGCAGTGAATAGTAATCCTATTACTCAGTAAGGTCAAGTTTGATTACTGTTTACCTTCTTTTTGGTCATAATAGAAATCTCTGACACCCAAAACAAGCCCATGAAGGTCGGCAATGTGTTTGGGAGGAGTGACAGTATGTTCAGGGGCAAAGTTTTCAATCTGTTGAATATAATTAGAAGGGGTGAGAAATAGAATACTTGGAGGAATCTCTTGACTGGGTCTGAGCTTACGAGATCTGTTCTGGCAACAATTCCCTTTTGAATTAGACTCGATGGTTAATTTTTTACTAAGAGATATTTCTCGAGTTCTTGTCTACGTTTCTCAATCTCGTGAGCTTCTTTCAAAGGAAGAAGACTCTTTCCAGGGAGAGTGGGTAGGTTTCCGTGTGTTTTCTTGAGTGATGATTGAAGATCATCGAACTCACGGTATCTTTTATCGAGGGTCCATTTCTCACCTCCTCTCTTGGAGACCTCGATGCAATAAAAGACGACATTCTTCTTTCCATCGTGGACTTCCTTGGTTCTGGGAATAGAAACCTAGCAGGTAAGAGAACCTTAGAGTGGTTACTGTGAAAGGAACAACTGTTTCCATTACTGTCTAAGCAAATAAACTTTATTTTATTTTGGATACAGATTTAGCTTTAATAACTACGCTTGTTATAACAAATTAATTCCTTGTGCTCCCATTCACTATGTTCATTATCGTGAAACCAACAGCCGTAAACGCTAAATGAAATTCTGACACTTTAAGCTAGAAGCAAGGCGTTGGGATTGGGTCTGATGTCAAATTTTTATCATTTTGCAGGTAATAGGTTATCAGACTTGATATTGACTAAAAAAACAGAAAGTCAGTATCTAATTGTATCAGAATTGAGTATCTGCCCCTTTCAATCTAGTTTTCTCATTTTTGAACCGATTTTTTAGATTATTAGATTGTTCTGGAATTATTTGATTGAATTTATAACTCTGTATTTTACCTCAATGAATCAATTATTGTTGTTGTCCTTATCAATTGTTTCTGAGATGATCCTCCTATCATATCCAATTAATTTCATGAGTTATCTATTAGAATAAGGTCTCAAATTTCTATCTCCATGCTGTCTTAGCCTGGGTACAGGACCACTTGAACCATTAGATCTACAACTCCAATCAATATAAAACAATTTGTTGTATTTCTAAGCGACTGCTTTATCTTTTTTTCTTTTAGAAACATTCGGTTAAATTCTTTAGTTTTCTTAAAAAGTTTTTGCAAATAAAAGACTGAATTCTAACTAATTTAGAATTTTTTTTTTTAAAAATGGAAACTAATTTGCCTGAAAAATACAAAGCCCTCTTTGGTCACAGAGATGGAAAAACCGTCACACTTGAAGAAGTTCCTATGCGTAAGCCAGGCAAGAATGAAGTGCTCGTTCGAATTGACTATTCTCCTATTAACCCATCTGACCTAGGCATTGTATTTGGTTGGTACCCAGGAGTCGAAGGAAAAACTAGAGCTGGTAATGAAGCTTCGGGTGTCATTGTCGCAGTGGGAGAAGATCTTAAAGTCCCTCATAAAATAGGCGAAAAAGTTCATGTACTTGGATTAGGTAACTGGGCTCAGTATAATATTGTCCCATCAGAAAGTGCATTCCCTGTCATTGCCAACGTTTCGCAGGAAGAAGCGGCTTGTCATTTTGTCAATCCAGCAACTACTGTTTATATGGCAGATGTTGTGGAAAAGTCAAAGAGTAAAGCTGCAATTCACACTGCTGGTTCCTCTGCTTTGGGCAGAATGATGATAAAATATTTCAAGACCAGAGGAATTAAACTCATCAACATTGTTAGAAAACAAGAGTATGTTGATGAACTTTTGAAAGCAGGTGCTGATTATGTTCTAAATTCAACAGATCCTGATTTTGACAAGAAGCTCAAGGAGGCTGCTGAGAAAGAGAATGCTTTAACCGCATTTGATGCAGTAGCTGGTGATCTTACTGGAAGAGTTCTCGCTGCTATGCCAAATCATTCCACTATCTATGTTTATGGAGCCTTAGGCGGTCCCAAAGTGAAGGATCTCAATGTTGAAGACCTCTTGTTTAAGGGTAAAACTGCAGCTGGGCTCTGGCTTAGTCCTTATTTAAGATCTCTGACTCCTGAGCAAAGTGTTGCTTTCTTTAAAGAAGTTCATAGCAATTTGGATAGTACATTGAAGTCAAATATTCAAAAAGTATTCACCTTGGACCAATGGGAAGAAGCTTATTCTCTCTATGAAAAGAAGAGTTCAGAAGGTAAGATCCTCTTCAAACCCAATTAGTGTGTAATCACTTTACATATTCTTTGAGAGTGGAAAGATTATTTATCACAAACTCTATCTAAAAAAGTATTCCATTCATCATTTTAAATAAAATCATCAGAAGAATTCTCAATTTCCATAGTGTGAAATCTCCTTTACGTGGGCACTATGGATACATGAATTTAATGATTAATCTCATACTTAGTGAACTAATAGATAACTATTGTCTGAAACTAAACAGACTTAACTTTCTCAATATCAAAATCTTTTTCTATACAATTTCATGTAGATAGTCTTTCCACTTGACAAAATAATCGAGCAATAAATTTTAATTTTCAACACTCTGAAGGTACTATATAAATAAAATGAATGAGATAGTCTGAAGAAGTTAATATAAATTGTCGATCATAGATGATTTGTAAAACAATGTTTACATAATGCATAACCAATTAAATAGTCTCCCTAATACCTATAAGGCCATTTTCAAACAGGAAAGATTCTTTTCGAGCCTGACTGGAATTTATGCATATTACATGTTCTAGCCTTATCTATACAAGATATATCAATTGATAATTCCACTTGTTCATTTGATATATTTTATAATCTATTTCATGTCTTTTAGTTCTTTGAGAAGATATCAACACAGATTTCGTGATAGCTTCAACAATTTCTCTCCTTATATTCCGAACTTCCTTAGCAGATCAACTTTATTATGATTAATCTGAAAACTTTATAGACTGGTCAATCACTCTTGATTGCTTGTCATAAACTTTTATTAATTTTTGTAAAAGATATTTAATCAACTTGGAAAACTATATAATCAATTAAATAATGCAAAGCAATACAGAAATTATTCTTCCTGAAACTTTCAAGGCAATTATTGGTCACAGAGACGGAAAGACCATTACAGTCGAAGACATTCCTCTTCCCAAATTGGGTGTCAACGAAGTTCTTGTCCGAATTGACTACGCTCCGATTAATCCATCCGATTTAGGAACTGCTTTCGGAGGATATGGTGGAGCTGAAGGCAAAACTCGAGTTGGTTTTGAAGGCTCAGGGGTTATTGCTGCCATTGGAGAGAATCTTAAAGTTCCACACAAGGTTGGCGAAAAGGTACATGTAAAAGGAGTTGGGACTTGGGCTCAATATATTGTAACAGATTCAGAGTCAGTATGGCCTATTATAGCTAAAGTTTCCCAAGAAGAAGCTGCTTGTCATTTTGTCAATCCAGCAACCGTTGTTTGTATGGCTGATGTTGTTGAAAAGTCAAAAAGCAAGGCTGCTATTCATACTGCAGGTGCTTCGGCTCTTGGAAGAATGATGATCCGTTACTTTAAAGCCAAGGGTATTAAACTAATTAATACAGTCAGAAAACAAGAATATGTTGATGAGCTCCTGAAAGAGGGAGCTGATTATGTTCTTAATACAACAGATCCTGAGTTCCCAAAGAAATTAAAAGAGATAGCAGAAAAAGAGAATGTCTTAACAGCATTTGATGCTGTGGCATCTGATCTTACTGGAACAGTTCTTGCTGCTATGCCAAATGATTCCACTATCTATGTATATGGAGGACTAGCAGGTGGTATAGTCAATAATATACGTGTCGAGGACTTGATTTCCAGAGGGAAAAAAGTAGAAGGGTTGTACCTTGGTTCCTACCTAAAAGTTCTCACACCTGAGCAAGTGGCTGCCTTATTTAAAGAGGCACACAGTCACCTGGATTCTACATTGAAGTCAAATATCCAAAAAGTCTTCAGTTTGGATCAATGGCCTGAAGCTCTAACCCTTTATCAACAAAGTAGCTCAAAAGGAAAGATTCTATTTAAGCCTAATTAATCTTGAATAACAATATTGTTATAAGATCTATATATACATATTCAGCAAAAGATATAGAATTCTACAAGATAAACAGAGACATGATAAAATTAATGTTCCCAATTTACCAAAATTATAGTTATTAGCTGTCAGAAAACCACAATTGTTCTTTACTCCTTAAAAGGAATATTTTCTCCTGGTTTTATTAGCATATTTCAATAAAATTTATCAGTAGCATGGCTGATGAAAATGCTCTGATTAACAAGGCCATCATCTTAGAGAACCAAGGCAAGACCGAAGAAGCTATAGCCATTTATGAACGATTGATCCAGAAGGAAACAACAATGTTTCAGCCTTACTTAAACAAAAGCATCTTGATCAATCGAATGGGAATGAAAGATGAGGCTATTTTCTATGCTAAAAAAGCTGTCGAACGGACAAACAACAACTTTCCTGCTTATTTGCATCTAGCCACTCTTTTAAGAGAGGTCAAACGATATAAAGAATCCATAAAATACTATGACAGAGCTATCCAACTACAGCCTACTCATGCAGGAGCACATAACGATAAAGGTATAGCGTTGAAGGAACTAGGGCTTAAAGATCAAGCTATAGAAAGCTATAAAGAGGCAATCAGACTTGATCCCAATCTTTATCACTCCTATAATAACATTGGAGCTGTCCTTAAAGAGCAAGGGAAAAGAGATGAAGCTATGAAATATTATCAAAAAGCTATAGATC
>Ga0065720_1019160_pt1 | contig 34623 bp, 21 predicted proteins | sample Thericmetagenome_FD_59107 | JGI IMG/M metagenome (GOLD analysis project Ga0065720, IMG submission 59107) | Thermophilic microbial communities from the Joint Bioenergy Institute, California, USA of rice/straw/compost enrichment - eDNA_2 v2... | ecosystem: Engineered > Solid waste > Grass >... | reverse complement strand
CGGAAAATTGTGAAAAATTTGAATATGACTGCTATGAACAAATCAGCTATGTAAATAGATATCCTCTTTTCCTAATCTATTTAGAAAGTTACACAAAATTCTTGATGTTACACAGAAGTCCAAGGAAGTAACTCATGAAGAAAAAGAGTCTCAGAATGTCAGTTTAAATAGAAGTGCCTCCCTAAGCGAAATTAGACCTCTGATGGCTAGAAAGAGTGCAAGTGTAATGGATATGAAACCCCAACGTTCCACTTCAAAAGGAGATGAGGTCAAAGAGCTTGAAACTCCAACACAGATTTCTACTAATCATTTTGAAAAGTTTGACTTTGGGACTGGACCTCCTTCCAAGTTTAGACACAGAAGACATTTAACTCATCTGCCCACATCTATTTATCAACCAAATTTTGCTACTCCTCAAAGATCTTCACCTTTAGGATTTTCAATTTTGAACAAGCTATTTCCGAGCCATCATAACTCTCCACAAGTGGATAATGACTCAAAAAGGTCGAACATTAGGATTCCCTTTGAATTGGATGATAATACACTTACTAGTGATCTCAGTCCCTTGGGGCCTATTTTATCGAATAAGAGCAGGTTCAGTAGCATTGATTTTTCTCATCTCCAATCTGCCATTAAGCAGAAAAGAGAATCTGAAAAGAAGCTTGAAGGCCAAGGATTAGTAATTAGATGCTTCACAAAGCAGTCTGACGAGCCAACATCAATCAGAAATAACAACAATTTGTTGGATATCTCCGACGGACCTATTGAAGAAACTTATAAAATGTCCAGCATAGGGGATCTAAGTAAAGATACAACTCGGATAGCAAAGATAAGATCAGATAGCCTACCGCTATTAAAAATTTCAAAGAAACATAATACTGTGAAGTTGAAGAAACAACAACTGGATTCATTAAGTAGTACCAAGCTAAAAGATAAAATTAGGTCCAGGAGTGAGATACTTCAACCAATTACTCCTCAGAATAAAGTATTTCGACCAGAAATAAGAAAGCCCTTTACAATTGTAAAACTCAAACTCTGAGCAACTAAATTAATTTGGCCAATTTTTGAATATATATGTAATTTTTCATTATTTTATTCTTGTTAATAAAACAATTTCGAGTCTATACAGGGATACTAAAACTACATACGAATATGAAATATGAAAATATGAAATATGAATATGGAATATGAATATGAATATGCATCATACAATTTCTATACACCAAACTTCTCTCTCATTTTTTCTTGCAATTCCACAGGAAAAGCATTAAAATAACCACTCCAATGATTACCAGCGATGTTTTTAAAGTTAACAACAAGGTTTGCTGCTAATTTTTGCAAGTCTTCATCAGATCCCTCAAAGTTAACCAGCATATGGCATAAGAAATGGAAGTGCTTTACAATTCCGTTAGGATTCTCTGCAATAACTCTAAAGAGACCTCTAATACATTATGATAATTCCCATCCAATCTTACCGGAATGCTTGCAACTTCTCAGGGTCATCTCTAACTTTATCTAAAGCAAGACAGAACTGCTTCAAAAAGCTCTCAAGATGCTGAGCAACAACAGGAGCATTGACCAATCCAAGTCTTCCTAAGCAGATACAGAGATTTTGAGCTAGGATCTTGTGGAGCTATACGATATGAGTTAAATCTAATCATTGTTACCTTCTCATTTCCATTCAATAACTGACAAATTTTTGTAGTAAATTCACCTACAGCGGGAGCAACTTCATCAGGATACGCCATAGCTAGTTCTCCAAGTGCCCAGGCTGAATTATTACAGCAAGCCATGATCATTTGTCCAGGACCATATTGTTCTGAAGTCAGAACCAGATGATCATAAAGATGAGGAGCAATTTGGGTAAAGCACCCTTTGAGAATACTTGGGCAGTTTTTGGCTATTTCTCCACAAGATGAGAGGATACATTGTTTCAAAGTTAAGTCTGGGTCGACAATGCATTCATTAAAGAGCTGAAGATAGTCGTTTGTGAAAATCCATTTTGCAGCATCCTCCTTGACTCCCTTAAGGAAGGTACCCAAGAGCTCGAAACATCTGGCAGCAACTTCTTTCTTCTGATATAGTGTCTTTTTATCATCATTCTAGTAGGTTAATAATTTAATTTCTGTTTGTTACCTTTCTGGCTGTGATATAGTTGGCAATTAAGAATAGAGTCTTGGGAAGGAAGAATTCAGCATAATTGATCATGTGACCTTCGAGAGCGTCTATGACAGTATCTGTACATTCCAGTAGAGTTACAGATTCATAGTTATCGAAGGTGCTTATCTCCCATTTATGAACAAGGATTTTCATCATCACTTCTTGGACTTGTGGATCTTGGACTTTTTCACGAGCACAATTATGAGCTACAGAAGCAATGACATCATACATGTATGCGACACTCTTTTTCTGATACAATCCGACAACTTCCTTTAAAATAGCCATAACATCTAGAATATAGGATTCGACAAAGAAAGGTTCTTTTAAAGTGACTTTAGAAACAGCAGAGCACGCAGCTTCTTGCACTGGAGTTGAAGGATCCAACATTTTTTTCAAGACTTCTGAGAAATAATCTTTCAATAGATCTGGTCTTTCTTGATATTTAGAACAAAACCAGTTAGTAAATCTGGAAAGAGTCCAGCAGGAAATTGATCTGATGAGTGGATGCTCATCGTTTAGATTTTTCATCAAGAAGGGATATATATCATCGAAATGAGCACTAATAGTAAGATATGATCCCAGTGCTAAGGCTCCTAGAGCAAGAATTCCGCTTTCTCTGACCATCCAATTCTCGCTTTGTAAGCAAGTCAAGATTTTTTCTTGACCCTTAAAGAAGACCTCGTCTCCGAAAAATCTTGCTAAGAGGTCAAGACTATTCCCTGCCTCTCTTCTGAGGGTCCATTCTCCTTGAGAAAATAAGTTCTTCTCTTCTTCTTCTTCAGGAATTTCTGTGATTCCTTCCTCTTCATCCTCAGTATCCTTATGAACTAGAAAATTAACAATTTATTATATAAGATTTATACAGACGTTTTCAGTATTGGCACCTGAAGTGTCCATATTCATTAGATCTTCTTCTGTGTATCTAAGGTTTTCAATGAGAGCTGGTACCAATCTAAAATATTATATTTGAATGATTGATTGCAAATTACATGTGAAGATATTTTTTTAAGGCCTCTATTCTGTCATATGGCTCATCTTGCTCGAGGATTAAGAATTCGTTCCAGAATCTACATGCAACTTTAGCAACTGCATTGTCACTGTCCATTGTAAAAGCAACTACTCTTTCTAAGACTTTGTCTAAATTTGCTGTAATTAAATCCTTTCTTCTTTCTAACACTTCGAGGAATCCTTCACAAGCTCTTTGACGAACTAAAGCATTTTGATCTTGAGAAGAAATGAAAAGAATCTCAAAGTAATTATTCATATTTGCAAGGAAGATAGGAGGCATGGCAAAGGAGAAAAGGTTCAAAATATAGATTGCTAAGGCCTTGATCTTCCAAGGAAGCACGGGATTACAAAGCTGGATCAATCTGGGAATTAATTGGTTCAGAGGATCATCATCAAAAAATTCTATGTTTTCTGAGTTTGTTCTAATATCCTCAAGGATCTTGGAAACACAGTCTAGAGTTGTCTCGACAATATCAGCATCGTCTTTTTGCAAATTTTCTGAGAGGAACTTAATGATTTCTGGCCAGTTTTTATATCCAAGGACAGTGAACAAGGCAGTGATAACATTTGAGACCGTTCTTCTTATAAAACTCGTTTCATCATCGAAAGTTTCAAGCAATTTCAGCTTCACATACTCAAGATTTTGACTTTGGAGTTTATCAAAGTTTCTTTCGAGGACACCTTTGAGGGTAGAGCCTAAAGAGGTTATTTATAAGGATAATATCTCTCACCTGCAATCTGTCGAAGAGTATTTATGCTGGAATCTCCTTTAATCGACAGGATATAGACAAGGTAATTGACGAATTCGGGATTTTCAGCAAGTTCATTAGTTTTCTAGATAAGTTATAGGAAAGAATGGGTAGAAATATACTCTGAAGACTTCTTTCTGCTTCTCGTTATCGGGGCTCTGAGATTGGTTGAGTAAATCTGCCAATAACTTTAACGATTCTTCTTCAGGTTGCCACATAATTAAATAAATTTTGGTCGATTTCTCAATAGGAACTTTTCAATTAGCAGAAATTATTTGGATACGCCTCTGACAATTAATCATATAGAATATCTAAACGAAAAAGAGAATACTGATCCCCTCCATTCTGAGTTTCCTGAAAATAGGTTGTCCTTGCCTACTTTCTCTTTTGAATGCTGGAATACCTATTGAGTCAAGACAGATAGCATGACTGAGCGATATGTTAATTCCCTGCATTGTTATTGGCTTTCTTATTTGACATCTTTTTCTATGTAACTTATATAATCAAATCAATAAAAATATTTGACCTAGTACATACAAGAACAATGGGTACAGCAAAAACTGAAACTTTGGTGAAGTTAAGAGATAAGTTTCTTACCGAATCCTTGTCTACTGAAGGAAGGTAATTACTTTTTTCACTCTTAAGTAATTGCAAGGAATCGTTTCGGATTATTTAGTTATCCTCCTGCGGGTGTTGAGGGAGATGGAAACTATGATTTCACTAAGCGTAACGTTCATGGAAGTTGTTCAATATCATTAGACAAAATTCTGGGAGAAGATGGCAAGGTAAAGACCAAGCCTAGAGGTATTTATCCTGGACCAAATCGTTCCGGGAGGTTGAGGTCCTCATTTTTCCAAGATGCAGCATACATAACAATTGGTAATGCATACCAATATTTCTAATTGGCAAGGCGACCCTTATATTGATCCGGCGAGTATAGAACGACGATATCAGTTATCAAAAAAGAAAAAATTCCCTCATGATACAGAATTCAAACCCGCTGACGGTCCAAAGTCTGAGTAATAATAACCCAAACAATTCTAATCAATAAGTCCTTGCAACCCAATATTTAAATACATGCCAGACTATGTTGAAGTTAAGAAAAATTATAGAGGACCTGATGGTTTTATTTTCAATATAATGATTTTATCCTGCTAGGCAAGATTCCTACTGGGCCAAAGAACATTGTGACGAGCCCGAGTAAAAAAGGCCCTGATGGCCTTTTCTCTAGACCAGCAGAGCATATTAAGGATGAATACGACAGAAAAAGAATTCTTGATTTTGTAATACAAAACCTATTTTTATACTTACAAAATAGGAGGAAAGAAAAGCGAATAAGAAGAAATTGCAAGACCAACCATTCAAAGTTGGCTCTCCTGGAGGCAGAACCTTCTGGGATGAGAAGCAAACATATGGAACAGATGGCATTCCCTCACCCGTACGGCCTTGATAATCCTCTTACCATTAGAAACCTAAGCCTAAGCCACAACCTCCAAAAATTAGTGACACTCCTTTTAGGCCTGCTGGTTCATTAACTGTAATTTTATCATGATTATTTAATGATGAATAGGCCTTACACGCAAAATTGAGCAAGTATCCTGAGTATATCTCGAGCCCTATCCATATCGCTGTAAGAAAGAGAGAAGATGGACCTAAAAAGGACCCATTCAAGTATAATGTGAATCAAGTTAGTTTTAAAACTATAGGCCCGTAAATACTGCCACCTATATTAGACCAACTCCTTCCATTTCTTTGAATAAGTTTAATTTAAAGAATGAGATGTCCAGAGTTGCTTCATCATTGTTTTAGTTAATCAACATGTGTAAAAGGATCCTTCTATTATATAGTATTTCGTAAAGTTATACTCAGCATGCGCTAGAAAAATCTTTTCAGGGCTATATTTAGATTTTCATACTGATTTATCAGTAAAGAACATATGAAACTTTCGAATAGTTCGAAATGGAATCTGATATCTAAACTTGTCAATACAAAAAATTGAAACCTTCTAGTATTTGATCTATAAAAACCTCCTGACAATTCTGATATAAATAAATTATTGAGAAGATATCATTACGTCATAAATGGATTTCATCACCAAGGCTGGACTTAAAGAACTAGACAACTATCATTATAAATCTGGTGGATACACTAAGTTGGATAACTTAATGAATCCATTCTGGGAATGGTGCCAAAGAATGGTTCCAAAAGTAAAAAGGCATTTGATTCATCCTTAACATATTAGACTTGTGCCCCTAATACAGTCACATTTGTCGGATTCCTTTTGATGATTCTCTCATACATGATCATGCTCTACCACGATCAAACCTTCACAAAGGTCTTACCAAGCTGGGTGTATTATACTACAGCTATATTACAATTTATCTATCAAACTTTGGATGCCGTTGATGGAAAACATGCCAGACAAACAAAATCCTCTTCACCTTTGGGACAATTGTTTGATCATGGTAAGCTAGACCATAATCATAAAGAATAATCTAAATAGGCTGTGATTCATTCTCGCTTTCATTCTTAATCTTGTCTGTTTGCCAGTCAGTTAGATTGGGCCCCACCAATGAAGTTATCTTCTTCTTTTGTTTGACTCAGATTGGATTCTTCATGTGCAACTGGGGAGAATATCATACTGGTGTTTTGCAGACTAATTATGCTAACTTTGGTGTTACAGAAGGTGAATTAATGATAGCTGGAGCCGTTGCTTTGTGTGGAGTCAATCCTTATTTCTTTGAATACACTATTTATGATGCCCTCTCTTACTTTGGAGTCAGCTTATCAAGTACATCTAAATTCTTTTTTTTTTTTCATAGTTTAGGTCTGCCATCATGGGTTGCTTTCATCGTCCAAGTTCACCTCAAGGACTTGATCTTGAAGTTCTTGTATGGAACATTCGTCATTTTGATTACTCTATTCATCGCCAGCACAGTCATTAAAAGCTCAAGAAAGGCCTTTGCTCTCTTACAATTTGTCCCTGTTATCATCAATTGCGCTACTAGTAACTACTTATAGTCATTTTGTAATTATTAAGCCTATCTCTGGAGCACTCTTCCAGTCTTTGAAAAGCATGCTGGACTAATTTTAGTGATTGCCGGATTGATTTTCTCATTGAACACAGCTAGAACTATTATTTGCTCATTGACAAAGGTAATTTAACTATCTAAATCAATTTCAATTCTCTAGATGGACACACCTATCTTCCAATTAGAATATGTGGTCTACTTGTTGGGCTATCTTGCTGCTAGTGGAGTTTTTGGAAATCACTTTACGAACATGGATTATAACATCCTGGTCGGACTTGCAATCTACACTGCAGTCTCTGCTGTATTTTGGGCCAAGGGATGCATTAATCAGATTTCATCTTATCTAGGAATTTATTGCTTTAGTTTGGAAAAGAGAAAGCCAGTGAAGTTTGAATAAATAGAAGTGTTTATGATATTTTTATGAATGCACATAAGAAATATATATTATAATTTTTTCTGTTCAGGAATTTTGTTTTAGGGAAGCAAAATGTATCAAAATTGATCAGGCTGCAACTCTATACTATTCTTGCTAGCAAAATCAATTAATTCTGTTATGGTATGACGTGCTATAATTATTTCTGATAAATTTTTCAAACTGATCAGGTCTAAAATGGAACACTCCGACAAGAGAGCTTACATTATCGTCGATATGCAGAATGATTTCTGTAAGGGGGGTGCTCTGGAAGTTAGAGAGAGCCTCGATATCATCAAGCCAATCAATGAACTCAGAAAAAATTACAATTGGGACTTAATTGTCTTGACATCTGATTGGCATCCTAGAAATCATTGTTCTTTCCATACTAATAACCCAGGCAGCACACTTTTCCAGCCATTTTTGCTTGAAAAGACAAAAGTTGAGCAAGTTATGTGGCCTGAACACTGCATTCAAGGAACAAAAGGTGCCGAGTTCCATCCCGATCTCATTAGAGAAGATACTGACGTGATAATTAGAAAGGGAACTGATGAGAATGTCGATAGTTACTCAGGCTTCGGCACATCTCCTGAAGATACTGGATTAAATGACATCCTCAGAAGCTATGATATTAAGGAAGTTTATGTTGTTGGACTAGCTTTTGATTACTGTGTGGGTCATACTGCATTGGATGCCGTGAAAAATGGCTACAAGACTTTTGTCGTGACAGATCTTACAAGATCAGTTGCTGATCCTAGTGAGAAGAGTATGAGAGAAAAGTTAGAACAAGCAGGTTGTAAATTAATTACTTCAAATGCACTTAATTTGGATTAATATTAAATAAGTGTTGCATAATACTTTTGTAAAGGGTTCTCTTCTGTACTACCTATTTTCATATTTTATAGGAGCATACTGACTGATGATAATAAAAAGTGTCTCTATTAATACTTAATTTTTTCAATGATTCTCAAGAAAACATAAGATATGTCTCAAGTAATAATATTAAACAAAAGGTCTTACGATGATGTAACTGTCATAATCAAAAGCATTAACTCCCCAAGTCCGAGAACATCTCAGAATCAAACTCTTTAAAAAGTTCATCCACTCTATTTTCATGGAAATTCCAGGGAAATCTTCTCATTTCTGCAGTAGATTTTGAGATTTTGAACAAACATTTCGATGAGAACAGGTTAATCATCTAATTGGCAAAGGAGGGCAACTCCTCTTCTTACCCAATGAGCAGGGTCAACATTTGTTTTAAGATCCAAGTAGAGGACGAAGTTGGTTGAGTGACCAGTTGTAGAAAGTGTTCCTCTTCTTTCAGATGTTTTATATAAAGGAGCTTTATATGTGCCTGCGTCATTGTATTTATCAACTTGGATAGGTTCAAGCCTATCGAATTAATTACTTAATTCTATTTCATTTTACCATATGCAAGGCATTCTTGTTTCTAAGACTCCTTTCTCGGATTCGGCAAGTATACCTTCATTTCTATCCCATCTGCATCCTTGAATAAAGACGCCATATATATTAACACCTATCAAATTAATAAAAAATTCATTGATCGCTACCATTCTCTGGAATTTCAGTGACATTATCCTCGAAGAAATTTCTAACTTCAGTTCTGAATTGTAAAGTATCAATTGCAATCTTGGTCTTTCTAGCATAAGTTTGAAGGACAGCAGTCATGAAACCTAGAAGAATTATTCATCTCACGAATCAAACTACCTTGAGGGAAGAAGAATGCTGAAATCCAATAAGCGGGAGGATCATTTTCAACCCATTTATGCATGAATTCAAGCCTCTGGCATAAATCTTTGACCCAGCTGGACAAAGGCTTCAAGGATGGGTAGGCGTTATCAGCCCAGAGATCAGGAACTTTCTTATTCAAGAAGGAATTATACATCTTTTCTAATTGGATTGACATGACGACAAGACCTTTGATAGCTCTTTGTAGGTCAGTTAAGCTCTTCTTCATGATCTTTATTAATTTGTTAAATCTATCAATTTCTTGTGCTTTGAAGACGTCAATTGATCTCATTTCGCCTTCTCTCTTCTGCTTGAGGCCATCACCAAAGGCTTCGTTGATTTGGTTTTCGATAGACTTTGCAAGATCATAGACGATATCATCATTTGAAACACCTCCAGAGCCCTTATCAGATGATTTGGGATTCATGCTGAGCAAAGTTTCGGTAAATTCTTTGACAGTCTTTTGTTGGAATGTAATGTTGGCATTAGGATGAAGACCGAAGACTTCAGGATCATCTTCAAGAGGAAGCTCATTGATGTAATTCTTAACATCCATAAGAGAGCCAGCAGGAGGAGCATAGTAGATTCCACTTGGGGAGAAGGTATAGTTATCTTCCATAACTTGAGGAGTGAAGTATTTCTTAAGCAAAGAAGTGATCAATCTAACATCCTTGTCATCAGTAACTCTACCACCGTAGTTGATTTCAGCAATCAAGAATCTCAAAGTAATATAAGGAATTTCGTCTGATTCATCAGAGTAGATCTATGATGGTTATTTTCTTGGGAACTAAACTATTACCTTTAACTGCTTGAGGCAAGTTTCGAAATCGGAGTTCATCCACTCATAAGGAATATTCCAACCAATAGCACCAAACTTTCTTCTCTCAAGAATGACGGCATGGAAGAAAGCAAGAGAGAACAAAAGCTTCTTGAATTCAGTTGGTTTATTGGAGGATTCATAAAGTGCTTCATCGACTTCAAGGAATGTTCTTCTCAAATTAGCCTTAAGACCCTTGGGTGGCTCATTAGTTAGCTTGATACCGCTCTGTAAGACTGGAACAGGGAATTTATTTGTAGGCATGGAGGTCAACCAAAGTCTAGAACGTTAAACTAATATAGAAAATCCTTTACCTGTATTCTCCGTGAACTTCAGCTTCAACCATACTTTCCTGAATTCTTTCTAGTTCATTCATCCATGTAGCAGCCAAGTGACAGTTTTGTAAGCAGACCCAGTCACCGTTTCTTCTTCCTGATCTAATGTATTCAGCGGCAATTTCTCCTTGTCCTTGACCCAAGGAAAGAATTTTAAATCTAGGTCCGTCCATTTCCTTTTCTTTAGCAAGATTGAGGAGTGAGCTCATAGGATCGGCACCAGGAGACAAGATAAAGATAATGGGGGTTGTGCAAGTTGAGTCCTGGAATGATCCTTTAAGATCAAAGGCCGGACTTTCAATGAATTCTTGTCCGATAGCGTTCTTAACGTACTTTTTGATAGCTAAGATAAGCTTTTCTTCTCTCATAACCTTGAGTAAAAGCAACTTTTGGAATGGAGTGAGTCTTTCCTCGAATCCGCCTGGTAATTCGATATCAATAGGGTCATCCATTTCAATAATTTGTCTCCACATAGCACTTGATAAGTGATCATCATAAGAGGAGGCAAGTCCAATAAAGTTAGCGTTGATATCTTCCAGGCTCAAAATGTTTTTCCAGACATTAGCGTCGATGAATTCAGGCTTGGGATTGTCTCTCTTGGTTTCAACAGAAGGTCCTCTGAGGAAGAAGTTCCATTCTTTGTTAGAAATCAATTCTTCGGACATTTGAATCTTAACGGCAATCATGAAGGAGAACAGCAATTTATCCTTTTCAAAGAGACCTCTACAGATGTTCTTGTACATAGCTTTAGTAATATCATCAACAAGAACATTCAATCTTTCCTCGAGGGTTGGAGGATGTTCAGATTCGTCCAAACGCTTCTTGAAGAGTTTGATGAAGTATTCAAGGGAATATTGATACATGGGATCAATAAGAGCCAAATCAGCAATAACAAAGTACAATGATGAACCTCTCTTGGCAACAACTCTGTAATTTTCTCTGGCATCATTGATATTCTTTGATGTGATCTTGGCTTGCTCCATTCTCTGGTTAATAGATTCTGACTTGATCTTACTGGCTTCCAGAATGTTGATAATTTCTTCATCATTTAAGATAGCACCAGCAACTTCGGCTAGCTTCTTGAGGATTCTGTCTTCGAGTTGAATCAATTCTCTGTTGTCTTCACTAATTTGGACAATAAGCTGATCTCTTTGCTCTTCGAGTTCGATTCTTTCATATCTGACGACTTCAATCAAAAGCTGATCTTCAAGGCCGGAGGGTGTAACAGTGAAGTTGACCAGAGTTACTTTGATTGAGACTTCAGGTAAGTAGTGAGGATTAGGCAGCTTAGTAGTGATATATAGCTTGAAATCAGGGTTGTATGGAATATCTTGGTCTCCGAGCTTCAACATGAGTTGGGCTCCCTTCTTGAAGATTTGTTTCAAGAGAATAGGTTCTAAGGTTGGATCAAGAATTTCTTCAATATTTTCCAAGAGGGCTGGTTGACCAAATCTGATGGCATTTTCAAGGGTTCTAATGAAAGTAGGTTCAGTTAACTTGGTGACAACCATGTTGTTATCCTTACCAAGATTCTTGATCCATCTGTTGGCTTGACCTTGAGGATCGATAATAAGAGGCCATCTTCTACAGTTATTAATGAGGATAGCGTTTTCAGTGGAAAGTTGATCAGCAGGTAATCCTGCGTTTTGCCATTCTCTCACAGTGACATCATCGGCAAGAATTCTCTCAATGCTGAATTCGTCAGCGACAGGAATCTTAAGTTCCCTGCATCTTTTAACCCACTTTGAGATAATTTCAACTCTGTAGTCGTAAGTAAATGGACCCAAGTAAGCAATAATTGCAGCAGCGATAATGATGTTACCAGTAACATTGTGCAAATCTTGAGCAAGATCTTCGGCCTTCTTCTTCCATCTAACGGATTCTCCACTAAGACCGGTCAACAATTTCTCGGCACGCCCAAGTTGAATTTCAGCCAATTGTTGCTTTTGCTTCAAGCTTTCGGCCTTTCTAATACTATTGTCCAAGTTCTCTTTGAGGGCAGCAACTGTATCTTGGACTTCTTTAAGAGCAGCTTGCTTCTTGGCGAGTTCTCCTTGGACTTGTCTCAATTTTTCTTCGGCTTCCTTCAAGCTCTTTTCTTTGGGACCGACAATCTTCTTGACCTTGCAATATTTATCAATAGCTTTAACCCATCTCATGAGGGTGGTACAAGCTTGAGATTGTCTGGCAACATCCTTTTCATTGAAGTTAGGTCTGGCAAGATATTCAGTTCTCAAACGGTCAAGGATTCTGTCGGGAATGTTATCAGTGTTAAAATCGAACAAATTCTTCAAGAAGTTGATATCTCCCAGAAGTCTCTTAGCATCTTCCCAGGTTTCCTTCTTCTTGTCCTTGTAGAACAATAAGCAGACGGCATTCATGACGACACCGACCAATTCAGGAGGACTGGTGTAGGTCTTCAAGTCATAAATATCTTTCTTATCAATGGCCATGACAGCCTTTTTGGCATCTTCGAGAATAGGAAGAGCTTCATCAAGATCTTTTTGGCAAGAATCTCTGAGGACTTGGACTTCATCAGCAACAATCTGAGTCTCAGCAGCCTCTTTCTTACAGATTTCTTCCTTTTCGGCTGCATCTTTAGATTTCTTCTCAAGCTCAATCATGAGTTCAGCATTTTCTTTGGCTGATTGCTCCAAGATAGGCTGTAATTCTCTGATTTGTGCTTGAAGCTTACCGACTTCCTCATTAGTTTCATTGAGAGTTTGGAGACCAATAGTGTATTTTCTGATCTTCATGGGAAGGACATTTTGCTGAACCTTCAACATTTCAATATAGAGCTTCAACAACTCAAGGTAACTAGTGGGAGTAGTGTAATTCTTTCTCTTAAGCTCATTGTAGAATTTCTCAGAATATTCAATAATATCGGTGTGAATTTCTACTGAGAGGGTTGAAAGGGCTTCAACATACTCTCCAATGCCAAGTTGATTTTGGGATTTGTATTCCTTTTCTGCCACAGAGTACAAGGCTTCAGTAGGCCATCTATCATACCAATCAATAGTACAGCAGTTGATAATAGATGGGAATTGGAGGCATCTTTCTCTTAACTTGCTTCCGACAGGTGAGAATGCCAAGACAATATGCAAGTTTTCTCTAACACAGCTTACGAAGTGTTGATATTCAGGTCTTCCGGCTTCCTTAGCAGCTTGTCTAACTTCATTGTTGATTTCTTCGAGATCTTCCCTAGCCCAGAGGTTGGGAACTTCACCAGTGTTCAAGATGTTGTTGATATCTTCTAAGAAGGTTTCCTTGACAATCTGGGTATCAGAGAAAATGAAGACAGTAGGGGTGTTCTTAGCACCAGCCTTCTTCAAGAGCTTCTTCAAATCATCCTTGAATTGAGGCTCCTTATAGTTTCTAGTCAATTCAATCTGAGTTGCCTCATAGCCTCTGATGTAGGCAGCCAATCTGGTCAAACTTTGTCTACCAGAACCACCGACTCCGATCAAAAGGGCGTTACCTCTTGGGGTTCTGAGAATTCTAATAATTCTTGAGAGATGGTCAATAGCATCCTTGAAGAAGACCAAGTTCATGGCCTTGTTAGTGTAGGTGGCATTGTGCATCAAGAGGAAATCGTTGAATTTGCTGACTAATTCTTCGGGATTTTCGATCTTTTGGTATTCTTTAGCGGAGTTAGTATAATCACCGAACATGTATTTAGAGAATTCATCTGCGGTCCATTCTCTGTCTAAATAAGTTCTAACCTTATCTTCAATCTGAGCAGCAAACCAGGCTCTGTCTTCTTGATTGACAAGACGATCTTGGAAGACTCTCAAAGTTTCGTGAATCCAGAGTTGGCAGAGGATATCCTCATTGGGCAAGTTATCATAGCTGATTTGAAGAACTCCTTGAATAACCTTAGAAAGATCACGAAGGTTAAATGTGTAGTGGGATTTAGCAGGAGTTGGCAAGAGGTCAGTTGTGATCTTGAGGTAAACTTCGACACTGGCCTTGACAATATTTGGAGCATATCTATCTAGGTCCTTAACAGGAGAGTTAGATAAGAATCCTTTGAGAATGCTCGTGAAGATAAGCTCCATAGATCTTGGAGATAAGTTAGGCATCCAGAACATGTTGAAATGTCTGAATAATCTTGGACTGACGTGGTTTCTACCACCACCTGGGGGAGCACAAGCACAAATGAATTGTGTATCAATGACCTTAGTCAAGAAGAGTTTCTTTAAGTCATAGAAACCACCTTGATCAATGACTTGACGAAGAAGTTCGACTGGAGGTTGAGCACCGAATCTATCAAGTTGAGGCATGTTGATATCATCAATGAACAAGAGCATCTTCTTTCCTGGAGGAGGACCATACAAATCCTTTCTCTTCTTCTTTAGCTTGGAATAGAAGACATCCATCAGATTGTGAGAGGAGGTTTGAGCTGAGAAGTTGATTGAACCGTTCTCGAACAATTCGGGATCAGAAGCGTTCAAGAATGCCTGGATAATAACACTCTTACCGACACCGGTATCACCACTGATAAGGACATTATTTCCATTTTTCATGAGGTTTTGGAGTAAGAACTTGTACTTCACGGTATCAGGAGTAGGAACTAGAATTTCGAAGTAAGGCTTTTCTTTATCATAAGTGAATTCTTCGACAATAGTGCTCCAGTTTTTGAAGGTCTTGGTCTTGAAATCAATGTAGAAGTCATAGATTTCTCCATCATAGGGGAATGAGGTGTAAACACTCATTATCTTTAATTTCAAGAAGTTGCTGAATTGATTCTTTGTGCTGTCATGGATGTTTCCTCCCAATGACCAGATCAAAGCGAAAATGAGAATCAAAAGGGAATAGTCTGCCATGTCTTTCTCGGGAGCTTGGCCATGGATACCATATTGCTCTCTAATATACTCCTTCAAGAGGGTGAACATCATATCGATAATATTCAAGCAACTTTTAACAAGATTAACATCAACTGAAGGGATCATTTCCTTGCATTCAGTTCTGACATTGACGAGAGTTTCTTTAATAAACATCTTCAACTTGTCCAAGAATCCTTTCAACCATTTGGGTTCGACCAACTCAGGAGCCTTGGGTTTTTCTTCTTCTCCTCCTTCAGCGGTCTTTTCTTTTTCCTTATCTTTCTTGGCCTTAACATCCTCCTTCACCAAATTTTTCTCTCTAAATCCTGCTGCCCAGGTCTCAAGGATTGGCTCCCAACCAAGATGAACAGGTTCTAAGTAAACCATACCACATCTTGAGACAGTAGCGGGAGAGGCAATAGCAAGATCTTGAACTTCGAACATCATTGTGAAGGTAGCAGGCAACTTAATTCTTTCTCCGTTAGGCAAACATAACATCTTGTTATCATCAAGGACAGTGTTCATGTTTTCAATCCAACCAGCATCGACTGGACCATCGAAGATAACCCACTTCTTAGCGTCACTCTTATCAGCGACAGCATCTCTAACCAACTTAGCAACAATGCCATCAGTCCATTCGTTAGTGAGGAGGTTAGTATAACCAAAGAGTTCGTTCATGCTGATGGATTTAGGGTTAAGGGTATAGGTGTGGACTTGCTTATGATAGTAATCAGTTGATCCTTCTTTGTTGAGTTGACCCATAGCCTTGGCCAAAGTGTGGCAAACGGTTGTCTTACCAGTACCTGTAACACCGACAAGCATGACTCCGTGCCTAACTTTGACAGTTTCCATGAGTTGGATGATCTTAGTAATGAATTCATTCTTTTGTTGGAGTCCTGCAATGGAAAGCTGATTTCTAATGGCAACTTCCAAGGAGCCATAATCGGTATCCTTAATAACGACTTGTGGGAACAGATCTTGAATGATACCTCTGAACAAGGGTAAATCGTGCTCTAAGAACTTAGGAACGTTGGAATCTCTCATGGCTCTAATCAGAATCATATCCTCATCTGCATCGGGTTCTGCTCTTCTCAAAGAACCTGCCATGACCAAGACGGACTTGACGGCTCTCATACCGAAATCGTAGTGATCCTGTTTAGAGAGTTGTTCTGAGGAAAGCTTGTACAATTGAACCATCTTTCTGGCAAGGATTTGGGCATTCTTGAAACCTTCAGAGAACAAGATAATTTCGGCAATCAAGGCGTAATCAGGAATCATCATAGCCACAGGTCTGAACAAAGCCTTCAAGTTATCAGGAAGTTCAGTTCTGCCAGCATAACCGGGATTCATGGTAATGAAGACTCCGAATCTAGGGTTAAGAGGAATAAGTCTGCCTTCGAACATGAATTCATCACTGTGAGATCTAATAGCCTGTTGGATTGTTAGAATTTGTTGAGCAATAACTGACAAGACTTCAATATCAATTCTATTGAACTCATCAAAGCAAGCCCAGGCACCACCTTGGGCAAGTCCACTGAAGAATCTTCCCATAGTCTTGTAATCGATATTATCAGAGCAATTGAAGACAATACATTGAACTGCCATAGCCTTGGCCAAATCCTTAGTAGTTTCAGTCTTTCCTGTACCTGCTGGACCAGCGGGGGCACCACCGTAATTAAGATGAAGAGCTCCAGTCAAAGTCATATAACACTTGTCAGTAAGAGGAGTAATAACTAGACGAGGACCATTTCCAAGGTATTCATAAGAATAGACGAATCTAGTGTTGGTTTGTCTCAGGATACAGTTGTCAATTTCTTTGTCCCAGTAGTATCTCAATTGCTTGGTCCATTCGAAATCACTAATTGAGGAAACGTTATCTCTGATAAGCTTATCGACGACATCTCTTGCGTGCACATCCAAGACGACAAGGGCACCCAACATGGTTCTCTCAGCAATGGTTCTTTGACCTCTGACCAAATCGATCATTTTTCCGATTTGTTGTTTTGAGAATTCTAAGAAGTCTTTGATTGCATCCTTGTTTCTTCCTTGCTCTACATCAAGAATAGCCTGGGTACATCCAGCGGTCCACATGATAATATCAACAACCAAAACACACTGAGCTGGGTAACTGAATAGCCATTCATCTCTTTCTAATCCATTCTTAGGATATTCCAAATAGGCCTTCTTTGTAATGTCATAGAGAGTAGTAACCATCATCTCTTGAATATTGAACAACCAATGCTCGACAGGTCCTTCAGCCATGACTGATTTCGAGAAAGGAACAGTTTCAGGTTCAGTTTCTGGTTCGGCTGAGATCATAGCAATAATTTCTTTAGATTGTTCGTCCTCAGAAATGTTGAACTTAATTCTGTTAATGTTATCGAAACATTTTCTGAGATGGTTTTGGACAGCATGAGGATTACGAGTTTGGGACAAAATTTCAAGGAGTTCATCATTAGATAAGAAGTAAAATCTTGGGAAGGCAGCTCTCTTGGTTTCGAGGTAATTTTCTAAGCTCTTTTGGATTTCTTCAAGGATATTGTTGTTGGCTTGGAGCTTTTTCAATAATTCTTCACTAGCGCAAATGTCTTGGACAATTGGCTTCTTGTTGGCTTTCATCATAAGATCTCTCCAGAATTTATCCACCTGATTGAACTTTGCTGTTTCTGCTGGAAGTTGCTTTTGGATATCTTCAGCAGTGAAGATGTTTTCCAAGTACATCCATTGTCTCTGGCAAGTCAACCACTCATCGATAACTTCAGAGATCAGGGCTAGCTTCTTTTCCCATTCTTCGACAAGGGATCTGATTTCATGAACATATCTGGTTCCGAGCATAGTCTGAATGTTCATTTGATGTTCTTCTAAAGCGGCAACAATATCTTCAACAGAACCAACAATAAATCTGTCCTTGTAGTCTCTGTATTTCTGAATGACGAAGGCGAGTTCTGCCCACTTCTTACGGATATTCTCAATAGAGTTTTCAATTTGGGCTTGACCACTAGCAACGCCTGAGATTTCTTCAATTTCGTCCTTATAATTTTGAATATCGGTAGTCAAAAGTTCTTTAAGAGTCCAGACTTTACCTGGGGCCCATTGTAGCTTAAGCAGCTCAATGATTTTCTTCCAATGTCTTGGTTTAAGATCTTTGTTACCCAGAGCAGAAATAATTGGCATTTTGGTTGAAATTTCCTTGACTTCGACAGTCAACATTTCCAAAACTGTATCTTTGGTTTCCTTCAAAATTGCAGCCATAGTAACCTTGAGGACATTGCAATCGCTCTCATATTTCTTCATATCCTTTTCAATTTGTTCTACATCCAGAGTCTGGAAGTCATTATTCAACCATGCCGCACTATCTTTACGATACTTGTCCAAATTGTACCAGATCTTGTGTCTGTCATTGAATTTACTCTCGAGATCGATAAGTTTTTTGTTTTCTTTGGCTTTTTCTCCATGAATCAATCTGTATTGCTGAGTATAAGCTCTGAATCTGTTCTTATAATTTTCAATATGGGACTTGATGGTACGCAATTCCTTCAGGGCATCTTCGGTGCTAGTTTTATGGCTGACCAAACTTTCAGAATTAATTTGAGCAAAGGTGTTATCCATATCTCTCTCCAAACGAGCATCAACTTCCTTCAAGGCTTCCTTCATGCTGTCTATCTTTTCATTTTTGTAGGTCTTGGCAGTGTAGATCAAATCAGGAAGCCTCTCAACAAACTTCTGAACACGGGAGAGGTCGGCATGGTCGGTAGGCAATAGAGGATTTTGGTCCATTTTTTTGAGCAAGTTATGCATAAATTCAAGGTCCAGTTTGTCTTGGACCAATCTGTGTTGACTTTCTTCAATTGAAGCCAAGTTTTCAATGAATTGAGCAAATTCACTGAGTTTCTCAGGTCTCTTTTCAAGGGTCTGCTCAACCTCATAGATTTCTTTCTTTGTCTTATCGCTCTTCTCACGCATAATTCTGACGAGGTAAACCTTCACTCCTTCTATAGCCCTCTCAAGAATAGGCGTAAGTCTTTTTTCTTGCTTTTTACCTTCAATCAAGATAATTCCTTTGCTAGTATCAGAAAGCTTACGGAGTTTATTAATCTTCCACTCCTTGAGTCTATTTAAGAATTCTCTAATTTCCTCTAGTTTGTGTTCTTGTTGCTCGTATTCAGCCAAGTTCCATTCTTTAGTGAACTTATCCACATCTCTACATTCTTCGAACTCTTTCTCAACATAATTTCTAACCTCTCTGAAGTCATTTGAAATCTTTTCATGGATTTTCTCCGAAATAGCCCTGTATTCACGTGAAGACTTAATAATTCTCTCAATGTCTGGCTTGATTCGATTTTTCATAAGATTGTCATAATTGGCATGCTCGATAATTCTGCTGATATTAATAGTCTTGATCATTTCCTCAAGAACTCCATCAAGGCAAGAGTGGATTTCTTCTTCAGGAGGAGTGTAAATCATAGTCTTCTTCTCAGGAGTATCTTCACCGAAGTAAACTGAAGTAATAAAGAGACCGTTCTTTCTTTCCTTGTGAAGTTCTTCAAGGAGATAACTCATAGAGGCATTGTTGACAGCAACGAGGTTTTCTATCATCATATAGTCAACCAATCTAATAAAGTCTCCCAACATGCCTTCATCTCTGAGGGCCAAATCTCTTCTTTGTTGTCTTTCCAATTTTTCTTTCTTTATCTGGACCATTGGCTTTTGCCTGGTTTGCTTGCCGATCTTATTCTCATCCATTTCGCTAGGAAGCTTGAGGTTCTTGCTTTCTAAGACTTGTTTCTTGACAGCATCGGCAACCACAACAATATTATCACAGATCTTTTCATATTGTTTAGCAGCCTCGTTTCTAATACTCTTTTGTGCGGTCTTGAAATCATCAGTTTCGTAGTTCTTGGATGCCATAATGTGAATGGTCTTATAGTTGTGGAAGTCGTACATCAACTTGTTGATCTCCATAAGGTTCTTGGAGAATTGAGGCTTAGCAATGAATACCTTATTGATCAACTCCTTTCTCTTCTTGGCATAGATGCGGTATCTGACATTGAGTCTCCAAATGTTGAATATTTTTCCGATGATGAAGTTTTTGAAGAAAGGTAATTTAGTGATAATGTTGAACATAGTGGATTCATGCATCCATTCAGAAAGTGACACAAATTCAGTTGAAGCTTCATCATGTTGCTTCTTGTACTTGTCAGTATAAACGTGGACTATACCATGAGCTGAGATAGTGTAGTACTCATTTAGTGTGATATCTCCTTCCTTTGGGGGAAGAACCTAATAAAGTAAATTTAGATTACTTAGTTATATACATCGAGATCATATGGCCTAAAGACTTCTGGGCTGGTCTGTGTCTTGACGCAATTGACATACTTGATTGGAGTAGAATTTCCATATTTGGCAAAGAATTGAATAGCATCTTCTCCTGTTTTTAATGTGAGGAGCTGCTTAATGACTTCAGGAGTGTAGAACAAAGCATCTTGAATTTTGTTGGTTTGTTGAGCATTTTTATCTGAGTATAGATCTTTGAGTATTTCTTGAATTCCAACCTCCCTTGATTCTTGCTGTCCCTCCTTTACACTTATTCACAGGTTATCTTTATATTACTTCATGTTCATATTTTTCCTCTTCAGGGTAATCTGATCCTTTATGCAATGATTCATGAGATGCAAGGTTTTGGTTTATGGAAGATCCATCATACCTTCCATCATCCCTTGAGTGGATGAATGAGGACTTCTTGAGACTGGCAGATTGATTAATGCCGGACTCTTCATGTCCTTTTGCTTGATTCTTTTCAGGAGGAACTGGAAACGCATATTCAGCAAGCTCAGCCTATGCTTTTTCAGATTTAGGTCAGGATATGTTATACCTCTACGTCAAATTTATAGAGCGATTCGTAAAGGGATTTGTCTGTGTTAGGTTTGGCTAAAGCTTGAGATTATTAAGGAAAGTAGTTACAAAGTAAAAAGGGGTTCTTGTTCTGAGCTTGTTGTTTCGCCTTTTCTTCACGTAGTTTGATTAGCTTATTGTACTAAAGCAGAATTAGAAGAGACTTAAGGGTTTTTTTACATCCAAATTGTCTGTCCTAAAGTTGATTCTTTTAGACATTTTGTAACATAATGAAGTTATAAATTTAAATTATAAATTCACCGAAGTTAGTAATATCCCCAAAAAAAAACACGAGATTGTTAGTATCAAACAAGCTATTATTCTAGTTTTTGGAAAAGTTATAGTTTGAATAACTTCATTGTCAATTTAATGTAATTCTGGAGTTTTCGAACCCAAGATACTTTTATTTTTCTTATTTTCGGATTTTTTACTCACATGGATTCTATAAAACCTCATGAGGATGATGTCTTCTATGATAAGTTTGGTATGAGACAGTGGGAGAGAAGGCATTGTAAAGTTACAGAGATCCTAGAAAATTTTTCCATAAAACGAGTCAGCTTTCACTTGATTGAGTTAAATATTTTTAGATTTGTGATCTAGGATGCTCAGATGGCAAACTAATAAGAAGAATGACGCGAGATGAACGTTATGAATTAATCGTAAGCACATATCATAAAAAATCATATTCAGATTGGCGTTGATATTTGCCTTAACTCACTTCAAAGTGCTATAACAAATTCAGAGCCTGAACCTTATCATACTATAGCTCCAACAGAAAGAGATCAAGGATTAAAGATAAAACTTTTCCATGCTGACCTTTTGAAGGATTGCTCATTTCTCAAAGATTTCAATATTGAGGCCGTTTCTCTTATTGAAGTCATGGAGCATGTTCAGATGGAAGAAGTTCAGCTCATAATGAAAAATATTTTTGGGAATATTTCTCCTAAGCTTGTCATTGTATCAACTCCGAATTACGAATTTAATATCTGGTTCCATCCGAATTTGGAAAAGTAATTCAACCTTAGCATTACTCAAAAATAATAGCAATTGGCCTTTCAGACATGATGATCATAAATACGAAATGACCCGAAAGGAGTTTGGAACCTGGGCTCTAACAGTCTCTCAAGAATACGGTAAGCTTAAATAAGCACAAGTAGATTCATTAAAGGATATGATGTGACATTTGATGGAGTGGGATTACCCAAGTCTGGAGATGCACAACATGGCTTCTGTTCTCAATTTGCGATCTTCACGAAGAGAGAGTTCAGAGTGTTTTCAGAACTTGATCTGTAAATATAGATTATAATAAGTAACATAAACCAGGGCTCCACAAACTCCAAACTTGATTTTTGAGATTGAATACCCTATAAGAAAAAAGAAGGATCCTCTCACCAACTTTAAAGATGAACTCAAATATTCCTACAAGTAGGCTCTTTACTATTCAAATTTAGCAATAGCTTTATGAGAACTTATAGTGAAAACTCAAGCCTAAAAGGAAACTGGGAAGATTTGACGCCTGAGGACTTTGAGTTTATTAATATCCAGGAGTTGATAAACTTTGGAACATTAGCTACTATAGTTAAGAGGGATAAGGACACATTTTTCACTTTTTTAAATCAATTGGGTAATTCATACCAAATCATAGTTAATCATAGACTTACAAGCTGAGGGAATTGAATTGAATGATTCAAAAACTACACTTCGCTGGGTACCTCCCGAGCTGTATAACCAAGAAAAGATTGACCTAGAAGATGAGGAGGATATATAACTTTCATAGAATTTTATATCTTTCAATAAGCTAGTACTTTCTGGATATTTTAGTTTTGTAGAATAATTGGTAGCAGAGTGAGCAACTAAAACACTTTCAAATGCAATCAATGAGTACAATAAAGATTGATATTTTCTTGACACAAGCAAAATATGATAAAATGTAAGGGAGTGTCTATTGCTCTAAAAAACACGGGACAGAAATGAAAATTTTTATTTTGAATTATGAATGAGCTGTTCTTAGACCTAGGCTCGCTGTATTCAAAAAATCTATTTCTTCATCAATAACATTATCATCAGGATTTTCAAGAAAATTATCAAGGGTTTTACTGCCCGGTTTATCCATAGTTATCTCTGTTTCCGGTTCATTATCTTTCTCTTCATCTAATCCTGGGAGCTCTCCAATTTGATGATTCATTTCTCTGGCTTGTTGCTTTAAGTAAACTTGATAATCATCATGCATTTTGTGTAGTAATCTGATGTCAACATTCTTATGCAAATCGTAGAATAAGCTATCAACATCTCCCATTTCACAAGGTATATTCTTCTCGATGTTATAATTCTTTATAGCTTCATCCTTTTGTTTGATATTTTGGAAGTGCTCTAGTCGTTGTTTCTAAATTATTAAGAAATTCTTGAAATATTACCAAGTATTCGAAATTTCCTCTCAAGTTAGGATATTTGGAATCCAAGTACTTAATGAATTTGATAATATTCCCCTTATCTTCGAAGAATTTATTATAGCTAACTTCACTTGCACTTTCTTCTTCTGTCTCAATTTCATCATCTTCAATCGGGGGCAAACTATAAAAGTTTGCTTTGCACTTAGAAACTTGGCTAAGAGTTTCCATCACAGTTGCTTCGATGAATTCGTCAAGTTCATCACCTATTATAAATAAGAACAAGAACACTTTTTATACGTTGGTCTGTGAAATCAGTTGGTTGATTTTGTATCTAATAAATTAGTTTGAGGTTCCAAAGAGAACTTACAATTTGAACCTGTTCCTCAGTGAGCTGGACTGCTTGTTTATAAATAAACGCTCTCATGAAATCCATCCCATTTTGAACTTGGATGGTTTCAAGCTTTAAATTGGTTCTTTCTGTAAGGATTTCTGATAACAAAGAAAAATCAGATTTTAGAAAGTGACAAAAATAGTTAGGTGACTCTTGGAATAATTGCTGATATTCGTCGTAGAATTCACTAAAATAAGTTTTGGAATATGGCAATTTTACCTGCTCCTGAAGAGAAAACAGTCTTCTAGCTCTTGATAAGGATAGTTTGTTGATATCTAGGGATTAGATAGAGAATAAATAATAGGTACATCACTGCAATCCAAATAGTGTACATTCACTTCATTTATGCTGATGTCAAGAATTGATTGTAAGAATCTATACTCTCACATGAATTGAAGAACTCAGTACCCAGAAAGGAGTCTTTTTTCATTGTGAACATTTGATGCAAAGCACGTATGAGGCAAATTCACAAGTTGTTTGTAGTTTGGATATTTGATAGATGAATTTTTTCTAATATTAAACGGGATTTTATCGATTCTTACTTCTTTAAAAAGTTGAAGTTTATGTAGAGAGTCTTTGGCATCTCCAGCTTCATTTCCAAATTAAGTCCATCAAAATTATTATTCATTGATTCCTTAACATTCTTTTCTCTGTGATTGTTCAATATTCTAAGGAATGACTCGTTCAGACAGATACCAAGGTCTGCCTTTTCGAAGACCTCTCTCATCCAGATCTTGGTCATGAATCTCCACATGGAAAATTTAGGGAAGGCTGGGTAACCTTCGAATAATTTTTCATAGTGGTTGTTCAATAGTTCTGTGAAAGTCTGGAACATTTTCTCACATTCCAACATCGAGCAAACATAGGTTTTCCACTAAGATACTTAGGATTAAATCCTTTAATTATACTCTTGCTATATATTCTGATAAAACATCATAAATGTTATCCAATGAACTCAGATACTCAGAGACAAGTCTGCAAAAGTGCGTGAGAACTTTATGCAGAGTGTCGTAGAAGCAGAGCAAGTACGGCCTATTATATTGGATGATATGGGTCTCTTCATTTGGAGTGTAGCTCTCAGAAAATTTCTTGAGACCTGATAGATCAAAGATTAGATCATTTCTATCTCCAATTGACATAGTATCCTCCGATTCACTAAAATGAGTATTATTCCCAGAGTTCTTACTTATCTCCTGATTCGTAGAGATACCATCGAGCCTTCATAAGCTCATTTTTATCATAATCCATTAGCTAACCTTGAGAAATTAAAATAATATGCTTACCTCGTCTATAAATCTCTTTTCATGATCTTTTAGAGAATCAATTATCATTTTATAAGGATCTGACAGTGATAACGAAAGTCCATTTGAGAGCATTCCTGTATCTTCATAGAGAACTTCTGACAATTTTGTTTGGAATAGGGTCTGAGTAGTACAAATAATAGTCTCTCTTTTTAACTTAGGAATAGGGACATTTGGCCCTAGAACATTATTCCAGAAAATTGCAAGCAAATACTTTTTAATGTTTCGTAAAAATAGTTATTAAAGACTTCAGCATCTTCTGCGGGGACTATTTGTTTTAAAATTGTTGAAAAGACAATCTTCAGTTTGATCCCTTCTTCAAGCAGTTTCTTCCATGGCCTTTTCTGGAATTGATTCAGCTTATTCTTGATATAGGATTTGTAATCTTCATTGTCATAAAGATCACTGAAGAATAAGTAAACGCTTGTCAAATTGATAATTACCAATATTCTTCAAGATCGTAGGACAAATATGGCCTTAAACATTCTCGAATCCAAAACTTGTTATGCTCGTTCACAATATTTGAAAACCTCTTACAAGATTTCATTACCGAATTTATGTCCTTCACGGAAAGAAATTCGAACAAATGCATAATCAGCGAATTTGGTAGAGGGTTAAACATGTATTATTCACAACGGGGAATCTGTTGGCGAGCTGGAGCTCTAAGTTGGGCTTTAAATTAATAATTGCTATTGAGTTATAGAAAATCGTTCTAATTAAATCTGACAAAAATATGCACTTTCTTATATAGCTTCTGTTCGGTAAAAGATCGAATCATTTCGTTCACACGTAGAAAAAGAAGCAAAACACAAAGAGTCAGAGTAATATTAGCTAGTATTAAATGTTCCATCTAGTATAAATATGCTTATTTGGATCCTAAAAGTGTTAATTTAATGAATTAACCTCTTACCCATTGCTAACTGCAATTAGGTTCATATCTGAAGTAAAAGCGATGTTTAGAACTACAAATGGGAGATCTATCTTGGCAATGCATTCTCTCTTCTCTTCATTCATAATTCTGACTGTTTTTTGATTTTTTTGACAAATAGTATAATATTTTCCATTCTCAGAAAAATGGAAGAAATGAGGTCCTAACATGATTAAATTATCCCGCTCGCTCTTACTTCTATTTTGCATTTTATAGTGGGATAAAATGGTAGGATAATTTGTCGTAGAGTTAGCAGTATTGTCAATAAGTATACATTCAATTCTCTTGGTTTTCTCCTGAGTTTTTGTATCAAGAGACTCTAGAAACACTGTTCTATCCTGTATAAATGCTGAATAGAGTAATTTCGTTTTAAATCTGGGTAAACTATAAGCTCCTTTAGCATTCGTAGAGAAATAATGAATGGTTTCTCCAGTTGCTAAATTCCAAATTAAAAAGATTCCTCTGGCGTCAGCTGAGGCAATCATGTCGATAAGTGTGTCTGTTTTCTCCTCTTTCCATGAGATTTTATTAATATATTCAATTGTATCATAGTGTCTGTAATATTATTAAATTGTATCTTAATATACTTCTGATATTTCAGAAAAAGCACCCTTTTATCAAAACTCCAGCATTTTATTAAAGTATCTGCACTTCCCGTCAAAATTGTTCTAGTTTCATCTAGAAACAGAGTTGCTGTGATCTACAAGTTCATTTCTTTAGAAGCGTATTTACTGTGGCCTGATGGACTTCCTTTGTAAATATAACTTCTCGATTCTTGACACTGACAACCTGAAATATCCCAGACTCCAAGCCTTATCATATTATACTAATCGCAATCTTCTTACCAATTCCTATAAAAGCGCCATCATTAGATATGAACGCTGTTTTAATGTGGTCAATCACCTAGAACATCAGAATTCAAAGAACCAAGATTCACTTTCAAATGTTCTTCTCCTGGCTCTAAGTTGTAACTCAAGGTTTTAAAATCTATGATATCTTCGGTATTCCATTTGACAGTGTTCAATATCCATGCATAAAGGCTCTTGGAAATGATCAATAAAAAGATGGAGTTCTTTGAAAAGACCATTTTATCAATCAAGGTGAGTTCTTCTCTACAGTCACACTGAAAATTTAAATATGCTTTTCTTAATTCTGAAGTATAGTAATGCCCAATGGCTTCAGCTTCTTTTAGTAATAATGGTTTTTTGGGTGCTCCACGTTCTAATGAAACATGATAAGACTGGCTCTCTTCTTGATATTGCTGTAGCAAATTATTTTTCTGAACTAAATGATTGTACATATTCGAGATTGAAATCAACTATTTTGATCGCATTTTTGTAATCGTATTCTTGTGAGAGGAGGACGTAGGCTCTTGAAATTTGTGGATATTCAGCAATATTCGCAAGTGCTCTGAAATCCTAATAGATAAGCTAAATAGTTGGATCAATACAGAGAGGTTAGAGCATATCCTAACCAGGTCTTCTGTCTGGAAATTCTTTGTCATTTCTAAACAATAATTCGAGAATCGTTTGTATCTACCCTCAACAAGCTTTGCTTTTACGTTTTTCGTTATAGCAAGTAAATTATGGCTTTCCTATAAAATGAGGATAAATTAGGAAAACTATTACTTGATGGGTAGTAATCACTTCAGAGATATTGGCTCCTGAGAATGGGATCGGGATATATCGTACTTTGACACTATTTCCCATCTCAGTCAAATCGCCTGATAAGACAAGCAAAGCGACAATGGTGCTTCTTTTTCCTCTGTACAGGTAGTTCATTTTTCTCTGATATCTTGCAAATAACAGCCTCAATGTTATCTAATATAGGAACTCGTTGTAAAGAATGCTTACTTCCACACGATTGACTGGAGGCAAATTATAGAAAAGAAAGTTCATTTTGGAATGGCGAAGAAGCCTCTCAAGCCATTGATTAGGATCTTGTGGAGAAGAAGCTGTGCTTGTTACACAAAGAATAAAAAGACTTACCCTCTTCTTCAAAAGAATCCAGGAAGTCCAGTTCAGATTCAATCGGACAATAGTCAAACATTAAGTTAGTCAGTCCGATACTCAGTCCGTTGTTACATCCTTTATAAGAGATGGATTGGATGAAAATTTGAGTACTATTGTAAGAAATATCACAAGAGAGGTTACTTTGTTTCATAGACTAGGATACGACCATTATTGAGCTTGATTACAGCATATTTCCCCATTAGAGTGGTGTCAATAGAGCAAATGATATCATCGAATTTAATCGTCTTGATTGGCTTGAAATGTTCAACGTCCCAGATTATCAAAGTCTTATCTATGCTTGCTGAGAATGCAATATCTTTTTATTATTTCAACTAGTAAAATCTCTCTACCTCCATCGAATGTCAACTTCAAGTGGGATATCAATGATTTGTGAGCCTTTCATTTACCTCCTAAAGATAGAAATTTTACCAATAATTCTCCACGATAAACAATTTTATCAGCTTCCTTTTTAAATATTTGGATGTTCTTTGAATTTCTGTTTCCTACAGCTAATGTTTCCATATTTCCATCACACCCCACAACGCTCACTACCTCCTTGGTATCAATATGCATAATTTTTTCTTTTGTTGCTACATCCCAAAGAATAAGTCCATTTTCATAGCCAGCTGAAAAACATCAGATAATCAAACACTAATTACCAGTAATCATCTTTCTTCCTGTATTTGCTATGATTAAGAGGGTTACTGAGTCGTTATAAGCCTAGTTTAAGATTCAAATTATGACTTCTTACATCTATTTCAGATCTCTCATACTTGGCTAAATCATCTGAAAATTTAGTAAACAAGATAATTTTTCCACGACGCGTTCCTATAAAATAATAATATTCTGTATAGCCATTATTTTACCAAGAGCAATTACTTTGGCATCTCCACTCATATCACCCACTACAACCAATGGCTCTTCAATCATTTCTACAGGAACCAATTTTTCTAGATCCCATAAGATTATGTTCTGATTTCTAGACAGCGATAGTGCTCGCTTTGTATCATTAGTAACTTTAATGTGAAAAATATCATTCTTTTCTGTGTGGCCAAAGAGCCTAAACTTCGATGAAGGTTCACCAAGAGTGATAAGAAGTTTTTGTCTCTTGAGAACACTAATAAACCTGCTATCTTCTGCTGTTTTGAGGGCTTCTCTATAATGATCAATGGCCTTTGAAATTCTCCTTTGATAATCATACATGAGAGCTAAGAACAAATTGTTATTTTGGAATTTTTTATATATCTAAAGTTAAATAAACAAAGATCATGCTTACATTATAATCATATTCGAGTCCCAATAGCCATCTTATTATAGAGTCATTGAATTCAAGAGCACTCAAGATTTTTTGTTTGTTGTTTGCTACTTTATAGATTTGAAGAGCACTCTGAGTTGCCATTTCAATCTGTTTTATTGCTTCAATATAGTCTCCAATCATGAAGTAATAGGCTGGGATATTAACTTTCAGGCATGCTTCATATTCAAGTTCATCGGTACTCTTTGATTCAAGTCCCTTGATTTCAACAGTTATTCCTATCGTTTATAAAAGAGAGAAATAACAAACTTTTATATTGATAAAAGACATGTGAAAGTTCTGCAATAACTGTTGTAAAATCCTGAAATCCTCTTTCTATATCTAGGCATTTTTGAAGAAAACTAAGCAGTAATGTAATCAATTGAGGTTCAATTTCAGGAACGGAATTAGTTCGTATTAACTGGGTAATAAAGTCTGAGTTTATATCAATAGTAGATTGCCAGCAAATTTTTCCTAAAGATAAAAAATAGTATTCATACTTTACCTGTTAGAATATAAAGAAGGATCATTCCGAAACCATAGATATCGGTCTTGCTGGTAATTTTCTTCAAGAAATTTTTCAATAGGGGATTATCCTCAGTCTCCGAATGTGCAATTTTAACAATATCAGCAACTAAATTTGATGGCCTAGAAATTAAGCTGTTGGTCAGGATTTCTCTATACCAAAAAAGATTGACGGAATTAAAGTCAACTAATTTGGATGGGTGTATGTTGTTCACAAAATTCAACAAGAATAAGCTGCCAAAATCTGTTACACAAAATTGGTCTCCTATATCCCACTCATCCTCAAAAAGATTCCTGATGTTTGAATGGTGATGAGATTAATATACCTATTGTGAATTTGAAGAATATTAGTAGGCTTCAGGTTCAGATGAAACAATCTCTTGGTATGAGCGTAATTCAGTGCTTTTGCCATAGAAAAGAGAAGGCGGAAGATCTTCATCGATAAGGCTGGCTTCTCAATGTCTGTGTAGAAAGTTCTATTTGATATTAATTCTATATATGAGAAAAATAAGATTTTGGATACCCTGCAGAGAAAGAGAAGGGATATATTCAATCATCGTTCTTGGAATTCCATTAATTACTTCAGTACACAAAAGTTGCACAATATTAGGGTGACTTCCTATGTTTCTCCAACTGTCCATGATTGAGCAATAGGTTGCGACATCAGCAACATCATCTTTTGGATATTTTGCAATCATTTCTCTTAGCAGGAACAAATTGGTAATTTTCACACAATGAAATGGACTGGAAGGATTAGTTAGTATAGAGTCAACCTGTATATATAAAGATGCGATAGAATCCTAGTACTTGGAACTTCCATCCTATTATTTCATTTTCTTTCAGATCTTTTGGCATCTCATCTTCGTCGTTATAGGAATATGGATTCATATTTCTAAAAATATTGAGAGGGTATTCATCAGAGCCTGGATTTTTAAGCAATAAGAATATCCACAGATACCTTCTTGTTTGTTGTAGTCATATACCGAACTTAAATTTCTCCGATTAGTATATTCTGGGATATATTCACCTTTCAACTAAGATTGGAATTAGATTATTTTACTGAATTCTCTAGGTTTTTGAGGACTATGCTCACTTTTTGGCTGAGCTGATAAAATTAGAACAAATTTTGTGAATTTTACAAAGATTGTCTTGGCTCTCTACTCGATCGATACTTTCAGGCTGATTCATGATCATATTCTTTAAATGTTCCTGATAGGCATCCCTATATTCATTATCATCCTCCATAAAGCTTGGTTCTGATAATACATCGTTTCTTTGATTCCTTGTATTCTTCTTTGGGCCTTTTCTAGCATTATTTTTTGAATTTCCTCCTCCCATATTATTTGCTTTCTGAAATAAAATTTATTTCCTAATTCAAAGAATTCATATATGAGAAGTGGAATTATCATTCACATAGAAAGAGTTGGAAAATACAAGGCTTTTATAGATGTAAGTGACAAATAAGTTAAATCTGCTTAGGGTACAAAAGGGAAAATTAGAAAATATTTTATTGTTCGCTCTTTATCATTATACTCTTAAGGCGATCATACAATGTATTCGGTGTTCCTCCGCTCCTAATCTCTATGGAAGGCATGGAGTTTTCTTCTTGACTGATATCCATCAGTCTTTCTTTTTGAGTGTTAGATTTTCTGATCTTTCTGATCGCATCAATCTCTAGTTGTATCGAAGAAAGACTACTATTCTCATTGGCTCGATTTGTTAATAGTTTATCAATTGGAGTCTTGACTAATAGTCTATCAAGGCCTAATGCTTTAATCACTCTTGAACTTTGAGGAAATCTTTTAGGAGTAATTGGACTCGTTGTGTTCTCACTAGTTTCTGTTAAACAGAATTGAGTCCTCTTGGGACTAGCTATATTCTCAGTTTTGCTTCTTTGGCCAATGCTAAGCGTGTCTGGTCTTGATTTATCACTCTCCAGGTTAAATTTAGGGGTAAGTGATCCTCGAACAAAATTGAATACTTCCTCTTCATCTACGTAACTTTCATTTTCAAGAGAATCTACTCTTTCTGATTCGGTGTTCTTTATGTCTGTATTCAGTTGCTTAACTTCATTTTGAATCATTTCAACCCTCCAATAAAGGTTTTGTTTTAATCTTCGACGATTCTTTGGGATAATTCTCTGTGTTTCGAGGTCCTTTAGCGTTTTAGCTGGAGATTTTACTGTAGAGGGCTTTATGCTTGAGTTGAACTGTTTCATTGTTTGAGTCTTTAACAGATTTGCCACAGTGTGATCCACTTTTAATGGAGGAAGAATTAAAGTTTGAGTGTTAGATTTAGAGTTGTCCAAGTCTTGAAGACTTAGAAAGAGTGGATTTTTTGGTTTATTGTAAGTTGAAATATCTTGCTGAGGTTTGGATTCTGGAACTTTGAGAACTCCATGATGAATTTTCTGAGACTTTTGTAGGAGTTTATCATGAAGGTCTTGTTTAACTTGAATATGTGATTTAAATAGGGATAAGCTTTTTGTATCTCTGACAAAAGTAATAAATTTCTGTAAACTTAGTACAAGATATTCCTGATTTACCTCTCTCGATATTGTAATAAGTGTAACAGTAGCTGAAACAACAACAGCAGAAAACTCACGAGGCTTATTTTCTAAAAGCTCCAACTCTCCAAAGTAGTCACTGTCACTCAAGATGGCAAGCTAAGATTTAATATTGGATTTTCTGAGTTTACTCTTTGGCATTTCTTAAAGGAAGTGCCCTTTAAAGTCTTGGATGTTTTAATTCCTTGGATCCCACTAATATTTACTAGGGGATCAGAGATCTCAACTGTTTTCCTGAGCTAAGAAAATATTACAAACTATTGGATGCATCAAACCTCGATCTCTCCTTGTTTGATAAAATAGAGCTCCTTAGGTGTTTCTCCCTCTTCAAAAATAGTATTATTCCTTTTGTATTCTCTCTCTTCAATATGATGAATAAGAGAGGATATGTCTGAATAACTCCAATGTTTGAAGAAATTAATTTTCTTAAAAAAGTTGATTTTATCTGCCTTTTTCTTCTTTATGATATTATCTTAAGGAATCATTGGATTCTTTATAATTAATATACCTAGAATCTCATTATAACTTTCCCGAGTTAAAACCCCAAATAGAGTTGATTCTCTACATACTATCGTAGCAGTACGTGTTCTATATATTAATAGATGTGAATCGCTGTTTACCTATCACCCTCTGCTTGTAAGGCAATTTCTCCAAAAGCCTCTCCTGAAAGCATTGCTCTAACAATCCAAAAATTCGGGTGAAACTCTTCCACTATAGCCTTTTTTTCAGCTTCACTGGCTTCACTATTCAACACTTCTTTCAATTTCTCCTGAGGAGGCAATACCATATTAATTTCCGCAGAATTCAAGGTGTCTCTTCTTTTTTTGAAGAGTTCACGAGCTTCCTGCTCGGCAATACCTTTATTTTTCAGAAGAACATAAACAGAACCTTGAATAATTATGTAAAATTTTCTTCCTGTTTCGCCTAGGAATTATTCTAAATATCTATTCTCCATACCAAAATTGAAAACAGTATCTCCTGCTTCAAATTTTTCGAATTGGAGCTTTCTAAATAATTCCATAAAGTATTTCTCGTCCAGCTCTTTCTCTACTTCCATAAAAAATTTTATGTCCTTAAAAGCGTTTCTCAGAAAATGAAGTTCCTGAGGGAATCGCCGAAGAGGATGTTTTGAGAGAATTTCAATTACAGTCTATATATTTAAAGTTGAATTTGAATTATACTCTTTTATCTTCTTCATTTGATAAGCTTATTAGATTGTTTAGCCTTTCTTCAGTCACTAATAGAGATCGAGCATTGTATAATCTCTCAGATGAAGAGTTGCCTCTATCTAATAAGATTGGTCTAGGTTCTAATGAGGATTAACAAAGAAATTCAAATATACCAATAGAATTAGGAGAAATCGTGCATATCCTTTCATCTTTTTTCCTATGGAGTTCGTGCTTAGGAAGATGCTGAGACTTAATCCTGGATATCTTTTTGTTCTCTTCTAATATAGGCCTAACACTCTCAAAATATTTTTCTTTTATCCTAGGTGACTCCATCAGTTTTATTGGATTGATTACACTATATTAGGAACAACAAAATAAAAATCATCATCGTTTTATACACTTAGAAAAGGATACGATTGCTCTGGAGCCAAAGAAGAATTTCACTTAAAACTAATGAGGTGACTAGATAAAGAGCTAAGCCATTCACTCTCTCAATGATGAAACCCTAGAATGTGATTAAATAAAATAAGCTATTACCACTATTTTCATGGCTGTGCTAAAAATGTTTAATAACTCACTACTTTTTTGACCAAGAATATTTCCCAGAAAAGGGATATCAATATCCTTTTTATCTACAATTTTAGATTTTTCCTATTGACGCTTACCAAAATAAGTGGTTCCATGTCTTTTCTTCCATAAGTAACCATGCGATAAGAAGAGGACTTCTAAAGTGACATAAATGTGCACGAGTGGAAGATTTTCTATAGATTATCAATGTTTTACATCTGGTATATATTACTTATTGGGAGAATATTAGTTAAAATCAGGGCTGTGAAGATTCCGAACACGAAATATGTTAGGCTTCTCTTTCTACTCAAATTTTTCTGAATTCATTAACAATGAATTACAAACTATACGCTGAATGCTTCGCTTTCCTTCAATTTTTTATATTCATCAAAGGCTGATGTTTTCTTTTCGCCTGGTGCTTGTGATTGTGTTGGGTCATATGTTTTGGGCTCTTCTCTTTGAGCTGCTACTTCACTTTCATTATTGGTTTTTTTAATTAT